>Ga0134125_10004599_pt1 | contig 15778 bp, 21 predicted proteins | sample KB31751_FD_96464 | JGI IMG/M metagenome (GOLD analysis project Ga0134125, IMG submission 96464) | Terrestrial soil microbial communities with excess Nitrogen fertilizer from Kellogg Biological Station, Michigan, USA - KB3-175-1 | ecosystem: Environmental > Terrestrial > Soil > Unclassified ... | reverse complement strand
TGGCTCGTCCCAGGCTCGTGCGTGCCCGAGAGGATCGCATCGACGATCCGCAGTCGTGTCTCGGAGCCCACGCGAATGGTGGCCACGCCGTCGCCGCCACGCAGTGGGGTCGAACGCCTTGCCGCATCTTCCAGCGCACGGACGACCGTCGTGCCGATCGCGATGACTCGACCGCCTTCTTCCCTGGCGCGACGGATCGCCGCCGCGGTCGATTCGGGAATGCGGTAAGGCTCGTCGAACGGAAGGCGGGCGTCGAGCGATGGATCGCCCGTCGATGAGATCCCGGCGGCGAGTGTGATCGTGGCGAAGCCCGCGCCACGCCGGCGAAGCTGCGCGAGCGAGCGCCAATCGAGCGTGAACCCGGCCGACGGCGCCTCGAAGGCGAAAGGCGCACCGGCGATCGGCGTCCACACGTCCCACGCCGCGAGCGGCGCAGGCAAGTGCGCGTACTGGATGGGCCGGCCGTGGTGCGCGATGGCCGACCACACTTCCTCGCGCGATCCGACGAAGCGAATCTCGACGAGGCGGGAATGGCCGAGGATGCGCTCGACGATCGCATCGGCCGCCCTGAGCGAAAGGTGGTCGCCGATGGTGAGTGTGGGCGGAAGCGCGCGATCTTCGGTGCGCGTGTGATAGTCGCCGGCGCCGAACACGATCGCCACGAAGCGCGGGTCATCGCCGACATCCAGGGACCGCGCTGCCGCGAGTCGCACCTCGATGGGCGCCCCCGTCGGCAGATGAGTCCCGAAGAGGCTCGCAGGCATCGTCGCGGCATCGTTCGCCACCACGAGGTCGCCGCGACGCAGCAGGCTCGCGAAGTCGCGTCGCGGGACCTCGCGCGGAGCGCCCAGGCCGTCCACCACCAGCAGCCGCGCATCGGCCGGCCGTTGCACCGGAAGATTGGCAGCGATCATGCGGCCACCTGGGTACGCGCGGCGGAAATCGCCGCGATCAACTCCCGCGCCGAATCCTCGGGCCGCTTGAGGCTCGCAGGATCGGCATCCGGCACCGCGATCGCATGCAGCGGCGTGTCCATGTCGCCCGGATCGAGCGCCAGGAAACGAATGCCCTCCGAAGCAAGCTCGGCGTCCCAGATGCGGCTCATGTGCGCGAGCGCCGCTTTCGATGCCCCATACGCGCCCCATCCCGCATAGGCATTCACCGCGGCGTCGCTCGAGATGTTGAGCACGACGGGCGAGCGTCCCTCGCGAGCCGAAGCCGCCAGCGCACCCAGCAGCGCCTTGGTCAGGCGAAACGGCCCCAGCACATTGGTGGCGAGCGCGGTCTCGAAATCCTCGCACTCGGTATCGCCCAGCAGCGCGAGCGGCACGGGGCCAAGCGAGGAGGCGTTGTTCACCAGGATATCGAGCCCGCCCAGGTTGCCGAGCACCTGGGTGGCGATGGGATAGATGTCTTCCTTTCGCGAGATGTCACCGACGATCCCGACCACCCCCGGGTTCTCGTGAGCCACGCGCGCAATGCCGTCCCGGCCGCGAGCCACGATGGCGACGCGGGCGCCGAGAGCGGCAAACCCACGAGCGAGCGCCAACCCCAGCCCCGAAGTCCCGCCGGTGATCGCGACCCGCAAGTTGTGCTTCAATCCTTCGATGTGAGTGTCCATGGGGATTTCTCCTGTCCACTCCAGAATAGAATCGATCCAGGAATCTTCAAGCCGTTGTCCGTTCCGTTGTCGAAAGGTCACCCCGATGGATAAGCCCGAGCGCGTCGCCGCGAACCTCGCGCGCAACCTCACGAGCCTCAGGCATTCGCGCCGCCTCACCCAGGAGGCGCTCGCCAAGGCGGCGGGCCTGCCGCGCTCGACAATCGCCAACCTCGAGTCGGGCGACGGCAATCCCTCGCTCGCGGTCCTCGTGAAGGTCGCCGCGAAGCTGGGCGTGCCGATCGACGAGCTCCTCGCGCCCCCGCACGCGAAGGTGCGCCGCTGGACGGCTTCCGAGCTTCCCACCCAGACCCAGGGGAAGGGCGTGAACCTCCGGCCCCTCGTCCCGGAGCCGGTGCCCGAGGAGATGCTGGTTCGAATGGAATTCGCGCCCGGCGCCGTGATGGCGGGCACGCCGCACCTTCCGGGCACGCGCGAATACTTCTCGTGCCTGGAAGGCGCGGTCACGATCTTCGTGGCGGGCGAGCGCTACGACCTCGCCGGGGGCGACGTGCTGGCCTTTCCGGGCAACGTCGCGCACTCCTACCGCAACACCTCGCAGGCCGCGGCGATGGGGATTTCGGTGGTGATCCTCGCGAAGGCGGGGGTCTAGCCACCCACCGATCGTCCTAGCCGTGCGACCTCTTCGAGTCGTCCGGCGCCGCCGTGCCCGCTTCACGCGCTTCGGATCGGTCTTGCGCGTCGGACGCCAGGTGGGGCTTTGCGCATTCCACGGACAGGGTGGCGTGCCGGGGTTCGACGTTGCCGTCGGTGAGCTGCCGCTGCTGCTCGAACCAGCTGGCCTGGGCGGAAGCGCATTGGGCGGCGGAGGGCTGCGCAGGGTGCCCGCCGGAGGGAGAGGCCTCGGCGGCCTGGGCGGCTGCGCCAAGGAGGAAGGCGATCGACAACAGGATCTTGGGGCTCATTCGGAATTTCCTTTCGTGATGGAAGGGTTGTGTGCAGCGATGGGACCGCGCAAGAGCCCCGATGCTTACAACCCTCCGTGCTCGGCAAGCCAGGCGCCCAAGCCCGTGAGGTCTTTCGCGGTGAAATCGGGCTCCGCACCGAGCTCCTCGTTCACGCTGCCCGCCCGGTTGGCCCAGTACACGGGGTGGCCGAAGGCCTTCGCGCCGGCGACGTCCCATCCGGCGAACGCCACGAAGCAGATCTCGCCGCGCTGCAGCTCGAGCGCCTCCACCGCCATCGAATAGGTCGCGGCGTCGGGCTTGTACAAGCGAACCCGGTCGGTGCTGAGCGTGGAATCGATGAGTCCCACGAGGCCCGAGTCGCGCAGGGCGTTCTGCATCATCTGCTGCGTGAAGTTGGAGACGATCGCGGTCCGGTAGCCGCGGCGCGACAGCTCCTCCAGCGCGGGCTTCACGTCCGGCCACGCGCGCAGCTCGAAGAAGGCGCGCACCAGGCGGCTGCGTGCCGCCTCGCCCAGGCTCACGCCGAGGCTTCGCTCGGCGAAGGCGAGCGAGTCGCCCGTGACCTGCGCGAAGTCCGCGTAGCGATTCATCACCGTCCGCAACCACGTGTACTCGAATTGCCGGGAGCGCCACGACGCCATGAAGGCGGCGGTCCGCTCGCCCAGCATCTCGCGAACGATCGCCTCGACCGGGCGTGGATCGAAGAGGGCGATTCCGTCGAACGCCACGCCGCGGATCCGCGGGCCTGGCATGGAGGCCGCGGGAAGCACGGTGGCCGCGAGGGCCGCCGAGAGGAGGGTGCGCCGGTTCTTGTTCATGGGCTCGAAAGGTTCCTTTCTATGGTTCGACTCATGCTCATGGCACGCGCCAGGGAGGGAAGCGCCGGTTTCGCCCGGCCCAGTAGAGGCAAAGCGCATTGCCGTCCGGGTCGCGCAGGCGCGCTTCGCGCCAGAGCCAGGACCGGTCGGACGGCATGGATTCGAAGGCGACCCCGGCTCGCTGCAGCCCCGCGCAAACGGCGTCCAGGTCCATGCATTCGAGGTACACCAGGGGAAACTCCACGCGCGGGATGGGGGACATCGTGAGATGAAGCGAAAGGGTGGCGCCCCCGTCGGGGCACTCGAACCGCGCGTAGCGCGGCAGCTCATCGACGATGAGGACGAGGCCCAGTCGCCTGTAGAAGGCCGAGGCCCTGTGCAGGTCGTTGGAAGGAAGCGTCACCTGGTTCATGTTCACGCCGAAGGGACCCGCGGAAGCCCGCGATCCTTACCGGTAAGGTTTGGGCCCCGCCGGCGGTCTCTCCAGGGCAGCACCCCACAAACCCAAGGAGAAAGAGTCATGAATCGTAGGCAAATCGGCCTCGCCGCGGCGACCGCCGCTTTCGCGCTGCTCACCGCCGGGGCGCCGGTCTTCGCCGCCGCCGGGAACGACGGCGAGGTGAAGTGCGCGGGCGTGAACGAGTGCAAGGGCCTGTCGGAATGCAAGACGGCCACGAGCGAATGCAAGGGCCTGAACCACTGCAAGGGAGAAGGCTACGTGACGAAGCAAAGCGAGAAGGAATGCGTGGCCGCCGGCGGAAAGGTCATTTCCTGAGCATGGTCGGGGGATTCGGGCTCGGCCTGCGGCCGGCGCACTACCGGGAGTTCGCCGAAGGCGAGCGTTGCGTGGACTGGCTCGAGATCCTGAGCGAGAACTACCTGGTGCCGGGCGGAAAGCCGCTCGATTTCCTCGATCGCATCCGCGCCCGGTATCCCATGGTCATGCATGGGGTGGCGCTCTCGATCGGCGGCACCGATCCGCTGGAGCGGCCCTACCTGCGCGCGCTCACCCGGCTCATCGAGCGGGTGGAGCCCGCGTGGGTATCCGACCACCTTTGCTGGACGGGCGTGGGCGGGGCGAGGCTGCACGACCTGCTCCCGCTCCCGTTCACCCGGGCCTCGCTCGCCCACGTCGCCGCCCGCGTGGACTTCGTGCAGCACGCCCTGCGGCGCAGGCTCGTGCTGGAGAACGTCTCGAGCTATCGCACGTTCGCCGACGACGAGATGCCGGAGTGGGAGTTCCTCTCGGCGCTCGTGAAGCGCACCGGCTGCGAGCTGCTGCTCGACGTGAACAACGTGTACGTGAGCTCGGTGAACCATGGGTTCGACCCCTTCGGATACATCTCGGCATTGCCGCCGGCATCGATCCGCCAGGTCCATCTCGCCGGCCACAGCCGCCAGGGCAGCCGGTTGATCGATACCCACGACTCTCCGGTCTGCGCCGAGGTGTGGGCGCTCTACGAATGGACGATCGCGCAGGTCGGGTTCGTGCCCACGATGATCGAGCGCGACGACGACATTCCCGCGCTCGCGGAGTTGCTGGCGGAGCTGGACATCGCGCGGGAGGTTTCGGCACGCGCGCTCGCCGAGGGAGGCGCCCATGCCCTCGTTGCGTGAATCGCAGCAAAGGATGTGCGAATCGATCCTGTCGGCCGGGCGGCTCGCGCACGCCGGCGAGGAAACCTATCGCTACGCCTACGGCGCGCGCCTCGCCGGGGCGCTCGCGAGCAACTATCCGGTGCTCGCGCGGCGGCTGGGCAGCGATTTTGCGGTCCTTGCGCGCAAGTACGCCGCACGGCGTCCCTCGACGCATTACAACATCCGCTGGTACGGCGCCCACCTGTGGAGGTTTCTCCACGGCGCCTACGCCGATCTCGCCCGCATGGAATGGGCGCTGGGCCTCGCGTTCGATGCGAAGGACGCGCCGGTGCTCACGCAATCGCGGTTGCGTGCGGTTCCGGTCGAGGCATGGGCCGACTTGCCCGTCGCGCACCACCCCTCGACATTGCTGCTCTGCATGTCGTGGACCGCGGAAAAGCTCTGGCAGGAAACCGGCGAGCCCCGCCGCGAGCGGCATGCGCTTTTCGTGTGGCGCAAGGACCTGCGCGCCCAATGGCGCAGCGCGAGCCGGCAGGAGGCCAAGGCATTGCGCGCCCTGCAGCGGCTCGGCACCTTGCAGCGTGCGTGCGAAGTGCTGCCGGAAGAGTGCCTGCCGCAGGTGGGCGCCTGGTTCGCCGGCTGGGTCCAGGAAGGAATGCTCACCGCGCGGGAGGCTGCGTGATCCCCTTCATCGGGCGGCGCGTCGCGAGCCATTTCGACCAGGTGGTGCGCGCCTACTCCGGCGAGCTCTACCACTTCGCGCTCTGGCTCACCCGCGACCGCCACCGCGCCGAGGATGCCCTCCAGGAGGCGCTCACCCGCGCGTGGCGCCGGTGGGCGGACGTGAAGGACGAGGCGGCGCGCAAGGCCTGGCTCTACGCCATCGTGCGCAACGAGTGCCACCGCGAGGGGCGAAAGGGCATGCGGCCCGAGATCGCGATCGACGACGAGGCCCTCGCGCAGATCCCCGACGAGCGCGACTTCACGCGCGGCCTCGAGGTCCGGCAGCTCCTGCAGAGCCTTCCGCCGGCCGTGATCGAGCCGCTCGTGCTCCAGAGCCTGGGCGGCATGACGTGCGAGGAAGTGGCGGGCGTCCTGGGCATCAGCCCGGGCGCCGCGATGACGCGCCTTAGCCGCGCGCGTTCCGCATTGCGCAAGCTCGCCGCGGTCCCCGCGGAGCCGGCGACACTACGAGAGGAGACCCTGCCATGAACGAGCTGGAAGCGCGACGCCTCCTGCTTTCGGACCCGCGCCATGTGCCGCAGGAGCTGCGCGAGGCGATCGCCGAGCGCCCGGAGCTCGCCGGGCTTCGCGACGAGCTCCTGCGTCTCGACGAGCGCGTTCGTGACGAGCTCACCCGCGCGCCGCTGCCGGATGCACTGGCCGACCGGATGGTCCTGGGGGCGAGGTACCGCAGCGTCCCCAAGGTGCGCCTTGCGCTCGCGGCCGCGGCTGCCGCGCTCGCGATCGCCCTGCCCATGACGTTCCTGCCGGCGTACGGCGACGAGGTCGCGATGATTGACCATGTGCGCGAGAGCGCCTGGGAATTGCGCGACAACCCCGGGGTGCCGCGGAACGTCGTGCGTGCGTCCCTTGCCGAGCTGGGCGTGGGCTTCACCGATTCGGCGATCCGGGTCCGGCACCTCGGCCACTGCGTCGTGGCCGGGCGCGAAGGCCGTCACTTCACGATCGACGGGCGCGAGGGCGTGATCTCGTTCGTGGTCCTGCCCGCGACGGACGGCATCCTCCTCGCCGATTCCGTCCGCAAGGACGGCACGGTGGGCGTCTACGAGCGGCGTGGCGCAGTGCTGGTGGGCGCCTTCGCCAGCTCGACCATGGAAATGGCCGAGCTTCGCGAGATGCTGAAGAGCGTGCTCACGTGACCGTGCATGGAATCGCCACCCGTATCCATGGGCTCGTCGGAACCGGGGAGCTTGCCGCCGCGATCGTCGCCCGCCTTTGCCTGCGGCTGAGCGGCTGCTGACGGAGGCGGAGTCTGCTCAGGCTGCCAGGGGCTTCGCGTAGATGATGTCCGCGTGCCCCTTCGGCATTCCGTGGATGATCGCCTTCCGCTCATAGCCCATTCGCTCGTAGAATCCGGGCGCCTGGAAATCGTGAGTGGCGACGACCACCTGCCCGCATCCCCGGCGGGCGGCTTCGCATTCGGCGGCACGCAACAGGGCGGCGCCGTGGCCGCATCCGCGATGCCCTTCGCCCACCCAAACGTAGGTGATCACGCAGCATCCTCCCCACGTGTAGCCGCAGCATCCCGCGAGGAGCTCGCCCGATTCGCCCCGGGTGCGCAGGCCGAGCGGCCTTGCATCGGTGTACCCGGTCGCGCGTGCATTGAACTCGAGGAGCCGCTCGGTGAGGAGCGCTTCGAGCGCGAGGCAGTCGGCGTCGTTGCAGGGTTCGGGCGAAGGTTTCACGGGATCGAACCGCAAGGACCTTCCGGGGGGCGCCAACCTTACCGCGGGCGTTGCCGCCCGCGCCGGACTGCGTCAAGCGGGAGAAGCCTCGACCGGCGGCGGGGAACGCTGCAGCACGACGGCCGCAATCAGGCCGACCCCGATGAGGAGCGCCACGAATTGCGCCCATCCGCCGATGTACGGCACGCGCGCGATCAACGCGATCGCCAGCATCGTGAGCACCGCCACCCCGGCGCGCCAACCCGCGCGCGCGGCGGCCTGCGGCTTCACGCGATCGAGGACCATCCCGCCCACGATCACCGCGAGCCACGCGTAGCCCATGAGCAGCAGGATGCCGTAGGCCATGAGGCCGAGGAGCGCGATCGGGATGCCGACGATGGTCAGCATCAGCAGGAGCCCCGCGATGGGGATGGCCGTGAACGCGAGGAATCCGGAGATGAGCGTGGCGCCGGGATGCTCGCGCAGCTCACGGGCCATGCGGCTGGACACATCCGGCAGCGCAGCGGCGATGATGCCGGCGAGCACCATGAGGCCCACCGTCCAGAACCATCCCAGGAGGAAGTGATCCGTGTGGCCGTGCAGGTTCTGGAAGCTCGCTTGGCGCTCGATGCCGCCCACCACTTGCGCGGCGGGATCCTGCCGCAGGTCGTCTCCGCGGAAGGTGAGCTTGCCCTGGATGCGCGCGCCGGGCCCCAGCTCCAGCCTTCCCGCGGCGATCGAAGCATTGCCCGTCACGATCCCGCCGATGCGCACCGTTCCGCCCGCGGCGTGAAGGCGCCCGTCGATCGGTCCATCGATCGTCACGTCGCCGCCGGCCACGCTGACATCGCCCTTCATCGGGGTGTTCGATGCGATCGTCACGTTGCCGCCCACGAGATGGGAGGGCCCGGTCACCGGCGCGCTCACCGTCACGTTCCCGCCGATCGCGATCAGCGGGCCCAGCACGGGCTGCGAGATGTCGATGTTGCCGCCGATCCGGACGTAGCGGTCGGGCGTGGCGTCGTCCGCGGCCGCATTGCAGCCCAGCGCGAGGCCCAGCAGCAGGATGGCGATCCGCGGGATCATGGCATTGGCTCCTGGGGTGCTGAATAGTCGATGGGGCTACTTTAGGCCACCGGGTGGCCCCCGGCGAGGGGAGGGCGACGAAATGCAGAGGGCGGGGGGCGAAGGGCTCGAAACGGCCCCGTTCGACTAAACTGGCATTCGCCCCCGCCACCCGCAATCCGATGAACCTCGCTTCGTGGAGCCGGCCGGCCCTGTGGTCGGCGCTCCTCGCGCTTTCCGCCTGCGTCACCGCCGCCTGGAGCTACGCCGCGCTGCCCGCGGCGCTCCTCATCGGCCCGATGGTCGCGGGCATCGTGCTCGGCGTGAACGGCGCGCGGCTGGACATCCCCCGGCAGGCCTACCTTTTCGCGCAGGCGGTCATCGCGGCGCTGATCGCGAGCGCCATGGCTCCCTCGATCGTGGAAACGTTGAGCCACGGCGCGGCGCTCTTCGTCGCGGCGGCGGCTTCGACGCTCGTGGCCGCCACGGCGCTGGGATGGTTCATCAGCCGCACGGGCCTGATCCCGGGGGCGACCGCGGTGTACGGCATGTCGCCGGGCGCCGCGAGCGCGATGGTGATGCTCTCCGAGGCGCACGGCGCGGACAAGTCGCTGGTCGCGTTCATGCAGTATTCGCGCGTGGTGTGCGTGGCCTTCGCGACTACTTTCATCGCGCACTACATGGCGGGCACCGAGTCGCATCCGCCCGGCGCGCCGTGGGGCGCACCCGTGAACTGGCTGGGCCTGGGTGCGGTGATCGCGCTCGCGTTGGTGGGCCAGCAGCTCGCGCGCCTCGTTCGCCTGCAGGCGTGGGGCCTCATCGGCCCGATGCTCTTCCTCTCGGTGCTGCACGCGGGCGGCTGGCTGGAGATCGACCTGCCGCGCTGGCTCCTCGCGGCCGCCTACGCGCTCCTCGGATGGCACATCGGCCTGGGCTTCCGCCGCGAAGGGTTGATCCACGCGGGCCGGGCGCTTCCGGTGGTGCTGGGCGGGGCGATCGTCCTCATCGCGCTCTGCGGCCTCATCTCGTGGATCGTCGCCACGTTCGCGCACGTGGACGGACTCACCGCCTACCTCGCCATGAGCCCCGGGGGCGCGGATGTCGCGGCCATCATCGCGGCCTCGACGCCGAGCGTGGACCTGCCGTTCGTGCTCGCGCTCCAGTCGATCCGGCTCTTCGCGACGATCGCGCTATCGCCCTTCATCATCCGGCTCGTGGTGAGGCACTCGCCGCACCTGCGGTAGCCTCGTCAAACGACTTCGATCGTCCCCGGATAGGCACCCAGGCGATCGTCGGTCGTAATCAGGGCCATCGGCTCGCTGTTGGCCTGGGCGATGAGCATGCGATCGAACGGGTCGGCGTGGATCGCGGGAAGGCGGGATACGGCGACGGCATGCTCGGCCGTCACGGGGAGCTCATGGAACCCACTTTCCTCGAGCGCCTCGCGCATCTCGGCCGCGTCCGCGACGAAATCATCGCGACCGCGCGCGGCCTTGATGGCGATCTCCCAGAGGCTCGCCGCGCTATAGAAGAATTCGTGGCGTCCATCGCCGAAGAGGCGGACCACACGCGCAGGCAAGCGACGGGAGCCGGCCACGTTCCACAGCAGGAGCTGGGTATCGACGAGAAAGCGGCTCACTTGCGCTTGCGGGCGGGGCGCGGCGACGAGACCCCGGCGAACATCGCCTCGATCTCCTGCTCGAACATCGTGTTGAAGTCGTCGGGCACCTTGATGCGCCCCTTGAGGCCGCCGATCCTTACGGGCTTGCGCACGCCCTCGATCGGTACCAGGCGCGCGGCCGGCCGGCCCGCCTTGGCGATGACGATCTCCTCGCCGGCCTGGACTCGCTCGACCAGGCGGGAAAGGTGTGTCTTGGCTTCGTGGATATTGACCGGTTTCATGGACTTAGCTAAGTCTAGTCCATCGCGCGGTTCGGTGCAACCGCGAGACCCCGGGATGGCGGGCTACGCTTCGCCGCGAGCCACGGAGAGCCGCCAGAGCGACGTCACCTCGGCGGTCCGCGCGCGATGCAGCGGATCGGATCCATCGGAGGCCTTCGGGTGCTTCGGCCGCACGTCGATGCGGTTCACGACGGCCAGCCCGGCCTCCTCGATCCACGCCAGCAAATCCTTCCTCGACCGCAGTCCCAGGTGCTCGGCGAGGTCCGAGAGCAGGAGCCAGCCCTCGCCCCCGGGCGCCAGGCGCGCGGCAAGCCCGCGCAGAAACCCACGCAGCATGCGACTTTCGAAATCGTAGATGCCGTGCTCCAGGGGAGAGCTCGGCCGCGCGGGGACCCATGGCGGATTGCACACGATGAGCGCGGCGCGTCCCTCGGGAAAGAGATCGGCGCGCGTCACCTCCACCTGCTCCTGGAGGCCGAGACGCCGGACATTCTCGAGCGCGCACGCGAGCGCACGCGGCTCCATGTCGGTCGCGACCACACGCCGCACGCCGCGCCTCGCGAGCACGGCGGCCAATACGCCCGTCCCGGTTCCTATGTCGAATGCGATCGGCGTCGACGACAATGCCGTGGGCAGCGGCGCCTTCGCCACGAGGTCGACGTACTCGCTGCGGATCGGCGCGAAGACGCCATAGTGCGGATGGATCCGGCCCTTGACGGCGGGCAGCTCGATTCCATTGCGGCGCCACTCGTGCGCGCCGTTCACGCCGAGCAGCTCGCGCAGCGACACCACGAACGGGCCGGCCGCCGGCCCATAGGCCTCGGCACACGCCTCCCGCAGATCGGGCGCCCTGCGCAAGTCGATCCCATAGTCCGCATCCACCGCGACCAGCAACATCCCGAGCGTGCGTGCGCGCTGCGCCCGTGCCTGCCTCTCGAGATTGAACGCGTCCGCGAGCGTCGCGCCGGGCTTGCGCGGTCCATGCTCCGCGCGCCTTGCCAGTGCCGTGAGGATCTGCCGCGCATTCTGGAAGTCCCCGCGCCACAGGAGCCCGGTGCCCTGGCATGCCAGGCCATGCGCCTCGTCCGCGGTAATGCGGTCGTCGACGACGCAGACCTTGCGGGGAGGATGGGCGCCGCGCTCGGATTGCCAGCGTGCCGCGCGAGCCTCGTTGCCTTCGCTCCAATGGACGATGGCGTCGTGCTGCACTAGAGCTCGGTGGACTTCCTGGAGGAGCCGCGGGCCTTGTCGGCGGGATAGCGCTTCTCGTTCTCGGCCAGCTTTCGCTTCGCCTCGGCGATCGGGTCGAGGCCCAGCTTGTCGGCGAGGCGAACGAGGTAGAGGAGGACATCGGCGATCTCGTCGGCCGCGGCGGATCTCGCCCGCGTGTCGAGGCGCCGGCTCTGCTCCTCGGTGAGCCACTGGAAGACCTCGAGGAGCTCGCCCGACTCGGCGGCGAGCGCCATGGCGAGATTCTTCGGCGAATGGAATTGGTCCCAGTCGCGTGCGGCGGCGAAATCGCGCAGCTTCCGGCGCAGCTCCTCGAGATCGTCCATTGGCGTTCGTTCCCCTAGAACCTCTCGCCCTTGCGAAGGTAGCGCCATTGCCCGACGGGAAGCGACCCCAGCGGCACGCCGCCGGTGCGCACGCGTTTCAGCCCCGTGACGACGAGGCCCACCATCTCGCACATGCGCCGGATCTGGCGCTTGCGCCCTTCGCGCAGCGCGAATCGAAGCTGGTCCTCGTTGGCCCACGAGACCTGCGCGGGCTTGAGCTTCGCGCCATCCAGCTCGAGGCCATGGCGCAGCAGCTTCAGTCCATCCTCGGTGAGCGTGCCCTCGACGCGCACGAGATATTCCTTCTCGACATCCGTGTCGTGGCCGATGAGGCGCTTGGCGACGCGCCCATCCTGCGTGAAGACGATGAGGCCGGTCGAGTCGATGTCGAGCCGCCCCGCGGGCGCCAGGCCGCGCAGGTGCGAGTGCACGAACTTCGTGCGCGAGGGATCCTCGGCCCAGCGGTTCTCGGGCTTGATGAGCACCATCGCGGGCTGGTGGCCGTCCTCGGGCTGGCCGGAGACATAGCCCACGGGCTTGTTGAGCAGGATCGTCACCTGCTCGTCCTGGTGCCGGCTCGCGGCGGCCTCGACTTCGATCTTCGCGTCGGGGGGAACGCGAACGCCGAGCGTCTTCACGATCTCGCCATTCACCCGGACCCAGCCGTTCTCGATCCATTCGTCGGCTTCGCGGCGGGAGCAAAGGCCCAGCTCGCTCATGCGCTTCGAAAGGCGGGGATCCTGGTGCGTCTGCGGGGCGGCGGGAGGCGCCGGCGGCCTGCGATCGGGCGGCGGCCTGCGATCGGGCGGTTTGCGTTCGGGCGCCTTTCGCTCGGGCTTGCGCTGCGCCGCTTTGTCGCGCGGCGCGGGCGAGGGCGGCTTCGGTTCCGGCGGCTTCGGAGCGGGTTTGCGGGGCAGCTTCAATGGGTGGGACATGCGGCAATGATAGCCTCCCCGCGCTTCCTGGCCGACGGCTGCGAGGCCGTACGGTATCCTCGCGGCATGATCACCGTCCACCACCTCGAGAACTCCCGCTCGCACCGCATCGTGTGGCTGCTCGAGGAGCTGGGCGTTGCCTACGAGATCAGGCATTACAAGCGCGATCCGAAGACGAGCCTGGCGCCGCCGGAGCTGTTGAAGATCCACCCGCTCGGGAAGGCGCCGATCATCACCGATGGGGACCGGACCCTTGCGGAATCGGGCGCGATCATCGAGTACCTCGTGGAGCGTTACGGAAAGGGCGCGCTCGTGCCGTCACCGGGAACGCCGGAGAAGTTGCGCTATACGTATTGGATGCACTTCGCGGAGGGCACCGCCATGCCGCCGCTCGTGATGAAGCTCGTGTTCACGCGGGTCGAGCGCGGGCCGATGCCCTTCTTCGCGAAGCCGATCGCGCGCGGGATCTCACGGAAGGTGAAGGGCGCCTTCATCGACCCGAACCTCGAGCGCATCGTGAAGCACATCGACCAGGAGCTGGGCCGGGATGGCTGGTTTGCCGGCAGCGAGTTCACGGCCGCGGACATCCAGATGAGCTTCCCCGTGGAGGCCGCCACGGTGCGCGCAGGCGCCGCGGCGATGCCGAACATCAGGCGCTTCCTCGATCGCATCCACGAGCGCCCGGCCTACAAGAGGTCGATCGAGAAGGGCGGGAAGGTCCTGATCCTGGGCTAGTGCTGCAGCGCGGCGCTCTTCGAAGCGATCTGCTCCATGAGGTCGCTCCACGACTTGCTGAACGACTCGCCGCCTTCCCGCTGGAGCTGGACGGCAACGGCATCGACATCGATCCCGGCCCTGGCGAACCTGGCGATCTCCGCTTCGGCATCGCCGCCATCCTCCGCCATGACACCCTCGATCTTCCCGTGCTCGGCGAAGGCGTGCAGCGTCTTGTCGGGGATCGTGTCGATGGTGTCGGGCGCGGCGAGCGCTTCCACGTAGAGCACGTCGCGGGCCTTCGGGTCCTTCGTGCCGGTGCTCGCCCAGAGGAGCCGCTGCGGCATGGCGCCGGCCGCCGCGAGCTTCTTCCAGCGCTCCGAGGCGAGGATCCCGCGGTATGCCTTGTAGGTGCGCCGGGCGATCGCGAGCCCCAGGCGGTTGCGAAGATCCGCGGGCACCTTGTCCTTCACCGCGACGTCCCAGCGGCTCACGAAGAGTGAAGCCACGGAGGCCACGCGTGTCGAGCGGCCTGCCGCGATGCGCCGCTCGATGCCTCGCATGTACGCTTCCGCCACCGCGACGTATTGCTCGCGCGAGAAGAGCAGCGTCACGTTGATCGGGACGCCGTTGAAGATCGACTCCTCGATCGCGGGAACGCCGGCGGGCGTGCCGGGAATCTTGACGAAGAGGTTGGGGCGCCTGGCCCGCGCATGGATGTCGGCGGCGGACTTCACGGAGCCCGCGGTGTCGTTCACGAGGAGCGGCGAGACTTCCATCGAGACCCAGCCGTCCAGCCCCTCGCTCGCGTCATGCGCGGGGCGAAAGAGGTCGGCGGCGCGCACCAGGTCCTCGAGGGCGAGCTCCAGGAAAAGCGCTTCCCCCGATTTGCCGGCGCCCGACTTCTCCTGGATCCCCTCGTCGTAGTCGTCGGAATCCTTGATCGCGAGGTCGAAGATGGTGGGGTTCGACGTGAGGCCCGTGATGTCGTACTCGTCGATATAGCGCGCGAGGGTTCCGTCGTCCAGGATCCCGCGGGTGATGTTGTCCAGCCACAGGCTCTGGCCGAGGTCGTGGAGCTGCTTCGTGGGTTTCATGTGACCTCCTGGAGATCGAATTCGGCGAGCTCGCCGATGCGCTCGATCGTGATGTCCGCCGGCGGGTTGCCCGAGACGATCCTGGGGTCGAACGCGTAGTGCCCCTGGCGCACGAAGACCGTGGTGAGGCGCTCCTTCCAGATGGCCTTCATCGCGGCGAGGATGTAGAGCTTGTCGTCCACCATCACGTAGCGCTTGGCGGGGTAGCGCTGCACCACGTCGTCCAGCATCTCTTCCTTGTGGATGTAGACCAGCACGCGGCCCTCCACCGCATTCCACAGGCCGGAGCGCTCGATCTTGCGCGGCTGGAAGACGACGTCGCCGTCCGAGAGGATCACGGTGGGGCCGATGCGGGCGAGGTGGGCGAGCGCGGCCAACGCCCCGGGATAGAGGCGATCGGCGAACGGATAATCCACGAGCCACGCCGACATGAGGAGCAGCCGGGGATCGTGCATGTCCTCGAGGCGATAGCGCTGGAGGGCGCCCAGGTAATCCGCGTAGCCCAGCTCGCGGCGAAGATCCTCGAAGATTTCCCAGTAGCGCGTGCAAGTGGCGGCGCCGAACTCGCGGGTGAGGTGCTGGCGAAGATCCTCCTGCACCCGGTCGTTGTCGAGCAGCGTGTTGTCGCAGTCGAGGAGGAAAAGGGTTTTAGTAGGTTGCACGTGCGGGTTTTTCATCCCACAGCCGCACGCCGCCGGGGAAGGCGTAGCTGTTGTCGCCGCGGCGCACGTTCTTCGGGAGCTTCTTCAATCGCCGCGCGTTGCCGCCGCCCAGCACGATGTAGTCGGGAAGGAGGGCATTGGCGAGGCTCTGGACGACGTCGTTCACGCGCTTGCGCCAGCGGTGGTTGCCCGCGCGCTTTCGGCCATGCTCGCCCAGGAGATCCTCGTAGGTCTTGCCTGGGCCGCAGTGCAGGTGCCCCAGCTCCATGGGCGCGGCGACGCCGTCGATGATGAGCGCGGAGCCCAGCCCGGTGCCCAAACCCAGGAACAGCATCTTTCCCCCTTCGTAGCAGCCGATCGCCTGCATCACGGCGTCGTTCACGATCCGCACGGGGCGCTTCAACGCCGCGTGGAAATCGAAGCCGACCCAGCC
>Ga0134125_10004598_pt1 | contig 15780 bp, 10 predicted proteins | sample KB31751_FD_96464 | JGI IMG/M metagenome (GOLD analysis project Ga0134125, IMG submission 96464) | Terrestrial soil microbial communities with excess Nitrogen fertilizer from Kellogg Biological Station, Michigan, USA - KB3-175-1 | ecosystem: Environmental > Terrestrial > Soil > Unclassified ... | reverse complement strand
CCCGCGTAAACGCGGCTCCGCACCACGAAGCTCGCAACACGCGCGGCAACCCTAACCGTCTTCAGACGGTTTCCCCGCAGGGTTACTAGCCCAGTCGTTTACGGCTGGGTCGCGAACGATGCGCTGAACCTAGCCCGCTTCAGCGTGCTTCCACCTCCGGTTTCCGAAAAACAAAAAGACGCCAAAGCGACTTAATTAATTTACCGCGCCAATCAAGCCGAGGGTCGGCCAAAATAGACGCAATCGCGCACTGAAATTCGTGCAATCGTTTGCAAAGATTCATACACAGATCGAGAATAAGGAATTAGCTCGTTATTTGATCATCAAAATTCTCATTATCCCGTATAATCGCGACCGCCGTCATAAACTCTGAATTACAACGGACTGATGAGTCAGCGCCTTCCTCTAACTACGACACCAGAACGTTCGCGACTCATGGCAGGTGTCAGACAAACTGGCACAGCGAATGAACTGTCGGTTCAAAAGATTCTTCGTTCACTCGGACATCGATTCACCGTAAAGGCAAAGGACTTACCCGGAACGCCGGACATCGTTAATCGCAGTCAACGATGGGCCATCTATGTGCACGGCTGTTTCTGGCACGCGCATACTTGTCCTCTTTGGAAACTGCCGAAAGGCAATCGAGGTTTTTGGACAGAGAAATTCGCGGCAAACAAAAAACGTGACAAGACCAAGCTGAAGGAACTCCGTCGTCAAGGGTATTCAGTACTTACGGTGTGGCAATGCGAACTTAAGAACGAAATCAAGGTAAGACGCAAACTTCAACGATTCCTGAGCGCGACTAATGAAAACATCGTTTCGGTAGTTAACCCAAAGCCGAATCTCCGCACTGTTACCTTATCGTTCCGTCTCGATGAAAAAAACCGTCGCGTATCACGCACTGCGACAACTCTTGATGGGAGGAGCTTCACAAGTAGATTCGATTTACTTGCCAATGTTTCTACGAAGCAAGATGCCCGCTCGCTGTACGATCAAGTATTTCTGCGGAGTAAAAAGCTTGCTTGGCATTCGCCCTTGCGGGGAACTGTTCGGGCGGCGGATTTGTTTTCAGGCTGCGGCGGCCTGTCACTCGGGACGCGCGAAGCTTGCACGGCGCTTGGAAAACAATTCAAGTCAGTGCTGGCGATAGATGAGGATTTGTCTAGTCTCGAGGTTTACAAGCGAAACTTCACTCCAACGCTGCCGATCAAGGAAAACATCTGGTCAGTCTTGTCTGGTGAGTTAGGCGCAAGGTTAGAGAAGGCGGAAAAAGCGCTGCTGAAGAAGATCGGAGCCGTGGACATCTGCCTCGCCGGTCCGCCGTGTCAGGGCCACTCTGATCTCAATAATCATACGCGCCGAAAAGACAAACGTAATCATCTCTATGAGAGAGTGGCTCGTTTTGCAGAGATTGCTGAGCCGAGCCACCTGATTATTGAGAATGTGCCTAACGTGATTAATGCAAAGGAACGCGCACTCGACAACACAATCGCGCGACTCGAGAAGCTTGGTTACAAAGTTGATACCAATGTTGTACATCTCGCTGACTTGGGTGTGCCGCAACGTCGGAAGCGAGATGTGTTGATTGCATCGAGCTCGCGTCTTTCGATTGCAGAAATAGTCAACCGACATAAGGTCTCGGCTGAGCGAACTCTTCGGTGGGCAATAGCGGACTTGGCTCGTCGTGCGCCTGGAAGTTTGCTCGACACCCCTTCCACACTTCATCCGGACAACGTGGAACGCATTCAGTATTTGATGAAGCACGATGAGTATGATTTGCCGAACGATCTACGGCCAATCTGCCATCAAGATGATCATTCATACGTCTCAATGTATGGCCGTCTTGATTACGACGAGCCTGCTCAAACAATCACAAGCGGCTTTGGCTCGCCCGGTCAAGGTCGATACATTCACCCGACATGTCGAAGGACTCTCACTCCGCATGAGGCGGCACGATTGCAGTTCTTTCCGGATTCCTTTGACTTCTCGCAGGTGAAGCGCCGCGCGTTAGCCAAAATGATTGCGAACGCCGTTCCTATGATACTAACTTTCGTTCTTCTTCTTGAATTGATTGGAGGAGTTTTAATCTAGAGTCTTATCTTTTTATCGGCTAGTGCTCTATTGAAGCAACGTAACCTAAATCGCCCATAAGAGTTTCGCGGCCCAAATAGCGATTGAAGTAGCGACATGAAGGCTCACCCAAATGTAAGCATGCAACACAAGCTCCACCTGCCCTCTTACAGCCGGGGTCTAAAGCACATCGCAGGTCAGATTGTGCGAGGTCCCTTAGGAAAGTATGAAGATCCGATTCAAAGACAGCTTGCAATCCTCCTAACACGAAATCTCCTCTACTAGCTGCATAAACAAAGAATGAACAGTGTTGAGGTATTAGGAATTCTGAGATGGAGTTCAGTTCCACACCGGAGTGAACCGCAAGCTTCCTAATGAAGAAATGTGCATAACTATGGATCATCGTTAGAAGTTTGGTTCCGGGACTGTTTGCTGTTGGTTTCTCCCACGCTCGCGGAATTGAGGAGCATTCAAGCAATGAAAGCCTGGCTGACCTATCATCGGACCACGAATTCATTTTAAACCCCAAGCTCCCCATCCAACGAGCAACTACCTTAGGGTCAAGGCGAACAAAAAGAGCCTCAGTTCTTACAATATCACCGTAGACCACAAATTCATTCTTCGGATTTCTAAAAGGGATGAGCTGCGACGTACCGGGATCGTGACCACCGCGGGAATAACCATAACACCCACTTAGTACGGGAAAGCTGTCCACGAACTCAATAGCTTCCAACCCTACTTTCCGGATCGATGCTGGATAATCCTTGTCATATTTCTTTTCTAATTCGGAGTCAGCTTTAGCGCCAGATCGCAGGTCATCTAATTGAACTCTTGAGTCCACCAGAGCAAGGGCAATATTTACAGCTCCGGCCTCCGCTTGAGCCAACGAATCCCCCGTTAGATTTATGGTCTCTAGCCTTGATACTATGGCTCCCCCTTTTTTTGCGGCTTCTATCATTTGCTCAATGATATTTGATGGTAGTCCCTGGCGCGCTAAGCTTGCTCTCAGAGAGTCCTCGGTAAGCTCCAAATCATCAAAACTTTTAGCGGCAAGCCCGGAAAGCATCCAGGTGAGGGCACGATTAGGACCTCCAGCATCACGTACCCTTTGCACCTTTTCAGTTGATGGAGGGTTAATCATTACCAGACTTCGGGGCGTATAAACGGAGGATGCTCGGTGGACATTGAAGGTCATTAATCCGTTACCGCAGGAGCATTTCCGAAACCCGAAGCCTTTCTGTAGCTGCCTACCACAAACCGGACATGAAAATTGAATCTCAGCGGCACGCGCTGTACCGGGGAAAATACACTTTATCTGCTTGTGTTGCGGACAGGGCTTAATGTAGGGAGTCTGAATTTGTCCACACTTATCGTGAAAGCCAACAAAAGGCAGTTGTCCAAACCTCTTGTTTCCACAAATACAGACTTCAGGCTCGCCGCTTTGATACAGTCGACTGCATCGCTTGCACAGCCAGCTCTGAGGGAAGGTCTCTACTTTGACACCTGTTTCCCGATTCAAAGCGCAGAGCCGGACTACATAACCGCCTTTTAGGTGTTCAAGGTATTTTCCATCCATGCCGACCTTAGCCCATTCCGCTACTTGGTGTTCCAACTCCCGCCTAAGGCTAGTGACGTCGACGGACCTCGGCTTTGCATCGACCCATTCTTTGACCTTCCAAACGCGTCCTTGAAGGTCCACAGTCTGTTCGGGAAGAAAACCTAGTGAAATTTGGGATGCACTTCTGTGTTCTTTCATTCGGATTCCTCACAAGCCAAAAATTGGAACCTCTTCTTCAACATCCCTCAGGGATCGCATTGGCCTTCCAGTAGGACTTAACTGTGACGGAAACTTGAAGTCCCCAGTTGGATAATTCAGATTACCGAAAAACCGTTCGACCCACATCTCCAGATCCTTTCTGAGAAGTACGTCAAAAGCGCCTTCAAATCCCAAAGTTCGGACCAAGGATTCGAACTCCTGTTTCTCCGAAACCGACGCTCGGCTAAAGTAAGCTCTGAGTTTGGAGGTTGTTGCAAGCGACTCAGCACTATCAGGCTCGTGGATGGCAAGTATCCGAGCTAGAAAGATACCAGGCGTTGTCTTCTCTAAGACCCGTCTGCTTCTCCTCGTTATGGGGATTGGCTCTACGAAACGATCTGCATGACGCACAAACTTTTCAAAACAACGAAACACGCTGGCATCTCTTTCCCTAGCCATTTTTTGCATTACATAAACGCTGCCAGGCCAAGATCTCCCAATTCTCGCCGTTGCTTGTATGAACTCAGCAGCTGTCAACGGAATTCCAAGCATTACCATCAGGTTGAGACGATCAACATCAACCCCGTGTGACATCATCGAGGATGCCGTGACCACGTGTAAACGCTTGTCAAAATCCTTCTCAGGCTTCTGTAGCCGCTCAAGAGTAATCCGAACATCTTCGAAGTTAGTTTTTCCTGTGAGAGAAGCTGTATTCAAGGGGCCCTCAACGTCAATCTGCGTCTCTAGCGAACGACTGACAGCATCCAAATCCCGAAGCGTGCTGCCGTAAACGACATTAACGCCATAGAGTGAGACAATGTCATCAACATAAGTGGGATCTATTCCTGCCTCGTGGCAGATTCTTTGGGGATCGTTCTCAAGCGACCGTATGACTGTTTGTAGTTCCGTAATTGTTCGGTCGACCGCATATTCGATAGTCACCCCTCGCGGTGCGACAGCCACATACCTGCGAGCCATGTCGTTAGTGGAGCTCGTCCAAAAGCCTTCGTTCGTCGAGGGCCCTGGCACAGGGAAGATTCTCGCCGACCGCTGATAAAGTAGTCGTGATTGACGATCGTAGCCCGTCAATGTTGCCGAAGAAGCTAAAATCTTCGGTTGCCGAGCTGAGAGCTCGTTCTCAAGGGCGTCAAATAGAGATTCATAATGCGAATCAACCGCACCCAAACTGTCTCTGAGCAAGTGCAACTCGTCCTGCAATCTAAACGATGGGGCAAAGAGTTTTTCATCGACTCTTAGAGTTTCCCTTTTTCCGGCGCATCCTGGCACCAAACATCCATTAGGCCGACTGGCACGAGGTGCGTACGTAAAACCGTGACCTGGTACTGAGCAGATGCCTAGCGGTGCACCGACAAATCCCCTCATTCCTGCTTGCATTCCTATGGATGCAGCCTTATCAAGGGTACCTACGATCACAGTTGGCAAGAACCGATAGATTTCGTCATCTACGACATAAAAGGGGAGCCCGGCTTCTGGCCATGGACAGTCGCTGTTTGTACACTGATGCTCAAGTTTCCAAAATCTCCGGTTGAAATCCATCGAAACCGTTTCGCGATGACAAAAGGGGCAATACAACAGAACTCTGCACCGGTCAGGCATCTGGTCATCTTCGACGTCATACAGTTCCCCATGAGCAGCTTCTTCTTTGAGCGAATTCGGCGTTGAACTCTGACCTACAAAGAAACCAACTGAGAATGGATCTCCTTCGATCGAAGCTTGTCGTCTAACAATTTCGGCTCCGGCCATAGCATCGGCGAAACGCTGAGTTTGTTGCAGGGAAAGCATCCTTAGAGGAAACCGGCTCCACGCCGTGATACCGCTATGCTTGCCACCTATTCGCTCGTAAATCGCTGCTGTTATCAGAAGACCTAGATATGTTTCAGTCTTGCCACCGCCGGTTGCAAACCAAACAATATCGACGACATCCGCGTCACTGACATTGTTGGCAATGCTCTCAAGATTTGAAAGCAGGAATCCTATTTGAAAAGGTCGCCAAGAGTCGTAACGGCCATTTGCCGCGTGCGACATTGCACTATTCATTAGCTTGAAAGCCTTGAGAAGCGACTGGTCCGATCCCAGAAGTTCTAAGCCGTTTTTCATTCGCTTACTCTCGTTGAAGAATTCTTCTGCCGCGCCTGAGGCTTCTGACAACATCTCCTCCGACCAGTTATCATCGGAAGCGCGCTGTTTGATAGACGAATATCCCCATGCATGCTGTCCCCACTTTGCGTGCGAGTCGATCAGTTGGTTGAGTTGTGGGATCGGATCAGTACTGAGAGCTTCAAAGCTCAAGTGGGGTTCCGCTTCTGGTACGTTCCAGTAACTGGGTCTCTCAGTGTCTACACAAACGGTATCCGTGGTCCGCAATGTCGTAGAATCAATTACTTCGACCCCGCTATTAATCCCATACGCCGGGATTCTGCGATCGTAACGGAACGAGTCCGGCAATGATTCCAAAATAAAAGGCGCGACCTCCAAACCCTTCATTTCGATCGCACATTCGTACAGATTGGTGTCCCTAAGGTTAGTGTGTGTTTTAGGGGATGTGTTCACCAAAAGAACAGTCAATTCTTCCATGTCTTCGGAATTAAGCGCTACTTCGACTCGTAGCTCACAGGAAAGGCCATCTAATGAGCAGGCTTTAGCTAGCTCGTCAGCCAGCGATTCTTTACCAAAAGAATAATTCCGAACGACTGAGTCTTCGATTGAGACCTCGATAAGCTTATTAAGTTTTGGTAGCTTAACCCATTCATCAGTTGTGTAAGTCCACACCGCAAGCTCCACCCCGACCCGAAAGTGCCAAGGTGCCTTAGTCGCTGGCCTTACTCGTAGCCCGATCGCACAGGGCTCAAGTCTCTCGCCTCTTTCGTCCATCGCTGAATCAAGTACGGATTCTTCTGGTGCTAGTCGGCCTAGCCAAAACCTTCCTTTTGGAGCAACCTCGAGCGATGATAAGTCGTCCCCGCGTCCACAAAACAGAATCCGACTGTCGAGCCATTTAGCAAATCTTGAAGCTGCGTCGTACAGACTCATTTCACTCTCACTTCCTTGGTGTTCACGGAGTCGACTATTCGTCAGTCAAAAAAGCAGCTAACTCGTCCCGCCTTGGACGATGCCGGAGTCTCTCAAGCGCCTTCGATTCAATCTGTCTTATTCGTTCCCTTGTCAGACTGAAAGAGCGTCCTATTTCTTCTAATGTCTCTTGCTTCCGTCCAGCCAGGCCGAATCGACGTTCAATCACAATTCTTTCCATCGGTTTGAGCTCTGCTAGAACTCTTTCGATTGCCGCGGCCCTCTCGTTTCTTAACGCTTCTTTCTCTGGATTTCGACGAATTGGAGACTTGTGAAAACTAGAAACTTTGCTGGTCTGTACATCGTTAGATGGTCCTTCACCAATGACTGTATCCAACGAAACCGGCTCATTACCAAGATCCAAAAGGAATTGCACTTTAGCCGGCTGCCAGCCAAGTTGTTCGGACATTTCCAAGAGGGTTGGCTTACGTCCGTTATATTCTTTCTCAAGTGAACGTTGAACTCGCCTGATTCGGTTTCTTGATTCGTGAACATGGACCGGAAGTCTGATTAGGCTGCCGCGATTCGCCAACGCTCTAGTAATTGCTTGCCTAATCCACCAGGTCGCGTAAGTCGAAAACTTATATCCTTTGCGATGATCGAACCGTTCAACCGCTCGGATAAGGCCTAGTGTTCCTTCTTGCATGAGATCAAGAAAGTCGAGTCTTGAGCGACCAATGTAGTTTCGAGCCACACTTGCGACAAGCCTGAGATTGGCTGATGCCATATGCTCCTTGGCATCGTTCCCCTCAGCAATTTGCTTCGTCAGCATCGCAAGTTCGTTTCCTTCAAAAGCTCGGCGCTGAATTGCTTGCTGCGCCTTAACTCCTGCCTCAATTCGACGGGCCAAGATAATTTCATCGTTAGGTCTGAGGAGCCTGATCGATCCTATCTTCGATAAGTATGCTCGTACAGAATCCTTTATCGCCGCACTAGGTTCCTCCGGAAACTTGATCTCAGAAACATCTTCCGCATCGTCGATTACGACGCCTGCAAGATCCAATTGCCTGCGTATTTGAACATCATCTTCTACGCCGAGGTCGTTCTTTTCTATTGCACGAAGAATATGATCGGAACTTAAGTATTCCCCGCGACGATGATAGTCGTCGGTTAGCCGACGAACGATTCGAAGTATGAGTTGAGCTTTATCAGACTTGTTGAGAGAGTGATCCATCAAATTGTGAAGCGTAAGAGCCGACGAAAACCGTGACGGCCAACTGTCGAGGCGGCGCCAACCTCACCCGGAGGCGCTCTTGAGCCCACAAGCAACAAGAAGGTCATAAACAGAGTCAAACCACTCGTGCGGTCTCGTCGAATCATTTGAATCACCTTCTGGAACCCAAATGATCATTCCCTCTCGCGCCCGCGTCAGCAAGACTCGGTACTTATTGATTAGATATCGCTGATCGATTTCATTCGGAACATCATTCCAATTGTTTCCCCTAAAAACTCTTTTGATCCATTCGCCCGACTTTGGATCGAAGGTCAAATCGCCGCTCCAACATAAGCCTACCCAATCAAGCTCAAGTCCCTGACATTCAAACTCAGATGCAGCTACTTCCAGTTGATTCGAGGATCGGATATCAGTGGGATCGTTCAAGAACCAATTGACGTAAAGCCCGCTCGTTTGTCGAAAGCCGGACGATAGTTCGAGTCCTTCAGCGCGCAGCCGAAGACCGCCGGAGCTAGCTACCAATCCGCAACGACGGAGGCCGAGCGTTCGACCGTGCAACCACTTCCTTGCAGCTTCGAGAGAGCGAGTTAAGACCATTGGAAACTCTGTCAGCGTCTGGGCGATGTTGGCAGCGGCGTTCGCGTCTCCGCGTAGGACCGCTTCTACCCATTCGGTCACTTGTTGGGCGCGAAACGAACGGCGAGCCGTGTCCAGGTGGAACGCGCGATCCTCACAGATAATCGAGTCCGGTTTTTCTCCCTCAAATAGCTTATGACCGGCGACACTGGTCCCTCCATGAAGTGCTTCAGGGGACACAGCAATGCGCCAGAGCGGGAACTTCTCGCGTAGCGTCCTTCCCCACTCAGCCAGCCCGGCCTCGCCTGTGTGAATTTCTTGCCCGCCACCCACGAGCGCGACAACGACTGACCATTCGTTTCGATCCATTATCGACAAGACGATTTCTGGTTCGGATCGTTCATCATCGTTCTTGCGTGCGTTGTGTTCGGCGTTCCACGCTCGTTGAGCTTCATCGAAAACTATGACGTTCTCACTCGGCGGATCTGATCGCTCCGATTCCACGCGCACAAATTCATGGATGTTCTGAATGAAGGTCCCGGTAGTTCGCTTTGGATTACCATCATCAGTTCGACGTTTGAAGTCACGCTCAATCGCGGTGCGGATCACTTTCACCAGAGGGCCGTTCCCGGAGAGAAATACGCCAGGAGGCCGTCCTTCTCGACGTAGCGCGGGATTGTGAACGACATTGAGTCCAGCCAGTGTTTTCCCTGCGCCGGGAATGCCCGTGACAAAACACGCGATTTTCTCTCGGCGTTCTTGCGCCCGTTTGACGAGCTCAATTATTCGTTGGGAAGTGAGCTCAAGATTCTCATCGCCAGCGTGGGAATGCGCAATGTCCGACACGTCATGACCAGCATAGAGGGCTTCGGCCGCTTCTATGATAGTGGGAACGGGACGATATGCGGATTCATTCCAAGCCCTCGGATCTATAGGCAGCTCGTTCAAATCGGTCTGTGATTGATAAGCTCCGAGGATAGTTTGCGATAGTCCCCTCGCGTTAGCCATTAAAGCGGGTCGAACCAGATCGTAAAAGAACCCATCGGATTTCTGACCAACGCTTTCTGCATCAGACGCAACCGCGATAGGTACTATTCGTCTTCCTCGGCTCTCACTATGGAAGTCGCGCAGATCGAGGGCGTAGTCTTCAGCCTGCTTCTGCGCTTGAAGGTTATGAACCTTGGCCTTCGTTTTGAACTCAATGCAGAAAATTAAGTCTCTCGCTAGAAGCACTGCATCGATTCGCTTCTGTCTTCGCGGGATTGGGTACTCCAAGAGGATAGTCCAATGCACTGCGTCGGCTTCGTCGCTAATGAGGGAAGCGCACGATGTCATTAGATCGTCGACCTGTTTTTGCCACGCTTTCGTCTGCCGTTGTTTGAGATTTATGAAACCTGAGTCGGCGCTCTTGGTCGTTAGTATCCCAACCACACGGTTGGTTTCGTCATTGGTGAAATCAAGAAGCGTTGAGGCGTAGTACGCTGGCATGGATTACCTACCTTAACCAGGCTGGAAGGCGGATATTCTACACGTGAAAAGGTTTATCACAAGCTTGTACGGCGCTTTGCAACAGCGTATGGGACTCCCTACTACAAGCCTTAACAAAGTCACGAGTAGGGATAATATCGAGGTTCATGGAGGTTGAGGGCGGGGCAAGTTCACGGGCGGGACGCCCGTGCCACGGGCACACCGCTAGCACTCGAGCAACGTCTCAAACAGTTCGGGGCGTTAAGGCGCAGCGAAACGCGATTTGTATGCGTGAAGATTTGATTCTGATACTCACAATTTCATAGTAAACAATGGGAACTGACTACGCGCAGGGGTGGGTGGGGCAGGGGTCGGGATCGTCGGAGGGTTGGTCGGGCTCGGAAGGGCGAGCAGTTTCTTTGGCGTGGGGGCGCTCTTTGCCATAGGTGGTGATGATTACGACCGAGGCGACGATGATGGCGGCGGCGATCATCATGCGAGGGGTTACGGCTTCACCGGCGATGGCCCAACCCAGCAAGACTGCAACGACTGGATTGACGTACGCATAGGTTGCTGAACTCGCGGGCGAGACGTTGCGTAGCAGGTAACTGTACGCTGTGAACGCGACGATTGAACCAAACACGATCAGGTAAAGAAACGCACCGAGCGACAGCCATGAAGCATTCCTCAGATCAAGTTTGGAAAACTCTCCTGTGAACAAACCCATCAGCAACAGCAGGGCTCCTCCACACAGCATCTGCATTCCCGATGCAAGTGGCGCTGAAGCCTGCACTGGCCGATGAATGGAATAGACTGAGCCGCCGGCCCATGACATTGACGCAGCAATTACGACTGCGGCTCCGATCAAACTCATCGTGGTGCTTGCATGGCTTTCGCCGAATCCGCCGCTGACCAGCAAAGCAACGCCGGCGAGACCGGTGATCAATCCGACGGACGCTTTGGCGTTTGGACGCGAACCGCCCGAGATCAAGTTCCACATCACGATCCACAGAGGCTCGCTGGCAACCACCAGGGCGGCGAGGCCTGACGATATGTACTGCTCGGCCCAGGTAACGCCGCCGTTGCCGCCTAACAACAAAAGTGCGCCGATGACGATTGCCCGACGCCATTGGAGAAGCGGTTGTTGACCAGCAGTACTGGCGCCGCGCAGACGCGCCCAGGCGAACAGAATTGATCCCGCGATCAGAAATCTCGTCGCAGCCATGAGGAAAGGCGGAAGCGTGCCGATCGCGTATTTGATCGCGAGATAAGTTGAGCCCCAGATTATGTAGACGGCTGCGAATGCCAGGACGACGAGAACAGTTGAGGCTTGTTTTGGGGACGCAGTGTTATCGCTTACGACCGAAAGCCGTGGTACCCGCTGATCAAGTTTCAATTTGGGCTTTGACATATGCGTGGAAAACCGGAAACCGTAAACCGTGTAAAACCGTGAACCGGAAACCGTGAACCGGAAACAGTCAGCGGCAAGTTACCTTGAGCCTTATCTCTGGTACGTCAGGCAACTGTTTTGACAACGACTGCCTTAGCAATTGCACTTTGCGGTTCCCGATTTCCGGTTCACGGTTTCCGGTTCACGGTTTTACCAGACTACACATATTACGCGGAGGATGGTAAGTGGGAACGAAAACGTGAGGGATATTGAGAGGTTTAGAAAAGAATTGAGAAAAGCGTTATCCACAGATTGCGCAGATTTCACCGATTGTTTTCAGGCCGCCTAAACAGCTTGTCACACAAAGGCGCACAAGGGTCGGGTGTTGGTCCGAAGCAATTCAGACCACCACATCACTCAACCACTAATCAGTGAAATCTGCGCATAGAGCTCCTTACTTGAATTGGTTGTCGTCACTTGAACTGGTTGTCGTCGGCGGAGGGGCCGTAGATGGCCGGAACTTTCGCGCCCATGAGACGAAGGTATACGGTCATCTGGCCGCGATGATGCGCCCAGTGAAGAAACGTGTCCTGAATCATCTCGTGTCGAGGCGCTTCCAACACCACGTTTCCGCCAGCCTTCAGCTGCCAGTTCGTCTTGAGATGCTCGTCGTTGGTTTTCGCGAATGCTTCCCGCACGCCCGCGGCAGCTTTGTCCAACGCTTCGATGTAGTCGGCGCTGGTTTCAAGCTTCTTCTGCTCGAACTTGCTGCCATCCTTTGGCGCGATGTCCAAGTCATCCTGGTTAATCTGCATTGAGATCCACATCGGAATCGTCGCGACCATGTTGGCGAGATAGCCGAACTGCATCGATTTCTCGTGTGGCTTCCAGTCGGATTTGCCCTCAGGTAGTTCTTTGAGGGCGCTGCGCGAGCGCTCAACTTCACGGTCTAATTCTGCGGATAAGAATTCTGTTAATGTCATTTTGGAACTCCTCCTTGAAGTATCGAATCACGAAAACAAGAACCTTTCTACAACATTACTCGGCCGAACAAAATCAGGATTTCAATAATACTTGCCGGCAGCCAAAGAAGTAGGGCCATCAGTCGGTCGCGTTTTGCTTTCGGGTAGTCGCGATCGGCGGTTTTCAGTTTTCCATATTTTATTTGCCAGTGAATAACCGACAGCGGAACAAGAAAGATACAAGCGATAGCCCCAAGCGTCGCAAAACCGAAAATTAAACCCAAGGCAACAAAGCCCCACATTGCACCAGCGGTGTTTCTCGTCCACTTAGCCTGATTAACCGCATTATTAACTTGTTTTTGAAGATCGGCAGCAGCCTCAGCCTGCTGGCTGTCGACCGGTGCTGAGCAAAAGCGACAAGTCTTCGTATCGCTGTAAATCATTTCCCCACAACTTGTGCATGGAAATATTCGAGCCTGAGTAATAAAAGTTGACATATGAAGAGTCCCTTTTAAGTGGGCATCGATCGGGGAAACACCATATCACATCGGATTAGGAATGTTGATTTTGGAGGTTGATCGGATGGCGCGGCGCCCAGGGCAATTCTGCTTGGGGGACGATTGAGGATCGCGGGATCAGGTGGTTTGAATGGCTCCGCCTTGAGACTCTGTCAGGCGCCTTGCACGCGCGTTTCACAGTTCAACCGATAAACAGCGAGACGGCACGGATCTGAACTGATGAAAGTTACATCGGTCTTATCCGTGAAGATCTGTGGCCCTTTTTGATTGGACCCGGTCGCTACCGCTCCCGGTTCTGACTCGTTTTTCTGTTCCCGGTTTCCGGTTCTCGGTTTACGGCTTTAACCCGTATAATCAAATTGCTCGCAAAGGGGGCGACAGGCTTCGACAGGAGATCCTGACGACCGATGTGATGCATGCCGGGCTACCTTATGCAGCTCGTTAAAAAGCGTAGGGAAAAAACAATTGCCAACTCTAACGAGTTAGCTCTCGCTGCCTAATAAGCACCGAGCGTTTCGCCGCAAGTTGCTCATACGCGCGGAGGGAAATGTCACTTAGTTGAGCTGGCCTGCTGCTTCGGTCCGTGGCAGCGGGCAAGATAAAGTCGGACTAGCTCTTGCCGCGGTCTTGTCGTTTCACTTACTCGGCATGGAGCGAATTTTTGTCTGGTTCGCCAGACAAGCAAGAGAATCGACTAAGCATGTAGATTCCTCGGCGTTGGCTTCTGGATCCGAGTTCAATTCTCGGCGCCTCCACCAATCGATTTCGGAATGCGGATTTCGGAATGCAGATTTTGAAAGCGAAAGCTGCATCCCACCAAGCGATCTCGGAATGCGGATTTCGGATTGCAGATTTGAAACCCGTTCCCGGGTGATGATCGCAATCAGGTACTCTCAAGCTAGAACACCTCTTGAATTCAGCAATCAGCAATCCGCAATCACCAATCTCAAGCCTTCCCATTGGCATCTTCGACAGCGGCGTGGGCGGGCTGACAGTCTATCGAGCGCTGCACGAGCGTTTGCCGAACGAGCATTTTGTTTATCTCGGAGATACAGCGCGCGTTCCCTACGGGACGAAATCCCTGGCTACGGTCGAGCGCTATGCCATCGAGAACTCGAAGTTTCTCGAAGCGCACGGCATAAAGTTGCTGGTTGTTGCGTGTAACACGGCATCAGCTCTCGCGCTTCCAGCGATTCGAAAAGCTGTCGGTGTTGAAGTAGTAGGCGTTATCGAGCCCGGCGCCCGCGCGGCTGTGAAAGCTGCGAGCGGCAAAGCAATCGCCATCATCGCCACCGAAGCGACCGTGCAAAGTCACGCGTACGCGAAAGCGATTGATTCAATTGATGCTGGAGCTTGTGTCATCGAGCGAGCATGTCCGCTCTTTGTTCCACTTGCCGAAGAAGGTTGGGTCGATACTGAGGTGACGCGTAATGTGGCGAATGAATATCTTGGCGAACTGGCTGATAATGCTCCTGGCGCGCTGGTGATGGGATGCACGCATTACCCGATTCTCAGGAATGTAATCGCAGCCACGGTTGGCGAATCGGTGCAATTGATCGATTCTGGTGAGGCTACCGCGGCGGAGGTTGAGGAACTGCTGAAAGAAAAGGGAATTGCGCACACGTCTCGCGCAAGTTTGGCGGAGGAGCGGAAACTGTGCGACGATCTGGACCACTTTTATGTGACGGACGCCGCGGAACGGTTCGCGAAGGTGGCGGAAAGATTTCTCGGCAGCTCGCCGTCGGTTTTGGAAGCTGTTGAAGTTTGGGGACACGATGAGTTACGAACGAACTGACGGTCGCTTGCTCGACCAGTTGCGCGAAGTGCGCATCACGCCGGGCTATTTGCCTTACGCCGAGGGCTCGGTGCTGATCGAGATGGGCAACACCAAGGTCATTTGTGGAGCTTCGCTCGAAGACCGGGTGCCGCCCTTTCTGCGCAACAGCGGACACGGCTGGGTGACGGCGGAGTACGCGATGTTGCCCCGCGCGACGCAGCAACGAACTTCGAGGGAGATTGGCCGAGGAGGACCGTCCGGCCGTACGCATGAGATCCAACGGTTGATTGGTCGCAGTTTGCGCGCGGTAGCTGATATGAATGTGCTCGGTGAGCGTACGCTGACGCTCGACTGTGATGTGTTGCAGGCTGACGGCGGTACGCGCACGGCTGCGATCACCGGGGCGTACGTTGCTTTTGCGCTGGCGAGCGAAAAGTTAAGGCGATCGGGAAAGCTGAACAAAAGTCTGTTGGCAGGGGAGGTCGCCGCGGTCAGTGTCGGAATTGTCGATGGAGTTCCGCTACTTGACTTGAAGTACGACGAAGACTCGCGGGCTGAAGTCGATATGAATATTATCTGTACTGGTGATGGGCGCTTTATTGAGGTGCAGGGGACCGCTGAGCGCGAGCCTTTTACTGAAGAGCAGATGAATCAGCTGTTGGGTTTGGCGAGAAAAGGCATTTCGCAACTGGTTGAAATTCAGCGGGCAACGCTCGCGAACTTGAAAGGGTGACTTTGTACGACAGGCTGCCAGCCTGTCGGATGTTGAGCAGGGGCGTCGTTAGGTAAAGCGAGCCATTTTCCATATATCATTTTCCATTAGCCATTTTTCATTGTTATCGCGTTGCAAAGGCGCACGTTCTCAAAAAATGGCAAATGGCAAATGATGTATGGCAAATCGGTTCCTTCAGCTTGCGTGGTACCCAAGGCTGCTGCAGGCTGGCAGCCTGCAGTACAGGGACGTCGTTGGGTAAAGCGAGCCATTTTCCATATATCATTT
>Ga0134125_10004597_pt1 | contig 15783 bp, 17 predicted proteins | sample KB31751_FD_96464 | JGI IMG/M metagenome (GOLD analysis project Ga0134125, IMG submission 96464) | Terrestrial soil microbial communities with excess Nitrogen fertilizer from Kellogg Biological Station, Michigan, USA - KB3-175-1 | ecosystem: Environmental > Terrestrial > Soil > Unclassified ... | reverse complement strand
GGGCGTCGCCATAGGAGATCGGCAGTACCGGGATCTTCTGCAGATTGGTTACCTGGCTCGGCGGCAGCCGCTTCGCGCCCGGCACCGAACCCCAGCCCGGCGTCTCCGGATCGCCCGGATACAGCTCCATCTCCATGACGCTGCCGCGCTGCACGCCCTGGTCGGGGCGGTAGGCGCCTTTGGGGAAAACGTCGCCCTGGTAGTAGCCGTCGTCGCGCGGATCGGAGTAAATCAGGCAGCCCACGGCGCCGTGCTGGTAGGCCAGTTTGGGCTTGATGCCGCGCCAGCCATTGCCGTAGCGGGTGATGACGATCTTGCCCTTGACGCTGATCCCCATCTTGTCGAGCACGGCGTAATCGTCCGGCATGCCGTAATTGGCGTAAACCAAGGGAGCGGTCACGTCGCCGTCCGCCGAGTACATCACCATGGTCGGCAGCTGGCCGGCCTGGCCCGATGTCGGGTCTTCGGCGACCGCCGGCTCCTGGAGCACCGCCTCGTACTTGGTCGGCGAGACCAGTTCCAAGTGGCGCTCCAGCGGCAGCGGGTACAGGGTCTGGAACTGTTCGATGTGCGCGTCCAGCCCGTACGACTTGAACTGGTTCAGCACCCAGAGCGCGTCCTGGTGTTGGCGCTCGGTGCCGACGTTGTGCGGATACGCGCTCAGTACCTGCATGTTGTTGCGGATGTTGTTGGGCTGGGGCAGGGCGCGGAACTTCTGTTCCCATCCGCCCTGGGTGGCGCTGTCGGCGGCGGAGAACCCGAACAGGACGGGCGCGGGCGCGGCCTTAAGAAAGAACACCGCCGCCACCGCGGCGATCACCAGCGTGCACAGCACGGCAAAATTGCGAGGAGCGCGAGATTCGGACATAGGGGGCAGTATATCCCGGCCGCGGCCTAGGCGAAACCCCGATGGCCGCGGGCGGGGGAATAGGTAACGCTGGGAGCACTGTGTTCTCCACTCCCGCCCCGCGGTTCCGGGCGCTGCTGCGGCAATTCCGGCAATTCCGCGGCTGGATTGGCCTGGCGCTGCTGCTGGGCATCGCCGCCGCCGCCCTGGGCGCGCTGGAGCCGCTGTTTTACAAAGTGCTGCTCGACCGGCTGGTGGCGGCGTTGCGCGGCGGCGCCGCGGCACGCGCCGGAGCATGGGCCGGGGGACTGCAATGGCTTGGCGGGCTGGCCCTGGTGTTGGCGGCGCAGCGCGCCCTCCAAGCCGCGCAGGGCCTGGCGGTCAACCGGGTGCGGTTTGCCAGCGGCTTTGATCTCTCCGTCCGCGTGCTGCGCCAGCTCTACACCCGCCCCCTCCGCTTCCACCAGGAAAGCGGCGCGGGCTATGTGCTCACCCGTCTGGACCGGGGCATCGCGGCCACCGGTCAACTGGTCAGCGACGTCCTGCAATCGCTCGCCCCCAACGCCGCCAACCTGGCGCTGATGGGGGTGCTGCTCTACCGCCTCTCGCCCCGGCTGGCGGCGGTGGGCCTCGCGCCCATGCCGCTGTTCCTCTGGGTGACGGTGCGGGGCAGCCGCCGCCTGGCCTGCCATGAGGAGCAAGTGCAGGAGGGTTGGAGCCGCCTGTACGGCCGGGTGACCGAAGTGCTCGCCGGCATTAAGACGGTGAAGTCGCTGGCCGGCGAGGAGCGCGAAGTGGAGGAGTACCGCCGGCAGGCGCGCGCTATTTTCCGCCGCCTGTGGCGCCTGGTGTTCGTGGATGTGGGCTGCAACCAGCTCAAAGGCGCGCTCGAGATCGCCGGCCGCCTGGGCGTGGCGCTGGTGGGCTTCCGCATGGTGCTGCATGGCCGGATCAGCCCCGGCACATGGATTGCGTCTACCACCTATGCCGCGCTGCTGTACGGCCCACTCGCCGGATTCGCCGCCACCTACGCCACGGCGGCGCGCGGCTGGGTCGCCGCCGGGGCGGTCCTCGATTTCCTCGACCAGGCGCCGCTGTCCTCCCTGCCCGCGCCGGCTCCGGTCCTCGAGCCCCTACCGCGGATTCGCGGCGCCATCGTCTTCGAGCGCGTGAGCTATGCCTATCCGGCGCCGGAGACCGGCGCAGCCCCGCGCTATGCGGTGGACGGCATGTCGTTCCACATCCGCGCCGGCGAGACCGTCGCGGTGGTGGGCCCCAGCGGCGGCGGCAAGACGACGCTCACCGATTTGCTCCTGCGATTCCACGATCCCGACGAGGGCCGCATCCTGCTGGATGGCATGGACCTGCGCCGCATTCCTCCCGCCGAGTTGCGCCGCCAGGTGGCGGTGGTGTTGCAGGAGCCGCTGCTGCTGCAGGGAACCATCGCCGAGAACATCGCCTACGGATGCCCGGATCCCGCGCCAGCCGCCTTGCGGGCCGCGGTGCGCGCCGCCCAGGCCGAAGAGTTTATCGCCCGTCTGCCGCAGGGGCTTGCCACTCGCTTAGGCGAGCGTGGCGCCCGCCTTTCCGGCGGCGAGAAGCAACGCCTCGCGATTGCCCGCGCCCTGTTGCGCGACGCTCCCTTGCTGATTCTGGACGAGGCTACCGCCCACCTCGACGCCGCCAGCGAAGCCGCCCTCAACCAAGCCCTGCGCGAGCTGGTCCGGGGCCGTACCGCCATCCTGATCTCCCATCGCCTGGCCACACTGCTCCAGCCCGACCGCATCCTGGTGGTCGGCGAAGGACGAGTTCTCGAAGAGGGAACGCCGGAGGAACTGCGGGCATCCGGCGGCTTTTACGCCCGACACGCCGGAGGGTTCTCCCTTCATGGCCGGAGCGCCGAGGTTCTGGGCTAGCAACCCGGGGTGCAACACCTCGAACCCATGCCGGAGACGTGCGAAACCCGCGCTCAGACTAACCAAGCGGAGACATGAGGCGCTAAAACAACCGGAAATTGACTTCAATGTTGGCGGTCACCGCCACCGGACGGCCGTTCTTGTCCTTGGCCGGGGTGAAGCGCCAGAGCAGCACGGCCTGGACCGCCTTCTCGTCGAGTCCCAGTCCCAAGGGTTGAACCACATGCGCATTGTGCACGTGCCCATCCACGCCAATGGTCACCTGCACCTCGCAGGTGCCCTGGAACTTGGCTTTGCGCGCCGCCTCCGAGTATTCCGGATCGGGCGAGTAGACCGCGATCGGCGAGGTCACCCCCACCCCGTCGCCACAATCGTTGCCGGTACAGGTGCCACCCTCAGATCCCGAACCCGTACCCCCCGGCCCGCCCCCCGAACCGCCGCCAGCCCCAGGTGGCCCGCTGATCGGTCCGATGGCGCCGAAGGATGGTGCGTTCATCGCCTCCGCCAAGGGCACCATGGCGGTCGGAGCCGTGACCGGTTGCGGTTTGGGAGCTTGCAGCAGTTGCGGCTGCGGACGCACCACCGGCGCGCCACCTCCGGACAATCGCCGAATCTTGGGCATCGGCGGCTCGACCTTGGGCGGAAGGAAAATTTCCGTCGGCACCATCTTCTTGATCTGCACCTGCACCGGCCGCCAGAATGGCAACAACATGACGCCGACGACAGCCAAGTGGACGGCTACCGACCCCATGCGGCTCTTCAGCGACTTGGGCGCGGACCAGATATCCTTGACCGGAATCGGCTTCGACTCCAGAACGAGCTCAGGCTGTTTGGCCGGTGCAAACTTATCCTTAAGCTGATCCAGGAAGTCGCGCCAGAACGGCTTGTTCTCTAGGAGGAATCGGTAGTCTTCTGGCTCGGGTTTTTCCGGCATGACGAACAGATCCTAAAACCGAAAGGGTTCCGAAGTGGACCCATAGGCCCATGAGCATTATACGCCCCAGGGTCCAGACTGGTTTCTCGGATTCGTTCGTCAGTAGAGGTGGAAATTGACCTCGATATTGGCCGCCACCCGGACCGGCTGGCCATGTTTCTTCGCGGGCTCAAACCTCCAGAGCTTGACCGCCTCGATTGCCTTTTCGTCCAGTCCCAACCCGAGTGGTTGCAATACTTTGGGGTCGTAGACATGTCCATCCGCGCCGATGATGACGCCGACCACTACAGTTCCCTGGAATTTGGCCTTGCGAGCGGCATCGGAGTACTCCGGGTCAGGCTCATAGATCGGGATGGGTTCGCTCACATCGCCCCCCACCCCGCAGGGTCCCGCCCCACAATCGCCTCCTCCGTTGGGATCGTCGCCCGCTCCCCCCGGGCCGGCGCCGCTGTGACCCGAACTCGTTCCGGGTGGACCCGCCACCGCCCCGGGGTTGCCGAACTGCGGTATCGGAAGATTGGCCATCGCGGTAGCTGGCATCAGTTTGATGGGAGGCGGAACCGGCATGGGCGGCGCTTGCACCGGCTGCACCTTGGGCGGGGCCAGCTTGTGGATGGGCGGGGCGCCTCCCCCAGCCAAGTGCTTCATGCGCGGACGCGAGGGCCCGGGCGCGTTCAGCGTGGGCTGGATGACCTCGACCTCTTGCTTGGGCTGCACCAGCGCTCGCACCGGTCGCCAGATCGGCAGCATCAGGATGGCGATCACCGCCACGTGCACCGCCACCGATCCCAACCGCTTGCCCAGGCTGCGGTCGTGCGACCAGATGTCCTTCACTGGAATCGGTTGCGACTCCAGGTGCAGGTCCGCCTCGGGCGGAGGAAAGAAGCGCTCGCGAATCCCCTCGACAATTTGCGTCCACATCGACGGGGGCTCGGGCAGGAGTCGAAAATCAGACTCTTCCGGCATAGATGGCTGCTATGTAAAAGGACTGCCCGGGCAGCGGAAAGGTTGCGCCTTTTTGGCCAAGTATAATAATGGCTGTGCCCGGATCGTCGTATAAAGCCACGCTCAACCTGCCCGTAACCGCCTTTCCCATGAAGGCCAACCTGCCCGCGACCGAGCCCAAGTGGCTGGAGCGCTGGGCGGCTCAGGACTTGTACGGCCAGATTCGCCAGGCGCGGCAGGGGCGGCCCGTGTACCTGCTCCACGACGGCCCGCCTTACGCCAACGGCGCCATCCACCTCGGCACCGCCCTCAACAAGGTGATCAAGGACCTGGTGGTCAAGACCAAGTCCATGGCGGGGTTCGACTCGCCTTACATTCCGGGTTGGGATTGCCACGGCCTGCCCATCGAGATCAAGGTGGACCAGGAACTCGGCCCGCGCAAAACCGAGCTCTCGGCGCTTGAGATTCGCGGCCGCTGCGAGGCCTACGCACGCAAGTATGTCGCTCTACAGCGCGCCGGCTTTGAGCGGTTGGGGGTTTTCGGCCAGTGGAACGACCCCTACCTCACCCTCAACCCCTCCTACGAGGCAGCCATCGCGCAGCAGATCCTGACGTTTATTCGCCGGGATTACGCCTACAAGGGCCTGCGCGCGGTCTACTGGTGCATCCACGATCGCACCGCGTTGGCCGAGGCCGAGGTCGAGTACAAGAACCACGAGAGCCCTACGGTCTGGGTGCGCTACCGGTACGGATCCGGAGCCTTGCCGCCGGGCGTTCCCGCCGAGAATCTGAGCGCCGCGGTCTGGACCACAACTCCCTGGACGCTGCCCGCGAGTGTGGCGCTTGCCTTCCATCCCGATCTTGACTATGTCGCCGTGCGTAGCCGCTCCGGCGAAGTGTTTGTCGTAGCCGAGTCGCGGCTGGCTGCTACCTCCGACGCAATCGGCGCGGGCTGGAGTGAGGCCGAGGTAGTGGCGCGATTCCCTGGGCGCGCGCTCGAGGGCGTCGTTTTCCGTCACCCCTGGCTCGACCGCGAAATCCCGGCCGTAATGGCCGGCTACATCACCACGGACCAGGGCTCCGGCATCGTCCACACCGCGCCCGGCCACGGCGCCGAGGACTTCGCTACTGGGGAGAAGTACAAGCTGCCGACGCTCTGCCCGGTGGACGCCGACGGACGATTCTTCGGCCCCGACACGCATCCCTTTGAAGGGCAACAGATCTTCGCCGCCAATCCCAAGATTGTCGCCCATCTGAAGCAGGTGGGCGGGCTACTGGCAGAAGCGCCGCTGACGCACTCTTACCCCCACTGCTGGCGCTGCCACCACCCGGTGATCTTCCGCGCCACCGAGCAGTGGTTCATCGGCATGGACCGGGGTGGGCTGCGCGAGCGGGCGCTTGAGGCCATCCGTGGTATTCGCTGGATGCCCGCTTGGGGCGAGGAACGCATCCGCCAAATGGTGGCCAACCGTCCCGACTGGTGCATCTCGCGCCAGCGCGTATGGGGCGTGCCCATCCCGGTGGTGGCCTGCGAGGGCTGTCAGACGTACCTGCGCGACGAAGCCACCGACCGGCGTATCGTCGAGCGCTTCGCCGCCGAGGGCTCCAACTCTTGGTTTGCCCTGCCGGTGGAGGACTTCCTCGCTCCGGACGCCCACTGCGCCCAGTGTGGCGGCACCCGCTTCCGCCAGGAGCGCGACATCGTGGACGTGTGGTTCGAGTCGGGATGCAGCCAGGCCGCCGTGCTCAACGATGCGGCCGGTCTGCCCTTCCCCGCCAACATGTACCTCGAGGGCGGCGATCAGTACCGCGGTTGGTTCCAAAGCTCGTTGCTGGTGGCGGTCGGCACCCGCGGCGCCGCCCCCTACCGCGAGACCCTGACCCACGGCTGGGTGCTGGATGCCGAGGGCCACACCATGCACAAGTCGCTGGGCAACGCCATCGAGCCCAACGAAATCGTGGACCGGTACGGCGCCGAGGTGCTCCGGCTGTGGGTCGCGAGCAGCGACTTCCGCGAGGAGATCTCGCTCTCGCCCGACCTGCTCAAGCGGCTGGCGGAAAACTACCGCAAAGTCCGCAACACCTTCCGCTACATGCTCGGCAACCTGCACGCCTTCGCACCCGCCCGCCACGCCGTGCCGGTCGCGGAGCTTACCTCGCTCGATGCTTACATGCTGCGCCAGACCGCGCGCATGGCCGCCGAGGTCGAGCGCGAGTTTGCCGACTTCGCCTTCCACCGCGGCTTGCGCCGCCTCGCCGACTTCTGCACCGTCGATCTCAGCGCCTTCTACTTCGACGTTCTCAAAGACCGGCTCTACACCTCGGCTCCGCTCAGCCCCGCCCGCCGCAGCGCCCAGACGGTCATGCTCCGGATGCTCGACATCCTGGTGCGCCTCTTCGCGCCCATCCTGCCCTTTACCGCCGATGAGGTGTGGGAGGAGATGTCCGCCGCCGGACTCCGGACGAATGGCGCAACTTCCGCCTCCAGCGTGCATCTGGAAACCTTCGCCGACGCGGCCGCCTGGACCGCTTCCACCCCCGCCGACGATGACTGGAGCACCCTGCTCGCCTGGCGGGATGCGGCCTTGAAGGCGCTGGAGCAGGCGCGGCAGGACAAGAAAATCGGCACGGCCTTGGAGGCCAAGCTCGAGCTGCTCGCCCCCGAAGCGGATGCGGCCCTCCTCCAGCGCGAGCTCCAACATTTGCCGGCGCTGTTCATCGTCTCCCAGGTCGAGCTCTCGCCGCTCCGCGCCACGGTGGCCGAGGTCCGCATCCATCCCGCCGACGGCGCCAAGTGCGAACGCTGCTGGAACTTCGCCCCCGAGGTGGGGAGTGATCCCGAACATCCCGGCCTGTGCGGCCGTTGCCGCCAAGCCCTGCGGGAGATCGGAGCCGCCGCCGCGCGCTGACTTTGCGGATCTTCATGTCGCGTTCCTTTCACCTGCGCAACCTGCTCCTCGGCCTGGGCGTGTTCGTGGCCGATCAGCTGAGCAAAGGCATGATCGATAAGCTGCCGGAGGATTACAGTCACACCGTGATTCCCGGCCTGTTCAAGATCATCCACGCGGAGAATCCCGGCGTCGCCTTCGGCCTGTTCCAAAACGCCGCGCCATTCTTCCGCGACCTGCTGATCACCGCCTCCAGCTTGGCTTTGTTGGTGGTGCTCGGGCTGTTGTGGCGCTCCAAGCAGTCGGCGCGCACCGGCTACGCCATGGCGCTCATCATCGGCGGGGCCTGCGGCAACTTGTTCGACCGGATGCTGCACGGCAAAGTGGTGGACTTCCTGTTGTTCTTCGTCGGCGCCCACAGTTGGCCGGTCTTCAACCTGGCCGACAGCGCCATCGTGATCGGCGCCGGACTGCTGGTGATCGAGATCATCCAGGACCGGCCCGTGCCCGCCCCCGCCGCAGCCACAGCGCCGGAGGAATTGCACACCTAGCCCCGCCGTATGTTTCCCGTACTCTTCAATCTCGGCCGCTTCACCCTGCACACCTACGGCCTGCTGGTCGCCACCGGCTTTCTGGTGGGCATCTACACCGCGCGCCACTTTGCCCGCCGCTTTGGCATGGACCCGGAGCGCGTCTTCAATCTGGCGGTGTATCTGGCCCTGGCGGCGATTGTCGGCGCCAAACTTTTTCTGGTCATCCAGGACTGGCGCTATTACGTCCTCGATCCCGGCAGTCTGCTCAGCGTCGGCTTCCTGCAATCCGCCGGCATCTTCTATGGCGGCCTGATCGGCGCGCTGGTGGTGCTGACCTGGTATGTGCGCAGCCAGCGTCTTTCCTGGCTGGCGGTCGGCGACGCCATCGTTCCCGGCGTCGCTCTCGGGCACGGTATCGGACGCCTGGGATGCTTCTCCGCCGGCTGCTGCTGGGGCAAGCCCACCAGCCTGCCTTGGGGCGTGACCTTCCGCAACGCCTATGCCCACGCCACCGTCGGTGTGCCGCTCAATGTGCGCCTGCAACCCACCCAGCTCTACGAGGCGATCGCCGAGGGCATTATTTTTTGGGTGTTGTGGCGGATGGCGCGGCGCCGCGCCTTCGTAGGCGAACTCACCGCCGTCTATTTGGTCAGCTACGGCGTGGTGCGCTTCCTGGTGGATTTTCTGCGCGCCTATGAGCCGCAAGCCATGCTCTTTCATGGCCTGCTCACCGACGCGCAGCTTACCAGTTTGGGAATGATTGCGCTGGCGATTGGAATCTGGGCGGCGCAGGCGCGCCGCCGCGTCAGCGTGGTGGCCGCTTAGAGAACGGTGACGTCCTCGGCCAGCAACCCCTTCGGTCCCTGCTTGACCTCGAACTCCACCGCCTGGCCCTCCACCAGCGTGCGGTACCCGGCGCCCTGGATCGCGCTGTAATGCACGAACACATCCTCGCCGCTCATGCGGGTCAGAAAACCATAGCCCTTGGCATTGTTAAACCACTTTACAGTCCCTTGCTCTTTCACTGACAAACCTCCGAAAAATTGCAAATGCGGTCGGAATGTGAGCTTGAACTCGCGCGCCCTCTGAGTCCGCGGGTCCCAACTCGGGCGTCAGAATAGCACGGAACCGCTGAAGCTTTTTTCAGAAATAATCCTAGGTGCTTCTAGGGCGCCACGATGGCTACCGCCAGCCGGTCAAGCTGCGCCCGCACCGCCGCCGCCGGCAGCGCCTCATTATTGCTGAGCAGCGTGAACACCAGGTGCTCGCCGCCGGGCGTGGTGGCGTAGCCGCTCAGGCTGTTGACGTGGCTCAGCGAGCCCGTCTTGGCTTCCACTACTCCGGCCGCCGGGGTGTGCCGGAACCGGTGCAGCAGCGTACCGTCGCTCGCGGCCACCGGCAGCAGATCTCGCCACACCGCGGCCTCGGGCTGCCGGCTCATGTACTCCAGCAGCCGCGCGATGCCGGCGGGAGTGACCAGGTCGGTGCGCGCCAGCCCGCTGCCATCCACCAGTTCCGCGTCGGTTGCGCCCAGCCCGGCATCGTGGAGAAACCCCTGCACGACGCCTTCGCCCGCCGCGCTCTCCCCGCGCGAGGCCCTTACGCCCGCATCGCCGCCCAGTTTTCCCAACACGCGCAGCATCAGCTCGGCTTCCAGATTTTGGCTCTCCTTGGCGGTGGCTTGCAGAATCTGCGCCAGCGGCGGCGAGTCCCAACCGCCTAATTCGTAACCCGCCGCCGCCGCGGTGGGCGTCGGCGCGAGCTGCGCGCGCGCGTCGCCATCCACCGCAATGCCCGCTTCGATCAGCGCCTGCCGCAGCATCGCGGCGGCGAATTGCGCCGGATTTTGTACCGCCAACGCCTCCAGATCGCCGCGGCTATCCATTCCCAGCGTCCCGGAAAGAACCAGACCACCGGGATGCAGTGGATCGGCCGCCAAGCGCAGTTGGCTGCCCGTGCCCGCGGCCGCCGTAGTGGCGGTGTTTACCATCGCGGGCAAATCGATCTCCGGTGCCCACCGCAAGCGCACCGGCGTGCCCGCTTCCGCCCCCGCCGCAATCTCAAGAAAACGGGTGTTGTCGTTCACCGTAAGGGCGGAGACCGGAGCTCCGTAATCCCAGATGCGGTCTCCGATGGACCATCCGTCGGGGTACGGAGCCGGGGCAAAATAGCTCGCGTCGCCGATGATCGCCCCGGTGATGTGTGTAATGCCTTTGGACTTGATCTGCTGCGCCAGCGCGCGCGGGACCCGCCACACGTCGTAGGGCAGGAGCGGAGGTTGGGGCGGCACCGAGTAGGGATAGCCGCGTCCGTTAAGGCTGGGGTCGCCCACGCCGGCAAGGACCACGTCGCCCGCGACCACGCCCGCGGCGTCGGGCGCCGCGGTTGACGTGACCGCGGTGTGAAACCGGAAGTCCGGGCCCAGTTGGTGCAGTGCGGCGGCGAGCGTGAAGAGCTTGGCGTTGGAGGCGGGCGTGAACCAGCGCTCGCCGTTGTGGTCGTATAGGACGCGGTGCCGATCCAGGGAGTAGACGTACACGCCCCAGAAGCCGCCGGCGGAAACGGGCGCGGCCAGCAGGCGGTCGAGCGCGCGCGTCATCGCTTGATCGTGCGCGCGGGTGTTCTTCGGCCCGCTGGCGGCCCAACCCAGGCTTGCGAGGGACACGCTCGCGCATAGGGCAAATAGCCGATGGAATCGCGGGCGGCAAGGGCGCATGGTGAATTCTAATCCGGGTTTTCGCCGGCCCGGTCACACCGCTACCATGTTCGGTCTTACCCTGATCGCCCTCGTTGCCGCGGCCGCCGCGGCGGTGCTGGTGCGCCAGCGTCACTGCCGACACCAATTCGGCCGGCCCACCTCGGGCTATGTCTGCTGCCTGCGTTGCACGCGGCGCTTTCCGATCCAGTTCACCGCCGGCGGCGAGTGGCGCATTGGCAAGACCCCGCTGGCGATCGAACCCCCAGCCCACCCGCCGCATTAGCCCCCGGTCATAGGCACTACATTCCACTCGTCGTCCCGCTTCAGGGCAACTCTGGTGTACAATCAGTACATCGAATCCCTAATGCCGGGCACCTCCACGGCCCGATGCTGGGAACCCTGATTTAATCCACGAGTACCCCCTATGCAGCGAATTTGTGCCTATTTGGTTTGGGCTCTGGCCGCGACCTTCGCGCCGGCCATCTCGCCCAAGCCGGCGCACGCCCCGCTGCCGGTAGCCACGCCGCCACCCCGCACCGCCCAGGCCCCCTTTCAGGTCGGCATGGCCACCTGGTACGGCAAATGGTTCCAGGGCAAGGAAACCACCAGCGGCGAGCGTTTCAACATGTACGCCATGACCGCCGCGCACAAGTTCCTCCCCTTCGGAACGCGCGTCCGGGTGACCAACCTGCTGAATCACCGTTCGGTGGTACTGCGCATCAACGACCGCGGTCCGGTGCCCGCCGGAAGAATTATTGACCTGTCCTACGCCGCCGCCCGCGTCCTTCATTTTTATGAGGACGGCCTGATTCCGGTGCGTATTGACATCGTTCCCCGGGTCGCCGCCAACCATCCTCCCCGCCTGCCACCCGCCCGGTAACCGCCCCTCGGACACGTTCGGCATGATGTTGGCCGCCTGCTTGCTGTAGTCTGGAGGTGGTGGAAGAAAGACTGCAAAAGTTGATTTCCCAGGCCGGACTGGCCTCGCGCCGCAAGGCCGAGCAGCTCATGCTCGATGGCCGCGTTACCGTCAACGGCAACGTGGTCGCGGAGCTCGGCAGCAAGGCTGACTGGAAGCGCGACCATATTGTAGTGGACGGACGTCCTCTAAAGCCCGCGGCCGCCATCCATTACCTCCTGTTTTACAAACCCAAAGGCGTGGTGACCACGCTCAGCGATCCCGAAGGCCGGCCCACCATTCAGGAGTACCTACGGGGTATCCGCGAGCGGCTTTACCCTGTGGGCCGGCTCGATTTTCACTCCGAGGGGTTGTTGCTCCTCACCAATGACGGCGAACTCGCCAACCGCGTCTTGCACGCCTCCACCGCCCTCCCCAAGACCTACTGGGTAAAGGTCGCCGGACGCCCCACCGAGGAGCAGTTGGAGCGGCTGCGCCAGGGGGTCTACATCGAGGGACGCAGGACCGCTCCGGCGCAGATCCGCTGGTTGGCGGCCAGCGCCGCCTCCGGCAAGGAACGCGAACGGGCGGGCGTGTATCGCACCTCCAGCGAGAACCCGTGGTTCGAGGTCGTGCTGATCGAGGGGCGGAACCACCAAATCCGCAAGATGTTCCAATCGGTCGGCCATCCCGTGGAGAAGCTGAAACGGGTGGCGATTGGCAAGCTCACCATCGGCGCGCTGCGCTCGGGCCAGTTGCGCCCGCTCACCGAGGTCGAGGTCAGACAACTGCAGCAGGCCACGGCCCACACCCGTCCGGGACCGATGCGGCGGCGCGCGCAGCCCGCCCCCGCAACCGCGGCCCGGCCGCGCCCCCGCGCCGCCAAGCCCCGATCCCCATCCGCCCGGAGACGGGAACGCGAGTGAAGCTCACCGCCCCGGTCCAGGCCTTGTTGCGCGGCGCCCGCACCATCGCCGTGGTCGGGCTCTCCCACGATCCGGCCCGGCCCAGCTTTGGCGTGGCGCGGTACCTGCGGCAGCAGGGGTATCGCATCATCCCGGTCAACCCGCTGGAGACCGAGGTGCTGGGCGAACGCTCCTACCCCGACCTCGACGCCATTCCCCCGGAGTTGCGGCCAATTGATATCGTGGATGTGTTCCGCCGCGCCGAGCACGTACCCGGCGTGGCCGAGGCCGCGGTCCGCATCGGCGCGCGCATGCTCTGGCTCCAGGAGGGCGTGACCCACGCCGCCGCCGAAGCCGCTGCCGCCAAGGCCGGCTTGCTGGTGGTGGCCGATCACTGTTTGCTCAAGGCGCATGTTCGCCTGATGGCGGCGCAACGACAAGGAGACGCGTAAATGACATTGTCAAACCCGGTGGCATGGGTGCTGGTGTTTCATCTGGCAGGCATGGTGCTCTGGATTGGCGGCCTCATCTTCGCCATGACGGTGGCGGGAGCCGCGGCGCTTCCCTCGTCCGCAACGCCCGGCGCGCGCGAGACCCGGGCCGCGCTGGCGCAAAAGGCCATGCGCGGCCTCGCCCATCCCGGCGCGGGATTGATGGTGATCACCGGTGGACTGCTGCTCTGGCTGATCCCGGGCGTACTCACCCAAGCCTGGCTGCACGCCAAACTCACTCTGGTCGTCATCCTGATCGCCTGCGACCTGCTGCTCACCGTACGCCTGCGCCGCATGCCCTCCCAGGAAATCAGCCCCAGCCAGTTGGGCATGTTCCAGGGCGTGATCACCCTGTTGTTCCTGCTCATCCTGGTGTTGGTGCTGGTCAAGCCGTTTTAAGCGAATGCAAACGGCCTACCTGATCGTCCTCACCTTGTGCACCGCCGCGGTGGTCGCGTTGGTCGCCCTGCGCAGCCTGCAAATCCTGCGCGGCCCCCGCCCCACCCCCGGGCGCCTGTGGAACGAGTGGGCGTGGACAGTAATTCCCCTGCTCGTATTGGCCGCTCTCCTCTGGCACGCCCTGCGTTGGCGCCACTAACGTGAGAAAATAAACACTTGCCGCCGGCGCTTCCCATCGCTTCCGGCGCCGCATCCGCGGCGCCCCGTTCGCTCTCCGACCATCTTGGCGACTGCCTTGCGCTCACCAAGCCTCGGGTCACCCTGCTGGTCATGCTGACCGCGGTGGCCGCCTGCTACGTCGGCGCTCAGACCCGGCTCTCCACCACCCTCCTGCTGGAACTCGCCGTCGGCACCGGACTGCTCAGCGGCGGCACCGCCGCTCTCAACCAGCTTTGGGAGCGCCGCGCCGATGCGCTCATGTCGCGCACCAAGGGACGCCCCCTGCCCATGGGAAGGCTGCAGCCGCGGCCCGCGGCTGCCATCGGCGTTACCGCCTGCGTGGCCGGCCTGGTATTGCTCACCACCCGCGTCAACCTGCTCTGCGCCGGCGCCGGTCTGGCCACCATGGCGCTCTATCTGTTCGCCTATACGCCGTTGAAGTACCAGTCCCCCATCAGCACCCTGGTGGGCTCCTTCCCCGGCGCCGGTCCCATCCTGATGGGCTGGGCGGCGGCCCGCAATCACTTCGGCGCCGGCGCCTGGGTGCTCTTCGGGATTCAGTTCCTGTGGCAGTTCCCGCACTTCCTGGCCATCGCCTGGCTGTACAAGGAGCAGTACGAGCGCGCCGGCATCCGCATGCTGCCCGTGGTGGACGAGAACGGGAACGAGACCTCGCGCCAGGTACTGCTCTACTGCCTGGCCTTGATCCCGGTGAGCCTGTTGCCCAGCCTGATCGGCCTGACCGGTCCCCTGTACTTCGCCGGGGCGCTGCTGCTGGGCCTGGGATTGCTGTACTACTCCAGCCTGAGCGTGCGCCAGCGCACCCGCGCCAGTTACCTGCGCCTGTTGCGGGCCAGCGTGATCTATTTGCCGCTGGTCTTCAGCCTCATGGCCTGGGACCGCGTCTACCATCCGTAGCCCATGTTCCGCTGGGACGCGCTGCCGGCTTGGGTTGCGATCTTCAACTTGATCAGCGCGGTGTTGTTGGCCTGCGGGTACTACTGCATCCGGCATCGCCGCATCGCCGCCCACCGCCGCTGCATGCTGGGCGCCTTCGCCGCTTCGGTGCTCTTCCTCGCCGCCTACCTGTTGCATCACTGGCACGCCGGCATCGTGTACTACACCGGCCACGGCTGGCGGCGCACCCTGTACTGGATCGTGCTCGGCACCCACACGCCGCTGGCCGCGCTGGTGCCGATCCTGGCGGTGATCACGCTCACCCTGGCCCTGCGCGGCCGTTTCCCGCGGCATCGCCGCTGGGCCCGCTGGACCTGGCCGTTGTGGATGTACGTTTCCCTCTCGGGCGTCGCAGTGTACTGGATGCTGTACCATCCTGGTTCGTTTTAGATCCGGCCGCGGGCAACCCGAATTTGGCATCCAGCATGCAGGTTCTCCGGATGCTGTACCTAAGGAGACTTGATGTTGAAGCGCGTGTGCGTCCTCGGTGTGACCCTTTTGACCCTCGCACTGGGCGGCTGGGCCCAAGGCCCAGCCCGATATACCTTGTTTGCCGGGCCGCTCCTGGGCTCCCCGAGCGGTTTCAGCGCCGGCGCCGGCCTGAACTTCGCCATCACTCACAACGTGAGCTTTGAGCCCAGCGCCGCCTTGGGCCGCACCGGCCACAGCGGAGTTTTTACCCTGGACGGTGTTTTCCACTACGAATTTCATCCCGACGACCAAGCTTTTATTCCCTACCTGCTCGGCGGCGTGGGTCTCGCACAGTGGGGTTCGGCCACCCACGGCTCGGCCATCATCGGCATCGGCGCCCGCTTCCCCATCGGTCATGATGTGTGGATCGTGCCCGAGGTCCGCGCCGCCGATCACGGCCTGGCGCGTTTCACCATCGGCTTCAGCAAGTCGTTCTAGGCGGGGGGCGGAGCGCGGAACACGAAACATCCGGCAACGGCCGATCCGGTAAACTAAAAGGAGCGTGAGATCTCCTCTTCTACTCTTGGGCGTCGCCGTCGGTCTGGCCCTGCTGCTGGTATTCAGCGGCAGCGGCCTCCGCCCCGCTACCAAGGAGGCCACAGCCGCGCTCGCCGCCGAGGCCAGCGCCACTCCTGCGGCCGAGGCCGATGCCTCCACCGGCACCCTGGTGCTGCGCCGCTGC
>Ga0134125_10004592_pt1 | contig 15793 bp, 16 predicted proteins | sample KB31751_FD_96464 | JGI IMG/M metagenome (GOLD analysis project Ga0134125, IMG submission 96464) | Terrestrial soil microbial communities with excess Nitrogen fertilizer from Kellogg Biological Station, Michigan, USA - KB3-175-1 | ecosystem: Environmental > Terrestrial > Soil > Unclassified ... | reverse complement strand
TACCCGGTGGCGGCTCAGCAGCTCGTTGACCGCCCCGGCGATCACCTGCTCGGTGCGGGCCGGGCTGGACGAGGGGGTGGCCCGGCGCAGCTTCTCGACTATCGTCCCCCGCTGATCGACCACCCCGGCAGCGACCTTGGTTCCCCCGACATCAACCCCGATCGTCAGGCTCATGCGGCGGTCCTCCCGCGGGCCCCGCCGCTTCGGGCTCGTCTGCCGGGCCGGCCGCCGGCTCCCCCGGATTTACCGCAGGCTCTTCCCGTGCCGCCGCAGGCTCTTCCCGTGCCGCCGCAGGTTCCCCCGGGTCCGCCGCGGGCTCCCCCGGATCCGCCGACGGCTCCCCTGGATCCGCCGCGGCCTCCCCCGGGTCCGCCGCGGTCACATCCGCCCAGACCGAGCTGGACGGCGCCGGCCCCTGCCCGGTACCCGCCTTGGCCGCCCGGCCGGTCGCGGCCAGGGCCGACTCGACGACGGACACCGCGTCGCGGGCGAGCGCCCCCACCGCCCCGCCGGCCGCCGCCATCTGCGAGCCCACCCCGGGTCCCGATTCCCGGAGCACCCGCGCCGCCCGGCAGATCGGGCACCAGGCGCACTCGGGCGCCTCGTCGGCCGGCGGGGCGGTGGCCTTCGTCCACACGTCGGCGGGCCCGGCGCTGTGGCCGAGCATGGAGCGGATCTGGTCGCTGACCTCGCGGCTCACGCTGCGGGCCCCCGAGCGGACGAGCCACCGCTGGAAATCGCCGATCGGGTCCTGGCCGGACCGGCTGGGCTCCTGTGTCATGTCCCGTCTCCTCTCCCGGCTTCGGCCCGGTCTCTGAGCCCTTTCAGCGCGGTCTCGATGATCGTTTTCTCCGCCCGGCGCTTCAGCATTCCCGGCATCGGGATCCGGACATCCACCGCGAGATCATAGGTCACTTCGGTGCCTCCATCGGCATCAGCCAGGAGGTACCCGCCGCTGAGAGCGGTGATCACCGATCCGGGCTCGGCCAGATCCCATCGCACCCCGTCGTCGCCGTCCCAGTCGTAGGAGAGCACGTAGCTGTCCTTGATCACGCCTGCGTCCAGGGCGAACCGCACCTGGCTGGCCCGGCCGCCGTCGCCACGGCCGATGACCTCGGCCGACCGTACGCCCGAGGCCCATGCGGGGTAGGCCGCGAAGTCCGCGATCACCGCCATGACATCCGCCCTGGGCGCGGCGACGCTGATGCTGGCTGTCGTCCTGTCGGCCATGCTCGGAGCGTACCGCTACAACTCCAGCACATAGGGCGTCCTGGTGGCGCGGAAGTGGCCCACGTTGATGCATTCGGTGCGCCCGATCCGGACCCGGCGGGCCAGCGGCTGGTGCACGTGGCCGAACAGGACATAGCGGGGCTGGGTCCGCCTGATGTGAGCGAGCAGCGCCTCGCTGCCCCGCTCAACCCTCCGGGCGACCGTGTCGTACAGCAGCTGCGGAACGGCCGGCGGGATGTGGGCGCACAGCACGTCGACCGCCCCCACCGCCGCCACCTTGGCCGCGTACTCGTCATCGCCGATCTCGTTCGGCGTCCGGTAGGGCGAGCGCAGCCCGCCGCCGACGAACCCGAACGTCCAGCCTCCGAGCTCCACCCGCTCCCCGTCGAGCACGCGGTGCCCGGGGCGCAGGTGCTCGCCCCACATGTGGGGGATGTCCACGTTGCCGTAGGTCAGGTAGGCGGGCTCGGGCAGCGCCGCGAACAGCTCCGCGTACTGGCGGGAGGCGGCATCGCGGAGGTGCTGGGCCGGGTCGCCGCCGAGCCGCTGCCAGAGCCCGGCAGACATGGCCCGCGCCTCGTCGAACTGTTTCGCCGTCCGCAGCGCGACGAACTGCCGGGCCGCCTCCGCGCCGAACAGGTCAGCGAAGATCCCCTGCCCGTGGTCGGCGTAGTCCACGAACAGCAGGAGGTCACCCAGGCACAGCAGCGCGTCCGCGCCCTCCGCCGCGCCGGGCAGCTGGCCTGCCGCCCCGTGCACATCGCTGATCGCGTGAACCCGCATGCCGTCACCCTAAGACGGGCCGCACGGGAGGCCGGGCCCGTGGCCGGGAACTGGCCCACGGCAGCCAGGGCCGGTCCCGCATAAGCTACCGAGTGACGGGGTGCGGGCCCGATCGCCCGCGGCCCGGCCGATCCAGTGCGGGCCCCGGTGCAGGGAGGCGCAATGCGGGAGTACAGCACCCCGGCGGTCGTTGACGTGCCCGCCTCCGCGCGCATGACCGACATCGTCTTCGAGCGGGCGGAACAGGACCCGGGACTGGTTGTCCTGCGGCGCAAGAGGAGCGACCGGGAAGCGGAGTGGCAGGACGTCACGGCGCGCCAGTTCCGCGACGAGGTCGCCGCGCTCGCCAAGGGCTTCATGGCGGCCGGGATCGGCGAGGGTGACCGGGTCGCCCTCCTGTCGCGCACGCGCTACGAGTGGACCGTGGTCGACTACGCCCTCTGGGCCGCGGGCGCGGTCCCGGTCCCGGTGTACGAGACCTCCTCCGCCGAGCAGGTGGAGTGGATACTGAACGATTCGGGCGCGCTGGCCATCGTGGTCGAGACCCCGGAGCGCCTGGAGGCGATCGGCGAGGTGCTGCGCCGGCTGCCGAGCGTGCGGCGGACGTGGCTGATCGAGGCCGGTACGGCCGCGCCTTCGCTCGACGCGCTGGTGGCCGAGGGCGCGGGGGTCGGCGAGGCCGACCTGGCCCAGCGCCGGGTGTCGGCCGGAGCCGGCGACTTTGCCACGATCATCTACACCTCGGGCACCACCGGCCGCCCGAAGGGATGCGAGATCACCCACGGCAACCTGCTGGCCAACGCGCGCAACGCGGTCCGCGGGCCGCTGTCGGTGATCTTCGACACGCCCGGCGCGTCGACCCTGCTCTTCCTCCCCCTCGCGCACTCGTTCGCGCGCCTCATCCAGGTGGGCGCCATAGAGGCGGGTGCCGTGCTCGGCCACATCCCCGACACGAGAACGCTGCTGCCGGACCTGGCCACGTTCCAGCCCACGTTCATCCTCGCCGTCCCCCGGGTGTTCGAGAAGGTCTACAACGGCGCGGAGCACCAGGCGTCGGCCAGCGGGCTCAGGGGCGCGATCTTCCACGCGGCGGCCAGGACGGCGACCGCCTGGAGCCGCGCGCTGGGCACCAGCGACACGCCCTCGCCCGGCGCGCCCGGCGGGCCCGGCCCCGTGCTGCGGCTCCAGCACGCGGTCTTCGACCGCCTGGTCTACCGCAAGCTCCGCGCCGCGATCGGCGGGCAAGCGCGCTACTCGGTATCCGGCGGCGCAGCCCTCGGGGAACGGCTCGGCCACTTCTTCCGCGGCGTGGGGATCACCATCATCGAGGGGTACGGGCTCACCGAGACCACCGCCGCCGCCACGGTGAACCGGCCCGGCCGCAACAAGATCGGCACCGTCGGCCAGCCGCTGCCCGGCGTGTCCGTGCGGATCGATGAGGATGGCGAGATCCTGCTCACCGGGCTCAACCGCTTCATCGGCTACTGGCACAACGACGCCGCGACGGCCGAGGCACTGACCGACGGCTGGCTGCGCACCGGCGACATCGGCGAACTCGACGGCGAGGGCTACCTGCGGGTGACCGGCCGGAAGAAGGAGCTGATCGTGACCGCGGGCGGCAAGAACGTCGCGCCCGCCGTGCTCGAGGACCGGATCCGCGCCCACCCGCTGGTCAGCCAGTGCCTGGTGGTGGGAGACGGCCGGCCCTACGTGGCCTGCCTGATCACCCTGGATCCGGAGGCCGTCCACGCCTGGCTGGCCCGCCGGAACCGCCCGGTGGATACCCCCATGAGCCAGCTGACCAGCGACCCGGATCTGCTCGCCGAGCTCCAGGCGGCGGTGGACGACGCCAACCAGGCGGTATCCCGGGCCGAATCCATCAGGCGGTTCCACGTGCTCGACACCGACTTCACCGAGCAGGCCGGGTACCTGACGCCATCGCTCAAGCTGCGCCGCAACGTGGTCACGAAGGACTTCGCGGACCAGATCGAGGCGCTCTACTCCTGACCGGCGGCGCCGGGACGCCACTCAGCCGGCCAGGATCTCCTGCAGCCGCCGGGCGACCAGGTCCCACCGCCATTCCTGATCCACCCAGGCCATGCCCTTTTCCCCCATGGCCCGGGCGCCGACCGGGTCGGTGAGCAGGTACACCAGCCGCTCGGCCACGCCCGCGGGGCTGTTCCCCGCGACCACGTAGCCGGTCTCGCCGTCCCGGATGGCATCGGGCGCGTTGCCGGAGTCGCCGCCGATCACGGGCAGGCCGGTCGCGGACGCCTCCAGATAGACGATGCCGAGGCCTTCCACGTCCAGGCCGTGCCTGCGGGTGCGGCAGGGCATCGCGAACACGTCCCCGGCGTCGTAGTAGGAGGGCAGCTCGGGCCAGGGCACCGCCCCGGCGAGGATGACCGAGCCCGCCAGCCCGAGCCGCCCGGCCAGCCGCTGCAGCCGCCCGGCGTACGGGCCGCCGCCAACCAGCAGCAGCACCGCGTCCGGCACCGCTGCCCGGACCTGCGGCCAGGCCCGGATCAGCGTGTCCTGTCCCTTGCGCGGCACCAGACGTGACACGCAGACCACCACCGGCCGGCCCGTCAGCCCGAGCCGTTCCCGGACGGCAGCACCCCCCGCGCCCGGCCGGAAGGCCCCGGAGTCGACCCCCGGAGCGAGCCGGGTCATCCGCGCCGCCGCCGCCGGGGACAGCGCCCGAGCCAGCCGCACGCGGGTGTATTCGCCGAGGTAGGTGACGGTGTCCACGGAGTCACCGATGCGGCGGAGCAGGCCGCGTGCGCCGGGCAGCACCGCCCAGCCCGCCTCATGCCCATGGGTGATGGCGACCAGCCGCCGCGCGCCGGCCCGCCGCAGCGAGGGCGCGAGCAGGCCGAGCGGCGCCGCCGCGCCGAACAGCACCGTGTCGCAGCCGTCGCGTTCGAGCAGCCGGGCCGCGCGGCGCGCCACCGACGGCACGGGCAGCATCAGGGACGTCGGATGGCGTTCAACCGGGAACGGCTGGGCCGCGTCGAAGCCGGCCGCTCCCGCCCAGGCGGGCGCGTAGACGGTGACGCTGCCTTCCGGCAGCCGGACCGCCAGGGCATGCACGAAGGACTGGATCCCGCCGGCCCGGGGCGGGAAGTCGTTGGTCACGATCAGGACCTTTGGCATCGCGCTCCCCGCATCGCGGGCACACCCCGGATGCCCGGCCCGGCGACAGTAACGGGAGCGATTCTAGGCGCGTCCACGCCCTGGTGGTCCCGCTGCCGTCCGCCGGGCGGCGCCGGCCGGATCAGCGGCCGGCGGTCACGGGCGTACGGCGGAGTCCAGGTTCGCCGCGTACCAGGAGTTCGACAGGCTGACCTCTTCCACGTTCAGGCCAGGTTGAGGCGCGTCGATGAGCATGTTGTGGCCCACGTAGATGCCCACGTGACTGTCGCCGGCGAACTCCAGGATGTCTCCGGGCTGGAGCGCGGAGAGCGGTACCGAGGTCAGGCCGGCCTGCGCCTCGCTGGTGCGCGGGATCGCGATCCCGGCCGCGGCCCACGCCTGCATGGTCAGCCCGGAGCAGTCGAACCCGGCCCCGCACGGCCCGGTGCCGCCGAAGACGTACGGGCAGCCGAGCTGCGCAAAGGCGAATGCGACCGCCTTGCCGGCCTGGGTGTTGGTGGGAACGGTGTTGGTCCCGCCGACGAGGGCGCCGCCGCCGATCAGGTCGGCCTGCTGCTGCGCGGTGAGGGAGTCGAGCAGGTTGGTCTGCTTGGTGATGAGCTTGTTCAGGTTGGCCTTCTGCGACGCGAGCTGCTTCTTGAGCGACGCCACGGCGGCCTCGGTCCGCTGGCCGGTCTGCTTCGCGTCGGCGAGCGCGCGGGCCGTCAGGTTGACCTGCGTGAGCTGCTGCTGCCGGGAGGTGGACAGGTGGGTCAGGATCGCCGACTGCGCCAGCAGCGTCTGCGGGCTGCCCGCGGTCAGCACGCCCAGCGGGGAGGTCATGCTGCCGTTCTCGTAGGCGGACGAGGCGATCTGCCCGATCGCGCCCTGCATCGCTTGGAACAGCACCTGGTCCCGGGCAATCGCCTGGTTGACCAGCTTCAGCCGCTGCCGGGCCCCGGCCAGGTCCTGCGACGCCTGGTCGTACCGCTGGATGAGCAAGTTCTCCTGAGCGGTCAGCTTGTTGAGCTTGGCCTTGACCTGGCTGACGGTCGGCTTGGGCGATGCCCCCGCCGTCCCGGCGCTGATGAGCAGCCCGGCGGCGCTGAGCATCGCGGCAGCGGCGAATATGCCGCGGCGGATGAGGGGGGACCGGATGAGTAGACGCGCACCCACGTAGTGACCCGCTCCTTCTCCCCATCCCACCGAACCGGTCGATCTACCCGGGTGTGGGCAGCTGAGCCAGCGCCCGACGGCCTGGCCGGGGAACGGCCGCGGCCGACTCACCCGTGGAGGTTCCTCAGGAGGGGGACCGAGGACAAACCCTCCGGTGGGTCTCCGGTTCCCCGGCGTGCCGTTGTGCGGGGCGGCCGGGGCTTCGGCGGTGGCCGATCACCGTCGCCCAACGTGACGACTGCGAAGTGATGCGGCCGGGGCTGACATTAGTGAAACCCGAGTGACGAATTCAACCGCTTCGCGCACTCCCGTCCCACGTTTCTCCCATTCCGGCACATACCGGGCAAGCTGTGACACCAGGTACAGGTCATGACGCCCGTGCCACCGGCTCGCGCATGCGGAGCGGTGACACCATTCTGGCGTCCGCGAGGACCCGCAGTGCACGCCGTTCCGCCTCACCGATCTCGGCCGCGGGCTGGCCCGGCGGCCCGAGCAGCGCCGTGACCACGCAATCAGCGCAGGCGATGTCTCGCATCACACACCGCTCGCAGTCAATCAGCATGATCCCTCCATCAGGCACGGCCATCGCTGGCGGCCACGGCACCGGCCGCAACACGCACACGCTATGAGGTGCCACCGACACTTCCCCGTTGCCGAGGCAGACCGCCTCCGGCGGTGACGAGCGGCGGGCCCGGGAGCGGGCGTGCCGGCGGCCGCGGCGGGCGGGCGCCGGCGCGCCTGGGCCCAGACTGTCGGTACCTCGTCCTACCGTTGCTCCGTGATCACCCGGGAGACTGCGGCGGAACCGGCACCGGCCGGGAGCCGCCCGCTCGATGAGATCGACTTCGTCATCGTCGACGTCGAGACGACCGGGTGGACCCCGGGTGCGGCGCAGATCACCGAGATAGGCGCGGTCAGGATCAGGGCCGGCCGCCAGCTGGGGCAGTTCTCGTCGCTGGTCAATCCCGGCGGCGCGATTCCCGAGCGGGTCGCGGCGCTTACCGGCATCAGCGACGCGATGGTCGCGGCCGCCCCGCCGCTGGCGGAGGTGCTGCCCGCCTTCCTGGCTTTCGCGCGCGGCTGCGTGCTCACCGCCCACAACGCGCCATTCGACGTCGGCTTCCTGATGGCCGCGGGCCAGGCCTGTAACCTGCCCTGGCCGGACTTCCCGGTGGTGGACACGGTGGAACTCGCCCACTGGGTGCTCGGCGAGGACGAGGTGCCCAACTGCAAGCTGTCCACCCTCGCGGCGTTCTTCGGGGCCCGGACCACGCCCCAGCACCGCGCGCTCGCGGACGCGCTGGCCACCGCGGACGTGCTCATGGGCCTGCTGCCCAGGCTCTCCGCGGCCGGTGTCGGCACGCTCGCCGACGTGCTCGCCGTCCAGGAGGTCGCCCGGCGGCGGTTCCGGCGCCGGCCCTGGGTGATCCGGGCCGTCCGCCGGGTCATCTGGGCCGTGTCCGGCGGGTCCGCACGCCGGGGGGTACGCTACCGGCGATGGCTGGGCATCGGCGCCCGAGGAGGCAGACGTGGTCACCGCGATCGTCCTGGTGAGAGCCGACGTGGCGCGCATCCCGGAAACGGCGGAAGCGATAGTCCAGATCCCGCAGGTCAGTGAGGTCTACTCGGTCACCGGCGAGTTCGATCTGGTGGCAATGGTCCGGGTACGGGCTCACGAGGAACTGGACGAGGTCATCCCGGGCAAGCTGAACCGGGTACCCGGCGTGACCCACACCGAGACGCACATCGCGTTCCGCACCTACTCCCGGCACGACCTCGAGGCCGCGTTCGCCATCGGCTACCCCGAGACCACCTGAGCCGTCCGCGCCCGTCCGGGCGCACGCGCGGGCCCGGGGCCCAGCCGCGCCGTGGCGGCTGGGTCAGGCCGGGGGCGGGACCAGGGGGTCAGGCCGGGGGCGGGGCCAGGCGCTGGCTGGCCGCCACCCAGCGGTCCAGCAGCCCACGGGCGGCGCCCGAATCCAGCGCGGCCGACACCTTCGCGAAGCCGTCGGCGAGCGCCCGCTCCAGGCCGCCGGGCCCGGGGACGCCTTCCGCGGCGGCCAGCGCGGCGGCGGCGTTGAGGATGACCGCATCCCGGATCGGGCCGGGCTCACCGTCCAGCACGCCGCGGGCCACCGCGGCGTTGTGCGCCGCATCCCCGCCGCGCAGGTCGCCGGGTTTGGACATCGCCAGCCCCAGCACGGTGGGGTCGAGCACGGTCCGGCCGACCTCGCCGTCGTGGACCACCCACACCGTAGACGTGTCCGCCGTGGTCAGCTCGTCCAGACCGTCGTCGCCGTGGAACACCAGCGCCGAGCAGCCGCGCCCGGCCAGCACCCCGGCGATGATCGGGCCCATACGCGGATCGGAGACCCCGACCGCCTGCGCGCCGGGGCGGGCCGGGTTGGCCACCGGGCCCAGGAAGTTGAAGACCGTCGGCACCCCGAGCTCGCGCCGGGGCGCGGCGGAGTGGCGGTAGGCCGGGTGATAGAGCGGCGCGAACAGGAAGGCGATGCCGACCTCCTCCGCGAGCCGCGCGCTGGACTCCGGCGGCAGGGTGATCACCACTCCCAGGGCCTCCAGCACGTCCGCCGCCCCGCAGGCCGAGCTGGCCGCGCGGTTGCCGTGCTTGGCCACCCGGGCGCCCGCCGCGGCAGCGACGATCGCTCCCATGGTGGAGATGTTGACCGTGTGCGCCGCGTCGCCGCCGGTTCCGACCAGGTCCACCAGCGGGCCCGGCACGCTGATCGGGGTCGCCCGGTCCAGCATCGTCTCGGCCAGCCCGCTGACCTCGCCGACCGTCTCCCCCTTCATCCGCAGCGCCACGCCAAACCCGGCGATCTGGGCCGGCGTCGCCGCGCCATCCATGATCTCGCCCATGGCCCAGGCGGTCTCCGCCGAGGTCAGGGCCTCTCCCTTGACCAGCGTGCCGATCAGCGCGGACCAGGTAGGTGTGCCCATGGCTCAGGCCTGGGCGACCGCGCCGCGCTGGCGCATGAGGCCAGCCAGCGCGCTGGCCAGCGCCCGCGGGTCGATCGGGTGGCTGACCACCGCGTCCGCCCCGGACCAGGTGGCGAGCCAGCCGTCATCCGGCCTGCCGATGATCAGCAGCACCGGCGGGCAGGCGTGGATCTCGTCCTTGGCCTGCCGGCAGACCCCCATGCCCCCGGACGGCTGCGCCTCGCCGTCCAGCACCATGACGTCCGTCCCGCCCGCGTCGAGCAGCCGGAACAGCGCAGGCTGGGTGGCCACCTCGATGATCTCGGCCTCGGGCACGTCGGGCGCCGGGCGGCGGCCGATGGCCAGCCGGATCTGCGCTCTAGTGTCCGCATCGTGGCTGTAAATGACGACCTTCATGGAGTGGATCGTACCTATCCCGGGAGCCGGCCGAAGTTCCCCGGCACCGACACGGGGGGTCGCCCAACGCTCGCCTACGCGATGTCGTAATAATGACCCCGTGGCCACAGCATCCGCGACACAGACTCCGCCTCGATCGCCGGCCAGCCGGCCGAACCTGGTCAGCGTCGGCACGATCGTCTGGCTGTCTTCTGAGCTGATGTTTTTCGCGGCGCTGTTCGCGATGTACTTCACCATCCGCTCGGTCGACAAGAGCCAGGGTCTCCCCTGGCCGGGCGCCCACCTGAACCTGACCCTGGGGACCATCAACACCACGGTGCTGCTGCTGTCCAGCGTCACCTGCCAGATGGGCGTGTTCGCGGTGGAGCGCGGCCAGATCAAGCGCACGGGCAGCGTCTTCAACCCCGCCCGGTGGGGCCTGCGCGAGTGGTACGTGCTGACGTTTTTCATGGGCCTGTACTTCGTCCTGGGCCAGGGTTATGAGTACCTCAGCCTGATCCGCGACGGCCTGACGCTGCAGTCCAGTGGGTACGGCTCGGTGTTCTACATCCCCACCGGATTCCACGGCCTGCACGTGACCGGCGGCCTGATCGCGTTCCTGTTCCTGCTGGGACGCACCTACGCGGCCAAGACCTTCACCCAGGAACAGCAGGTCAGCGCCATCGTCGTCTCCTACTACTGGCACTTTGTGGACGTCGTGTGGATCGGCCTGTTCACGACCATCTACCTGATCCGCTAAAGAACGACTGATCTCATGCATCCCCCGAACCGGAACCGAGGCAACAAGTGAGCGGGATCAAGCGGCCGCGCAGGCAGCGGGCCGGCCGGTACACCGTCCTCATGCTGGGGCTGGCCGCCACCGGCCTGGTGTACGCGGCCGTCACCGGGGCCGGCGGCGCGGCGTCCGCGGCCACGCCCGGCGGCCCGTCGCCGGCCGACATCGCACAGGGCAAGGCGATCTTTGCGGACACCTGTTCCTCGTGTCACGGCATGAATGCCCAGGGCACCGCGGCGGGCCCGAGCCTGATGGGTGTCGGCGCCGCCGCCGTGGACTTCCAGATGAGCACCGGCCGGATGCCGGGCAAGGACTTTGACGCGGAGATGCCGCGCAAGCCGGTGACGTTCACGACCGAGCAGATCCATCAGGTCGCGGCGTATATCTCGTTCCTGGGCGGGGGCCCGGCGATCCCCTCGGCCGCCATGGTGGACCCGGCCGGCGCCGACCTTGCGCTGGGCCAGCAGCTGTTCATCACCAACTGCGCGCAGTGCCACAACTTCGCCGGCGCGGGGGGTGCGCTCACCTACGGCAAGTACGCGCCGGCGCTGACCCATTCGACCCCGACGCAGATCTACGAGGCGATGCTGACCGGCCCGGAGGCCATGCCCGTGTTCAGCGACACCACCGTTACCCCGGCCCAGAAGCGCGACATCATCGCCCACATCACCACGGTCCGCGCGGAGCCCAACCCCGGCGGGTTCAGCCTGGGCCGGGTCGGGCCGGTGACCGAGGGGCTGGTGGCTTTCCTCGGCGGGATCGCCTTCCTGGTGTTCGTCGCGATCTGGATTACGATGAAGCGACGTGAGGCATGAGCGAGATGCATGGCAGCGGCGAGCAGTTCCCGCCCGGCGACGGCGCTGAGGAACTCCCGGAGTCCCGGGCCCCGCACCGGGTGATCGGCACCCCCCCGCCCGCCCGGGCCCGGACCCTGCTGGAGGCGCCGCCGCAGGAAGACCGCAGGCCGGAGCGCTGGCTCCCGGCCGAGCCGTCGAACCTGGACCAGGCGAAGCGGGCGGAGCGCCTGGTCGCGGCGCTGTTCATCCTGTCGATGCTGGCCAGTATCGGGTTCGTCGCCGCCTATGTGGGGCTGGAGGTGCATTCGGTCGTCGCCACCCAGCGCTCCAATCTGGCGCTGGGCGTGTCGATGTCGGTGGCCTTCGGGGCGCTGGCCGTGGGCGTGGTCATCTGGGTGCGGTACCTGATGCCGAAGGTGGAGCTGACCGAGGAGCGCAAGCCGCTGGCCTCGAGCCCGAAGGACCGGGCGGAATTCGACAAAGACTTCACCGAGGGGGCCGAAGCCAGTGGGTTTGTCAAGCGGCCGCTGCTGCGACGGACCCTGATCGCCGCCTCGGTGCCGCTCGCGGTCGCCCCGCTCGTCATCCTGCGGGACCTGGGCCCGCTGCCGGGCACGAGCCTGCGGCACACGGTCTGGCGCAAGGGGCTGCGGCTGCTGGTCTTCGGGCCCAACACCCCGCTGCGGCCGGCCGATTTCGCCATCCCGGGGCAGATGATCACAGTCGTCCCGGACGGGTACCAGGACAACCTCGACGCCCTGGCGAAGGCGGCCACCATCATTATCAAGTTCGGGCCCGGGCAGCTCCGGCCGCCCACGGTGATGAACTGGACGGTGGACGGCATCGTCGCCTACTCCAAGATCTGTACGCACGTCGGCTGCCCGGTCGCGCTGTATGAGCAGACGACGCATAACATCCTGTGCCCCTGCCATCAGTCCACGTTCGACGCGACCCGCGGCGCTAAGGTGATCTTCGGCCCCGCGGCCCGGCCGCTGCCGCAGCTGCCGCTCGGCACCGACGCGGAGGGCTTCCTGGTCGCCACGAGCGACTACCATGAGCCGGTCGGCCCGAGCTTCTGGGAGCGGGGATGACCAAGAGCAAGACCACCGAGGCGCTCGAGGACACCGGCCGGTTCCTGGATGACCGGTTGCGGGCGGCACGGGCGGTGCGCTCCGCCCTGCGGAAGCTCTACCCCGATCACTGGACGTTCCTGCTCGGGGAGATCGCCCTCTACTCGTTCGTCATCCTGCTGCTCACCGGCACCTTCCTGACTTTCTTCTTCCAGCCGAGCATGAGCGAGGTCATATACCACGGCATCTATACGCCGCTGCGCGGGGTGCGGATGAGCGAGGCGTACGCGTCCACGCTGAACATCAGCTTCGATGTGCGCGGCGGCCTGCTGATGCGCCAGATCCACCACTGGGCGGCGCTGCTGTTCATGGCCGCGATCTTTGTGCACATGCTGCGGATCTTCTTCACCGGCGCCTACCGCAAGCCGCGGGAACTCAACTGGCTGATCGGGATCGTGCTGTTCACGCTCGGCCTGGTGGAAGGGCTGTTCGGCTACTCGCTCCCCGACGACCTGCTGTCAGGGACCGGGCTGAAGATCACCCAGGGGGTGCTGGAGACCATCCCGATCGTCGGCACCTACGCGTCGTTCTTCCTGTTCGGCGGGGAGTACCCCGGGAACTTGATCATCCCCCGGCTGTACGTCATCCACGTGCTGCTGATCCCGGCCCTGCTGCTGGGGCTGATCTCCGCGCACCTGTTCTTCATGTACCACCAGAAGCACACCCAAATGCCGAGCAAGGGCCGCACCGAGAGGAACGTGGTCGGCGCGCCAGCGTACCCGTACTTCGCGGCCAAGACCAGCGCGTTCTTCCTCTTCATCTTCGCCGTGCTGGCGCTGATGTCCACGTTCGCGCAGATCAACCCCATCTGGCTGTACGGCCCTTACAACCCGTCGGCCATCACCGCCGGGTCCCAGCCCGACTTCTACCTGGGGCCGCTGGAGGGCGCGCTGCGGATCATGCCCGCCTGGGAGTGGAACGTCTTCGGGCATACGTTCGCGTTCAACGTGTTCATCCCCGCCCTGGTCCCGCTGGGAATCATCTTCACCGGCGCCGCGCTGTGGCCGTTCCTGGAACAGTGGATCACCGGCGACAGGCGTGAGCACCACGTCAACGACCGGCCACGCAACGCGGCGACCCGGACCGCGATCGGCATGGCCGCCGTGACCTTCTGGGGGGTGCTGTGGCTCGAGGGCGCCAATGACGTCATCGCCGACCAGCTCCAGATCCCGCTGTTCACGCTGACCTGGATCGCCCGGTTCGCCGTCATCCTCGGCCCCATCATCGCCTACTGGGTGACCAAACGGATCTGCCTGGGCCTGCAGCGCAAGGATGCCCACCTGCTCGAGCACGGCGTGGAGACCGGCATCATCCGGCAGCTGCCCAGCGGTGAGTACGTCGAGCTGACCAAGCCGGTGGACGAGGACAAGCGGGCCGTGCTCGAGTACGGCCGGGTCGGCGCGCCGCAGCTCACCGGCCCGCCGACGGACGCCGACGAGGTCCCGGCGCCGGGAACCAGGGGCCCGCTGGGCAGGATGCGGACGCGCCTCGACCGTGTCATCACCGAGGGCATCCCGATCGAGGCCGACGGGCACGGCAACGGGCACGGCGACGGGCACGGCGACGGCAACGGCCATGGGAACGGGCACGGTTCCCCCGCGGCCGTCACCGCCGGCGAGCAGGAAGGCGCCCGGCCCGCGGAGCCGAGCGGCACGGACGGCGAGGACGCCGCCCACTGACAACCGCGCGCCCGTGCGCACCCGCTGCAGATAGTCCTGTGGCACCGGGCCAGCCATGCCGCGGCGCGCCGCTGACGGCAGGCTCCTGGCGGCCTCGTGGGCCCCGGACGGGATTCTCCCTGGTACGGGATGCCCGCGTACGCCAAGGACGCCAAGATCGTCTGCTTCTTCCAGCCCGCGCAGAAGTTCAAAGACGCAGAAGTTCAAGACAAGGTACGCGACATTCGGCTTCAACGACCCGGCGAACCTCGGCCCAGGCGCGATGTGGCCGATCGCCTACGCACTGACCGAGCTGACCGCCGCCGCCGAGGCAAGGATCGGCGCACTCGTGAAGAAAGCGGCGAGCTGACGACCGGGGAGCCCGCCGGAACGCCCTAGCCGACCCTCATCGTGGAACACGGCCCGGGGCGGCCAGGGCGGCAATCAGGACGTCACCGGAGGGGACCTGGCGGGCCCGCGGCTCAGTGCGCGTACTGGCCGCGGTAGTACTCGAAGACGAAGCCGATCGCCGAGAGCAGGACGAAAAGCATCCCGATGAGGAAGAGCCACCAGCCGATCGCCGCCCCCAGCGCGGCGACCGCCGCCGACATCCCGGTGATCAGCGGCCACCAGCTGTGCGGGCTGAAGAAGCCGAGCTCGCCGGTGCCCTCGGCGATCTCACCCGCCGGGTTGTCCTCCGGCCGGAGCGGCAGCCGACGGCCGGTGAACAGCAGGTAGAAGCCGGTCAGGAAGGCGAGGCCAACGGACAGGGCCAGCGCCGTGGTCCCGGTCGGGTCCTTCGAGTAGTGCCAGTAGATGACGTCCATGACGGCGAAGAACGCGGCGCAGCCGACGAACAGCCACCCTTCGACCTTCATGAGCTACCTCCGTCCTGCCCTGGGATCCTGGGCACCCGCCCGCCGCGCATGCCCGGGCTCACTGGGGGGCCGAAACGGATTGCCGGTCCCGCCCGGACCTGATCTGCGGGTAGTGCAGATCGAACGCGGGGCGCTCGGACCGGATACGCGGGATGGAAGTGAAGTTGTGCCGCGGCGGCGGGCAGGACGTCGCCCATTCCAGCGAGTTCGCGTAGCCCCATGGGTCGTCGGCCGTGACCCGCTCGCCGTACCGCGAGGTCTTGTACACGTTGTAGAGGAAGATCAGCGTGGACGCGCCGAGGATCCATGAGCCGATGCTGGAGATCTGGTTCAGCGTGGTCACGTCGGGCGGCAGGAGGGGGTAGTTGGCGATCCGCCGCGGCATCCCCTCGACGCCGAGCCAGTGCTGGACCAGGAACGTCATGTGGAAGCCGATGAACAGGGTCCAGAAATGCCAGACGCCCAGCGTGTTGTCGAGCATCTTCCCGGTGAACTTGGGCCACCAGAAGTAGAACCCGGCGAACATCGAGAACACCACGGTGCCGAAGAGCACGTAGTGGAAGTGGGCGACGACGAAATACGAGTCACTGACGGCGAAGTCCAGCGGCGGCGAGGCGAGGATCACCCCGGTCAGGCCGCCGAACAGGAACGTGACCAGGAAACCGAGGGCGAACAGCATCGGCGCCTCGAAGCTGAGCTGGCCGCGCCATATGGTGCCGACCCAGTTGAAGAACTTCACCCCGGTCGGCACCGCGATGAGGAACGTCATGAAGGAGAAGAACGGCAGCAGCACGGCGCCGGTGGTGAACATGTGGTGCGCCCACACGGTCATCGACAGACCGGCGATCGCCACGGTCGCGGCGACCAGGCCCTT
>Ga0134125_10004590_pt1 | contig 15794 bp, 15 predicted proteins | sample KB31751_FD_96464 | JGI IMG/M metagenome (GOLD analysis project Ga0134125, IMG submission 96464) | Terrestrial soil microbial communities with excess Nitrogen fertilizer from Kellogg Biological Station, Michigan, USA - KB3-175-1 | ecosystem: Environmental > Terrestrial > Soil > Unclassified ... | reverse complement strand
GACCTGCACGTGCCCGTCGGCCAGGACGTGCGCCTGACGATGACCTCGCAGGACGTGATCCACAGCTTCTTCGTCCCGGCCCTGCGCATCAAGCAGGACGTGCTGCCGGGCCGCTACACCGAGCTCTGGTTCAACGCCAACCGCCCGGGCGTCTACCCGATCCGCTGCTCGCAGTTCTGCGGCATGGACCACTCGCTGATGATCGGCCGCCTGGTCGTGATGAGCGGCGGCGACTATGCGCGCTGGCTGCAGCAGGCCGGCGCGTCCGGCGACCTCGCCGCGCAGGGCAAGACCCTCTTCGACAACCTGGGCTGCAGCGGCTGCCACGCGGCCGGCTCGACGGTGCGCGCGCCGCCGCTGACCGGCCTTTACGGCCAGCCGACGCCGCTGGACGGCGGCCGCATCGTCACGGCCGACGACCAGTACATCCGCGACAGCATCCTCGATCCGAACCGCGACATCGCGGCCGGCTACCAGCCGGTGATGCCCACCTACGCCGGCCAGGTCTCCGAGGACGACCTCCTCAAGCTCGTCGCCTACGTCAAGTCGCTCGGGCCGCCGAAGGCGCCTGCGAACCCTGCGCCCGCCAGTCCTCCGGAGCCTGAGCCATGACCGCCGTTCCGCTGCTGACCCCCGAGGAGCGCGTCAGCTACCTCGCCGCGGGCAGCACGCTGCGCTCGTGGCTGCTGTCGACCGACCACAAGCGGATCGCCATCCTCTACCTGATCTCGATCACCAGCTTCTTCTTCGTCGGCGGCGTCGCGGCGACGTTGATGCGGCTCGACCTGGTGTCGCCCGATCATCACTTCATGACCAACGAGGGCTACAACCGCACGTTCAGCCTGCACGGCATCGTCATGGTCTGGTTCTTCCTGATCCCGTCGATCCCGTCGACGTTCGGCAACTTCCTGATCCCGCTGATGATCGGCGCCAAGGACCTGGCGTTCCCGAGGCTCAACCTCCTCAGCTGGTACATCTACGTGCTCGGCGGCTGCTTCACCGTGTACGTGCTGATCGCCGGCGGCGTCGACACCGGCTGGACCTTCTACACGCCGCTCTCGACGATGTTCGCCAACGGCCACGTGCTGGCGGCCGTCGCGGCGGTGTTCGTCGTCGGCTTCTCGTCGATCCTCACCGGGCTGAACTTCATCGTCACCATCCACAAGCTGCGCGCGCCAGGCATGACCTGGGGGCGGCTGCCGATCTTCGTCTGGTCGCACTATGCGACGTCGCTGATCCTGGTCTTGGCGACGCCGGTGCTGGCGGTGACGCTGCTGCTGCTCGCCGCCGAGCGGCTGTTCCACATCGGCATCTTCGATCCCGCGCTGGGCGGCGATCCGCTGCTCTTCCAGCACATGTTCTGGTTCTACAGCCACCCGGCCGTCTACATCATGGTGCTGCCGGCCATGGGCGTGGTCAGCGACCTGGTGTCGGCGTCGGCGCACAAGCGGCTGTTCGGCTACTGGTTCGTCGCCGCCGCCAGCCTGGCGATCGCCGCGATCGGCTTCCTGGTCTGGGGCCACCACATGTTCGTGTCGGGCCAGTCGCGCTACGCCAGCGTGATCTTCTCGTTCCTGAGCCTGGTGGTCGCCGTCCCTTCGGCCGTGAAGGTCTACAACTGGACGGCGACGCTCTACAAAGGCGACATCTCGCTGGACCCGCCGTTCCTGTTCGCGATGGGGTTCGTCGGCCTCTTCACGATCGGCGGGCTCAGCGGCCTGATGCTGGCGCTGCTGGCGGTCGACGTGCACGTGCACGACACCTACTTCGTGATCGCCCACTTCCACTACATCATGGTCGGCGGCACGGTGAGCGCCTTCTTCGGCGCGCTGCACTTCTGGTGGCCGAAGATCACTGGCCGGCTCTACAATCTCACCTGGGGTCGGATCGGCGCAGCGCTGATCTTCTTCGGCTTCAACTTCACCTTCTTCCCGCAGTACATCCTCGGCTACCTCGGGATGCCGCGGCGATACCACATCTATCCGCCGCAGTTTCAGATCTATCACGTACTGTCGTCGGCCGGCGCCTCGATCCTGGCGGTGGGGTATCTGCTGCCGTTCATCTACCTGATCTACTCGCTGCGGCACGGAAAGCCGGCTGGGCCGAACCCCTGGGGGGTAGCCGGGCTCGAGTGGACCACGCCTTCGCCGCCGCCGCGGCGGAACTTCCTGAAGCCGCCGGTCGTGACGAGGGAGGCCTACCAGTACCCGGTGGAGACGCTCGGCGATGGCTGACCATGTCACGCTGGCCGAGCAGTACGCAGAGCCGCGCCAGCAGCGCGAAGCGGCCTTCATGGGCATGTACGTCTTCCTCGGCACCGAGACGATGCTGTTCGGCGGCCTGCTGGCGCTGGTCATGGCCTACCGCTTCGCGCATCCGGTGGCCTCGGCCGACGCGGCGCGCCATATGCGCATCTGGATCGCCACCGCCAACACGGCGATCCTGCTGACCTCGAGCCTGGCCGTCGCGACGGGCGTGCTCGGCGCGCGCAATGGCAAGCGGCGGATGGTGATCGGCAGCCTGGGCGTCGCCTTCCTGCTCGGGCTCGCCTTCCTCGGCCTGAAGGGGCTCGAGTACTACCTCGACGTCCGCGACGGTCTGGCGCCCGGCCTCGGCACGCCCTCGCCGCTGCGCTTCGGCCCGACGGCGCTGTTCCTCGATCTCTACTTCGTCGCCACGGCGATGCACGCCATCCACCTCAGCGTCGGGCTCGGGCTGCTGGCCTGGGCGTCCAGCTCGGTGGCGCGGCGGCGCATCCGCGTTCCGGACCAGGCGATCGTGCTGGAGATGACCGGCCTCTACTGGCACTTCGTCGACATCGTCTGGGTGTTCGTCTTCCCGATCTTCTACCTGGCGCGAGGCTGAAGGATGGGACGCGAAGCCCGCCTGCTGGTCGCCGTATGGGTGGCGCTGCTGGCGCTGCTGGCCTCGACGGTCGCCGTCACGTTCGCCCCGTTCGGGCCGATCAAGCCGGTGATCAACCTGCTGATCGCCGCGGCCAAGGCGGGGCTGATCGTCTGGGTCTACATGCACCTTCGCGAGCAGAGGGGGCTGAACCGCATCGCTGCGCTGGCGGCCGCCGCCTGGCTGATGATCCTAGTGACGATGACGCTGATCGACATCACGACCCGCGGCTGGCGGATCTGAGCGCCGGCGGTCTCGTCGCAACGTCAGGCGGCCTTCCTGGCGACCTTGCTCGCGTGACGCACCAGCTCGATGGCCGCGGCGGGGCCCTGCACGCCCAGCGACCTGAAGTCCTTGCCCTCCAGCCTGTCCTTGTTGATCCAGAACTCGATGAGGTTGTCGATGAACTTGTCCGGCAGGTCGTCGGGGGTCTCGATCGCCGCGTAGAGGCGGGACTCGTCGACGACCGCGAGCAGCCGGTCGTTGCGCTCCGTGCGGCCGTCCTCCTTCTCCTCGGCTTCGATGACGCCGACGAGGCGCACCTGCACGAGCGCGCCGACGACCGTGGGCTCGTCGACCATCACCATGACGTCGAGCGGGTCGCCATCGTCGCAAAGCGTCGAGGGGATGAACCCGAAATCGAGCGGAAAGCTCATGCCTTCCGGCAGGATGGTCTTCAGCCGGAAAAGCCGCGTCTGCGGATCGTAGTCGAACTTCGAGCGGCGGCCCTTCGGCGTCTCGATGATGGCGCGGCAGAGCCCCGTCCGGCGGTCCAACGCGTGCGGGAGCCTGGTGAGATCGTGCATTCGTCAGTGTCCGGCCGTTTGCTGGGAAACGTCGCCACGACCCAACAGCATCGGGCGGCGCCGGGTTCCGCCGACCGCTGCCTGGCCGCCGCTCACGAGCGGCGGCTGCGCCAGCCGTCGAGCCGGTCGACCAGCTGGCCGATGCGTCCGCGCGAGTAGGTCACCCCCTGGTAGAGCGCCAGCTCCGCACGCGCCCAGACGAGGTACAGCGCCGGCAGCCGCGTCAGCCGGGCCGCGAAGAACATGCGGCGGCTCCAGCGGGTGATGTGGGCGCGCAGGGCGTAGACCAGCCGCCGCCGCGCGTCGGGGGCGAGCTGGACGGGCCAGCGCCGCTTGCGCGGTCGCAAGCCCCGCCGCGCCGCCAGCCGCAGGGCCAGCCCCTCGCGCCGCTGCCGAAAGCCCGCCGCCTGCGTGCGCCGGACGAACTCGGCGTCCACCGGCGAGAGCGCCAGCCGCCCCTCGGCGATCGCGGCTTCGATCAGGTCGCGCACCACCGGGTGGCGCGCCACGACGACGTTGGTCCCGCGCCCGTCGGACGAATAGGGCTCCAGCCAGGCGTCGCCGAACGCCACGTCCGCCGTCTCCGCCGCGACGTCGTCGCAGAAGTTGCAGGCGTTCGACTGGAAGAACCCGGCGCCCCAGTCGCCGTCGACCATGTGCCACCAGTCGCGGCGGCGCGCCTCGCCGCTCAGCAGCCGCAGCTCGGCCTGGTACCAGTTGGCCGGCCGCGAGGCGTCCTTGCGGCGAAAATCGATCGCGCCGACCTCGTCGCCGCGCGCGCCCATCTGCCAGGCGAAGCTCTCGACCATGCGGGCGCTCTTCATGTGGCCGCAGAAGAGGCCGAGCGTGAAGGCGAGCCGCTCGCCGATGACCGGATCCTCACGCCGCAAGAGCTGCGCCGCCTTGATGAAGCACGGGATGCCGACCAGGGCGTAGCGGCCCGGGTTGGCGCGCATCTCGCCCATCACCTGAGACAGCTCGATCGGGTAGTAGCGCGACTTCGCGCCGGCGCTGAGTTCGGCGGGCGAGCGCGAGATGCGATACCGGAACAGCGGCTCGCCGCCCTCGGGATCGGACGGCGCGACGTGCGCCACCCCGTCGACGAGGCCGCGCCGCATCAGCTCGGCCGCGGTCCAGGTGACCATGCCGCCGGAGCTGCCGTCGGCGCGGAAATCGCCCTCGGCCGCATACCCGACCCAGGCGCCGCCGTAGCGGCCGATGTGCGGATCGTGCGCCGGCGCGTCGGGAAACAGCTCGGCCGCCAGCTCGCCCTCGTGACGCGCCGCCGGCGAGAACGGGCAGGTGCGGGCGAGCGTCGGGCTGGCGGCGTTCAGCCAAGAGGGGTCGCCGCGCGGCCGCAGCTCGCCGAAGGCGTCGATGCGCATGGCGGCGCCCCCGGCAGGGGACTGGGCGGCGCAGGCGCCGCAGCCGATGCAGAGCCCCGCCCGCCCGACCTGGGCGACGCTGAGCGTCTCAGGGAGCGTTTCAGGCGAGCGCCTGCTCAAGGTAGGTCTCCGAAACCCTTCGCAGGTTCACGAGCCGACCGGCCACGTCCGGCCCCGGACGGGCGGCCAGGGCTCGGGCCAGCGCGGCCGCGTCGCCGGCCGGCGGGATCAGCCGCGCGTCGGCGCCGAGCGCCCTGGCGAGCGCCGTGACCTTGTTGGCGCGATAGTCGCTCGCCGCGCAGGCGAACGGCTTGTCGTTGACCAGAGCGAACACGCAGCCGTGGAAGAAGTTGGTGATCACCGCCGCCGCGTCGGCCATCGCCTGCGCGAAGTCCTCCGGGCCGGCCGCCAGCCGTTGCTCGTCCGCCCAGGCGTTGCGATAGCCGAGGCTGACGAGGCGCGCGCCGTTCGCGTCGGCCCAGGCCCGCGCCGCCCTGGCGAACCCGTCCGGGAAACTGTGGCCATAGACCACGACGTCGCCCTGCCTCGCCGGACCGCGGCGGCAGAGGTCGTCGAACAGCAGGCAGGGGTCCAGGGTCAGCGCCGGCTCCTGGCCGAGCCCGAGGCGAACGAGGCGCCGCGAATTCTCGTCGCGCACGCCGATCGAGGCGAAACGGGCGAGCCGCTGCGCCCAGCAACCGTCCAGGCCCGCCGAGGCGTCGTAGTTGCCGAAGCTCGCCGCGTAGGCGACCAGGCGGTCGCTCTTCAGCCCGTCGCCGAAGAACAGCGGACAGCCGGCGTACCAGGGGTGGCAGAAGTTCCACACCTCGTCGCTGCCCACCACCACGACATCGCACGGTTGCGTGCTCTCCGGCGCCTCGAGCGCGAACGGGGCGGACCGTGGCAGTGCGTCGATGGCGGCGAAGAACTTGCGGGCCTTGGCGGCATAGGCGCGGCTCTCCTCGCGCGAGCTTCGCGCCGGCAACAGCGGACTGAGCGCGCACCGCCACTCGGCGCGCTCGGCCCGCCGCGAGCGGTGGTCGAGCAGCACCGTGTCCCACCCGCGCCGCCGCAACCCCTCGGTCAGGCACCGCGCCTGCCAGTAGGAGCCATAGTTGATGCAGCGGTGAAAGGTCAGGACGCCGATCTGCTGCCGACCGCGCATGGACGCGTAATCCTCCGGTGCGACTTCGAACGACTGGTCGGGAAAGAAGATGACCCAGGCTGCACAAGTAACGGCTGAAGGGTGCGGCGCAGTTTCAGCGCGAATTCAGGCTTGTAGCGGGGACCCTTCGCGGTTCCGGCGTGTTGTTCGGGATGCGCATGCCTGCTGCGCGTGTCGGCGCCGCCGGGCGTCGGAGCGAGGCCATGGTTCAGTCGCGGGCGGCCACCGTGGACGCCTATCTCTCGGAAGCTCCCGTCGAACAGGCGCCGCTGCTCGGGCGCATCCGGGAGTTGGCGTTGCGGACGCTCGAGGACCACGAAGAGCGCATGCAATGGGGCATGCCCGTCTACGCCCGCGGCGGGGCGATCTCGTTCGGGTTCGCCGCCCAGAAGCGCTACGTGTCGCTCTACTTCGTGAACCCGTCCGGGCTGCGCCGGAACAGCGCCGCGCTGGCGGGCTTTAACCTCGGGAAGAACTGCATCCGGTTGCGCAGCTGGTCCGTCGTCGACTGGCCGCTGCTGGAGCGTCTGCTGATCGACACGCGCGACAGCGCGACCCTGGCTGAGCCGCCGGTCAGCTGAATTCTGGGAAGAGCGCCGATGCGTATGGAACGACTGTTCGCGGACGCCGCGAGCCACGTGGCCAAGATCGCCGGCCGGCCGTTCATCTTCATCCTTGCGTGCCTGCTGGTGGTGGTCTGGGGCGTGCTGGGCCCGCCGATGCACGCCTCCGACACCTGGCAGCTGGTGATGAACACGATCAGCAGCGTGATCACCTTTTTGATGGTGTTCCTGCTGCAGAACACCCAGGCGCGGGACAGCGAGGCGATGCACGCCAAGCTCGACGCGCTGATCGCCGCGCTCGACAAGGCCGACCACCGCTATCTGAAGATCGAGCAGCTGCCGGACACCGACATCGAGGCGATCCGCGAGCGCTACGGACCGAAGCCGGACGATCCGGCTCGGTGACGCCGCCCATCAGCGCCGCCAGGGGGCCTCGATCAGCGTGACGTCGGCGGCCCGCTTCAGCAGCTCGGCGCGCAGCCGGTCGGCCCTGTGCGCATGCAGCAGGTACTCGTACCAGCGCCTTTGCGCGAGCCGCGGCAACAGCACCGCGACCCGCCGGCCAGGAAAGCGGGCGCAGAGGTCTTCGGCCACCTTCAGCACCGGACGATGCAGGGTCCGGTACTCGGCCATCAGCACCATCAGCTTCGGCGGCTCGAAGCCGGCGTCGCGGGCGGGCGCCTCGACCTTGGCCCGCCAGTCGGCCTGCAGCCGATCATCCTCGGCCTCCGCCTCCGGCCCGGTAAGCTCGGTCAGGTGGATCGCGATCACTTCCGGCGAGAGCGACAGCGCCAGCTCCAGCGCCTGCTCGGAGACCTTGTTCCAATCCTCGATCGCCACCAGCAGGATCGGCGGGCGCGTGTCCCGAAGGTCGAGCGGCGGATCGTGGGCGAGGCTGCGCGCGAGACCCTGGTAATAGGCGCCGATCCGCTTCAGCAGCAGGATGACCGCCGGGATCACCAGCACGGTTATCCAAGCCCCCTCGACGAACTTGGCGACCACGATGACCACCAGGCTGAGTCCGGTGGACGCGCCGCCGACCGCGTTGATCGCCAGGTGCGCACGCTGGCTGATGCGGCCGCCCGCACGCTTGTCGCCGAGCGCGCGTCGCCAGTGGAAGACCATGCCGGTCTGCGACAGCGTGAAGGTGAGGAAGGCGCCGATGGCGAAGAGCGGGATCAGCCGGTCGGTGACGCCGCCGAACACGATCAGCAGCAGCGCCGCGGCGCCGGCGAGGTAGAGGATGCCGACCGAGAACACCAGCCGGCGGCCCGCCGCCGCGAAAGGCGCCGGCAGGAAGCCGTCCTCCGCCACCATCCGGCAGAGCCGCGGGAAGTCGACGAAGCTGGTGTTGGCCGACAGCGCGAGCACCGCCAGGGCCGAGGCCATGGCGACGAAATAGGCCGGTCCCCGCCCCACGACCGCCGCCGCCAGCTGCGAGAGCACGCTGCGGTAGCCCGCCTTGGTCTGGTCCATCGCGCCGACGTGGTAGGCGGTCGCCAGGTAGGCCACGCCGATCAGCAGCGTGGCGAGGGCGCCGACGATGAGCGCCAGCGTGACGTGGCCGTTGCGCACGTGCGGCTGGCGGAACGCCGTCATGCCGTTGCTGACCGCCTCGACTCCGGTCATCGCCGTGCAGCCGCTGGCAAAGGCGCGGGCGAGCAGCCAGAGGCTGGCGCTCTCGGCGGAAGGCCCGAGCGACGGCGGCGCGACGACCGGCGTGGGATGGCCGCTGCTGGCGATGGCGCGCGCCGCGCCGAGCGCGATGATGCCGACGAAGCTGGCGACGAAGAGGTAGGTCGGCAGCGCGAAGAACCGGCCCGCGTCCATGGTGCCGCGCAGGTTGGCGACGGTGATCAACCCGAGAATCGCCAGGCACAGCGGCAGGGTCAGCGGGAAGAGCTGCGGAACCGCCGAGACCAGCGCCGCGACCCCGGCCGAGATGCCGACGGCGACGTTGAGCACGTAGTCGATCATCAGCGCCGCGGCCGCCAGCAGGCTGGCGTTGGCCCCGAGGTTCTCCTTGGAGACGATGTAGGCGCCGCCGTTGTTCGGATACGCCGCGATGGTCTGCCAGTAGGAGACGAAGAGGATCGCCAGCAGGCCGACGATCAGGCCCATCACCCCGCCGATGAAGGCGAGGCTGGCTGCGCCCAGTGGCGCGAGGATCGAGAGCGCGGCCTCGGGGCCGTAGGCCGACGACGCCAGCCCATCGAGGCCCATCGCCGGCACGGCCTCGAACGGTCCGATCTTGCGCGCTTCGTACTCGCGGTTGGCGAGCGGCCGACCCAGCAGGATCCGCAACAGCAGCGGCTGTCTGGGGGGGCCGCCGGCCACGGCTCAGCGTCCGTAGATGCGATCGAGCGCCCGGGCGGTGTCGACGAACCGCGCCGCGGCGGGATCGAAGCGCTCGCCGGCCGCGAGCCGCCGCGCCCAGTCGGCGGCGGCGCGTCCGCCCCAGTCGTCGGGCGCACGGCTCAGCGCCGTCCGCGCGCGGCCGCTGAAGCGGTCGGCGGCGAAGTCGTAGAAGGAGCCGTCGAGATTGCGCCACGCTGCGCCGCCCTCGGTCCCATGGAAGGCGGCGCCGATCTGCGCGTCGCAGCCGGCGTGTAGCCGCCAGGAGCAGGCGATCCGCACCAGCGCGCCGCTCGCCAGCTGCAGCGTCGCGGCGGCGAAGTCCTCGACGACCCCGCCCTCACGCGCCAGCGGCTCGCCGGCCGCGGTCAGGAAGCCGCTCACCGACGTCACCGCCGGGAAGCCCAGCGTCCACAGCGCCAGGTCGACGAGGTGGACGCCGAGGTCCATCACGCACCCGCCGCCGGAGAGCGCCGGATCGTAGAACCACGGCTTGTCCGGCCCGTAGGCGTTGTGGAACGTCAGATCGGCGGCGAACACCCGGCCGAGCTCGCCGCCGGCCGCCAGCTCGCGGATGCGCCGCATGCCCTCGGTGAAGCGATAGGAAAGGTCGACGCCCAGCAGCCGATCGGCGCGCCGGGCGGCCTCGACCACGCGGCGGGTCTCCGCCTCGCTGCGGGCGAGCGGCTTCTGGCAGAAGACGGCCATCCCCTGCTGCAACACCGCGACCGCCTGATCCGCGTGCATGGCGCTGGGGGTCGCGATCACGATGCCGTCCAGATCGTGGGCCAGCAGCTCGTCGAGCGAGCGCAGCCGCGCGGCGGCCGGCGCGAGCGCCGAAGCCGCCGCGAGCGCCTCGTCGGAAGGCTCGGCGATGGCCGCGGCCTCGACCAGCCCGGTTCCCAGCATCGCCTGCATGCGGTTGCGGCCGATCCAGCCGACGCCCAGGAACCCCACGCGTGGCCGCGTCAGAGCCGATGCGGGGGCGCGGACCGGGCTCGCGGCGGGCAGGCTCATCGCATCACCACCAGCGCCTTGACGAAGCCGCCCGGCTTGTCGCGCGTGGCGTCGAGCGCGTCGGCCAGGCGCTCCAGCGGGTAGACGTGCGTGTAGAGCGGGGCCGGGTCGATGCGCCCCTCGGCGACGGCGCGGGCCGCTCGCCGGACCGCCTCGGCATAGACCGCAGGGTCGCGCTCGTGGGCGTTCACGACGTCGAGGCCGCGCCAGTTCCAGAGCTGCATGTTGACCTGGCGCGGGCCGTCCTGGTGGTAGCCGGCGATCACCAGCCGCCCGCGCTCTGCGGTCAGCTCGGCCGCGAGGTCCAGCGGCCATTGCTTGCCGACCGCCTCGATGACGCACTCGCAGAGCGCTCCGCCTGTCACCCGGCGCACCGTCTCGATGATCCGCGGGTGGTCGTCCATCGCCACGACTTCCGCCGCGCCCATCAGGATGGCGAGCTCCAGCGACGAGACGCGGCGCGAGATGGCGATGACGCGCGCGCCGGCGTCGCTCGCCAGCCGCGTCAGCAGCGCGCCCAGAAAGCCGATGCCGACGATCGCCACGCACTCGCCGGCCACGATCCCGGCGCGGCGGAAGATGTTGAGCGCGCAGGCGAGCGGCTCGCCCGGGAACGGCTGGCCGGCGAGCTCCCCGGGCAGCCGGATCACCTCCGACTCCGCGGCGAGGTCGTACTCGGCGTAGCTGCGATGCGAGAGCGTCGCCACGCGCTCGCCGAGCAGGAACTGCGCGACGCCTTCGCCGACCGCGTCGACCACGCCCCAGCCCTCGTGGCCGAGGTCGCCAGGCGCGGTCGGGAAGCGCATCCAGTCCGGACCGGCCCACGGCGTCAGGTTGGAGGCGCAGACCCCGCATCCCTCCAGCCGCACCCGCACCTGGCCCGCGCCGGGCGCCGGGCGCTCGACCTGCTCGATCCGCACCTCGCCGGGCGCCGCGATCACCGCGGCCCGCATCAGCTGCGAGCCCGTCTCCGAGCGCGACACGATGGCGGCGCTGGCCATCGTCACGCTTCCGTCTCGAGCTCTGGCTCGGTCGGCGAGCGGGCCGGCATCCCCGCGCCCTCGAACCAGCGCGCGGTGAGCCGCAGGCCCTGCTCCAGCGGCGTGGTCGGCGACCACCCGAGCTTCTGGCGCGCCTTCGAGACGTCCGGCCGGCGGCGGCGCGGGTCGTCGATCGGCAGTGGACGGAACACCACCTCGGACGCCGAGCCGGTGATCGTCAGCACCAGGTCGACCAACTCCAGGATCGTGCGTTCCTGCGGATTGCCGAGGTTCACCGGGCCGGGCTGCGGACCGTCGTGCGCCATCAGCCGCACGAGCCCGTCGATCAGGTCGGCGACGTAGCAGAACGAGCGGGTCTGCGAGCCGTCGCCGAACACGGTGATGTCGTCGCCCGCCAGCGCCTGGCTGACGAAGTTCGAGACCACCCGGCCGTCGCCGGCCGAGAGTCGCGGCCCATAGGTGTTGAAGATGCGCGCCACCCGCACCTCGCAGCGGCGCTGGCGGTCGAAGTCGAAGCACAGCGTCTCGGCCGCCCGCTTGCCCTCGTCGTAGCAGGCGCGCGGCCCGGTGCAGTTGACGTTGCCCCAGTAGCTCTCGATCTGCGGGTGCGAATGCGGGTCGCCGTAGACCTCGCTGGTCGAGGCCATCAACACGCGCGCGCCGCAGGCCTCCGCAAGGCGCAGCAGCTGGCGCGTGCCGATGACGCTGGTCAGCAGCGTGTGCTCCGGGTCGGCCTGATAGAGCGGCGGCGAAGCGGGGCAGGCGAGATTGTAGATGAAGTCGAAGCGGCGTCGGCCGAGGCTGGCCGGCAGCGGGTCGGTGAGGTCGGCCTCGACCAGCTCGAATCCCGAGGCGCGATGCAGCCGCTGCAGGTTTTCGGCGCTGCCAGTCAGGAAATTGTCGACGCAGACCACCTGATGGCCGCTGTCGGTCAGGGCTTCGCAGAGGTGGGAGCCGAGGAATCCGGCCCCGCCCGCGACAAGGGCGCGTTTGCGCCGTCGGTCACTCATCCGAAATCCTCCAATTCTCCGGTCGCGTGTCGTTGGCGGGCGGCGCGATCGGCGGCGCTCCGCAGGAAGCTTTCCAGTTCGGCGGCGCGGTGCTGGGCGGTGTGGGCGGCCAGCACCCGTCGTCGCGCGCGCCGGCCAATGCGCTTGCGCTCGCCGTCCGGCAGCGTTCGCAGCGCGGCGAGCACGCTCGCGGTGTCCCCGGCGAGGATGATTTCGCGGCCCGGGCCGAACAGCGTCTCCAGCCCGTCCCAGACGTCGGAGATGATCGGCGCGCCGCAGGCGGCCGCCTCGAACAGCCGTACGCTGGGGCTGAAGCCGGCGGCGATCATGTCCGCGCGCGTGACGTTCAGCGTGAAGCGACTGGCCGCGTAGAAGGCCGGGTGCTGCGCCGGCGGCACGTGCTCGAGCCGCTCGACGTTGGCGGGCCAGTCGATGCCGGCGGGATACTGCGGGCCGGCGACGCAGAACCTCAGGTCGGGCGCCGCGCGCGCGGCCTCGACCAGCAGCGCCTCCAGCGTGGGCTGCCGGTCCGGACTGTAGGTGCCCAGATAGCTGAGGTCCCAGCGATGCGGCCGCTCCAGCGGGCGGTAGGCCTGCGAGTCCACCGAGCAAAGGAGCGGCCGGGCGGCCTGCGCGCCGTAGCGATGCTCCAGCAGCTTCAGGGTCGGGCCGCCGGTGAACGAAAGGTAGACGTCGTAGCCGGCGATCAGGTCGGGCGAGATGTACTCGGCGTCGCCGGCGGCGAGCCGCGCGAGCGTCACCGGCGTGTCGATGTCGTAGAAGGCGACGACGCCGCGCGCCGTGCGCTGCGCCCAGCGGCCGACCACGACCCCGTCCGGCGTGTAGGAGCCGACGATCACCGCGTCGGCGCCCGCCACTTCGGCGCGCCAGCGCTGCTCCAGCTCGCCAGGGCTGCGGTAGAAGGCCAGCCGGCAGAAGTCCGGCCGGGCAAGGTCGCGGTGCGCCGCGTACCAGGGCGTGTCGCGTTCGAGGAACAGGATCTCGTGACGACGCGCCGCGAAGGCGCGCAGCAGCGCCCGGTAGGTGGTCGCGTGGCCATTTCCCCACGACGACGACAGGCTGAGACCCAGCACCACCAGCCTCATGCCAGGCTCCGTTCGCGCTTGCGGGCGGCGTGGGCGGCGAGCAGCGCGTCGACCTCGACCGCGCGCCGGTCGTACGTGTGCTCGGCCAGGATGCGGCGCCGCGCAGCCGCGCCGATCACCTTCGCCCGTTCGGGCGTCAGCGTGCGCAGATACTCGGCGACGTCGTCGCCGTCCCTGGCCGCAAGCACCTCCTCGCCCGGCGCGAGGAACAGCTCCAGCCCCTCCCAGGCGTCGGTGATCAGGCAGGCGCCGGCCCCGGCCGCCTCGAACACCCGCGTCGCCGGCGAAAAGCCGACGTCGGCCATCGAGTCGCGCGCGACGTTCAGCACCGCCAGCGCCGAGGCGTTGAAGGCGTTGTGGTCGGCGGCGCCGACGTGGCCGACCCGGCGCACGTTGGCCGGCATCGGCTTGTCCTCCCAGCCGGCGCCGCCGATCAGGAACGCGCGGTCAGGCAGCCGGGCGGCGCACGCCAGGAAGAACTCATCGACCCGCGCCTCGCGGTCGGGCAGCCGGTTGGCGAGGAAGTTGAGGTCGCCGGCGAAGCGCGCGTCCGGGCGCGCCGGGAAATGCGTCGCCGGATCGAGCGCATTGTAGATCGGCTTGCACGAACGGGCGCCGAGCGCTTCGTACATGGCGACCACCGGCGCGCCGCCGCCGTAGGTCAGCACGAGGTCGAGCTCGGGCAGCAGCGCGCGCAGCAAACCCCCGCCGCCGCGCCTCAGCTCCGCTAGGGTCGCCGGGGCGTCGACGTCCCAGAAGATGCGGATCGCGTTGGGCCGCGCCATCAGCATCACGCCGGCGAGCAGCTCGTCGTCGAAGACGCCGACGCCGCTGGCCTTCACCACCACGTCGGCGGCGGCCGCCCTGGCGATCACCCGGCGCAGGTCGGGCTCGGTCGCCGGATAGACCACCACCTCGGCCCAGTCGGGCGGATCGATGTCGCGCCGCTCTTGCCGGCCGAAGGCGTCGGGCTCGTAGAAGGTGATCGCGTGGCCGCGCGCCGCGAGCGCTTTCAGCAGTCCCCGGTAATAGGTCGCCGCGCCGTTCCAGTAGGACGACAGCAGGCTCGAGCCGTAGAAGGCGATCTTCATTCCGCCGCCTCCAGCTTGCCGGGCGCGACCGCGGCGGTGATGCGCAGCAGCTCGTCCACCCGGTGCGCGCAGGTGTGGCGCGCGGCGATGGTCTCGAGGCCGGACCGCACGAGCTCGGCCCGCAGCGCCGGGTCGTCGCGCACCGCGCGCATGTGCCGGGTCATCTCGGCCTCGTCCCTGGCGACCAGATAGTCGCGGCCGGCCCGGAACAGCCCCTCGGCGTCCGGCCAGGGCGCGCTCAGCAGCGGAATCCCGCATGCCAGAGCCTCGAACACCCGGATGGTCGGGATGCCCGGCAGCAGCCGCGTGTAGAAGCGGCGCGGCACGTGCACGCTCGCCAGGTGCGTCGCGAACGCCTGCGGCGCCTTCGGGTTGGCGAGCCAGCCCAGATAGCGCGCGCCATGGCGAGCGATCAGCTTCAGCGCCTCGGGCGGATAGCGCACGCCGTGGATGTCGAGCGGCAGCGCAGCGGCGCCGGCCGGCGCCAGCAGGAAGCGCTCGAGTTCGGCCGAGCGCTCGCCGTCGCCCCAGTTGCCGACCCAGACCAGCCCCTCGCGCGGGCCTTCGCGCTGAGGCGGATGGAAGAGAGAGACGTCCGCCGCCTCGTGCCACACGAAGACCCGTGCGCCCCAACCCCGCCGGCGATAGACCGCCGCCAGCGCCTCGCCGAACGCCAGCACGCCATCGTAGCCGGACAGGTCGAAGCGCCGGATCGCCTTCGGGTCGCTGACCGCCCGGTGATGGGTGTCGTGGAAGAACAGGCAGAATCGCCAGCCCCTCGCCCGCGCGCGGCCGACCGCGGCCACCAGCTTCGGGTCGTTCCATTCGTGGACCAGCACCAGGTCGGCGCCGCCCAGCGCCGCGTCGAGGTCGAGCTCGGGTCCGTAGGCGCGGCTCTCGAGCTCCGGATAGGCCTCGGTGAACGCGGCCAGCCCTGCCTCGCCATGGTCGGCGACGAGGTTGCGGCGGCTCCAGGCGTCGGCCGGCTCGTAGGCCTGCACGGCATGGCCGCGGCGCGCGAGCTCGCGCAGCACGCCACGCAGGAAGTGGGCGTTGCCGTGATTCCAGCACGAGGCCAGCGAGTGGGTGAAATAGACGACCCTCATGCGGCCGCCCGCTCGTTGGCGAGCCGCCGATAGAGCCGGCGGGCCCCGACGCACATGGCTTCGAGGCTGAAGCGCGCGGCGCGAGCCTGCGCCGCCTCGCCGAGCCGGGCCGCCTCGCAGGGATCGCGCGTCAGCGCCTCGAACGCCGCCGCGAAGGCGCCGGGATCGCGCGGGTCGGCGAAGATCGCCGCGCCGTCCCAGAGCTCGCGGAACGTCGCGATGTCGGAAAGCACCAGGGCGCAGCCGGCCTGCGCGGCCTCGAGCACGCCGAGGCCGAAAGGCTCG
>Ga0134125_10004589_pt1 | contig 15794 bp, 11 predicted proteins | sample KB31751_FD_96464 | JGI IMG/M metagenome (GOLD analysis project Ga0134125, IMG submission 96464) | Terrestrial soil microbial communities with excess Nitrogen fertilizer from Kellogg Biological Station, Michigan, USA - KB3-175-1 | ecosystem: Environmental > Terrestrial > Soil > Unclassified ... | reverse complement strand
TCTTCGCCTGCACCACGGTCAAGGCCGCGGTCAGCGTGGTCTTGCCATGGTCCACGTGACCAATGGTGCCGACGTTCACGTGCGGTTTGGTACGCTCGAATTTTGCCTTGGACACGGTGCTACCTCTGTCGAACTTCTAGTTTAGTTTCAGGATGCTTTCTTGATCACGGCCTCGGCCACGGCGGCCGGGGTCTCGCTGTACTTCTCGAACTCCATGGAATACGTGGCGCGGCCCTGGGTCGCGGAACGCATGGAGGTGGCGTAGCCGAACATCTCGGCCAGCGGCACTTCGGCGCGGACGATCTTGCCCGAGGGCGAGTCTTCCTGGCCCTGCACGATGCCGCGGCGGCGCATTAGGTCGCCCATGATGTCGCCGAGGAATTCCTCGGGCGTCACCACCTCGACCTTCATGATGGGCTCGAGCAATACCGGCTTGGCCTTGCGGCAGCCGTCCTTGAAGCCCATGGACGCCGCGACCTTGAACGCCATTTCGTTGGAGTCCACGTCGTGGTACGAACCGTCGAACAGGGTGACCTTCACGTCCACCACCGGGTAGCCCGCGAGCACGCCCGCCTTGAGCTGCTCCTGGATGCCCTTGTCCACGGCCGGGATGTATTCCTTCGGCACGGTGCCGCCGACGATGCCGTTCTCGAACTCGTAGCCCTTGCCTGGTTCCTGCGGCTCGATCTTCAGCCACACGTGGCCGTACTGGCCGCGGCCGCCGGACTGGCGCACGAACTTGCCTTCGGACTCGACCGAGGTGCGGATGGTCTCGCGGTAAGCCACCTGCGGCTTGCCCACGTTGGCTTCCACCTTGAACTCACGCTTCATGCGGTCGACGATGATCTCGAGGTGCAGTTCGCCCATGCCCGAGATGATGGTCTGGCCGGATTCCTCGTCGGTGTGCACGCGGAACGACGGGTCTTCCTGCGCCAGCTTCTGCAGCGCGATGCCCATCTTCTCCTGGTCAGGCTTGGTCTTGGGTTCCACGGCCACGGAGATCACGGGTTCCGGGAACACCATGCGCTCCAGGATGATGACCTTCTCCGGATCCGACAGCGTCTCGCCAGTGGTCACGTCCTTCAGGCCCACGGCCGCGGCGATGTCGCCGGCGCGGACTTCCTTGATCTCCTGACGGTTGTTGGCGTGCATCTGCAACAGACGGCCGATGCGCTCCTTGCGGCCCTTGATCGGGTTGAACAGGGTGTCGCCGGAATTCAGCACGCCGGAATACACCCGGAAGAAGGTGAGAGTTCCGACAAAGGGATCGGTCATGATCTTGAACGCGAGCGCGGAGAACGGCTCTTCGTCCTTCGGATGACGCTCGGTCGGGGTGTTGTCGCGGTCGTCCAGGTTGCCCTTCACGGCGGGCACGTCGATGGGCGCGGGCAGGTAGTACACCACCGCGTCCAACATCATCTGCACGCCCTTGTTCTTGAAGGCGGAGCCGCACAGCATGGGCACGATCTCACCCTTGATGGTGCGTGCACGCAGACCCTTGTGGATCTCTTCCGTGGTCAGCTCGGTGCCTTCCAGGTACTTGTTCATCAGCTCGTCGGAGGACTCGGCGGCGGCCTCGACCATCTTCTCGCGCCACTCCTTCGCGGTGGCGGCGAGCTCGGCCGGGATGTCCTTCTCCTCGAACTTCATGCCCTGGGTGGATTCATCCCAGTAGATGGCCTTCATCTTCACGAGGTCGACCACGCCCTTGAAGTTCTCTTCGGCGCCGATCGGCACTTCGATGGCCACGGGGTTGGCACCCAGGCGCTCTTTCACCTGCTTGAAGACGCGGAAGAAGTCCGCGCCGGCACGGTCCATCTTGTTGACGAACGCGAGGCGCGGCACCTTGTACTTGTTGGCCTGGCGCCACACGGTCTCGGACTGGGGCTCGACGCCGCCCACGGCGCAGAACACGGCGCAAGCGCCGTCCAGCACGCGCAGCGAACGCTCCACTTCGATGGTGAAGTCCACGTGGCCGGGGGTGTCGATGATGTTGATGCGGTGCTCGGGCCAGGACTGGTCCATGCCCTTCCAGAAACAGGTGGTCGCCGCGGACGTGATGGTGATGCCGCGCTCCTGCTCCTGCTCCATCCAGTCCATGATGGCCGCGCCGTCATGCACTTCGCCGATCTTGTGGGACACGCCCGTGTAGAACAGCACGCGCTCGGTCGTAGTGGTCTTGCCGGCATCGATGTGGGCCATGATGCCGATGTTGCGATAGCGCTCGATGGGAGTTGTACGGGACACGACTAAGATTCCTTGCGGGGATGACCCTGGCTATATATGGGCTTGGACCGGATTTACCAGCGGTAGTGGGCGAACGCCTTGTTGGCGTCGGCCATGCGGTGCACTTCTTCGCGCTTCTTCACCGCGCTGCCGCGGTTCTCGGAAGCGTCCATGAGCTCAGCGGCGAGGCGCATCGGCATGGACTTCTCGGTACGGGTGCGCGCGGCCTCGATCAGCCAGCGCATGGCGAGCGCCTGCTGGCGGGTGGGACGCACCTCGACCGGCACCTGGTAGGTGGCGCCGCCGACGCGGCGCGACTTCACTTCGACCATGGGGCGCACGTTGTCCAGCGCCTTGTCCAGGGTCTCCATGGCGTCGCCGCCCTTCTTGCCGGAGATCACGTCGAGGGCCTCGTACACGATGCCTTCGGCGACGGACTTCTTGCCGCGCTCCATGACCATGTTCATGAACTTGGCCAGCTTCTCGCTGCCGAACTTCGGGTCCGGGAGGATGGTGCGGCGGTCTGCGGATTTTCTGCGGGACATATTTGTTACCTAACTGAAAATCAGGACTTGGGACGCTTGGCGCCGTACTTGGAACGGCTCTGCTTGCGGTCGTTGACGCCGGCGCAGTCGAGCGAGCCGCGCACCGTGTGGTAGCGCACGCCCGGGAGGTCCTTCACGCGGCCGCCGCGGATCAGCACCACCGAGTGCTCCTGCAGGTTGTGGCCTTCGCCGCCGATGTAGCTGATGACCTCGAAGCCGTTGGTGAGGCGCACCTTGGCCACCTTGCGAAGGGCCGAGTTCGGCTTCTTCGGGGTGGTGGTGTACACGCGGGTGCACACACCGCGCTTCTGCGGGCTGCCGGCCAGCGCCGGTACCTTGGTCTTCTCGCTGCGACGGGTACGCGCTCTGCGCACCAGCTGGTTAACGGTAGACATGCGTCACGCTCTCGATGCTTTGAATTCGTTAAAAATCAATAACTTGGACAAGGCCCCAAGCACCCCTCCAGAAACGACAGGCCAGCCCCTAGGGCCGGCCTGTGGTAAAGCGCTGGGATTCTAGAGATGGTGCTCGGGCCTGTCAAGAACAGACCCCGACGACATACCCTCCCCGCCTCGTCCCATCCGGGTCTCGGCGGGGTCGGCGAGTCCGGTACAGGCCCAGACTCGCCTCCATCTCATGGTCCCCGGCACATCCTGTGCCCCGAATCACCTATATAGATCAGCTCTCCGAACCGGCGGCGGGGGCTTCGGCGGTCTCGGCCGCGGTCTCCGCGGCCGGGGCCGTCTCGCCCGGGGTCAGGAAGGCCGCTTCAGCCGCGGCTTCCGCCTGGGCCTGGGCGTCCACCTTGGCCTCGGCCCGCTGCTTGCGGCGCTGCTCATGGTAGGCGTAGCCCGTGCCCGCCGGAATCAGCCGGCCGACGATGACGTTCTCCTTCAGGCCGCGCAGGTCGTCGCGCATGCCGCGCACCGAGGCTTCCGTCAGCACCCTGGTGGTCTCCTGGAAGGAGGCCGCGGAGATGAAGGACTCAGTCGCCAGCGAGGCCTTGGTGATGCCGAGCAGCACCGGCTCGTAGGCGGCGATGGATTTCTCCTCGCCCGTCATCTTCTCGTTCTCTTCCAGCACGCGGGCGCGGTCCATCTGCTCGCCCTTCAGGAAGCGGGTCTCGCCGGAGATGGAGATCTCGATCTTGCGCAGCATCTGGCGGATGATCACCTCGATGTGCTTGTCGTTGATCTTCACGCCCTGCAGGCGATACACGTCCTGGATCTCGCGCACCAGGTAGTCGGCCAGCGCAGTGACGCCCAGGAGACGCAGGATGTCGTGCGGGTTCGGCTCGCCGTCGGCGATCACTTCGCCCTTCTCGACGCGCTCGCCCTCGAACACGTTCACCGTGCGCCACTTCGGGATCAGCAACTCGTGCTGCTCGCCCTCGTCATCGGTGATGATGAGGCGCTGCTTGCCCTTGGTATCCTTGCCGAAGCCCACGGTGCCGGAGTAGTCGGCGAGGATCGCCGGCTCCTTCGGTTTGCGGGCCTCGAACAGGTCCGCGACGCGCGGCAGACCGCCGGTAATGTCGCGGGTCTTGGTGGACTCCTGCGGGATACGGGCGATGACGTCGCCCACGCCCATCTTCGCGCCGTCATCGACGCTGACGATGGCGCCCGCCGGCAACTGGTAGTGCGCCGGGATCTCGGTGCCCGCGATGCACAAGTCCTTGCCGTTGCCGTCCACCAGCTTGATCATCGGCCGCAGGTCCTTGCCCGCGGAGCCGCGCATCTTCGGGTCGGTCACCACGGTGCTGGACACGCCCGTGATCTCGTCCGTCTGCTTGGTCACGGTCACGCCTTCCACGAACTCGTGGAACTGCAGCGTGCCCGCCACTTCGGTGACGATCGGATGGGTATGCGGATCCCAGTTGGCCAGCTGCTGTCCGGCCTTCACCTTGTCGCCGTCGGCCACCACGATGCTGGCGCCGTAGGGGATCTTGTAACGCTCGCGCTCGCGGCCGAACTCATCCATCACGCCGATCTCGCCGGAGCGCGACACCGCGACCCAGTGACCCTTGGCATGCTTGACGGTCTTGATGTTGTGCAGCTTCACGGTGCCGCTGGCCTTCACCTCCACGCTCGAGACCGCCGCAGCCCGGGAGGCCGCGCCGCCGATGTGGAAGGTGCGCATGGTCAGCTGCGTGCCCGGCTCGCCGATGGACTGGGCGGCGATCACGCCGACCGCTTCGCCGATGTTCACGCGGATGCCGCGCGCCAGGTCACGTCCGTAGCACTGGGTGCAGATGCCGTGGCGGGTGGCGCAGGTGATGGGGGAACGGACCTTGACCTGGTCCACGCCCATCTCCTCCAGCTTCTCCACCAGACGCTCGTCCAGCAGCGTGCCGGACGGGATGGCCACCTTCTTGCTGCCCGGGGTATGCACCGGTTCCACCAGCACGCGGCCCAGCACCCGCTCGCGCAGGGGCTCGACCACGTCGCCGCCTTCCACGATGGGCTTCATGAACAAGCCCTCGGAGGTGCCGCAGTCGACCTCGGTCACCACCAGGTCCTGCGCCACGTCCACGAGACGACGGGTCAGGTAACCGGAGTTGGCGGTCTTCAATGCGGTGTCGGCCAGACCCTTACGGGCGCCGTGCGTCGAGATGAAGTACTGCAGCACGTTCAGGCCTTCACGGAAGTTGGCCGTGATGGGGGTCTCGATGATGGAGCCGTCCGGCTTCGCCATCAGGCCGCGCATGCCGGCCAGCTGGCGGATCTGCGCCGCGCTGCCGCGCGCGCCGGAGTCGGCCATCATGTAGATGGAGTTGAAGGACGGCTGCTTGACCGTGTTGCCCTTGTAGTCGGTCACGAGGTCACTGCCGAGCTTCTCCATCATGGCTTTCGCCACCTGCTCGTTGGTGCGCGACCAGATGTCCACCACCTTGTTGTAGCGCTCGCCCTGGGTGACGAGACCCGAGGCGTACTGGTCCTCGATCTCCTTCACCTCGGACTCGGCGGCGCCCAGGATGCGACCCTTCTCGTCCGGCACCACCATGTCGTTGACGCCGATGGACACGCCCGCGCGGGTGGCGAACTGGAACCCGGTGTACATGACGCGATCGGCGAAGATCACGGTCTCTTTCAGGCCGACGCGGCGGTAGCAGGTGTTGATGAGCGAGGAGATGGCCTTCTTGCTCATGTCGCGGTTGATCAGCTCGAAGGGCAGGCCCTTCGGCAGGATCTCGGACAGGAGCGCGCGGCCCACGGTGGTGGTCACCAGCCGATGGCGGGTCTCGAAGCTCTTGTCTTCCTGGATCAGGTGATCGGTGATGCGCACCTTGATCTTGGCCTGCAGCTCGACGTGGCGGTTCTCCCAGGCACGATGCACCTCGTGCATGTCCGAGAAGAACATGCCCTCGCCCTTGGCGTTGATGCGCTCACGGGTCATGTAATAGAGGCCCAGCACCACGTCCTGCGAGGGGACGATGATGGGCTCGCCGTTGGCCGGCGACAGGATGTTGTTGGACGACATCATGAGGGCGCGGGCTTCCAGCTGGGCTTCCAGCGAGAGCGGCACGTGCACCGCCATCTGGTCACCGTCGAAGTCGGCGTTGAAGGCCGTGCAGACGAGCGGATGCAGCTGGATGGCCTTGCCTTCGATCAGCACCGGCTCGAAGGCCTGGATGCCGAGGCGATGCAGGGTCGGGGCGCGGTTCAGCATCACGGGATGCTCGCGGATCACCTCTTCCAGGATGTCCCAGACCTCGGGGCCTTCGCGCTCCACCATCTTCTTGGCGGCCTTGATGGTCGCCGCCATGCCGCGCAGCTGCAGCTTGGAGAAGATGAAGGGCTTGAACAGTTCGAGCGCCATCTTCTTCGGCAGGCCGCACTGGTGCAGCTTGAGGGTCGGGCCCACCACGATCACGGAGCGGCCGGAGTAGTCGACGCGCTTGCCGAGCAGGTTCTGGCGGAAGCGGCCCTGTTTGCCCTTGATCATGTCGGCCAGGGACTTCAGCGGGCGCTTGTTGGAGCCGGTGATGGCACGGCCGCGGCGGCCGTTGTCCAACAGGGCGTCCACGGATTCCTGCAGCATGCGCTTCTCGTTGCGCACGATGATGTCCGGCGCGTTCAACTCCAGCAACCGCTTCAGGCGGTTGTTGCGGTTGATGACGCGGCGATACAGGTCGTTCAGGTCGCTGGTCGCGAAGCGGCCACCGTCCAGCGGCACCAGCGGGCGCAGGTCCGGCGGCAACACCGGCAGCACGGTCATGACCATCCATTCCGGACGGTTGCCCGACTCGTGGAACGACTCCATGAGCTTGAGGCGCTTGGCCAGGCGCTTGATCTTGGTCTCGGAGTTGGTGCCCACGATCTCCTCGCGGAGCGTGGCGATCTCCTTCTCCAGGTTGACGCTCTTCAGCATCTCATAGATGGCCTCGGCGCCCATGCGGGCGTCGAAGTCGTCGCCGTACTCGCCCATGGCCTCGAGATAGGAGTCATCGGTCATGAGCTGGCCGCGCTCGAGCGGCGTCATGCCCGGGTCCACCACCACGAAGGCTTCGAAGTACAGCACGCGCTCGATCTCGCGCAGCGTCATGTCCAGCATCAGGCCGATGCGTGAGGGCAGCGACTTCAGGAACCAGATGTGCGCCACCGGCGAAGCCAGCTCGATGTGGCCCATGCGCTCGCGGCGCACCTTGGCTACGGTCACTTCCACGCCGCACTTCTCGCAGATCACGCCGCGGTGCTTGAGGCGCTTGTACTTGCCGCACAGGCACTCGTAATCCTTGATGGGCCCGAAGATCTTGGCGCAGAACAGGCCGTCACGCTCGGGTTTGAACGTGCGGTAGTTGATGGTTTCGGGCTTCTTCACCTCGCCGAAGGACCATGAGTGGATCATGTCCGGGGAAGCGAGACCGATGCGGATGGCATCGAAGTCCTCGACCTGGCCCTGCTGCTTGAAGAGTTTCAGTAAGTCTTTCATTTCAGTTCACCATTCTGTTGCGGGTGGCATCTACACCGGAGCCTGGGCAGGACGTCAGTCCTGCTCCAGCTCGATGTTGATGGCCAGCGAACGGATTTCCTTGACCAATACGTTGAAGGACTCCGGCATGCCGGCTTCCATGCGGTGGTCGCTGTCCACGATGTTCTTGTACATCTTGGTGCGGCCGATGGTGTCGTCCGACTTCACCGTCAGCATCTCCTGCAAGGTGTAGGCGGCGCCGTAGGCCTCGAGCGCCCAGACTTCCATCTCGCCGAAGCGCTGACCGCCGAACTGCGCCTTGCCGCCCAGCGGCTGCTGGGTGACGAGCGAGTAGGGTCCCGTGGAACGCGCGTGCATCTTGTCGTCCACCAGGTGGTTCAGCTTCAGCATGTACATGTAGCCGACCGTGACCGGGCGCTCGAAGGACTCGCCGGTGCGGCCATCGTACAGCGTGGTCTGGCCGGTCTCCGGCAGGCCGGCGAGCTTGAGGAGGTGCTTGATCTCCTCCTCGGCCGCGCCGTCGAACACCGGTGTGGCGATCGGCACGCCCGAGCGCAGGTTCTGGGCCAGCGCGGTCACGTCCTCATCCGAGAGCGAGCCGATGTCTTCGCGCTTGCCGCCGGACTTGTTGTAGACCTGGTCGAGGAACTTGCGCATCTCCTCCACCTTGCTGTGCTGGTCCAGCATCTTGCCGATCTTGAGGCCGAGGCCTTTGGCGGCCCAACCCAGGTGGGTCTCGAGGATCTGGCCGATATTCATACGCGAGGGCACGCCCAGCGGATTCAGCACCACGTCCACCGGCGTACCGTCGGCGGCGTAAGGCATGTCTTCCACCGGGGTGATCATGGAGATCACGCCCTTGTTGCCATGGCGGCCGGCCATCTTGTCGCCAGGCTGCACGCGGCGCTTCACCGCGAGATACACCTTGACCATCTTGATCACGCCCGGGGCGAGGTCGTCGCCGGCGGTGATCTTCTTGCGTTTCTCTTCATAGCGGCGCTCGAAGTCCGCGTGCTGGGCCTTCAGCTGGGCGGCCAGCTTCTCCAGCTGGTCGGTGGCCTCGTCGTTCTTGAGGCGCACTTCGAACCACTTCTCGCGGGGCAGCTCTTCCAGATAGGCCTTGGTGACCTTGTTGCCGGACTTGAGGCCCTTCGGACCGCCTTCCGCGACCTTGGACGAGAGCAGGCGCTCGACGCGCTGGAAGATGTCGTCTTCCAGGATGCGGCGCTGGTCGTTCAGGTCCTTGCGCACCTTCTCCAGCTCCGACTTCTCGATGCTGAGGGCACGGCTGTCCTTGTCCACGCCGTCACGGGTGAACACGCGCACGTCGATGACGGTGCCGTCCATGCCGGGCGGCACGCGGAGCGAGGTGTCCTTCACGTCGGTGGCCTTCTCGCCGAAGATCGCGCGCAGCAGCTTCTCTTCCGGGGTCAGCTGGGTCTCGCCCTTCGGCGTGACCTTGCCCACCAGGATGTCGCCGGCCTTCACTTCCGCGCCGATGTAGGCGATGCCCGCCTCATCCAGCTTGGCCAGGGCCGACTCGCCCACGTTGGGGATGTCCGCGGTGATCTCCTCGGAGCCCAGCTTGGTGTCGCGGGCCACGCAGGTCAGCTCTTCGATGTGGATGGTCGTGAAGCGGTCTTCCTTCACCACCCGCTCGGAGATGAGAATGGAGTCCTCGAAGTTGTAGCCGTTCCAGGGCATGAACGCGACCAGCAGGTTCTGGCCGAGCGCGAGCTCGCCCATGTCCGTGGACGGGCCGTCCGCCAGGGTGTCGCCGCGCGCGATCATGTCGCCCGGCTTCACCAGCGGGCGCTGGTTCATGCAGGTGTTCTGGTTGGAACGGGTGTACTTGGTCAGGTTGTAGATGTCCACGCCCGGTTCGCCGGCCACGGTCTCCTCGTCGTTGACGCGCACCACGATGCGGGAGGCGTCCACGGAGTCCACCATGCCGCCGCGGCGGGCCACCACGCACACGCCCGAGTCACGGGCCACGGTGCGCTCGATGCCGGTGCCCACCAGGGGCTTCTCGGTCACGAGGGTCGGCACCGCCTGGCGCTGCATGTTCGAACCCATCAAGGCGCGGTTCGCGTCGTCGTGCTCCAGGAACGGGATCAGCGCCGCCGCCACCGACACGATCTGCTTCGGCGACACGTCGATGAAGGTGATCTTGTCGGGGGCCGACATCATGAACTCGTTCTGGTGACGGCAGCTCACCAGGTCCGCGGTGAAGCGGCCGCGTTCATCCACCTGGGCGTTGGCCTGGGCGATGATGTACTGGCCCTCTTCGATGGCGGAGAGGAACACGATCTCGTCGGTGACGCGGCCGTCTTTCACCTTGCGGTACGGCGTCTCGAGGAAGCCGTAGGCGTTGGTGCGGGCGTACACGGACAGCGAGTTGATGAGGCCGATGTTCGGGCCTTCCGGGGTCTCGATCGGGCACACGCGGCCGTAGTGGGTCGGGTGCACGTCGCGTACCTCGAAGCCGGCGCGCTCACGGGTGAGGCCGCCCGGTCCCAAAGCCGACACGCGGCGCTTGTGGGTGACCTCGGAGAGCGGGTTGTTCTGGTCCATGAACTGCGAGAGCTGCGAGGAGCCGAAGAACTCCTTGATCGCGGCCGACACCGGCTTGGCGTTGATGAGCTCCTGGGGCATGAGGCCCTCGGACTCGGCCAGCGCCAGGCGCTCCTTCACGGCGCGCTCCACGCGCACCAGGCCGATGCGGAACACGTTCTCCGCCATCTCGCCCACGGACCGCACGCGGCGGTTGCCGAGGTGGTCGATGTCGTCCACCACGCCGTTGCCGTTGCGGATGTCGACGAGCACGCGCAGCGCGTCCACGATGTCGGAGCTGTCACCCAGTTCCTTCACCAGGCGCTTCGACATCTCGTCGGTGCGGTTCTTGAAGTACATGCTGTCGTACAGCACGCCCGGTCCCAGGATCTGCTCGCGGCCCACGCGGCGGTTGAACTTCATGCGGCCCACGGCCGAGAGGTCGTAGCGCTCCAGCGTGAAGAACAGGTTGTGGAACAAGGTCTCGGAGGCGTCGTTGGTCGGCGGCTCGCCGGGACGCATCATGCGGTAGATCTCGATCAAGGCCTCGCGCGGCGAATGGGTCGCGTCCACGCGCAGGGTGTTGGAGATGAAGGCGCCGCGGTCCAGGTCGTTCACGTACAGCGTGCGGATGGTCTGCACGTTGCTCTTCTGCAGCGCCTCGATCTTCTCCAGGGTCAGCTCATCGTTGGCCTTGGCCAGGAGCTCGCCGGTGGGGCGGGTCACCACGTCATGGGCCAGGATCTTGCCCACCAGGTACTGGGGCGGGACGATCAGCGACTTGATCTCGGCCTTCTCCAGCTCGCGGATGTGGCGCGCCGTGATGCGGCGGCCTTCCTCGACGATGGTCTTGCCCTTGACCTTGATGTCGAACGCCGCGGTCTCGCCGCGCAGGCGCTCGGGGATGAGATCCAGCTTGATCTCTTCCTTGCTGAGATGGACGGTGTTGGTCTCGAAGAACAGGTTCAGTATCTGCTCGTCGTTGTAGCCGAGCGCGCGCAGCAGCACGGTGGCCGGCAGCTTGCGGCGGCGGTCGATGCGCACGAACACGCCGTCCTTGGCATCGAACTCGAAGTCCAGCCAGGAACCGCGGTAGGGGATCACGCGCGCCGAGAACAAGAGCTTGCCAGAGGAGTGGGTCTTGCCCTTGTCATGGTCGAAGAACACGCCGGGCGAACGGTGCAGCTGCGAGACGATCACGCGCTCGGTGCCGTTCACCACGAAGGTACCGTTCTCGGTCATGAGCGGCAGTTCGCCCATGTAGACTTCCTGCTCCTTCACTTCCTTGGGGCGGCGGTTCTCGACCGGCGCTTCCTTGTCATACAGGGCCAGGCGCACCAGCACGCGCAGCGGCGCGGCGAAGGTGAGGCCGCGCATGATGCACTCCTTCACGTCGAACGGCGGCTCGCCGAGCTTGTACTCGACGTACTCGAGGGCCGCGTTGCCGGAGTAGCTGGTGATCGGGAACACGGACTTGAAGGCCGCGTGCAGGCCGATGTCGCCGCGCTGCTTGGCGGTCTTGTCCTCTTGCAGGAACTGGCGGTAGGATTCCAGCTGGATGGCCAGAAGGTACGGGACCTCGAGCACGCTCTGACGCTTGCCGAAGTCCTTGCGGATACGCTTCTTCTCGGTGAATGTATAAGCCATCTGTGCTGCCCTCTAGCCTTCGCCGCTCGCGCGGCGGTTGATTCCGAATTGACTAAACTCTCTTCACATCCGGCGCGCCGGCCCGGTGAGGCGCCGCGCTGCCAAGCAAAAACGGGAAAAGGCCGGTGGCCTCGTGGCCACCAGCCGTTTTCCTTTTTCTAGCGGAGCGGGTAACCCGCGCCGTACACTTCTGCTCCCGGTCGATTACTTGACTTCGACCGTCGCGCCAGCCGCTTCCAGGTCCTTCTTGAACTTGGCAGCGTCGTCCTTGGAGATGCCTTCTTTCACGGTCTGGGGAGCGCCCTCGACCAGGTCCTTGGCTTCCTTCAAGCCCAGGCTGGTGATGGCACGGACCACCTTGATGACCTCGACCTTCTTCTCGCCGGCGGCCTTCAGCACCACGGCGAACTCGGTCTTCTCTTCGGCGGCAGCGGCACCGCCGGCGGCGGGACCGGCGGCCACGGCCACGGCAGCAGCCGCGGACACGCCGAACTTCTCTTCCATGGCGGAGATCAGATCAACGATCTCCATCACGGTCATCTTCGAGATGGTTTCCAGGATATCGTCTTTAGAAACAGCCATTGTCTTCTCCTCAAATGGGGTCTATTCGAATCGGTTTCAAGCAGCCTGCTTCTGATCGCGTACCGCAGCGACGGTGCGGACCAGCTTGGCGTGAGGTTCGTTCAAGGTACGGACGAACTTGGTGATCGGCGCCTTCATGACGGCCATGAGCGTGGCGATAGCCTGCTCACGGGTCGGCAGTTTGGACAACCGTTCCAGATCGGACTTCGGCAGGAGCTTCCCGCCCAAAGCGATCGCGGTCACCACCAGTTGTTCGTTATCCTTGGTGAAATCCTTCATCACCCGTGCGGCTGCGCCCGGATCCTCTTTCGAGAACGCCAGGATCAGCGGTCCCTTGAGAGAGTCCTTCATGCACTCGAACGACGTGCCGGCGACGGCACGGCGAGCCAAGGTGTTCTTGACCACCTTCATGAAGACCCCTTGTTTGCGGGCCATCACGCGCAGTTTCGTCAACTGCTCGACGGTCATGCCGCGGTATTGCGCGGCGATGGCGGAATGCGCCTTCGCTGCTACCTCGGCCACTTCGGCGACGAGAGCTTGCTTCTCTTCGAGCCTCATCACGGTGTACTACCTCCTGATTTGTACCGTTTAAAAACGGATGCTGCGTCCTTGCGGCATCCACCTCTTCAGCCCGTTGGTCCCGGGCCACGGTGCCAAACCAGAGAAACCTGATTCGGATTGCACCGTCTGCGTGAGCCGACCTTGCGGTCTATTAAGGGTTGGATCCTCCTGGACCCGCGCCACTCACGGTCTTTGACGTCCTGGCCATGAGCGCCAGTCGCATCAAAACTGTCGCGCGCTGCTTAGAGAGCCAGCGAGCTCGGATCGATCACGATGCCGGGGCCCATGGTCGAGCTCACCGTCACCTTCTGCATGTAGATGCCCTTGGCGGTCGCCGGCTTCACCTTGTTGATGTCGGCCAGCAGCGCGTGCAGGTTCTCGTTTAGGGCCTTCACGTCGAAGTCCGACTTGCCGATGGTGCAATGCACGATGCCCGCCTTGTCGGCGCGGTACTGCACCTGGCCGGCCTTCGCGTTCTTCACTGCGCCCGCCACGTCGGCGGTCACGGTGCCCATCTTCGGGTTAGGCATCAGGCCGCGCGGACCCAGGATCTGACCCAGCTGGCCGACGATGCGCATGGCATCGGGGCTCGCGATCACGCGGTCGAAGTCCATCTGCCCGGCCTTGATCTTCTCCGCCAGGTCCTCGAAGCCCACCACGTCGGCGCCCGCCTGACGGGCCGCTTCCGCGTTATTGCCCTGGGCGAACACCGCCACGCGCAGGCTCTTGCCGGTGCCGTGGGGCAGCACGGTCGAGCCGCGCACCACCTGGTCCGACTTCTTGGCGTCGATGCCGAGGTTCACCGCCACGTCCACCGATTCCTTGAACTTAACGGTGGCGAACTTCTTCAGGAGCGTCAGCGCGTCCTGCACCGGATACTGTTTGCCGGGGGGCAGCTGCTCACGGGCAGCCTTCATGCGTTTACCGATTGCCATGTTAGAGGCCCTCCACGTCGACGCCCATGCTGCGGGCACTGCCGGCGATGGTGCGCACCGCGGCCTCCAGGTCGGCAGCCGTGATGTCCGGCATCTTCACCTTGGCGATCTCTTCGAGCTGCTTGCGCGTGATCTTGCCCACCTTGTTGGTGTTCGGCGTCGCGCTGCCTTTCTCGAGTCCCAGCGCCTTGCGGATCAGCACGGAGGCCGGCGGGGTCTTGGTGATGAAGGTGAAGCTGCGGTCGTTGTAGACCGAGATCACCACCGGGATCGGCAGACCCGGCTCGAGCTTCTGCGTCTGGGCGTTGAACGCCTTGCAGAACTCCATGATGTTCACGCCCTGCTGGCCTAAGGCGGGACCGACCGGGGGGGCCGGATTCGCCTGGCCTGCAGGGATCTGCAGCTTCACATAGGCTTGTAGTTTCTTGGCCATGATTACTCCTCGTGGGTGTTAGCGCCGGTTAAGGCTCCCCGCATTCCCTGCCATGACGCGCTGCCATCCTGGCAGCGCTCTGAAATCTGTCGGCGGACGGGGCTCCTGCCACCGCCGCCTCACGAAAACCGAAAACGAGTTTCCGGTTTTCTTCGCCCGCTTCGCGGGCGGTGGCGCCGTCCTGGCGCCACGTCAAACTCTCAATTAGGTCAGGACTTCTCGACCTGGCCGAACTCCAGCTCCACCGGGGTGGAACGGCCGAAGATCAGCACCGCCACGCGCAGGCGGTTCTTCTCGTAGTTCACTTCTTCCACCACGCCGTTGAAGTCGTTGAACGGCCCGTGGATCACGCGCACCACCTCGCCCGGCTCGAACAGCACCTTGGGCTTCGGCTTCTCCACGCCTTCCTGCACGCGCTGCAGGATGGCATCGGCTTCCTTGTCGGTGATCGGCGCCGGTTTGTCCGGGGTGCCGCCGATGAAACCCATGACCTTCGGCACGCTCTTGACGAGGTGCCAGGTCTCATCGTCCAGTTCCATCTGCACCAGCACGTAGCCGGGGAAGAACTTGCGCTCGCTCTTGCGCTTCTGACCCTCGCGCATCTCCACCACTTCCTCGGTGGGCACCAGGATCTCGCCGAACTTCTCGGTCAGCCCGCTGCGCTTCACGCGCTCGGACAGCGAGCGACGCACGGTCTGCTCGAAGCCGGAATAGGCATGGACCACGTACCAACGAAGCGCCATGCTCACGCCCCCTGGCCGGTGATGCCGGACAAGGCCCAGAACAGGCCCAAGTCCAGCAGCCACATGAACACACCCACCACCAGCACGGTGAGCAGCACGAACAGGGTCGTCTGCACCGTCTCCTGGCGGGTCGGCCACACCATCTTGCGCACTTCGTTGCGCGAACTCAGGATGAAGCTCAGCGTGGCGTGCCCGATCCGGGTCTGCCAGGCCAGGGCCAGCGCCGCGGCGGTGCCGATCAGCACGTAAGCCGTGCGCAACCACACCGACTGGTTGTCGAACCAGTAGTACGCGAAGATCCCGCCCACGATCAGGATGATCGCGACGGCGAGCTTGGCCTTATCCAGACCGCTCGCCTGGGCTGCTTCCTGTTGTTCACTCATCGCTGCTTCAACTTTGTCTGTCTGGTCGTTTATCTGGCAGGCCAGGAGGGAATCGAACCCCCAACCTGCGGTTTTGGAGACCGCCGCTCTGCCAATTGAGCTACTGGCCTGTACTTAAAACTAAACGACCGTTACTCCAGGATCTTGGCGACGACGCCGGCGCCGACGGTCTTGCCGCCCTCGCGGATGGCGAAGCGCAGGCCGTTTTCCATGGCGATCGGGTTGATGAGCGTGACGACCATCTTGATGTTGTC
>Ga0134125_10004588_pt1 | contig 15795 bp, 12 predicted proteins | sample KB31751_FD_96464 | JGI IMG/M metagenome (GOLD analysis project Ga0134125, IMG submission 96464) | Terrestrial soil microbial communities with excess Nitrogen fertilizer from Kellogg Biological Station, Michigan, USA - KB3-175-1 | ecosystem: Environmental > Terrestrial > Soil > Unclassified ... | reverse complement strand
TGGGAAAATCGCATCTTGAAATACAAGTACATTAGAAGGTAGCCTAACCACCCTCCGGTGTGGAATCCTGAGTAAAAAGCAAGCGAGGTGGACCATGTCCTGTACGCCGGAAATGCTCAAAAATATTCCTCTCTTTTCCCTGCTCGACGACGAGGAAGCCGCTGTTTTAGCAGGTCAGGTTGAAGTGAAGCAATTCGCGAAGCGCCAGCGTATTTACAAAATGGGAGAGGCGGGAGATCGCGCGTACGTCCTTGTCTCCGGGGTTGTGCAGATTACCACTGTCGATGAGGATCATCAAGAGGTACTCGTCGATCAGCCAACGCCGGGGGAGTTCTTCGGATTCGCCTCGATGATGGACCAGACACCCCACCAGACCACCGCGATTGCGCTTGAAGATTCCACTTGTATTGAGATCGACCGCCACGACATTGTCGTGCTGCTCGAACGAAAGCCCCACGCTGGAATGGACATGCTAGCTGTGCTGGGACGCCAATTTCATGCGTCGCAGCGGCTGGTCCGGGTTCGAGCGGCTCGAAACCCGAACGAAGTAATTGAAGAAAAAGAAACTTTTCCGGAGCGTATTGCCGATTCCGTCGCGCATTTCGGCGGCTCATGGGCTTTCATTCTTTCGTTTTGCGCGGTGCTTATGGCCTATGCCAGCGTCAATATCCTGTTGGCGAAAAAGGCGTGGGATCCGTATCCGTTTATCCTGCTGAATTTGTTTTTGTCGATGCTGGCCGCAATTCAAGCGCCCGTAATTATGATGAGCCAAAACCGGCAGGACAGTAAAGATCGCGTCCGCGGCGAACTCGATTACGACGTTAACCGCCGCTCGGAAGCGGAGATTCAGGGCCTCGCGCGCAAGCTGAATACCTTAGATGACAAAATCGACGACGTAATGGATCTTCTGCGCGGCCAGTTACAACACGCCGCGCGGTGACGTAGGGGCCGCGCCCTGCCAGCGGTGTCTCACGCCGACCCTGAAGCGCCATTCACCCCTTTGCCAGCGCTCGCGAAAACGCCTGTACGAACGCCGCGCTGCCGGCGAGAACACGTCGCCCATCTTTGCCGATCAAAATACGCGCGGCGCGTAGTAGGCCAAGTTTTCGTGGCTTCGGTCGCGAAAGCTCATCGGCCAGGCGGTGCAAAAATTCAGGATCGACCGTGCTCAAAATCTTTCCAAACAACATCAGGTTGCGAATGACCTTCACCGATTCGGGCAGGTTAGCCGCCAGCGATAACTTGGTGACAATCGTGTCGGTTGCGCCCAATGCTCCACGGCAGATGTCGATGGCGCCGCTGTCGTGCAGCTCCTGTAATAGCGCGTACGCCGACAAAATGGCTTTCGCATGTTTTACCTGCGCTTCCTCCAGCCGCTCGAGAATTCGCTCGGGCGTTTCGGAAGTGTCCGGTTTCATTTGAATCGGAATGGCCATAAGTTAGCACTCACTTTCTGATTTCGCGCCGCTCCCGATCCTCAAGAAGCTCGCCTGTTTCTATATGAACTAAGCCATTGCCCGGAAGCCGGTAGTCCCGCCTCTTCCATTTGCGTTCCACTTCCACGCCGTTTTGCGGCGTGCGCTTTCCGAATCGAAAATTGCTGCGCGGCAATGGGCTCTCGCCTTTCGATAACACACGAAGTTGCACGGCGACTTCTTTGAATGCAGGAGTATTCGTCGCACGGTCGGTATTGCTGCTGGTCAGGCGGTTTACCGGATAATCCAGCGTATTCATCGCCATGTACATCTGGTGGCCTTTGACCCGATCGGTCACCAGGGCCCGCACCTTTACCCACCCATGCCGCGATTTCAACTCCAGACACATTCCCGTTTCAATTCCGCGCTCAGCGGCCAGCTCTGGCGATATCTCGACAAACGTATCGGGCGTCTCTTCGCGAATGCCCTTCACCCGGTACGTCATATTACCGACTTCGAAATGCTCCAGCACTCTTCCGTTGTTCAGGTGAAGATTATATTCTTCGTCCCTCTCCTCGCAAGGAGGAATCCACTCCAGCGGGAAAAACTTCGCTTTCCCCTCCGGCATCGGAAATGTCTCGGTATAGAGAAGCGGTTCGTCGGATCCATCCGCCGCCACAGGCCAATGCAGTGACTTGTACCCTTCCAGCCGCTCGTAATTCACACCGGCAAATATCGGACAGAGAGAAGCAGCCTCGTCCATCACTTGTGACGGGTGCGAGTAGTTCCAGTTCGCGCCGAGCCGGTTTGCGATGTCCTGAATGATTTGCCAGTCGGGCCGGGTTTCGCCAAGCGGCTCCATCGCCTGGTACAGCCGTTGAATGCGCCGCTCCGTATTTACAAACGTTCCTTCTTTTTCGAGGCTGCAGGCCGCCGGAAGAATGACGTCGGCAAATTCGGCGGTCTTGGTCACGAAGAGGTCCTGCACGACGAAAAATTCGAGCTTGCTCAGCGAATCGCCAATGTAGTTGGCATTCGAATCTGACGTGAACATGTCCTCGCCAATCAGGTACATCGCCTTCAGCGTGCCCTTTTGAATGGAATCCGCCATCTCATGGTTGTCCTGTCCTTTATTCTTCGATAGCGAAACGCCCCATCCTTTTTCGAATTTGGCGAATACTTCGTCGTCTTCCACCTTCTGATAACCCGGAAAATACTTTGGCATTGAGCCGAAGTCGCTTGCTCCCTGCACATTGTTGTGCCCGCGCAGCGGATAAGCGCCCGTTCCCGTGCGCTTATAATTGCCCGTCACCAGCAACAAATTTGAAATTGCGGTGGAAGTGTCGGACCCTCCGCAATGCTGCGTCACGCCCATCGCCCAAAGGATGCAAACTCCGCCCTTCGCATTCACAATCTCGTGAGCGACGCGCTTCAAAGTATCCGCCGGAATGCCGGTAGTCTGTTCCGCCATTTCCAACGTGAAGGGTTCCAGACTCTTACGGTATTCATCAAATCCGTTCACCCACTGGTTCACGAATTCCCTATTCGCCATGCCGTTCTCGATGATGTAGCGCGACAATGCCGACAGCCACACCATATCCGTGCTGGGCTTCGGGCGGATCAGGAGATCGGCGCGCTGCGCCATTTCGTTCTCTCGCAAATCGGCTACAATCAACTTCTGCCCGCGCAGTTTGTGTCCTCGCTTGATTCTGGTGGCGAGCACCGGGTGTGCTTCGGCGGTATTGCTGCCGATAATGATCACTAAATCCGCATGCTCAATATCTTTGATGGTTCCCGAATCGCCGCCGTAACCGACCGTACGGAACAAGCCCATCGTAGCCGGCGACTGGCAATACCGCGAGCAGTTGTCGATATTATTGGTGCCGACTACCGCGCGCGCGAGCTTCTGCATCAAATAGCTTTCTTCATTGGTGCATTTCGAGGATGAAATAAAGCTCATTGAATCTGGGCCGAAATCGTGCTTCAGTTGTTGAAATTTGTTCGTGATCAGCGTGAGCGCTTCATCCCATGTGCCTCGGCGGAAACGATCGCCTTCGCGGATCAGCGGCATCGTCACACGTTCTTCGCTATTGATGTAATCCCAGGCGAACTTGCCTTTCACGCACGTCGAGATGCCGTTTGCCGGACCATCTCCCGGCTGCACTTTTAAAACCTGCCGGTCTTTTGTCCAGATTTCGAACGAACAACCTACACCGCAATAGTTGCAAACCGTTTTGGTGCGCTTGATGCGGTTTTCGCGCATAGCGGCTTCTACTTCAGAAACCTCAAGAATGGCGCCGTAACCGGTTTCCGGTTCGACGGCCTTCACGAAATCGATCATGCTGTTTAGCGCCGGTTTGGGCAGTGCCGTAAAGAAGCCCGCCTCTCCGATCATCGACTTCTCCATCAGAGCGTTACACGGGCAAACAGTAATGCAATGCCCACATGACACGCAACTCGACCCGGCAATCTGCTCGCCTCCATCCCACAACACTCGCGGGTGTTTGTCCTCCCAGTTGATGGTGAGCGTTTCGTTCACCTGCACGTTCTGACAGGCCTCGACGCACCGGCCGCAGAGGATGCATTGGTCGGGATCATACCGATAGAACGGGTTAGAGTTGTCTACGGGATACGGCTTCGGTACGAAGGGGTGCTTTTGATGCTCCACGCGCAGCATGGCCGTTGTGTTGTGAACCGTGCAGTCGCCGTTGTTGTTGTCGCAAACCGTGCAGTAGAGCAGGTGATTACCGAGAATGCGATCGAATGCCTCAAGCTGCGCGTTTTTCGCCCGCTTCGATTCCGTCCATACCTTTACCGGACCGCTGATCTTCGTGGCGCACGCTCGCGCCAATTTGCCGTCGATCTCGACTAGGCACGTATCGCAGGTTTCAATGGGGCCGAGCTGCGGATGATAACAAACCTGAGGAATCTTGCGCTTGTTTGCGTTGAGAACATCGACAAGCAATTCGCCGATTTGGGTGCGCAGAGGAAATCCATCAACGTTGATAACCACTTCAGAGGTTGTTGTCATAGGGCTCGACCCGCGGCGGAAGGACGCCGTACGATAGATGACTCCGAACACGCCGGCGGTAACGGAAAAGTTTACCGTAATTTTTGCGAAGACCGTAACAGCCGATCACGCGGCGCGCGTGAGCATTTTGTGCCGGGTGGGGCTGTTGCGAGGACCTTTGAGGAGTTGGCTGCGCTTCCAAAAGAGCTCCCAATCGCGAGATGAACAAACGAACCCAAAGCGGCCTGGGGTAATGTTTTCAATCTCTTCCGGATTTTCGACAGCCATCTGACGGAGTTCTTCGAGTTGCGCTTGTTCGAGCGAGCGGCGCTCGCCCTGGATTTCGCGAAGCTGCTTTAGGGTTTGGACGAAGCGGCGGTGAATGCGCTGCTCGTAGAGCGAAAGCGTCGCCATGGGATTGGCGTTCGAGCGAAGTGTTTCGGCCATGGCGAGAGCCGTGTGCGATTCGGGATGCCCGGTTTCCCAGCGGTTGCCGTTTTCTTCAAAGCCGATCGCGAACAAGTTGTGTTCGGCGGCAGAGCAACGATGCAAGCGGAACTGGAGATCGGCACAGGCGTTCGCGAGTTCGGTTTCGAGAGTTCCGACGGGCGCGAGGCCAGCGACATAGCGTTCGCAGAATTCGGTATAAGCTTTCATTTCCTCTTCGGGGAAATGGATGGTCTGGGAGAGAATGCCATGGCGGGTGGCGTTCAGACAAGACCGCTTCTTGCCCTCGACGCTGGTGGGCCTTTGCTGTTTTGCGCATTCAAACGATTTGCGCGGAGACGGGCTTCGGAAGGCTCCTTCTTTTCGGGAACGGGCGGCACGGCGGCCTGGGTTTCGGGATCTTGGTCAGGCATGAAAAATCTCCTTCTCGATAAGAGCGTAGGAGTAAAAAAGAAACGCGGGGCCATGGAGCCCGGTGTAAGTTGCTGGAAAAATTGGAAAGAAAGATAGAAAAAAATCGTGACAAAGGGAGACAGCCCGCTATCCTTCTGGGGTCGCTTACGCTTCCGGCTCCGTTTCAAGCTCCCACATGATAGAAGCAATCTCTGCAGATCGGCTATGCGTCTTAAGTTAGCGGCATTGGGCCGAGGGGTTGCCCACGACTTACCCGTTGGAGAAAATCTTCGAGATGTCGTTATACAGCACAAACACAACGACCATCATCAGGAAGACGAATCCGACTTTGAAAACTGCCTCTTTGACCTGAAGGCTCATGTCGCGGCGGATCACCATTTCGACAATGAGCATGAGCAAAGTACCTCCGTCGAGAATGGGAATGGGCAGCAAGTTGAAAATTGCCAGATTGAGGCTGACCACTGCCATTAATGTGAGGAACACCGTGGCGCCAGCGCTGGCCGCTTCGCCGGACATCTGGGCGATGCCGACCGGGCCGCTCAGAGTGCGCGCGGAAATTTTCTGCTCGATAATACTGCGCAGCGCCTCGAAAATCAGCGCCGCATTGCTGACGTTGTAACGTGCTGCTTCGACAAATGCTTCATTGAAGGGCAAGCTGACCAGCTTCACTTTCGCGCCGGCGAGTACGCCAATCAGCCAGCGTCCATGCGTCGACGCGTTCTTTTCCGGCGTTACCGTTACATGCATCAGCTTCTCGTTGCGTGAAACAACGAGTGAAATCGGTTTCCCGTCCGAGTCTTTGATGACGTTCAGCAAGGTCGGCATGGACCGCAACTGCTGGCCGTTCGCGCTGATGAGGACGTCTCCCGGCCGCAGCCCGGCTTGGTAGGCATTTAAATGCGGGTCCACCTGGCTAACGACGACATCGGCCTCCACCAGCCAGCCCGCCATGCCTACGCCCTCTTTGGTGGGTTTAGGCGTTACCATCATCGGCAGGTTCTGATCATCGCGGTTAACAACGACCGAAATAGGACGTCCAGCGTTCAACGCCTCTTTCGATTGGATATCCTGCCATGTCGGATTGGAGATACCCGCGATCTGAACAATACGGTCTCCGGCGTGAAGGCCCGCCTGAGCTGCCGGCGAGTTCGGAATAATTTCCCCGATGACGGGACTATGAACCGCTTCCTGCTTCGGAAACTCCTTCATATAAACGCCAGTCATGATGGCCAGCGCCAGCAACACGTTCATGAGCGGTCCGGCGATTACCACCACGGCCCGCTGCCAGCGGCTTTTCGACTGGAAACTCTCGGGGTCTGCCGCATGGTCGTCGCCGGGCATTTCGCCCAACATTCGCACATAGCCGCCAAAGGGGAGTGCCGACACCCGAAAATCCGTTACGCCGCGCCGCCATCCGAACAGACGCGGCCCGAAGCCTATGCTAAATGTATCCACCCGGACGCCGACGGCGATCGCCGCCCAATAATGGCCCAATTCATGGACCACAATCATGACGCTGAGTAGGACGAGGACCCACCAGACGTCCTGGACAAAAGAAGTTTGCCAAAAATTAGAAAGCAGGTTCACTAAAATCCCTTGGCGACGAATGGCTCCCCAGCCGCCCCGACACTAATATAGACGCCCCGCTCGCGGGACCGGTTCATCTTGTCTAATTAGTTTCCACCTTTTTGAAGCTCGGGAGAACTTCCGAGGGGCAGCATGGCTCGCCGGGGCTGAGCAACGATGCTTGCGGCCAGCTCGCGCGACGTGCGATCGATCTCCAACACCTCATCCACACTCTTCGGCTCGGAATTGGGATGCCGTGAGAGTGTTTCCTCCACTACCTCTGCGATGCCCGGAAACGGAATCCGCCCGGCGAGGAACGCTTCGACGGCAATTTCGTCCGCCGCGTTCAGCGTACAGGTGGCGGAACCGCCCCGCCGCTGCGCGTCATATGCCAACTGTAACAAACGAAACTTCGTCAGGTCAGGAGGACTAAACGTCCATGTCCGGCTTTGCGACCAATCGAGCCGCGGCACCGGCGCCCGATCCCGATCCGGATAAGTCATTGCGTATTGGATCGGCATCCGCATGTCCGTGGCCGAGATCTGCGCAATCACACTGCCGTCGTTGTATTCCACCATGGCGTGAATCGACGATTGGGGATGCACCACAACATCCACCTGATTCGGCGAAAGAGTGAACAGCCAGCACGCCTCGATTACCTCAAAGCCCTTATTCATCAAGGTGGCGGAATCAATGGTGATCCGCCGTCCCATCTTCCACGTCGGATGATTCAAGGCCTGCTCCGGGGTCACATCCCAAAGCCGTTCCACCGGCGTTTCGCGAAACGGACCACCTGAAGCGGTCAGAAGAAGGCGAACCACCTCGCCGCGCGCGCCCGCGCGCAGGCACTGATGAGCGCCATTGTGCTCGCTATCCACTGGAATCAATTCGGTCCCGCTCTCCCGTACCGCCTTCATCACCAGGTTCCCGCTGGCTACTAGCACCTCTTTATTGGCTAGCCCGATGCGCTTTCGCTTTCGAACAGCCTCGTAAGTCGCTTCGAGGCCCGCCACGCCGACAATCGCCGACATAACGAAATCCACTTCACCGTCGGTTGCCGCCGCCACCCGAGCTGGCGCACCAGCCTCGATCTGAGGCCACAAGTTTTGGTCTAATTGGATCCCGCGCAGACGCTCGACTAGCAGAGTTAAAGTAGCTGCATCCGCCACAACGACTAGCTGTGGCCGGAATTCCAATATTTGGGAACACAGGACATCCAAATTCCGGCCAGCCACTAATGCAAAAACAGAAAATCTTTCGCCATGCTGGCGAACGACGTCTAGTGTATTTACTCCGATGGAACCTGTTGATCCCAAAACGGTTAGCTTCATATCTGCCATTTGGGGAAGTCCCGTTGGGAGAGCCCCTCGGATCTTTCCGTATAAAAAATTTCGTTTTTTGTAGACAAAGGGCTTGCGCTTTTAAAATTCATATCCTAATATTGGAAGTAAGCCAGGGAGGCAACTCCCACCAAAGCGAGACTAACCTCATAGAAAGACCCCTGAAGCAACACCTCCCTGGCGCCCGAAAGGGTTTCTCGCATCGGTCTTTTCCTAAGCCTTCACTTCAACGCCCGCCAGTTTTTCCATTGTCTTCACTGTTGCGCTGAAATCTGCGTCCGCTTCGCCGCCTGCGATGGCAGCCTCAAACATCTGTTGCGTCACCGCCGTCACCGGCAGCGGCACATTCAAGCTCTTGCCGCTCTCGAGCGCCATGCTTACATCCTTGTGCATCCACTTTGTGGAAAAGTGAGTCTCGAAATTGCGCTTGAAAATATTCGGCGCTTTCCCGCTCACCAGTCCCGACTTTGCGGCGCTGTTATCCAGAATGTCGAACATCACCTTGGGATCCACTCCGCCCTTGGTGGCCAGCACGATACCCTCGTTGAACGCCTGCATCAGGTTCGCGAGAATCAGGTTCTGTGTCAGTTTGGCTTGCAGTCCCATGCCCGGCCCACCGCAAAAGTAAAATTGCTTACCCATCAGTTGGAGGACTGGCTTCGTTTGTTCGAATACTTCTTTGCGACCGCCGATCATGAAGGTAAGCGTGCCGCCCTCCGCTCCTGCTTTCGAACCGGTGCAGGGCGCGCCGAGATATTCGATTCCCGCAGCTTTCAGTTCCTCATCGATCTCGCGGCTTCCTTCGGGTGAAATTGTCGAGGCGTCAATCACAACTAAGCCTTTCTTGCCGGACTGCGCCACGCCGTCCTTGCCGAGCAGCACTTGGCGAGACATATCGGTCGTTCCGACGCAAAGTACGATCAGATCCACGTCCTGCGCCAGTTGCTTCGGTGTTGCCGCCGCCACCGCACCGTTCTCCTTCGCAAATTGTTCGGCTTTAGCCCGATTGTTGGACCAGACGTGCAGCTTCTTGCCGCCCTTCACCAACTGCTTCGCCATGGGCGCCCCCATGATTCCCAATCCGATAAATCCAACTTTTTCAAAGGCCATTTCCATACCAGAGTACTCCCCCGCGCTGTCGTAAATTAGCTAGGGAACTATGATTCGCGCCACTATTTTCTTATTCGCCGCTGCCGCTCTGTTGGCGCGAGCCCCTGCTGGCCCGCAGCCGCAAATGAATCGCGTGCGTGCGGACCTAAAGTACCTGACTTCGGAAAAGCTAGCCGGCCGCGTTTCTTTAGCGCCACAAGCGGACATGGCCGCGCATTACATCGCCGACCAATTTGAAAAAGCCGGATTGAAACCGGGAAACGGCAAGTCCTATTTACAGCCGTTCCGGATGATTGCCTATACGCCCGATATTGGCAGCCAAATGCTGGTGGTGACGCGGGAGGGCGTGACACGCCACATCACTCCTCCGAGTTTTTCAGGGCGTTTTTACCGGAACGTGGATGTGCGCGGCGAAGTTGTCTTTGCCGGATACGGAATCAGCGCGCCGGAATACGGCTACGACGACTATACCGGCACGAATGTAAAGGGAAAGATTGTCGTCATCTTCGATCACGAGCCGCAGGAAGATGACCCGAAATCCATCTTTCACGGCACCGGTCACACCCTTCACGCCGGCCGTTGGATGAAGGTAGAGGATGCGCGGCGGCACGGCGCTGTCGCGGTGTTGATTGGACCGGATTCACTGCACCATCAACAAGAACGGCCAAACCCGAAGAGGCCACCGCTGCGCGCGGGCGCTCCGCCGCAATCGCTCGACGATCCGGGTCAGATTCCGGTGTTCTCAATATCCCAAGCCACGATGGCGGATTTGGTGGAGCCGCTTCATATTTCTCCCATTGACCTCGAACGCTCGATTGACGCAAAGTTGAAGCCAGCTTCCGCCTTGCTGGCCGACACGAAGTTAGAAATCCGCAGCCGCAACAAAGAGCATCATCGCGGCACATCGCTGAATGTGGCTGGGCTTTGGGAAGGCAGCGACCCCACGCTGAAAACGGAAACCGTCATGCTGACGGCCCACTACGACCATTTAGGAATTCAGAACGGACATCTCTATCCGGGAGCGAACGATAACGCATCGGGCACAGTCGCTGTGATGGAACTCGCGCGGCTCTTTGCCGAATCGGGCGTTCACCCGAAGCGCAGCATTTTGTTTGTCGTTTTCGGATCGGAAGAGCAGTTAATGATGGGATCGTTCTACTACACGTTTCATCCGTTGCGCCCGCTCGCCACCACGCGCGCGGTTCTGAACCTCGACATGATCGGCCGAAACGAAGCTCATATCCAGCAGGACGAAGGCGGCTTGCAAATTCCCGCCGATACCAGCAATCTCATTAACCTGGTTGGCAGCTTTTATAGTCCTGGCTTGCAGTCCGATTTGTTTGCCGCAAACCGCGGCGTGGGGCTCGTTTTAGATACGAAATACGATGCCGACCACACGCTGAATGCGCTATTCCGCTGCGATCATCTTCCGTTTCTGATTGCACATGTGCCGGCAGTGTGGCTTTTCGCCGGATTCCATCCGGGTTATCACGAGCCGTCGGACACGATGGATCTGCTGAACTACCCGAAAATCGCCAAGGTGATTTCGCTGGCGTACGATACGGCGACAATGATTGCGAACACAGAGACACCGCCGCGGTTCGATGTGGCGGGTGAGTAGTCAGGATGGTGGCGACCGGGTGGTCGCCATGCGGAGCAGGGAGGTATCGTCTAAGCACTTCCTTGATAGAAGGCCGACTCTGATTAGCGCACGCCCACGACGCCAGAATTGCGAGCATCTTCGAGCGCTTTCACTCTGGTGTCGAGTTTGTCAATCTTTTCGTTTAGGTGATTAAATTCCGCACTTAGCCACGTTTTGAGATCGTCAACGCGCTTGTTTTGCCAGAATGCGGCGGCGACATAGCCAAACATGATTACCGCAGCCGGTCCCCAGAGCTTGATGTCTGGTTGTTGCATTCCTCTTTGTCTCTTTTAGCCTAGCAGCTACGCATGTGTTCTAGGGATCGCGAGTGTGTTCTGGGGATCGCGAGCTAAAAGAGTCCCGGCCGCCTGGCCCGGCAACGACTCCGCTACGCTCGATGCGTTCGCCCCGGGAAGATGCGCTGGAAGAAGCCAGTCTTCTGCGATGACTCGCGCGGGGCGGGGGGCAATGCCGGATACTTCTGCGGCGCTTTCAATGCGTGGCCGAATCGTTGAATAGTAGCGCGGATTACTCGTTCACTGAACGACGCAAAACCGAACACAACACCCGGCCGCACCAGCGCTGTTTTGCCGAAGCTCGAAAGCAGCGGTAGCTCGATGCCCGCGCGCGCGGCGCTGTTCGCCACCACGTGCTCGTCCAATCCGCGTGCGAGCCAGCCAACTGCATGAAGCCCCGCGTTGGTCGGTTCGAGATCGATGAAACCGCCTAGCTCCGAGCCGACGGAATCCGCCAGAGTCTGGAGCCGCTGATGGTAGATGATCTTGATGCGCTGCAGATGCCGGTCGAAATGGCCCTCTGCGATAAAGGACGCCAGCACCGCCTGATCGATGACGCACGGATGGCCGCCCATAATCTCCTTCGTCTTCGAAAAGCTCTCCATCAGCGAGAGCGGCACAACTGCGTATCCGATTTCGAGCGATGGGAATAGCGTCTTCCCCGTGGTGCCGAGATAGATAACGCGGTTCTGATCGTCCGCGCCTTGCAGGCTCGGCAAAGGCCGCCCCGTGTAGCTGAAATCGCCATCGCTATCGTCCTCGATGATCCAGGAATTCGTTTTCTTCGCGTATTCGAGCAGCGCGAGCCGCCTCGGCAGCGTGAGCGCCGCGCCCAATGGAAATTGGTTGGTCGGGGTAGTGTAAATCACCTGCGGTGGATTTTGCCGCCGCGCGTCGGGCACGGTAAGCCCTTCTTCATCAACCAGCAATGGGGAAACTTTCGCGCCTGCTTGCAGAAACGCCGCTTTTACACCGTAGTAGCCGGGTTCTTCAATGCCTACCGGGTCGCCCGGAGAGACCAGCGTGTTGATGAGAAGGTTGAGCGATTGCTGCGCGCCTGCGCAGATGATCACTTGCTCGGGCGAACACTTCACGCCGCGCGCATTGCGCAGCCGGGTAGCAATCGCTTGACGGAGCGGCAGATACCCGAAGGTGCCGCAGAAATCGAGCATCTCCGCCATCCTCTCGCGCAACAGCCGCACGCGAAGCCCCTCCCAGATTTCGAGAGGAAATTCCTGTGTATCGGGAAACCCTGGGCGGAAGGGGCGCGGCGCGCCAGCGGTATGCAGCCGCGAAAGGTCGATCTGGTCGAGTGCCGAAATGCGATTGAACGAATAGGTCTTGATTTCGGCGGGCGCCATCTGCTCGCGGGAGACAATTTCGCGCGGCGGTGTAACGCTCGGCACATAAACTTCCGGAGCCTGCTGCGGCGAGGGAGCAAGATTTACTTCGGGCGCCGGCCGAGTCTCCACCGGAGCGGGTGGAGCTATCGGCGCGGGAGCGGGCGGGGCCATAGGGGCCTGGGGCGCAGGTTCGGGTTGTGGCGCACGGAAACCTCGACTGACGATATAGCGGGTATCCGCCGAGCCGGCGACCAATCCATCCTGCTGCAGCTTTGTAAAAGCGCGCTTGATCGTATTGCGCGGAAGATCCAACTTGCCGGCGATCTCGCCCAACGTTGGGAACTGATACTGATCCGGAAGAACGCCGTTTTCTATCTGCTGTCGAATTGCGTCACACAACTGTTGATAGAACGGCACCCTCGACCCACGGTCGATAAAGATGGTGTTGAAAATGCTTGCGGGAGCGGCAGCGCTTGCCATTGCAATAGTTCAGTGTGTTGGCCGTCAGAGTATTCTCATGAGGGCAATGCACTGAGTGATCCACTTCAGACATCTCTGAGGGAATTTGCTTTCGCCTCTGGCGGTAATTCTTGAATTAAAATGGCGCGATGAGTCGCGCCACGGCAGGCACGAGTACCAGCGCCACCATTACTTAAGCGGAACAAAGCGTACGGCGTATCCGCCGCCTGGCGCGAGCTTTGCATTAAGATGCATGGTGTTGTCCACTGTCTTTTTCACGATGCGCACATTCTTCGGGTATTGCGCCGCGTCGTCTGCATCTTCATAAATTTCCGCGGTGAACTTTCCTTTCCCCAGAAAATTCAGAGGAATATCTAACTCGCGGGGCTGCCAGTTCGTCATGCTGCCGAGATACCAATCAACACCATTGCGCCGCGCGATGGTGATAAATTCGCCGGGACGACCGCCAAGCACTTTCGTTTCATCCCACGTTGCGGGCGTGTGCTCAATAAACGAGAATGCCGGTTGATCCTGATACGCTTTCGGCGTATCGGCGACCATCTGAAAAGGCGACTGGTAAATCGCATACATCGCAAGCTGCTGCGCGCGAGTGCCCATCACCATCGGCTCCTCACCCCGAGGTTGGAATGCGTCTCGCGTCACATTGTTGAAGCCGCCCGGTGTATAGTCCATTGGTCCGGCAAGCATGCGAGTAAAGGCGATGGTGGTCCGGTTATCGGGATTATCGCGGCCTCCGGCTCTTGATTGCTCCAGCCCCAATACGCCTTCGTATCCCATCACGTTGGGATAGATGCGCTCCAGACCCGAGGGCTTCGTCGCTCCATGAAAATCGACCATCAGATGATGCTCCGCGGCTAACTTCGCCGCGCGGTAATAAAAATCGATGCCGGGCTGGTCGTCGCGCTCAATGAAGTCAATCTTCAAACCGGCGACTCCCCATTTCTCATAGAGCGGAAAAGCTTCTTCCATCTGCGCGTCCGTTCCGGTGTAGGAAAGCCAGATCCAGACCTTAACGTGCTTCTGTGCGGCATAGCGAACTACTTCCGGCACATCCACTTTGCCGTTCATTTTGGTGATATCGTTCCGCGCGCTCCAACCAGCATCGATGAGCATGTATTCGAGGCCCGATTTCGCGGCGAAATCGACGTAGTACTTCATCGTGTCCGTGGTGAACGCCGGTTTACCATCGCGTCCAATCGATCCACTCCACCAATCCCAACTGGCCCGGCCTGCATGGATCCAGGAAGTATCGGCGAAGGCGGCCGGCGGATTCAGGCTCAAGATAACGTTCGATTCGAGAATGCGGCCCGGCTCGTCGCCGACCAGCAGAACGCGCCATGCAGAGTGATGCGGCAGCGTGCCGGCCACTTTCACTTCGGGATTATCTTGATTGGGCGCGATAACGGATTCGAGTTTGTGACTGGCCCAGCCGCCCGAAGGGTTCGTAAGATACATGGAGCTGTAGCCTTCGAGATCGGCCTCGGTAATCGCCATCCAGCCCACGCCGGGAACATCCATCAGCAATGGAAGGCCAATCAAGACGTGGCTTTCCACGCCACCTTGATTTGAAAACGCACTGATCGGAAGCTTGATGTATTCGCTCTCGTACATGCTGCGGAAATTCGGCAGCTCAAGCGCATAGGTTGTGGCATCTTTGCTGATGCGAAATTCGGTTGCTTCATTCTTCAATTCGAAATCGCGTATCGGCCGCTGCTCCGGCACTACATAACGAAACGCGACACCGTCATCATAGGCGCGCGCCTCGATCATCAATTTGCGCTGTTGGCCCGAGGGCTCCGCGAGGTCGAGGCGAAGCGCATTGTAGTGATCGCGCACCGTGCTTGCCTTTCCGGTCACCAGATGATATGTGCTGTCGTGCGACGAGCGTGTTGCATTTTCCACAGCGACGTTTGTTCCCAGGGGCCGCTGCCCGCGCAGTTCCAGCTTGAGGCCCGAGTCATCCACTAACTGCTTGCCGTGAAAGATGACCGAGTAGGTAATGGGACCGCTCTTCTGATTCGCGGCGGGTGTGATTTTGAACGTGATCGCCAACTGCCCATCGGGAGATTGAACCGACTCGCTAGCCATTTGAGCCAGCGCCGAAATCGGAAGCAGTAACGCAATAAAGATGGAGGTCGCAAAAGAGCAGCGATAACGGTTCGACATGTTCCAACACTATAACGAAGGCCGCGCAATCAGTACGGCGGAGGCCCCTTCTTCCAAGTCAACAACCGCCACGCCGCGATTGATGGGGACATCCGCGCCCGTGATTGCATTCGTAACCGCTCGCGCGGATGGCGGAAATTGAACGGTGACGCGGGCGGCCGGACCCCAGTTGTTCAGCACTGCCGCCTGCCCTTCGGGCGACTGCATGGCGCGGAAGATCACGTGCCCCGGCCCTTCCGCGAGCCGCACCAGGACATCGCGCGAAGCTTCGACTGCCGGCGCCGCAATCCAGTCACAGACTTGTGCGTCTTCGCGATGCAAGAAGCCGAACGTAAGCGCAGTGCCGTAGTAGAAGGCTTTCCCGCTGCCAAAGGAATTGCCGACCGCTGCAGGCCGCCCATCGGGAGCGCTCAACAAAACGCTTCCACCGGCAAGCGAGATCACGCATCGCCATAGCTCGCCCGCGCGATCGGTGTCGCTGTGAAAAGAGAACGGGTCCCAAGCGGACTGTATATCGTCGACGCGGCAGCCAAAAACATCGGCAAGCGGGCCGGGAGGGAATTGCA
>Ga0134125_10004586_pt1 | contig 15796 bp, 11 predicted proteins | sample KB31751_FD_96464 | JGI IMG/M metagenome (GOLD analysis project Ga0134125, IMG submission 96464) | Terrestrial soil microbial communities with excess Nitrogen fertilizer from Kellogg Biological Station, Michigan, USA - KB3-175-1 | ecosystem: Environmental > Terrestrial > Soil > Unclassified ... | reverse complement strand
GCCTCGGCGATCCGGCGTTGCGACTGCAGGCGCATCACTCCGCTTGGGCGACGATGATGTCGCAAGGCCGGCTCGCTGCGGTACGCGAGCATGTCCGGCAGGGCCTGCTGCTCTATGATCGAGACCAGCATCGCCACCACGCGCTCGTCTATGGTGGCCACGACCCCGGAGTCTGCGGCTACGGCCAGGGCGCGGTGGCATTGTGGTTCCTCGGATATCCCGATGCGGCGGCCCGGAGCGTCCGCGACGGTCTCGATCTCGCCGCGACCCTGTCGTACCCGCCGAGCCTCGGGCACGCGCTGATGTGGGGCGGGGTCGTCCATTGCCTGCGGCGCGACCTGGCAATAGCTCTCGATTTCGGCGAGCGGCTCATCGCGCTCGGGAACGAGCACAGACTGCAGCTCTACCAGGCAGTCGGCGGGATTATCCATGGTTGGGCGCTAGCGACGGCCGGGCGCGTCGAAGAGGGGCTACCCGAATTGCGGCAGGCCGTGGCCGCCTACGGCGCAGCGGCGAAAATCATGCTCGGGCTGTACACCACGATGCTGGCCGAGGCGGAGCTCGGTGCCGGATCGCCGGCCGAAGCGCTTCGGCAGCTCGAGGCCGCCGAGCGCCGGGCGATCGTCGGAGAGCCGTTCTGGCGCACGGACATTCTTCGGCGGAAGGCCGAGCTGCTGGCGGCGCAGGATGCCGCTGCCGCCGAGCCCCTGCTGCAGGCGAGCCTCGATCTCGCTCGCGAGCAGCAAGCGAAATCGCTGGAGCTGCGCGCCGTGAGCGGCCTCGCTCGGCTGCGCGCGGCGCAGGGTCGGCATGAGGATGCCCGCGCGGCGCTGGCGCCGATCCTCGGCTGGTTCACCGAAGGGTTCGACACGCCCGACCTGAAAGACGCAGCAACGCTGCTCGCCAGCCTGGAGTGATCGACTCTGCGTCGTGGACGATCGCTTCGGGTCAACACGGATGGCTGCAGCTCGATCAAGCGTCCTTCGACAAGCTCAGGATGAGGAGGATCGAGCGTGGCCCGTGGCAGAGCCCGCAAAGAAAAGTCCTCATCGTGAGCCTGTCGAACGACGCAGGCTGGTCTTGCAGCGAGGCCAGTCTCCTCGTCGCTCGAGGCTAATCGGAACGGTGCGGCTCTCGCGGTTGCTGCGCAATCGCTGACGCCGCCGCCGACGCGCGCTGATGCGCGCGCGGCTACTTCATCGCCTTTTTCAGGCCGTCGTCGAGCTTGTCGAGGAACTTGTTGGTGGTCATCCAGGGCTGGTCGGGGCTGATCAGGATGGCGAGATCCTTGGTCATGAAGCCCGCTTCGACGGTGTCGATGCACACCTTCTCGAGCGTCTGGGCGAAATGCTTGACGTCGGGCGTATTGTCGAAGGTGCCGCGATAGGCGAGCCCGCGCGTCCAGGCGAAGATCGAGGCGATCGGATTGGTCGAGGTCTCCTTGCCCTGCTGATGCAGGCGATAGTGGCGCGTTACCGTGCCATGCGCCGCCTCGGCCTCGACCGTTTTGCCGTCCGGTGTCAGCAGCACGGAGGTCATGAGGCCGAGCGAGCCGAAGCCCTGCGCCACCACGTCCGACTGCACGTCGCCGTCATAGTTCTTGCACGCCCAGACGAAGTTGCCGTTCCACTTGAGCGCGGCGGCCACCATGTCGTCGATGAGGCGATGCTCGTAGGTGATCTTCTTCGCCTTGAACTGAGGAGCGAATTCCTTGTCGAACACCTCCTGGAAGAGGTCCTTGAAGCGCCCGTCATAGGCCTTGAGGATGGTGTTCTTGGTCGAGAGGTAGACCGGCCAGCCGCGCTGCAGCCCGTAATTGAAGCAGGCGCGCGCGAAGCCCCGGATGCTGTCGTCGAGATTGTACATGCTCAGCGCGACACCGCCGCCGGGGAACTCGAAGACTTCGTATTGCACCGGCTTGCCGCCGCCTTGCGGCGTGAAGGTCATGGTGAGCTTGCCCGGTCCGGGCACGACGAAGTCGGTGGCGCGGTACTGATCGCCATAGGCATGCCGGCCGATGACGATGGGTGCGGTCCAGCCCGGCACCAGCCGCGGCACATTCTTGCAGACGATCGGCTCGCGGAAGATGGTGCCGCCCAGGATGTTGCGGATGGTGCCGTTCGGCGACCTCCACATCTTCTTGAGATTGAATTCCTTCACCCGCGCCTCATCGGGCGTGATCGTCGCGCATTTGACGCCGACGCCATACTTGGCGATGGCGTTGGCGGCGTCGATCGTCACCTGGTCGTCGGTGGCATCGCGGTGTTCAACCCCGAGGTCGTAGTATTTCAGCTCGATGTCGAGATAGGGCAGGATCAGCTTGTCCTTGATGAACTGCCAAATGATCCGCGTCATCTCGTCGCCATCGAGCTCGACGACAGGGGTCTTCACCTTGATTTTTGTCATGGGCGACAGGTCCTTGCAGGAGGGGACGCGTGAGGCGGCGCGACCATAGCACGGAGCTTGCCGGACGCAAGCGCGCGCGGCCGCTCAGGCGAGCCGGCTGTCGCCAGCGATCCTCGGTTCGGGCATGGTGCCAAGGCAAGGCAGAACCTCCTCGACGCGGCTCACCCGGCGGAAGAAGTCGCGCGCGGCCGGCGCAGCGAAGCCATGGGCGATAGTGTGCTCGACGAGCGCCAGCAGCGGCGCCCAATAGCGCTCGATATCGAGAATCACGATCGGCTTGTCGTGCAGGCCGAGCTGCTTCCAGGTCACGATCTCGATGGTCTCGTCGAGCGTCCCCAGACCGCCGGGCAGCGCGACGAAAGCATCGGCGAGATCGAACATGCGCTGCTTGCGCTCATGCATGCTGGCGACGACAACGAGGCGCGCATTGGGATGCGCCACCTCGCGGTCGTGAAGATGGCCCGGGATGACGCCGGTGACCCGGCCGTTGCGCGCGAGCGCGGCATCGGCGATGAGGCCCATCAATCCAACCCGCCCGCCGCCATAGACGAGCTCGATGCCGGCATCGGCGATGCTGGTGCCGAGCGCCACGGCCGCACTGCGATAGCTCTCCTGGACGCCGCGCGATGATGCGCAATAGACGCAAAGCCGCTTGATGGCTGTCATTCCGTGCCGCTTTCGCCCGGTTGTCGGGACGGGCTAGAATGCAGGAGCAGCTGAGCTTGGCAAGGGTCGATAAGGACGCATGAAACGAGCGCTCGTGGTCGTCGGCATCGCGGTCCTCGTGGTGGTGGTGGCAGGCATTGCCTATTGGCGCTGGAGCGAGCGGGCTGGGGCACCGCCAGCGCCGCAGGCGAGCACCGCGCCGCCTGCCGCAAAGGCGCCGGGGGCTCCCACGGCGCCGGCCCCGAGCTTCGACGTGGTGCGCGTCGATCCGCAGGGTGGCACGGTGATCGCGGGCCGCGCTGCGCCTGGCGCCGAGGTCACCGTGCATGACGGCGATAAGGTGCTGGGCAAGGTCACCGCCGACAAGAACGGCGAATGGGTATTTCTGCCGCAGGAGCCACTAGCGCCCGGGCAGCACCAGCTGAGCCTCACCGCGCGCAACAAGGATGGCAGCGAGAGCAGCTCCCAGGGCGTCGTCGCCATGGTTGTGCCGGAGCATCCGCCGGGAACGCAGCCGACGCCCGAAAACGGTGCGGTGGCGGTGCTGGTGCCGCGCCGCGGCGGCGGCGCCGCCAAGGCCTTGCAGCTGCCGCGCGGCCGGAAGCTCGCGCTCGACGTCATCGAATACGATGCGGCGGGGAAGGTGCAGCTGCTGGGCCGCGCTCCGCCAGGCGCGCGCATTGCCGCCGCGATCGATGACAGGCAGGCGGGCGGCGGCACGACGGCGAATACGGGCGAATGGATCGTGACGCTCGACGGCGATGTCGCCGAGGGCAAGCACCAGCTCCGCCTCGACGCCTTCGACGCCAAGGGCGCGAAGCTGGCCGAACTCGCCTTGGCCTTCACCCGTGTCGTGCCGCCGGAAGGCGCCATGGCGGTCGACATCCTGCCGGGCAACAATCTCTGGCAGATCGCCCAGCATTCCTATGGCCAAGGGCTGCGCTATACCGAGATCTATCAGGCGAACCGCACGCAGATCCACAACCCCAATTTGATCTACCCCGGCCAGGTCTTCGCAGTGCCGAACAACGCAGCGGGCAAGGCGGGCAAGAAGGATTAGGGCTCGCTGCCGACGGCGATGACGAGCTCGAGATAGGGGCGGCTGCGCAGCAACAGGGTGGCCGCGCCGGCGATCACCGTGGTGGGAGTGAGCGGCGGCACCAGATCGATCTCGCCACCGGCGCGGATATGGTGGTCCTGGCCGATCTCCCAGGAGAGGCCCGAGGCCTGGCGGGCCGCCCCCAGCACCGTGCGCAGCCGCCGGCGCCGGCGTGCGTTCTCGGCGCTGAAAGGCAGGAAGCCGAAATCGCCGGTGAGGGTCAGCACCGTCCGTTCCCGCCGCCTTTCGGTCTCCGCAGCAAACGGCACTTCCTGGAAGCAGAAACGGAATTTGAGCGCCCCCGAGGCCCGCGCCGGGCCGAGCCCGAAGGAGGCGCCGAAGCGGTCGATGTCGATGGGCGACGCGAGCCGCCCAAGCGAGGCGATGACGCTTTCCGGCGGTGCGCCGGCGGGAGCAGGGAGGGCGGAAGCAGCGGTCATCCCGGCCACTCTGCCGCGTCATCCTTAAGATCGGGTTTACCCCAGCCATTCTGCGCCTGCCACGGCGACGGAACGCCCCGCTTGCCCCCTCGTTGGTGCTCCACGGGATGACGGCAGGGAGAGCAAAATGCTGGTGCGCGAGGTGATGGTGACGGATGTGACCGTCATCTCCACCGATACCACCATCGATACGGCGGCCCAGATCATGGCCGATCTCGACGTGGGCGCGCTGCCCGTGGGCGAGGCGGAGTCGGTCCCCGAGGGCATTCTCACCGGCCGCGACATCCTGCTCAGGGTCGTCGCGCCGCGGCGCGACCCGCGGACGACACGCGCCGGCGAAGTGATGTCGCGCGACCTCATCTGCTGCCGCGCCGAGGACGAGGTGGAGGCGGTCCGCCGCGAGATGGAACGGCACCAGATCCGCCGCATGCCGGTGGTCGATGCCGAGGGGCGCATGATCGGCATGTTCGCCGAGAGCGATCTCGAGCGCGCAAGCGCCGCCTCGCCGACCGGTGCCGGACCCCGCTGACGTGACCCTGCCGCAGGCGCTGAGCTTCGCCGTCATCGGTCTCCTGCTGGTGCTGTTCGTGTGGAACCGCTGGCGCTACGACGTGGTGGCGCTGATCGGACTCCTCGCCGCAGTCGCGGTCGGCATCGTGCCGGCCGATCGGGCGTTCAGCGGCTTCAGCAATCCGCTGCTGCCCCTCATCGCCTCGGCACTGGTGGTGAGCGCGGCGGTGGCGAAATCGGGTGCGGTCGAGCGGCTGCTGAGAGTGATGGCGCCGCTGCTGCGCTCGAGCAACCGCGCGGTCTTCGTGCTGACCGGCGCGGTCGGCGTGCTCTCGGCAGTGATGAAGAATGTCGGCGCGCTCGCCATCTTCCTGCCGGTCGCAATCCAAGCGGCCGAGCGCAATCGCCGATCCCCTTCCGAGCTGCTGATGCCGCTCGCCTTCGGCTCGCTGCTGGGCGGGATGATGACGCTGATCGGCACCTCGCCCAATCTCATCATTTCGAGCATGCGCCAACAGCTTCTAGGCCGGCCCTACGCCATGTTCGATTTCCTGCCGGTGGGAGCCGGGCTCTTCGCGGCAGGGCTGCTGTTCCTCGCTTTCGGCTGGCGGCTCATCCCGCGCGACCGGCGGGGCGCGCGGCCGCCGGAGGCGGCGTTCCGCATCGAGGATGTGCTCGCCGAGGCGCGTCTGCCGCCGGATTCCCCTTTCGTCGGCCGCACCGTCGCCGCGCTCGAGGATGTGGCCGAGGGCGATATCACCGTCGCCGCCATCATCCGCGAGAATTATCGCCGCTATGTCCCGTCCGGCCACTGGGCGCTCTTCGCCGAGGATGTGCTCGTGCTGGAGGGCGATCCACCGGCGATCGACTCTCTGGTGGCGCGCGCGCAGCTCGAGCTGGTCGGCAGCAAGGGGGTCGACGAGGCGGCGCTGCGCTCGGCCGAGGTGGTGCCGGTCGAGGCGGTGATCAGCGCCGGCTCGCTGCTCATCGGCGCCTCGCCGATCGAGCTCAGGCTGCGCGAACGCTATGGGGTGAGCCTGCTGGCCATCAGCCGCCGCGGCCGGCGGCTTGTGACAAGGCTGCGTCGGGCCAAGTTCCAGATGGGGGATGTGGTGGTGCTGCAAGGCTCGGCAGCGGCCATGCCGGATACGCTGGCGGCGCTGCGCTGCCTGCCGCTGGCCGAGCGCAGGTTGCGACTGGGCCGGCCGCGTAATGCCGTGGTGCCGCTGGTAGCGCTGGCGTCGGCGGTGGTGCTCGCCGCCGGCGGGCTGGTGCCGCCGGCGATCGCCTTCACCGGGGCGGCCCTGGTGCCGGTGGTGTTCGGCGTGCTCACGGTGCGCGAAGCCTATGACGGCATCGAATGGCCGATCCTCGTGCTCCTCGGCGCGCTGATCCCGGTGGGCGAGGCAGTGCACAGTACGGGCGGGTCGCAGCTCGTGGCGCAATGGCTCTTCCCGCTGGCGAGCCATCTGCCGGCGCTTGCGGTGGTGGCGGCGCTGATCCTCGTCACCATGCTGGTGACGCCGCTGATGCATCACGCCGCAGCGGTGATCGTCATGGCGCCGATCGCGGCGAGCCTGGCCGCGCGGCTCGGCCTCCATCCGGACGCCTTCCTGATGGCGGTCGCGGTGGGGGCGGGCAGCGATTTCCTCACCCCAATCGGGCACCAATGCAACACTTTGGTGATGGGTCCGGGCGGCTATCGGTTTGGCGATTACTGGCGGTTGGGACTGCCACTATCCCTTCTGGTTGTGCTGTGTGGCGCGCCGCTCATCCTTCTGGTTTGGCCGGTGAATTAACGCTGAAGTCGAAGCGGCCGGGATCATTATGCATTGCTGCTGTTAGTGACAGAGGATTGGTGACTCCGCATGCGCAGAGGCCTGCGGCAAGGAGGGCCGGAATGTCAGATCGGGTGGAAGGCGGGTCGAAACCTAGGCGCGGCAAGTCGACTGCCGGGATCGACCGGCATGTCGGCGCACGCATCCGCGAGCGGCGCATCATGCTGGGATTGACGCAGCAGCAGCTCGCGGAGCTGATCGGCGTCACTTATCAGCAGGCGCATAAATACGAGCGCGGGGTCAATCGCGTATCGGCCGGCAGATTGTTTCAGATCGCCAAAGTGCTGAGCGTGCCGATGAGCTACTTCTACGAAGGGGTCGGCGAAGAGGAACCTAGGCCGATCACGTCTCGCGAGCGGATGGTGCTGGAGATCGCACGCAATTTCACCGGGATCACCAATGAGCGCCATCAAGAGGCGCTGAGCCAGCTCGCGCGCGCGCTGGCCAATGGCGGCTGAATCGATTTTCCTTTCCTAAAGAATCCGCCCGGCGAATATCTGTCTGCCTTCGCGGTCCTCGATTTCGACCACCCAGAGGTCGGGATCGCGCTGTACCTGACGCGCGATATAGGCCTCGGCTGCCGCCTCGTCGACCGGCGCGCTGCCCGTCGCGCGCAGCCAGGCGAGATCGCCCTGCGGCGTGCGCGTCTGCGCCAGCACGGTAAAGCCGTGCTCGAGCTGGTTGAGCTTGATGAGAATGGTGCCGGCATCCTCGTCGCCGCGCCGCGCGATGGCGATCGGAATCGCATGGAGCGAGGCAAGCCGCACTGCCGCCATGATCTGCACTTTCGTCTTGAGCCGCGCCTCCATGGCCGAGCTCGCCGCGCTGTTGCCGCCGAGATGTATGGCGCATGCCGGCGTCCCCGGCAACGCCGCCGCGGCGGAACGAACATCGGGCCGTTCCGTTGAGAAATCGAACGCCAAAGCGCCGCCCGGGAGCAAAGAATTGCCGCAAATTGGTGAGGCAACGAGCAGCATCAGTCGTGTGGCGGATCGTGCGAGCGCGGCGCTGAGACGGACGCGGCGGGCTCCTGACCCCGATCGGATCGCCGGCCGTGCGAAGCAGCCTTATCCGCCCCTGCGAGACTATGCGCTCATTGGCGACGGCCATGGCGCGGCGCTGGTCTGCCGTGACGGCAGTATCGACTGGTGCTGCCTCGGCCGATTCGACGCCGCGCCGGTGCTGACGCGGATGCTCGACGCCAAGCGCGGCGGCTATTTCTCGCTGGCGCCGGCGACGGAAGCGCGCAGCCGCCGTCGCTATCTGCCGGAGACCGCGATTCTGGTCACCCATTTCGTCGCCGCGGAAGGCGAGGCGACGGTGGTCGATTTCATGCCGATGGGCTGCCGCCCGGGCACCGGGCCGCATGATTACACGAGCATCAATGCGCCGGGCTGGATCATCCGCATCGTGCGGGGGAAGGCGGGAAAGCTTCCCTTCCGCGCAGTCTACCGGCCGTGCCGGAGCCTCGATGACGGCTCAGCAGCGCTTGGCGTCGTGGATAGCGCCATCACGGGCGAGGGGATGCCGGCGCTCCGCGGCGAGGCCGAGTTCCGCATCGAGGGGGACGAGGCGCTCGCCGAATTCACCGTCGCGGCCGGCGAAACGCGCTCCTTCATCCTGACGCGCGCGCCGGTGGCCCGGCTCGAACCCGGATCGACTGCGCTCAGGATGCTCGATACCACCGCCGCCTATTGGCATGAATGGATTGCCTATTGCCAATATGACGGGCCCTATGTCGCGGCGGTGCGGCGCAGCGCGATCACGCTGAAGCTGCTGATCTATGCCCCCACCGGCGCCATGGTCGCGGCGCCGACGACATCGCTGCCCGAGGCGGTGGGGGAGGGGCGCAACTGGGATTACCGCTTCTGCTGGGTCCGCGATGCCTGCTTCGCGCTCTACGCGCTGGCGGCGCTGGGCTTCGTCGGCGAGGCGCGGCGTTTCGTGGAATTCGTGAAGGACTGCCACGTCGAGCGCGGGCTTCACCTGATGTACGGCATCGGCGGGGAAACCGATCTCCGCGAGAAGGAGATCAAGGACTGCGCCGGCTACCGCGACAGCGCGCCGGTGCGCGTCGGCAACGCCGCGCATCAGCAGCTTCAGCTCGATGCCTATGGCGAGCTGCTGGATCTGGCGCTGCTTTATGTGAGCCTCGGCGGCACGATCGATGCGGAGGCGCAGGCGGCGCTGGTACATCTCGCCGACCGGGCCGCCGCACGCTGGCGCGAGCCGGACAACGGCATCTGGGAAGTCCGCACCGAGAGACGACACTTCGTCCATTCCAAGATCATGTGCTGGGTGGCGGTCGACCGCGCCATCAAGCTGTTTGGCACGCGCGAACTCTGGGAGCGGACCCGGCGCGAAATCGAGGAGACCGTGCTCAGGGACGGCGTCGACGAGAACGGCGCGCTGATCGAGGCCTTCGCCCGGCCTTGCGCCGACGCGGCGTTGCTCATGGTGCCGTGGCTGGGATTTCCTCTTTCCGAGGAGGCGCTCAGGCGCACGGTCCAGACGATCCTCGCCGAGCTGCGCGACGGCGATTATCTGAGGCGTTACGTCTCCTTCGACGGGCTCCAGGGCAAGGAGGGCGCGTTTCTGCTCTGCAGCTTCTGGCTCGCTGACGCGCTGCTCATGCTCGATCAGCCGGAAGCCTCGCGCACGCTTCTCGAGTCGCTGGTCGGGAAGGCCAATGACGTCGGTCTCTTTTCGGAGGAAATCGATCCTTCCTCGCACGCCTTTCTCGGCAACATGCCGCAGGCTCTCGTTCATCTCGCCTTGATTCACAGCGCGCAGCGCCAGCGCCTTTATCATCGCCACGGCCGCGCGGCACTCTTCGGCAGCCATGCGGATCGCGCGCGCCGCCACATCGACAAGGCGGTCGGGCCGGGCGCGCTGTGGACCAAGCTCAAGAGCACCTTGCGCGTCGGGCGGCTGGCTTCGTCCCGCCGCTCCGTCCTCGATATGCCTTGATTGGGAGCCTTTCGATGCGCGCAGAGACCGTCGTCATCACCGGAGCCACCGCCGGCGTGGGTCGCGCCACCGCGCGGGCCTTCGCCTGCCGCCGCGCGCGCATCGGGCTGCTGGCGCGCGGCGTCGACGGGCTCAACGCGACGGCGGCCGAAGTGCAGCAGGCGGGGGGCGAGGCGCTGGCGCTGCCCACCGATGTCGCCGATGCTGATGCGGTCGAGAGTGCGGCGACCGCTGTCGAGCGGCAATTCGGCCCGATCGACATCTGGATAAATTGCGCGATGGCGACCATCTTTGCGCCGCTGCATGAGATCTCGCCCGAAGAATATCGCCGCGCGACCGAGGTGACCTATCTCGGCTTCGTCTATGGCACCATGGCAGCGCTGAAGCGCATGCGGACGCGCAACCGCGGCACCATCGTGCAGGTGGGTTCGGCGCTGGCCTATCGTTCGGTGCCGCTGCAGGCGCCCTATTGCGGCGCCAAGCACGCGATCCGCGGCTTCACCGACAGTCTGCGCTCCGAACTCGAGCACGAGAAGAGCGGCATCAAGCTCACCATGGTGCAGATGCCGGCGCTCAACACGCCGCAATTCGACTGGGCGCGTAACAAGATGCCACGCCGGCCCAAGCCCCTCGGCACGATCTACGAGCCCGAGGTCGCCGCCGATGCCATCGTCTTTGGCGCCCATGCCGGCCGGCGCGAGATCTATGTCGGCAGCGCCACCGTCGAGGCGATCCTGGCGAATAAGGTGGTGCCGGGATTGCTCGACCGCGTCCTCGCGCGCCGCGCCGTCGGCGGACAGCTCGCCCGTGATCCGGCGGCGCCAGACGCGCCCGATAATCTCTTCACTCCGGTGCCCGGCGACCACGGCGCCCATGGCCGCTTCGACGCCCAAGCGAAGCGCGGCAGCATTGAGCTGTGGCTGGTGAAGCAGCGCGCGCTGCTGCTGGCCGGCGGCGTCGGCATTGCCGCGCTCGCCGCCGCCGCTCTGCTGAGTGGACGCAGTTCAGCGATGCGCCGACTGCTTGCGTCTTAAGAGCGTGCAAGGAAAACACCGAGGCAGAGGATCGGAGGTCCTTTGACTGCTCGCCGCGCTCGCCCTCAGGATGAGGCCGCCTCATCCTGAGCTTTGTCAAAGGACGCGTGGTGAAGCTGCAGGCGATCGTCTACCTCATGCAATTTCGTCGCGCGCTCTTAAGCGGGACCGACCCAGTGCGAGGCCGATCAACAGCCCGCCGGCGAGCAGCGCACCGGCGGCGATGAGCGGCGCGTTGCCAAGGGTAGCGTTGCCGGAAGGCGCGTGGCGCTCCTCATCGCTCGCGAAGCCCAGCGCCTCGGCGATCAGCTCGGCGATATGGGTGGTCTTGCGCCCGGCCTCCTGCTCGATCTGCTCTCGGCAGCTGAAGCCGTTGGCGAGCACCAGGGCGTCCTTCGGTGCGCTGTCGAGCCGCGGCAGCAAGGCGTGCTCGGCGATCTTGCGCGACCAGTGGTATTTCTCGGCCTCGAAGCCGAAGGACCCTGCCATGCCGCAGCAGCCGCTCGGCATGATCTCGGCATCGAGGCCGAGGCGCTTCAGCATCCGCTTCTCCGCCTCGGGATCGAGCACCGCGTGCTGGTGGCAATGGATCTGCACCAGCGCCGGGCGCTTTGAGACGCGCGGCAGCTCGAAGTCGCTGCAGTGCCGGTCGAGGAACTCGGTGAAGAGGAAGCTCTGCTGCTTGAGCCGTTGCGCCCGTTCGTCGTCGGGAAAGAGGCCGATCACCTCGTCGCGAAAGGCGGCGACGCAAGCGGGCTCGAGACCGACGACGGGAACGTCGCGGGCAAGCGCCGGGCCGAGCGTGCCGAGCAACTCCTGCACCAACGCCTTGGCGCGGTCGAGCATGCCCCAGTCATAGAGCGGGCGGGCGCAACACAAGAGGCGCTGCGGAATCGTCACGCGCCACCCGGCCGCCTCCAGCACGTGGACGGCGGCGATTGCTGCGGCAGGCCGGAAGAAGTTGTTGAAGGTGTCCGGGAAAAGGATGAGCTCCAGCCCGTTCGGATGGCGCGGCTCATAGCGCGCGAACCAGTCGCGGAAGGTCTCCGCAACGAAGGGCGGCATGCGCCGCTCCTGGGCAATGCCGCCGGCAAGCTTGACGAGGCCGCCGATCGCGGGCGTCTGCGTCAGGAAGTTGGCGAGGCCCGGCGCGAGGCTTGCGACCCGCGACCAGAGATGGATGAGCCCCATCGAATAGGCGGCGCGCGGTCGCAGCCGGCCCTCGTAGTAATGCGAGCGGAACTCCGCCTTGTATGTCGCCATATCGACATTGACCGGGCAATCCTGCTTGCAGCCTTTGCAGGCGAGGCAAAGATCGAGCGCCTCCTCGATGGCGGGATCCTTCCAGCTTTTGTCGATCGCGCCGCCATGCAGCATCTCGAAGAGCAGATGCGCGCGCCCGCGCGTCGAATGCCGCTCCTCGCGGGTCGCCATGTAGGACGGGCACATGACGCCGCTTCCGGTCTCGTGCTTGCGGCATTCGCCGATGCCGACGCAGCGCATCGCGGCGCGATCGAAGCCGCCGCCCTCGCTCTTGAAGTGGAAATGCGTCTCGAGCTCGGGCGGCCGGTAATCGGGGCCGAGCCTGAGATTGGAGGTGATGGGGTAGGGATCGACCACCTTGCCGGGGTTCATCCGGCCGTCGGGATCCCAGATCGATTTGAACTCGCGGAAAGCCTCGATGAGCTCGGGCCCGTACATCTTGGGCAACAGCTCGGCCTTCGATTGGCCGTCGCCATGCTCGCCCGAAACCGAGCCGCCATGGCTCAGCACCAGGTCGGCCGCCTCGTCGAGGAAGCGGCGCCATTTGGCGATGCCCGCCTCGTTGCGCAGCCCGAAATCGATCCGGCAATGGATGCAGCCATCGCCGAAATGACCGTAAAGCGAGGATTCGTACTCGTATTTCTTGAAGAGGGTGTCGAGCCCGCGCAGATAGTCGCCGACGCGCGCCGGCGGGACGGCGGAGTCCTCCCAGCCCTCCCACGCATCGGGATGGCCGGGCACGAAGGCGGTGGCGCCGAGACCGGCCTTGCGCACTTCCCAGATGCGATTCTGCGCGGCTTTGTCGCGCATCACGCGCACATCGGCGACGTCGTGGTCGCGCTTCAGGTCGCGCATCAGCGCCTCGGCCCGGGCGACGGCCTCTTCCTCGGTGTCCCCGCCCATCTCGGCAAGCAGCCAGCCGCAGCCCTCGGGCAGCGAGTGGCGCGCCTCGTCATGCGCATGCTTCAGCTTCATATAGTCGACGAGACGCTCGTCGATCCCTTCGAGCCCCACCGGCTCATGCGACAGGACCAGCGGCACCGCATCGCCGGCGCGGAAGATGTCGGGGAAGCCGGCGACCACCAGCGCCCGCTCGGGCGGGCTCGGTACCAGGCGGAGCCCGGCCTTGAGCACGGCGACGCAGGTGCCTTCGCTGCCGACAAGGGCGCGCGCGACATTGAAGCCGTTTTCCGGCAGCAGCTCATCCAGATTGTAGCCGGAGACGCGGCGCGGCATCTGCGGGAAGCGCTGCCGGATGAGCGTGGCGTAACGCCGGCGGAGCTCGTCGAGCCGGCGATAAATGTCGCCGCGGCGGCCGCCCTCGGCGATGATCTGCTGCAGCTGCTCGTCGTTCGTCGGGCCGACCCTGAGCCGCAGCCCATCATAGGTCAGCACGTCGAGCTCCAGCACGTTGTCGGCGGTCCGCCCCGACATCACCGAATGGACGCCGCAGGAATTGTTGCCGATCATGCCGCCCAGCGTGTTGTGATTGTGGGTCGATGGATCGGGGCCGAAGGTCAAATGGTAGCGCTCGGCGGCGTTGCGCAGATCGTCGAGCACGGTGCCGGGCTCGACCCAGGCCAGACGGAGCTCGGGGTCGACGGTCAGAATGTGGTTGAGGTATTTCGTGTAATCGACCACCACGGCGGTGTTGCAGCATTGCCCGGCGAGGCTGGTGCCGCCGCCGCGCGACAGGAAGGGCGCGCTGTGTTCGCGGCAGGCCGCCATGGCGGCGATTACATCCTGTATGCTGCGTGGGATGATGACGCCGATCGGCACCTGCCGGTAATTCGAGCCGTCGGTGGCATAGAGCGCACGGTCGCCGGCGGCGAAGCGCACCTCGCCGGCAATGCTCCGGCGCAGCGCGCGCGCAAGAGCGGCGGCGCGGCGTTCGGGATAAGCGACGAATTCCGCCGCTTCGCGCCCGCTCTCCGAGGCTTTGAGCTTGGCTCGGCCGGCGGGCCGGGCATCGGAATATTGGATGACATCGACGGCCATGCAGCCCTCCCGTGGTCGCCTTGCTGTTATCACCCCACCCCTCCCTCTCCGCCCCATTGGGGCGGAGAGGGAGGGGCCCGCGGAGCGGGAGGGTGAGGTGGGGCGCGTTCAGTGCGATGAGTGCTCCCTCTAGACCAGCTCGCGCACCGTATCCGACGCGACGGTGAGCGCGATCTTGCCGCGCTGTGGCGTGCCGCGAGCCAGCGCCTCGGCGAAATGCATCGCCTGCTCGGCCTTGATCTTGGGCGGCATCGGCGGCTCGTTCTGATCGACGACTGCCTCGACCACCACCGGGCCGGGCGTCGTCAGCGCCTCGTGCAGCACCCGGCCGCAATCCTCCGGCCGCTCGACGGTGAAACCCTTGGCGCCGCAAGCGCGGGCGTAAGCGGCAAAGTCGATCGGGTGCAGGTCGCAGACATATTCGGGATTGCCGAGGAAGACCATCTGCTCCCATTTGATCTGGCCGAGGCTGTTGTTCTTGACGATGATGACCTTGATCGGCAGTTGGTACTTCACTGCGGTGGCGATCTCGCCCATCAGCATGGTGAAGCCGCCATCGCCGACGAAGGCGATGACCTGGCGGTCGGGATATGCCGTCTGCGCGCCGATGGCGTAGGGGAGACCGCAGGCCATGGTGGCGAGATTGCCGGAGAGCGAAAACATCTGGTCGGCGCGGATATTCACATGCCGCGCCACCCAGGTGGTGATGGTGCCGGAATCGGTGGCGATAATGGCGTTGTCGGCGAGCACCTTGTCGAGCTCATGCGCCACGACTTGCGGCTTCATCGGCATATCGCGCCGCGTGCCGCGCTCTTCCATCAGCTTCTGCCACTCGTCCTTGGCCTTACGGGCCTTGTCGAGCCAGCCGCGATCGGCATTGCGGTCGAGCAGCGGAATGAGCCGGCGCAACACGCGGATGCTGTCACCGACGAGGCCGACTTCGGCGGGATAGCGCAAGCCGATCTTCTGCGGATCGAGTTCGATCTGCACACAGCGCGCCTGGCCGGGCTTGGGATAGAATTCGATATAGGGGAAGCTGCTGCCGACGATGAGCAGCGTGTCGCAGCCTTCGAGCGCCTCCTGAGAAGCGCGCGTACCGAGGAGGCCGACGCCGCCCGTCGTGTAGGGGCTCCCGTCGGGAACGCAGGCCTTGCCGAGCACCGGCTTGGCGATCGGCGCGCCGAGGACCTCCGCGATTTCCTCGAGCTCCTTATGGGCGCCGAGCGCGCCGCGACCGGCCAGGATGGTGATCTTCTTGCCGGCGTTGAGCAGCGCCGCGGCGCGGCGCAGCGCCTCCTCGCTCGGAATATGCGCACTGTCCGCCCAGAATTCGGAGACGTGATGCGGCAGGTTGCGAGCCGAGCGCATCGCCTTCTTGATCGGCATCGACTGGAAGTCGACCGGGATCGTGACATGCGCCACGCCGCGATAGGCGAGAGCGGTGCGGCAGGCGAGCTCGACGGCATTCTCGACATGCGCCGGTCCCATCACCCGCACATTGTACTTGGCGACGTCCATGTAGAGCTTGTCGAGCTCGACATCCTGCTGCGTGTGGGTGGCGAGCAGATCGTG
>Ga0134125_10004585_pt1 | contig 15796 bp, 17 predicted proteins | sample KB31751_FD_96464 | JGI IMG/M metagenome (GOLD analysis project Ga0134125, IMG submission 96464) | Terrestrial soil microbial communities with excess Nitrogen fertilizer from Kellogg Biological Station, Michigan, USA - KB3-175-1 | ecosystem: Environmental > Terrestrial > Soil > Unclassified ... | reverse complement strand
GTGACCAGTTCGTTGTTCCTGCTTGGGCGTGAAGTACTTCCTGATCGATCGCGAGAGCTTGTCGCCATCGCAGAGACCGAACTGTCGCGGTTGGCGCACATAACCAGGCTCGCCATCGGCCTCTACAAGGAAGCTCAGAATCCGGAGATGGTGCGTCCTTGTGAGATGGTTGACAATGCAGTCAACCGATTGGCCAAGCGGTTTTCCTTGAAACATGTGCATATCCAACGAGATTTTAAGTGGAATGATGCTTTTATTGCTTCCGCCAGCGACATTCGGCAACTCTTGGACAATGTTATTGCCAACTCACTTGAGTCTGGTGCGGGCATAATTCGAGTGCGTGTTGAGAAGGGGAAGAGTTGGCGTGTGCCTACCCGCTTAGGCATTCGTATCTCAATCTGCGATGATGGCCGTGGCATGAGCCCGCAGCAGTATACGCACGCCTTCGAGCCCTTTTTCACCACCAAGAATCAAAAGGGCACTGGCCTGGGGCTTTGGATTAGTAAGGTCATCGCACTCAGGAATGGAGGAACGATTTCTCTTCGAAGCGCCACCTCATCGCGAAGGCGTGGAACATGTGTGAGTGTTTTTCTTCCGGGTCGTCTTCTAACAGGACCCGCGAAAAGTTTACAAAATCGGCGATCGACGCCCATTACAAAAGAGGGGAGTTCGTACGTCCCATCCTTCCAGGGCGTTCAAATCAAGCTACTCGGGTGATGGCGCTGGTCGTAGTACGGGATTATCCATTCACGCATTTCGACTGTCAGCGGCAGATACGGATGGAAAAGGTTGCTATGACACGACAAGACGGCGGTCCTCGCGATCCCGAGGACCGGATTATTGATGAACATAGTGAACAGGACGTACGGGAAAAGATGCTGGACAAAACCATCGCAGATACTTTTCCCGCTAGTGATCCTCCATCTTCTATTCCCAATCCCACCGGCGATTCTTTTTGAGAAAGAATGGATGCTTGCAGCGTGAATTCTGATGTCTCTGGCCTGTTTCTCTCGACCTGAAATCATTTGTCGGTCTAGACGTAGCCTTGGATTTCGAGAATTTGGCACGAGTCTGTGGGTAAAGAAAACATGTAGGTAAAGAAAAGGGCGGGCTGACGAGGCCCGCCGAGACGAGAAGAATTGTAAGGTATCAGACTTGCAGGGGTACTTACGGCGAAGGCTGATCAGGCGGCCTGCCGAATCTTGCTACGTACTTTGTCGCGCGTTTCGTCGTCGATCGACGTTAGGTTGTGCTGCTCGCGGCCATGCTGTTCGGCATTACGCAACACTTCATCCGGACTGGAACCTTTTGTTTCCCAGGAGCATCCGGTAAAGCCAGCGTCGGCGCAGCGGAATGAGTAGTTTCCTTTACCTTTATTAGAGCTGTCGGGCTGAGTGATATTGGCCATTTTTTCCTCCAGTGCTATTGTCCCGCGAATCCGGGGCTGGATGGGGCAAGATCGAAAGCTGCTGGTGAAAATTGTAAGCATTTGCCGGGAACTGGCCAATCAAGAAAGCTTCTTATCTCGGAATAAATCATTGCCGTGCTGCATGGTCAATCGCTAAAGCTTGGACAAGGATATGTTTGCGCCACTCAAGCCGACATTGATATAACCAACCAATCGAGAGGTAGCCATGTCTTTTCTTCGCGATTTGAAAGTTGCGATACGTTCTTTAGCCCGGGCGCGGGCATTGTGGTTCACGGTAGCCATCACCCTGGCTCTCGGAATCGGCGCGAATGCGGCCATCTTCAGCGTGATTCGCGGTGTGCTGCTGCGGCCGCTGGCGAACCGCGACGAAGATCGGCTGCTCTACGTGCGCCAGAGCGCGCCGGGAATCGGCGCGGAGAATACCACCTTTTCAGTTCCGGAAATCAATGACATAGGCAGCGGGCTGAAGAGCATCAAGGAACTCGGCACTTTTTCCGCCGTCGACTTCACCATTCTCGGGTTGGGCGAGCCACGCGAAATCCGCGCCGGTGTGGTGGATGGCAATTACTTTGACGTGATGGGGCTGCGCCCGGTGCTGGGACGCCTGCTCAATCCCAGTGATGATGGCCCCAAAGCCGCGGGCGCCGTGGTGCTTACATACAGGTTCTGGGTGAACTCGCTGCATTCCGATCGAGGCGTGATCGGGAAAGTGGTCCGTCTTGGAGGCTTTGAAGGCAGCCGTTCCGCCACTATTGTTGGAGTTTTGGAACCGTCAGTCCCTTATCCGGTGGAAACCGAGATGATTGCCAACATCGTAACCAGCCCGCATCACCTCTCGGCGACAATGGTGACCGGCCGCGAGCATCGCATGACCGAGGTGTTCGCGCGTCTTGCTCCCGGCGCAGACCTTGAAGCTGCCCGTGCGGAGTTGCGCACGGTGCACACTGCCATGGTGGCGGCGCATCCTGAAGTTTACAAGCCTGGTGATCATTACCAGATTGAAGTGACGCGCATGCATGACCAGATCAACTCGCGCGCCCGGACGATTTTGTGGGTGCTGTTCGCGGCATCCGGCCTGCTGTTTGTGATTGCATGCTCCAATGTCGCCAACCTCATTCTGGCGCGGGCCGTGCGCCGTGAACCGGAGATGGCGATTCGTGCCGCACTGGGAGCGACCACCGCAGCGTTCAGGCGTTCACTACTGGCGGAAGGAATTGTGCTTTGCGGCAGCGGTGCGCTGGCGGGGATTGCCATTGCTGCGCCCATGGTGGCAGTGCTGGCCCGCTACGCTTCGCGGTTTTCAGTGCGCGCTCTTGATCTCACGCTCGATTTCAGCATGATTTGGATCGGAGTTGCGCTCGCGATGGTTGCCGCAGTTTTTCTGGCTTTTGTGCCGCGCCTGCCTTCTCCAGATACTTCCGCGGGATTCAGCCTATCGAGCAGTGTGCGCGTGAGTGGAGGAAGCAGCCGGAGGCTTGGTATTTTTGCCGTGACACAGATTACCGCATCGTTCCTATTACTGGCGGGGGCGGGTGCGCTGGTGAAAACTCTGCTGGTGCTGGAGAAAACGCAGCCGCCGTTTGAAACGGCGCACGTCCTTGCGGTGAATCTGCCGGTGATGGCGGAAGGGAAAACGCCGGGCCAGGTACAGGATTTTTATCGCGAAGTGCAGCGCCGCGTGAGCACGCTGCCCGGAGTGCAGCATGTTTCTTCTGGTTTCGGCGTACCCTGGCGCGATGGCCGGGCCCTGAGCATCAGCTTTACCTTCTCCGTGGAAGGCGCGCGGCGAGAAAACAGCGAGGACCTTCGCGCACGATTCCGGTCAATATCTCCTGGGTTCTTTGAAACATTGGGAGTACCGATTCTGGAAGGCCGCGACTTCAGAGACAGCGACCGTGACGGATCGGAGCGCGTGGTCATCATCAGCCGCAGCGTTGCCCAGAGGCTGTTCCCCGGGCGCGAGGCCGTTGACCGCCATCTGCAATGGACAGACGGCGTGATGAAGTTTATCGGCATCAGCACGGAGCCGCGCCGGATTATCGGCGTGGTGCCCGACGTGGACGATGAAAACATCATACCGCAACCGGCCATGACGGTTTATCAGCCGTCAACCCAGGAAGGCTGGAACGGGCGACTCTTTGTGCGCGCGCAGAATGATCCCTATGCGCTAGTCCCGACCATCACCCGGACAATCCATGACATGGCGGCAGACCAACCGGTAGAGCGGGCCAGTTCGCTCGAAGATGTGCGCGCTGAAGTGCTGACGCCGGATCGGCTCAACGCAATCGTATTCGGCGGATTTGCCACACTGGCGCTGCTGATTTCCGTGGTGGGAGTGGCGGGTGTTCTCGCCTTTTCCGTGAGCGGGCGCACGCGCGAGTTTGGAATCCGCCAGGCCTTGGGCGCTCAACCGCGCAGCATACTCACCAAAGTCCTCTCAGAGGGACTGGTCATTGCGGGGGTAGGCGTCGCCACGGGTTTTGTGGTTGGCTTTGTCCTGGAACGTACCATCGGCAAGTACATTGGAGTGGTGCAACTGCCAGGGGTACTACCTTTGCTTGCATCCGCTGCGGTAATCCTGGCTGCTGCAGTGATCGCATCGGCTTTGCCCGCTGCGCGGGCTGCCAGGGTGGATCCTGCGGAGGCGCTGCGTTCTGAATAATAGATTCAGCACTCAGCAGTCAGCCAGAGAAACTGAACCGCAAAGGACGCGAAGGCCGCTGAGTGCCGCTGTTGCGAGCGTTGATCAATGCGCTGATTCGAACCTGCGAACTTATCTTCCGGTTCCCTTGCACCCTTTGCGGTAAACCACCTTGGCTGAATCCTGATCGCTGAGGGATGAATTCTCAGTTCGTTTTCCGATCACCCGATCACGCGCGATGACCCGATGCTTTCTCCGTGTCTCCGTGCCTCCGTGTGAAATAAATTGTTTCCTGTAAACTGATGCAACGCGGAAGCGCATGGGGTCCGGCGACCCTTACGGTCTTCAATCCCTCCACGGATCTTATTGGATTTGAAGGCTGCATATTCTACTAAAACATTCTCGGTCACTTCGAAGGCCACGATCTGGCTTGCCTTTCCTTGACTTGCTAGCTTTGTTAGACAGCAGCGCAATAACTGCAAACAACACATTTTGCTCTGAATTGAGCGTCCGCCATCATGATTTCTCACACAACGTACCAGAGTCGGTAGTATAAAATTGAGTTCTTATCGCGGTCGGAAAAATTGGAAATCACCAGTGCGGAGAACCTAGGAAAACAGGGCGCAGAAGGAGAGATGATCCAATGTGGCGCGAAACGGCCGCAACGATATTGGGCTTTTCTGGAGATGGAATAACGTTTTTGGGAGCACTACTCTTGGCTTTGCGTGAGTGGGGCGAGGAGGGGCGGGAGAAAGAGATCAGGAGCAATGAACGGCATTTACGCCTTCTAGAAGAGCCACCGCCCGAGGAGCAAAACACAACAGAATCCTACATAGAGATCGACGACGAACCAGTGAATGCACACGATGTGCGATTCGTTGTCCTTCACAGGGCAACAAAGACTGCTTTCTGGGGGGCGGTTCTTCTAACCATCGGCTTCTGCCTGCTTTTCCTATCTAGAACTTTTGAACACTGGGAGACCATTAAGAATTGGATAATTTGGTACCACAGGGACTAAGGGACTAAGGTTAAATACAGGATTGACATCTGCATCCGACTGTCTGACAATCGCATCATAATTGTTTTCCGAATTTCCAGTAATCCGAATATCTGAAATTCCGACGCATCACACCGAATCGTGACGCTTAATCTCGTGTTTATACGAAGAGAGAAGGATGCTCCCACATGAATGACTCTTCTAAATCAAAAACGGCGTCGCTGTTCACTTTAGAGCTTCTCGAAGAATTAGAAAAGATCGACAGTAGTATGAACACAGAAGGAGTCATCGAGGTCGCAGATGACGATGAACTAGTCAAAAGGCTTTCGATCTGTTGCAGGGACGGCGAGAAGGCTGCTTAGGACAGCAAATATCTTATGGAGAGATTCCGGTTGAAAATCGCTTCCAAACGTCAGGTAACATTGCCGGGTAGATTGTTGCAGCTACTGGACCTTAATCAAGGCGACATGATTGAAATCATAGTGAGAGGAAAGACAATGACGGGCCATGGATTAAAGCTAGTGCCCACATCTTTGTTCACCGAAAAGCTGTTGCAGGACTTACAGCGGCAGGATGAGGAGATGGACAATGGAGACGTAATTGAGGTTGAGGACATGAATGAGCTTGAACGGTGGCTGAAAAAGAAGTAAAGTTTGCGGTGAAGTGTTCCGGGAGGCTTTCATGTCTAAACCGGTTCTGTGGTTCAAAAGACACTTCTTCGATAATGACTGTCATGTCCTGAGCAAAACTGAGGGTGCAGCTCTCGCTACCTTCCTTAAAGAGCTGAGACAAACCAAAGCGTATGATTCTGCGTTCTTGGGCACTTGCGAATCGAAAAAGGGCATCTATGCATATCAGTTCTGTACTGGTTACGCTGTTTACTGGCGTTTCGAGCTGGAGGCAATGAGCGCTCCATCAATCACAAGAGTACCTGGAATAAAAAGAATCCGCATATTGAAAGTTAAGCAAACAACTCTGTTCCCGTGAGCGGACGAACGGCTTGCTACTTGCGAGGACACTCCCGGCCCGGTGCTGCTCAGGACAATGCCTCACGTACAACATTGATCGGAAGCAAATCCTAATGATTCTGGAAGCCCTCGAAACCAGAGAGCAACTGCGTGAAACCGCTTCCATTTCAACTTCTGCGAGTCGCCCAACATTTAAAGTGGCGGGTTTAGCTCCGCTGCCAGCAAGCCAAACGGATGCAACTTGCGCTGACCAGTGAGGCCCAAGAGCATACTTGGCCACTTTGGATACTCGGCGCTCTCTTGTTTCAGCTGCGATAAGAAGCTGCCGATGAACATCAGCAGCTCAGCACTTAATCTCACAAGCATCTCCTCGTATTGAACATGTACGCCAGGCACTTTCATTAGCGTCGTTATCCTTGTCTCAGATCGCGAATTCGCCTTCGACAGACGGAGTAACTGGTCACCAAAGTAGCCTTGGATCTTCACTGCATCAGAAGTGCGGCAGCTGCCTTAAAGTGACCCGAGGATTTTCGGAATCAAGGCGCGAAACTTATAGACGCTGATTGCTCCAGCAAAATGCAAGCTACGATTGACGATGCTCGCAGTTTGCAAGCATGGGGCTGTTGATGTCCACGTTACAAACTCCTTAAGAATTCGTGCGCTGATTCTTAGTACTCGCAGTTGATATCACATTTTCATCACACTGACTCAGATTCCTCTTGGCCAGAATCGAATGCCTCCAACGAGTGTCGACCAAACATTGAAACCACAATGGGGATAAAGGTCGCCTCATGTAGACTGAGATCAACGGAAGCGCATGGGGTCCGGTGACCCTTCCGGTCTTCAAAACCGGTGAAAGTTGGTAAACCCGGCTTTGGTCGGTTCGACTCCGACACGCTTCCGCCAATTTCATTTCAGACCCAAACTAAGCGAGGGGAGCCCGCTTCTTCCTCGATCCTGTTCGAAAGGCTTACATGCATGTGGAGCTCTGAACAACCGAGCTACGTGCCGAACGGTTGCAACTCCGCGGCAAAGAATCTCTTCCAAATCTTTAACTGAAGCCGGCAGTTCATTGTCCATTCGTGATGCTCCATGAGTGGGGAAATGGCTGCGATTCGCGGATTCGCCCTTAGAATATTAAGAGCTACAGAAAACCAACTCATGTTGAAGTTTTTATTCAGAACGGTTGTGGTGTTGCTGTTGCTGGCATGCGTTCTGCTGGCGTACGGCCTGCTTCTGCCAGCCGGGCCGACGCAGCAAAAGCTGGTTCAGATTAAACCGGGTTCTTCTGCACGCCATATCGCCGCCGCCCTGGCCAATGCCGGAATTATCCGCAGCCAGTATGCTTTCCTGGCATGGCACTACCTGCACGGACGCAAGCCACTGAAGGCCGGCGAGTATGCCTTTGACCATCGCGCCACAACGCGCGAGGTTTATGACCGCATCGCCCACGGCGATATTTACTTCCAGACGCTGGTTGTGCCGGAAGGCTACAACATGTTTGACATCGCTTCAGCAATTGAAGAAGCGCAACTGGGCAAGCGTGAAGATTTTTTGAAGGTCGCGCGCAGCGACACCAGTCTGATTAAAGACCTTGATCCGCAGGCCCCGAGCCTGGAAGGCTATCTTTTCCCGGACACATATCACTTTACGCGGACCCAATCTTTGCATGACATGGCCGCGGCCATGGTGCGGCGCTTCCGCCAGGCTGCGAAGGAAGTAGGGCTCAACCAGAACTTCCACACCGTGGTGACGATGGCGAGCATCGTGGAAAAAGAGACGGGCGCCGCTGAAGAACGGCCGGAGGTCGCCAGCGTGTTTTACAACCGGCTGGACAAGCATATGGTGCTGGCAACCGATCCTTCAGTGATTTATGCCGCGCTGCTGAATAACCGTTATAACGGCGTGATCCACCAGTCTGACCTGCACTTCCAGTCGCCATATAACACTTACCGGACCGCAGGACTGCCGCCAGGGCCGATATCCAATCCTGGAAGGGCTTCCTTGCAGGCGGCACTGCATCCGGCCAAGACCGATTACCTGTATTTTGTCAGCGACAACCAGGGTCACCATCGGTTTGCCCGCACCGATTCAGAACATATCGCCAACGTACAAGCCTACCGGCGCGCGGTGGCGCAGGCTATAAACCGGTAAAAACACAGGCACAAAATGACGCAAAATGTCATTGTTTGCCGTGGCTTGCCGAATTACGGAAGATGCGCCTTCCGTTATACTAAGTGCATCCAAATTAACGGTGTAAGACTGGACGGATGCACTTTCATTTGCGCAAAACTACTCTCATATTCTTAATTGCTCTTTTATCGGTCACAGGTTGCGGGTTCCGCTCGTCACATCCGGTACAAATGCGCACCAGCACGGCTACGCTCAAGGACGCGACACTTGAACAACTGGTGGAAAGCATCAACACGAACGCGGAAAAGCTGAAGACACTGAAAGCAACCGTCGATATTGACAGCTCAGTGTTTGAAGAGAAAAAAAACCGGGTCAAGGACAATCCGCAGGTCGCCGGCGTGATTCTGGTGCGCAAACCGGATATGCTTCGTATGCGCATTTATGTTCCGGTGATACACAATGTAATGGCGGACATGGTCAGTAACGGTAAGAATTTTGAGCTGGCGTCGCCTCTCAAGAGCAAATTCTATGTGGGTTCAAATCGGCAGCCGGCAAAGCCTTCACCACAGCCACTGGAGAACATTCGCCCGCAACATATATCTGACGCGCTGCTTCTGAAGCCGATTGAAGAAAGCAAGGAAATTGCCGTGCTTGAAGACACAACTGAAGTGGTGAAGGACCCCAAGACCCACAAAGACGTGCAGCAACTGGCGTATACCGTAGTGGTGATCGACAAAGACAATGCCGGTTATTATCTCTCGCGCAAGATTGTGTTCAGCCGGACCGATCTTTTCCCGCACGAGCAATCTCTCTATGACCGCCAAGGCAGGCTCGTGACGTTTGTCCGCTATGAGAATTTTGCCGATTACTCAGGAATTCCGTTGCCAGCGATCGTATCGATTCAGCGCCCCATCGAGGGGTATGGCATTACCATATCCATGGTCAAGGTTGAGGTGAATGTGCCACTCACCGATGAGCAGTTTGTGCTGACACAGCCACCGGGATCGCAGGTGATAAACCTGGACACCAAGTCTTCGGCCTCTGCTATTCCTGAAGAAGAGAATAAGAAGCCGCCGCAATAATGAACCAAGCCGAAGAGCGCCCATATTTTTTACGCGGTTAGAACTTTATGAACAAAATGATTGTGGCCAACCTGGTCCACCGCCCTATTCGATCCATTATTTCCATTTTTGCCGTGGCCGTGGAAGTTACGCTGATTCTGATGATCGTAGGACTGGCGCTGGGAATTCTGGATGACAACAAGTCGCGTCAGGTAGGAATTGGCGCGGACCTCACGGTTCGCCCCCCCGGATCATCCAACCTTGCGGCGTTTGGCGGCGCTCCGGTGCCTGTCCGGGTGGCTGACATTTTACGCAAGCAGCCGCATGTCGTGGCGGTCTCGCCGGTGGTGCTGCAGGTGATTTCGACAACGAATATCGAGGTTATCTACGGAATCGACTTGAAATCATTTCAGGCGGTGGGCGGCCCATTGCGCTACCTGCAAGGCGGCCCATTTGCCGGGGCGGACGACATGATTGTGGACGATTTATTTGCCGCCGGCAACAAAGTGCATGTGGGAGACACGGTCACTGTGCTGAATCATGCATTCAAAGTCTGCGGCATTGTGCCGCATGGGCGCGGCGCACGCCGATTTATTCCCATAACTACCATGCAAGACCTAATTGGGGCGCAGGGCAAGGCTTCAATGTTTTACGTGAAGCTGGATGACCCAATAAATGCCGACGCAGTGGTGGAGCAGCTCAAGAAAATTCCCGGCATGGAGAGTTACAACATTCTTTCCACCAGCCAATGGCTGGCGGCGACCTCTGCGGACAAGATTCCGGGATTGAACTTGTTTATCAAAATCGTAATCGGGATTGCAGTCATCATTGGCTTCATCGTAATTTTCCAGTCAATGTACACAGCCGTGATGGAGCGGACTCGGGAGATCGGAATACTAAAGTCGCTGGGCGCGTCAAAGTCATACGTGGTGCGGGTGATCCTGCGGGAGACCCTGCTGTTGGCGGTGTCTGGAATTCTTGTGGGTTATCTGATCAGCACAATCGGGCAGGTTAGTCTGGTACACCAGTTCCCGACGTTGCGTGTGGAACCGATCACCTTAAAATGGGCGATTTACGCTGCACTGATCGCTATTGGCGGAGCCATGCTGGGGGCTATTTATCCGGCATTCAAGGCGGCACAGAAAGACCCGATCGATGCGCTGGCGTATGAGTAGAAGCGGCCAAATCTTTTATCGCAAAGGACGCAAAGATCGCAAAGAAATGAAGATCGCAAGGAATGAAGATGATCGGTTTTTCCTTTTGCATTCTTTGTGATCGTATCAGTCGAGATCCACAGTCATCCCTCGCTGCCATTTAGCTTGAGGACGCTAGGCCATCAAGAAATTAAGAAGCTGAACCCCTAATTTCTCATTTGCGTCTTTTGCGACCTTTGCGGTGAAAGATTTGACTAAGGCTGAGTGCTGACTGCTGCACTTCCGCCCGTTACAATAGATGTTGCACTCTTCTTATGGAGGGATTCATGGACCCGCTAGCAGGAATCGTCGGCGCGCGCCGCAATGAGGACATTGCCCTGGACTTGATGAAATTTATCGCCGCCACCACCAACTTTGGAAAGACCGTTGCCTCAGGGGCCGGTTTCCACGGCGGAGTGGAGAATAAATCTGAGGACTATGCTACCCACCTGCTGGAGCTATACACACGGTGCCTGAATACGATTGGCGGCAAGAAATAGCCTAAGTTCGAGGATTCTGCCGCAAAAGTTAAGTTTGCGCTTGAGGCCAAATCCAAGGATAATCAGGGCAGCCGAAACGCCCGGCTCGCCCATTTCCTCTGTGAACCTGCCGAATTACATAACGCTCTCGCGGATTGCCGCTATCCCGCTGATCATATGGGTCCTTACAACGCCTTACTTCAGCGGGAAAAGCGCCAAGGAAGAGACTCTGCGCGTGGTGCTGGCTTCCGGCATTTTCATATTGGCCAGCATCACTGACGGCCTGGATGGCTACCTGGCGCGCCGTCGCGGCCAGATCACCACCATGGGCATGCTGCTGGATCCGCTGGCAGACAAGCTGATGATCGCCGCCTGCTATATCACCCTGCTGCGGCTGAGTCCGGACATCGTAAACATATGGGTGGTGGTACTGATCATTGGACGCGAATTCCTGATCAGCGGCCTGCGGTCCATTGCCGCATCAGAGGGCTTTACCATTGAGGCCAGCGAACTGGGCAAACTCAAGATGGTGGTGCAGATTGTCTCGGTGGTGGCTACCATTCTGACCCTGCGCTGGGACACGTGGTACTTCGATCTGCGGGTATTCTCCTTCGTGCTTGACTTGGATCTAGTGGCGCGCATGGCCATATGGTTTATGGTGGCCGTGTCACTGATTTCGGCCGTGGATTACTTCTGGGGCTTCTGGAAGAAGATTGACAAACGAGTGGAGCGGCGCAAGCGCCGTCCGTTTATCCTGAGCCGGCGCAAAAAGAAGGCGCTGCAGGAAGCCGAAGCCAACAATCCAGCAAAAGCGCATTGAGATCATTTCGAGCCTTCAAGATAAAATATAGGCATGTCGACCGCGCCTTTTACGTCCGTGTCAAATAGGGTATTCAAGGCCAGCCGCTGGACACGCGGCAATCTTCTCTTCCCCACGCGCATTGAAGTAAGTCCGGAGCGCGTCTTACGGATTAAGCCCCGGTTCTTCGGCAGCTCAGAGGAAAGCATTCCCATTACCAAGGTGGCTTCCGTTTTGATCAGCACGGGAATGCTCTGGTCCGACATCCGGATTGATTCGACCGGAGGAAGCAATCCCATCCTGAGCCACGGCCACAGCAAGGCAGACGCGGTGGCGATCCGCAACATAATCGAGCATTATCAGCAGGGTCTCCCGCAAAGATAGCTGGGACGAGCGTTCTCTGATGGGGTCGAAACCACAGAGGATTCTTTACGGGACAATTCCGCCTCTTGGCAGTCTAAAAGCTTGGAACCACAGGCGCTTTTCAGCCGTATTACCAAGCAGCAATAGGAGTTGGGCAGGTAGAAACGGGTATCCGAACAAATGAGAATGGCGTTGGACACGATCGGGCAGGTGTTGAGCATTCTATGGGCGCACAAGTTGCGTTCATTTCTCACCATGTTTGGCATCGCCTGGGGTGTGGGATCGTTGTTGTTTCTGGTGGGCGTGGGTGAGGGATTTCGTTCCGGGCAGCGCAAGAACATGGCGACGATCGGCGAGGACGTGATCTTCGTCTGGGGCGGCCAGATTCCGGTGGTCCCGGGCCAGAATCAAGACCAGCGCAGTTATTACCTGACCTACAAGGACTATCTGGATATTAAGAATGAAGCCACACTGGTGGGCGACGTGGCTCCTGTGGTGGGTCGCGGCGATATTCGCGCCGTGAGCGATTTTGCTACAGCCAGCGGCTTTGTGAGTGGAAGCACGCCGAATTTTAATCACATCCGTTTTCTGCCACAAGGCGAAGGGCGCTGGCTGAACCAGGCAGACGAAGAGCAGAAACGCCAGGTGTGCGTGCTGGGATTTCAGATGATGCGCAATTTGTTTCCTGGCAGGCCGGCCATTGGCAGCACCATCCTGCTGAATGGGATTCGCTTTGAGGTGATTGGCGTGCTGGCCAACATCGGGCGGCAGGAAAACAACCTGAACAACGTGCGCGTCTATATTCCTTTCTCAACGATGCACCAGTATTTCCCGATGAAAAATGAGCACACGCCGGATGACATCGGCAACCTGATCTTAAAGCCCGTGAGCCGGGACAAGCATGCGGGCGCCGTGGAGCAGGTACACAAGATCATCGCGCGCAATCATGGCTTTAATCCAAACAATAAAGACGCTTTTCAGGGCTGGGACACGGTGCAGACGCAGGATACGGTTGGCAAGATTTTTGACGGCATGGACATTTTCCTGGGCGGCGTTGGCATGGTGACGCTGGTGCTGGGTGCGATTGGCATTGTGAACATCATGCTGGTATCTGTGACCGAGCGCACGCAGGAAATTGGCTTGATGAAAGCGCTGGGCGCGACGAACCGGCGGATTCTAATGCAGTTTTTTCTGGAAGGCGCATTCCTTACGGCGCTGAGCGGAGGCACGGGCATTGCTATCACGGCCGGGGTGATGGGCGTGCTGGCCCAGCTGCCAACACCTCCTGGTTTTGATTTGCCGCATATTGTTCCGGCATCGGCGGCGGTGGCGGTGGGGTCGCTTTCGATTGCGGGAATTGTTGCGGGACTGTATCCGGCGCGGAAGGCTTCGCTGTTGCAGCCGGTGGAAGCGCTGAGAAGGGAATAGGCAGATGGTCCACGATTTACTGGGACAGGCATACTCATCCATCAAGCACAATCGCCGGCGCACCGCGCTGACGATGCTGGGGATGGCGTGGGGCATTGCCACGGTGGTGATCCTGCTGGCCTATGGCGCAGGATTTGGACGAGCGATTACCGCGATCTTTTCCAACTTCGGCATGCAGATGATGGGAGTGTTTCCCGGACGGACCTCCTTGCAGGCGGGAGGACAGAAGGCGGGCGTGCAGATTCGGTTCACCATCGACGACGTGCAGCATTTGCAGGAGCAGATTCCGGTGGTGCGGCATATCACGCCGGAAGCGTCATTCGACGCGAACGTGCAGCATGAAAATCGAACGCAGAAATTTAACGTAGGCGGATTCACGCCGGCCATTGTGACGGTGCGCGCCCTCAACGTGGAAGAAGGGCGCTTTTACAATGATGGCGACGAGATGCAGCGCTCCCGAGTGGCGGTGCTGGGCTCGGACGCCAAGGACAAACTTTTTTCCGGCCAGCCGGCGCTGGGTGAAAGCGTGCGCATTGCCGGGATCAGCTTTGAAGTGATCGGCGTGCTTGAGCCCAAGATGCAGGAAGAAGGCAATGACAACGTGAACGCGATTGTGTACATCCCTTTTTCCACCATGGGAGACATCCGCGACACGCGCTATTTGGATGGAATATGGCTGGATTACGACGGCATGGAATATGACAAAGTCGAGGGCAGCATACGCAGCGTGCTGGGCGCGGCGCACGGATTCAACGGCAAAGACCCGCGGGCGGTGTTTGTCTGGAATACGATGAAGAACCTGAACAACTGGCAGATCATTACCATGGCGTTGCAGGTCTTGCTGACGATTATCGGCACGCTCACGCTGGGGATTGGCGGCGTGGGATTGATGAATATCATGCTGGTTTCCGTGACACAGCGTACGCGCGAGATTGGCGTGGAAAAGGCGCTGGGCGCGCGGCGACGCGATATCCTTACACAGTTCCTGGCTGAAGCTATGGCTATTACGTTTGCGGGCGGACTGCTGGGCGTAGCCGTGGCCTACGTGATCTCATGGATCATCGGGACGATTCCGGTTTACAGCGTGATGGCCAAGAACGCCGACGCGGGCGATATCCATCTGGCCATTTCGCCCATGCACCTGCTGGTTTCCACGGGGATTTTGATTGTGGTGGGACTCATCAGCGGCATGCTGCCGGCGATCAAGGCGTCTCGCCTGGACCCGATTGAGGCTCTGCGTTACGAATAAGTGACGTCATGAGCCGGAGCGCAGCGCCTTGCAGGGACCGCATAGAAAGGGCATCTTTCGCAGATTCGAGTCTGTAAGATCTGCGCCACAGTGGATGCACCGAAAGCGGCAGTAACCCGGGATGCCATACCTCTGCCAGGCTATTTCGTCCGCAGGCAGATACTCGCGGGCGATGGGCATGTCATTGTCAATGGAATCAAAATCTACGGATCGGCCATCAGCAGTTATTGCCTTATCCACATAGTCCCACGTATTGCAGTCGTTAAAGATCGTGATCCGCCAGCCGTTGGTGGCTGCATAGGTCACATTGCCCGCATAGATGTCCTGGGGATCGGACTCAGGATGCAGGGAGATAGTTCCCTCTTCAATCGCTTTCAGGAATTGAAGCAGTTCTTTTTCTGTGATGCCTGACATTGGCTTCGGAAAATAAATTATACGCTGCCCAAAATGGCGAACTCCCGCCTCAATCTCCCACCTTCCGAGCTTTGCCTTCCAACATGGTCTTCCAAGTGGCTCCGTTATCTTCTGACGTTACTACTTTAAAGACCTCAGTTCTCGCATCGGTAAATTCATTGGTAGTGCGAATCATTGTGGTCTTGCCATTGGTGGTAAAGCTGGAATCGTAGGTCCAGAAATTGCCTTTAATGGTGATTCCACCGCTCGATGGCTTTGCGCCGGGATCGGCAAGCGTGGTGTAGGAGTAGTTGCCGGTCTTGCCGTCATACGAATACACGGTGAATTGGCGATGATCTCCGGCCGCTCCCATTCTGACCAGTTGGTCGCAAACCAGATATGAGCCTTGCGGCGACCAGCGGCATTCCAGATTGGTAGAGGCCTTTTGCCCGTTGGTGAACGCGCCTTCCGTCTCCCACTTGCCGACAAAAGCGCCGAGCTTTTTTGCGGGGTCGTCAGTTTGAGCCGCGGCCGGCGCGGGAGGCATTGGCGCGGATTTAGCCTGCGGCGATGTGGATGATGCGGCGTTGGATTGTGCAGCGTTGGACTTGATGCTGATGTGAAGCATGATGGCGACCGTGAGTAATGCAGCAAAAGTTCGTG
>Ga0134125_10004582_pt1 | contig 15798 bp, 10 predicted proteins | sample KB31751_FD_96464 | JGI IMG/M metagenome (GOLD analysis project Ga0134125, IMG submission 96464) | Terrestrial soil microbial communities with excess Nitrogen fertilizer from Kellogg Biological Station, Michigan, USA - KB3-175-1 | ecosystem: Environmental > Terrestrial > Soil > Unclassified ... | reverse complement strand
GCGCAGGTCTGGCTGAGCCGCCTGTCGGACTCGAGCACGGTGCGGATCCCGGACCTGAACGCCAACGAGAGCGATCCCATGTGGGTCGGCCACACGGTCTATTTCCTTTCCGACCGTGATGGGTCGGCCACGCTCTACGCGTATGACACGGACAGCAAACAGGTCAAGCGGGTCATCGACAACACCGGATTCGACATCACCTCCGCGTCTGCGGGCCCCGGGGGCATCGTCTACTCGCAGTTCGGCGAGCTGCGCATCTACGACACGGCAAGCGGCAGCAGCCGGCCGGTGCCGGTGATGATCGCGGGCGATTTTCCCCAGCGGCGATCGCATTTCGAGGACGTGGCCAAGGACATCGCGACCGGTGATGTCTCGCCGAACGGTGTGCGCGCTGTTTTAGAGGCCCATGGAGAGATCCTGACCGTGCCGGTCAAGCACGGCAGTCCGGAGAATCTCACCCACAGCCCGGGCGCCATGGACCGCGATCCGGCCTGGTCGCCCGACGGACAGTCGATCTCCTACTTTTCCGATCGGGCGGGGGAGTATGACCTCTACATCAGTCATGAGGACGGCACCGGCGCCGTGCGCAGGATCCCGCTCGGTCAGGACGATGCGTACTACTACACCCCCACCTGGTCGCCCGACAGCAAGAAGGTTCTGTTCGCGGACCAGAAGCTCAACCTCTGGTACGTCGATCTCGGGCAGGCCTCGCCGCGGCCGGTGAAGGTCGCCACCGACAATTTCGATCAACTGCACTCGACGCGCGCCCGCTGGTCGCCCGACAGCCGCTGGATCGCCTTCACGCGCGTCATGCCCAACTATCAGCACGCGATCTACATCTATTCGCTCGAGGACGGCTCGACTCACCAGGTTACCGATGCGACCAGCGACTGTGTCGACCCCGTTTTTGATGCAAGCGGCAAGGAGCTGTATTTCACCTCCAGCACCAATACCGCGCTCGCCTACGGCTGGCTCGATATGACCCGGCTGGAAAAGCCGATAACGCGCCAGGTGTACGCAGTGACGCTGCAGACGAGCACGGCCTCTCCGGTAGCGCCGCGCAGCGGCTATGAGCAGACTTCCCCGCCCAAGCCGCCACCGCCCGCCAAAGGGAGCAAAGGAGCTGCGAGCCAACAGAAGCCGCCGGCGGCTCTCACGATCGATTTCAAGGGTCTCCAGGCGCGTGCAGTGCCCCTACCCATCCCCGCCGCGGACTACGTGGATCTCGAGGCGGGCAAGGCGGGTGTGCTCTACCTGGCGCAGGGGCCACTCGTCCAGACGAGCGAGGACAGGAACCGGAACGGACCGCCGCTCTCGATCCTGCAGTTCGAGCTCGAGTCAAGGAAGACGCAGAGCCTGGTGAGCGGAGTCACGAACTTCGAGCTGGCCGCGGGCGGTGGCAAGATGCTCTACCGCAGGGCCGATGATTGGTTCATATCGGACGCGAATCCCGGCGCCAAGCCGGATCATCTGCAGACACAGGATCTGCGCGTGTGGGTCGTGCCGGAGGACGAGTGGGCACAGATGTATCGGGAGGCCTGGCGGATCCAGCGCGCCTTCTTCTATAACCCCACCTACGATGGTCTCGACGTTGCCGCGGCAGAGAAGGAATTCGCGCACTACCTGCCGGGCATCGCCAGCCGCGACGGGCTGTCGTTCCTATTCCGCGAGATGATGAGTTACGAGTCCGTGGGGCACATGTTCATCCGCGGCGGCTACGAGCCGAAGATGGATGAGATCAGCATCGGTCTCCTCGGTGCGGACTACCGCCTCGAGCACGGCCACTACCGGATCGCCCGCATCTACGATGGCGGCCGCTGGAGCCCGGAGCTCTACGCGCCGCTGGCGCAGCCGGGCCTCAAGGTCGCAGCCGGGGACTACCTGCTCGCGGTCAATGGCACTCCGCTCGATGACCGCGCAAACCTCTATCAGGCTTTTCAGGACCTCGCCGGCAAGACGGTCACCCTCACCGTCGGACCGAACCCCGATCTCACGCGATCGAGGTCGATCATCGTCAAGACCATCCCGAGCGAGGAGGGGCTGCGGCACGCCGCCTGGATAGACCACAACACTGAGCTCGTCGCGCGCCTGAGCGGCGGCAGGCTGGGCTATGTCTATCTGCCCGATACCGCATGGGGCGGCTTCACCAACTTCAACCGGTATTTCTTCTCACAGGTCGACAAGCAGGGCGTCATCATCGATGAGCGTTTCAACCACGGCGGACTCCTTTCCGACTACATCATCCAGTCGCTGCAGTTCCGGCCGATGGCGCTGCAGGTCAATCGCTGGGGACGAACGGCGGTGACCCCGCCCATGGCCATCTTCGGCCCCAAGGTGATGGTCATCAATCAGTACGCGGGCTCAGGGGGTGATGCCCTGCCCTGGTACTTCAAGTCGGATCACATCGGCACGCTCGTGGGCGAGCGTACCTGGGGAGGCCTCGTCGGCATAGGCGGCTATCCGGACCTGATGGATGGCGGCAGTATCACTTCTCCACGCGAGGCCATCGAGGGCCTGGATGGCACCTTCCCGGTGGAGAATCACGGGATAGGCCCCGATGTGACCGTGTGGCAGAATCCCGAGCTCGTGCGTCAGGGTCATGATCCGCAGCTCGAGCGAGCCGTCGGGATTGCGATGCAGCAGCTCGCGGCGAGTCCGACTCCCCACTACGAGAAGGCTCCGTGGCTCGATTACCATCCGCATCTGCCGCAGCTGCCTGAGCATCCGACCAGCATAGGAGGCCGATGAGAATGACGAGCAAATTCGCGCTGACTCTGGCTTGCATGGTGTTGACTTGCGCCGTCGGCTCCGTCCTCCCGGCGGCGGCAGACACGACCTCCGGTGGCGCGATGCTGGGATTCACCGCGGCCGGTGCCGACCGCGAGCGCGATCTGGAGCAGCGCTTCGATGCGCAGCTCAGCGCTTCCGAGATGCGCGGCTGGCTGCAGACTCTCGCCGCCGAGCCCAATCAGGTCGGCTCGCCACACGACAAGGCCAATGCCGAATCCCTGCTCGGGCAGTTCAAGGCATGGGGTTGGGATGCGCGCATCGAGACTTTCGACGTGCTGTATCCGACACCACGGCAGGAGCTGGTCGAGATGGTTGCGCCGACGACCTTCAAGGCCTCGCTCCACGAGCCGCCGGTCGCAGGGGACCGCACGTCGAGCCTCGGCGGCGCGCTGCCACCCTACAACGTGTACGGAGTGGACGGCGATGTGACAGCGCCTCTCGTGTACGTCAACTATGGGATGCCCGATGATTACAAGGAGCTCGCGAGGTACGGCGTCAGCGTGAAAGGCAAGATCGTGATCGCGCGCTACGGCACCGGCTGGCGGGGCCTGAAACCGGAGCTTGCGTATGAGCACGGTGCCGTGGGCTGCCTCATCTATTCCGATCCGCGGGATGACGGTTATTTTCAGGGCGATACCTATCCCAAAGGCGGCTGGCGCCCGCCGGAGGGAGTGCAGCGCGGCTCGGTGATGAACATCGCCCGCTACCCGGGTGATCCGACTACCCCGGGCTACGGATCAGTGCCGGGTGCCAAGCATTTGGCCGTCGAGGATGCCGCAAGCATCGTCAGAATCCCGGTGCTGCCCATTTCCTACGCTGATGCAACCCCGCTGCTGCAGGCGTTGGGCGGTCCGGTCGCGCCGGAGAGCTGGCGTGGGTCGTTGGCTTTGACTTACCACATCGGCGCCGGACCTACCGAAGTGCATCTGCTGGTGAAGTCCGACTGGGGCCGCAAACCCGTCTACGACGTGATCGCGAAGCTCAAGGGATCCACTGACGATCAATGGGTGGTTCGCGGCAATCACCATGACGGCTGGGTGTTTGGTGCATGGGATCCCCTTTCCGGCACGCTCGCGCTCATGGGTGAGGCGAAGGCGCTCGGCGCCCTGCACAAGCAGGGCTGGGTACCCCGGCGCACCATCGTCTATGCGAGCTGGGATGGCGAGGAGCCGATGCTTCTCGGGTCCACCGAGTGGGCGGAAACGCACGCGAAGGAGCTGCAGCAGAAGGCGGTGTTGTATCTCAACTCGGACACCAACGCGCGCGGCTTCCTCTCCGTCGGCGGCAGTCACTCGCTGCAACACCTGGTCAATGAGGTCGCAGCCGGTGTGACCGACCCGGAAACCCATGTCAGCGTCGAGCAGCGTGAGCGGGCGTTCGTGGAGGTCCAGGCTGCCGAGCCGGGCGCCGATGCGGACACCAAGGAGCTCGCGGCCCTGGCCGCCAAGGGCGGCGATATCCCGCTCGATCCCCTGGGCTCCGGGTCGGACTTCAGCTCCTTCCTGGATCATCTCGGTATCGCCACACTCAACGTTCTCTTTGGCGGTGAGGACGACGATGCCGGTATCTATCATTCCCGCTATGATTCGTTCGATCACTTCGTCCGTTTCGGCGATCCAACCTTCGAGTACGAGGTTGCGCTCGCCAAGGTGGCCGGTCACATCGTGATGCGGACAGCCGATGCGCAAGTCCTGCCGCTGCGCTTCGGTGACTTCAGTGCCAGTCTGGACCGCTATCTCGCGCAGCTGCATCAGGAAGTCGACAGCGAGCGCAAGGCCGCCAAGCACCAGCACGAGCTGTTCGCTGCCGATGCATACCGTCTCGCGAGCGACCCGACCCGTCCAGTCGGCCCGCCCGAGCGTCTGTCCGACGTGCCAAGCGTCGATCTTGCCCCGCTGGATGCAGCCGCAAAAGGCTTGCGGCAAAGCGTGCAGGCTTATGAGGCGGCCTACGCTGCGCGCGTGTCCCGGGGACTTGCGATTCCCGCCGGCCAGCTGCGGCGGATCAATCAGTTGATGGGAACGATGGAGCAGCGCCTCCTCGATGAGGCGGGCTTACCGGGCCGCCCCTGGTACAAGAACATGGTGCAGGCTCCGGGTGCGCTGACCGGCTACGGGGCAAAGACGATTCCCGCCGTACGCGAGGCGCTGGAAGGGCAGGACTGGAGCGGTGCGGGCCGGTATGCCGCCGAGACTGCGAAGGCGCTGGACGGCTATCGGGCGCAGTTGGATGAGCTGACGGCACTGCTCGGCCGCCGATGAGCGCCACGGGGTTCCGACCGCTGCTGCCGATGAGGGCAAACGGTAACGATTGCAATTGCTGACCGGAGAGCCGCGATGATCAAGAGCTTTCTTCTCGGCGTCGTGCTGACGATCGTGGCCATCGTCATCGCGCTCTATTTCGTGTTCACGACGGGCGCTGTCTCGGGAGGTGCGGACTCAGGACCCCTGCCTCTCGAGGAGTGGGCGGCTCGCGCGTCGCTGCACGCGACGCTGAGCGCTGAGGCGCCAAAGCAGGCGAACCCCGTGCCGCTCACGGATCAGAATCTCACTACCGGAATCCAGCTCTACGGGCAATACTGTGCGGGCTGTCATGGAACTGCCAAGGGCGCGGCGTCGGCGACGCCTCTGGCCAAGGGGCTCTCGCCGCGGCCGCCGCAGCTCGCCGATCATGGCGTGGAAGACGATCCGGACGGAGCAACCTACTGGAAGATCGCCCACGGCATTCGGTGGACCGCGATGCCTTCCTGGAAGGACACTTTGAGCGATCAACAGATGTGGACGCTGGCGCTTTTCCTGAAGCACATGGACAAGCTCTCCCCGGCAGCGGCGGACGCCTGGCAGAAAGTGACCAATTGATGGCCGAGCGGGCGGTCATCGACTGGCTGTTGGATTCTGACCCCTCGATTCGCTGGCAGGCCAAGCGCGACCTGACCGACGCATCGCAGAACGACATCGCTGCCGAACGGGCAAAGGTTGCGACCCAGGGTGCAGGTGCGGCGCTGCTCGCTCTTCAGCAGCCCGATGGGCGGTGGGGCGGGGTGGCGTGGAACCACGGATGGGACTCGACCATGCACGTCCTATGGCTCCTGCGGGAAATGGGCCTGGATCCGGCCGGCGAAGACGCGCAGCGCGCGTTGGGTCGCGTCCGCGACCACGTGACATGGCAGGGATGTGGTCCACGGGAGGCCGACCACAACCGCTTCTTCGAGGGCGAGACGGAGCCCTGCATCAATGGCCAGGTGGCGGCCGCAGGCGCCTACTTTCGCCAGGACGTGCGCAATCTCATCGATCGCCTGCTCGCAGGGCAGCTGCCCGACGGCGGCTGGAACTGCGAGGCGCCCGATCGCTCGATGCGGTCATCCTTCAACACCACGATCTGCGTGCTCGAGGCGCTGCTGGAGTTCGAGCAGTCGGGCGTTCCCGGGTCGCAGAGCCCGTCTGCGGTCACCGCTGCTCGTTTGCGCGGCCAGGAATATCTGCTCGAGCGCCGTCTCTTTCGGCGCCGGTCGACGGGTGAGCTGATCGCCCGGGATCGCAAGAGCGGCGCCGAGTGGAGTCGCTTCGCCTTTCCGGCGTGGTGGCATTACGACGTCCTGCGGGGCCTCGACTATCTTCGTCGCGCCAAGGCGGTGCCCGACGAGCGTGTTGCCGAGGCGATCGCGCTCGTAGCCTCGAAGCGTGACGAGGGCGGCCGATGGCCCCTGGAGACCCAGTATCCCGGCAGGATGCCGGTCGCGACGGACGAGGGCGAGGGACGGCCGAGCCGCTGGAATACTCTGCGCGCCCTGCGGGTGTTGGATTGGTACGCGGCAGGCCCGCAGTAAGACCCAGTCGGTCGTGCAGAGGACCGTCATCGTCGATGCCAGGCTCTCGGTCGGCCCCCGGGGCATGTAAGCTAGGGCTCACACCGTAGGCTGAATGAGCAGCGCATGATGTCCCAGAGAGTTCCTGCAGACCGCTACATCGCGTGGCTCGGGCTCCTGACGCTCATCGGATTCCCGGCTCAGGGCCCAGCCCTGGCGAAAGTCGCGCAGACTGCGCATCGGGCGCCGGATGCGCCGTCCGGCCTCAGACTCACCCCGACGGCAGCCGCGGGCGCTCGTTTCTCGCGCCTCGATCCCGGCCTGCCCGGATTTCCCGGGTACGTCGCAGGCCAGGCGGTCACCACCGTCACGAGCCCCGACGGCAAAACCCTTCTCATCCTGACGAGCGGCTTCAACCGACTCTTCGACAAAGGCGGCGCGCGGATCGCGGCGGCCTCGAACGAGTACGTGTTCGTATATGACATCAGTCATGACCGCCCCGAGCGCAAGCAGGTACTGCAGGTGCCGAATACCTACGTCGGTGTTGCGTTCGCGCCGGATGGCCGGCACTTCTATGTTTCGGGGGGCATCGATGACGATGTGCACGTTTTCGCGCGGCGCAATGGGGTCTGGCTCGAAGATACGGGGGCGCTGATCAAGCTCGGTCACCGCGTGGGAAAGGGCCTGCCGCCTCAACCGGGTGCCTTATCCAAGCCGCAGGCTGCAGGACTCGCCGTCACGGCGGATGCGGCCAGACTGGTAGTCGCCAATTTCTACAACGACTCGCTCTCGATCGTGCCACTCGCGGGCGGAGTGCCTGCCGGTCGAGCCGTCGAGGTCGCACTGCAGCCGGGGCATGGCGGCGTGGGCGGCACTTATCCCCTGTGGGTTGCGATCAAAGGCGATGACACGGCGTACGTATCGAGCGTTCGTGACCGTGAGATCGACGTGGTGAGCCTCGCGGCAGCCACGCGCGGAGTGATCGGCCGGATCGCGGTCGAAGGCAACCCCAGCCGCATGGTGTTGAATCGCGCCGGATCGCGCCTCTATGTTGCCAGCGACAATGCCGATGTGGTCTCCGTCATCGACACGGCCACTCGCCGCGTCGATCACGTGATCCGCACGATTGCGCCACCTGCGCTGATGGTGCCCGGAGCGTACTTCCATGGCGTTGCGCCCAACAGCGTCAGCCTCTCACCCGATGAGAAGCGACTCTACGTCAGCAACGGCGGCGAAAACGCCGTGGCGGTCATCGCGCTCGACACGTCTGAGCCGCAGGTCATCGGATTGATTCCGACCGGGTACTGGCCGAACTCGGTCAGCGCGAGCGCCGATGGGCGCATGCTCTACGTGGTCAACGGCCGTAGTATTCCGGGACCCAATGCGGGCAACTGCGCGAGCAACGATTACCGCAAGTCACGGCAGGCCCATTGCGCCTCGTCCAACCAGTACATCCTGCAGCTCTCCAAGGCGGGATTCCTCAGTCTGCCGACACCCGACGCGCGGGACTTGCCGGAGCTCACTCGCACCGTGGCCGCCAACGACCACCTTTACGTGCGGGAGAATGCCGAAGATGAGAGCCTGATGCAGGCGCTGCACCAGCGCATCAAGCACATCATCTACATCGTTCGCGAGAACCGCACCTACGATCAGATCCTCGGTGACCTTGCCGTAGGCAACGGTGATCCGCGGCTGACCGAGTTCGGCCACACCATCACTCCCAACGCTCATGCGCTGGCCACGGCCTTCGTCACGCTCGACAATTTCTACGATACGGGGGAGGTGAGCGGCAACGGCTGGCCCTGGAGCACCTCGGCCATGGAGTCCGACCTCGGAGTGAAAAACCTGCCGGTGAACTACGCCGAGCGCGGGCTCTCGTATGACTGGGAAGGGACCAATCGCGATGTGGATGTCGCCATCGGCTCGCTGGCGGAGCGCAAGCGGGAGGAGGCGGGCTATCCCGACGATCCCAACCTGCTTCCCGGGACGGCCAATGCGGCGGCGCCGGACGGCCCGGAGGGCGAGCGCGAGCGGGGTTACATCTGGGACGCGGCGCTGCGCGCCGGGCTCTCCGTGCGCAACTACGGCTTCATGCTCGATCTCCTTCCGTATCACAACCCGAACCGCGCCACCCCCTTGCTGGAGTGGCCACGCAGGACGAGAACGCAGGTGGCCTTCCCGGCCAACCGCGCGCTCGCGCCCGTGACCGATCCTTATTTCCGCGGATTCGACACGCGATTTCCCGACTATTTCCGTGAGGCCGAGTGGCAGCGGGAATTTGAGCAGTACATCGCCAAAGGCAATCTGCCGGCGCTCAGCCTGGTGCGACTGATGCGCGATCATCTCGGTGAGTTCGCCCAGTCGATCGATGGATTGAGCACACCGGAGGCGCAGGTCGCGGATAACGACTATGCGGTCGGGCGGCTCATCGAGGCCGTGGCCCGCAGCCCCTATGCCGATTCCACTCTGATCATCATCATCGAGGACGACGCGCAGGATGGGCCGGATCATGTCGATGCGCATCGCAGCGTGTGTTTTCTGGCCGGCCCTTACCTCAAGCACCACGCGGTCGTGAGCGACCGCTATTCGACAGTGAACGTATTGGCGACCATCGAGGACATCCTCGGCATCGGTCATCTGTCGATCTACGACGCTTACCAGCGGCCGATGTCGGCGGTGTTCGATCTCAGCCAGAAGGCCTGGACGTTCGAGGCAACCGAGCCGGCGCCGTTTGCCGCTGCCTTCATGGGTGGAACGCGCGCGCCCAAAGCCGCTGCATTCCACTTTGCGCAGACCCCCGCGTACTGGGCGAAGGTGACGCGCGGCATGCAATGGGACCGGGAAGATGAGAACCCGGCGCCGCAGATCGAGCGCATCTACTGGAACGGTCTCAAGCCCGGAGTGTCCTGGCCGAAGGAACGCTCCGGAGATGATTTGAGACGGGATCGCACCCGCCTCCTCGTCTCGTTCGAGGCTAACGGGACACGTTGACTCCCGCCGCGGACTGTTGCGTTCCCCGGAACCGACAGCCGCCGTCGGTGCAGACGAACTCCCCGCTCGGCGGTATCCGATGCTCCCGCTCGTGCATCTCGCGCAGGATGCGAGCCTTGCGCTCTCCTGTGAGACTGCGCACATAGCGCGCGTTCAGCGGGTCCCAGGGACTGTGGAAGCCATCCATCTCTGCGATGGCCTTATCCTGACTCATGCCTTCGACCAGAACCCGGTACGCCGCCGCAATGATGCCGGTGCGATCGACCCCGGCGCGGCAACTGACGAAGACGGGCTTCGGCGCCTCGTTGATGATCGCCAATACGGAGGCCACGCGCTCATCGAGGTGATAGTGAGTCAACACGTCGACTGCGGCGAAATCGCGTACTCGAAAGTAGGTGACCGAGCGTGCGACCCGCGGGTCGAGGCTTGCCGACTCGAAGGCGTGCCGCATGTCGAGCTGCAGACTCACGACGGTCCTGATGCCATGCTGGACCAGCCACGCCGCGTCCGCTCGGCTAGGGGCCGCTCCCCGCCAGAGGACGCCCGGACTGACGACACAGAAATTGTGCATCTCCGAACCCAGATCGTGGGCGCACGCGCCGGGCAGGGTATGCCGCGAAAAATAGACGCAGCCGGAAATGATGCAGGGAAGCAGACACGAGAGGACGCGTGTGGCCCTGGATAGACGATCGCTCATGGACATGCAGAGTACTTATCACCTTCACCTGAGCTGTGCCGGGGTCAGGCGACTTCGCCCTGCGATGGCGGGCGCCGAAGACCTTAGCCCCGGCGGTCTTCACGCAATATAGTAGCGTCGGCGGTCCTGCCCAGCTGAGCGAGTCTCATGAGTCCATCCATCGTCCCTCTGGAAGGCCCGGCCACATGGGAAGCGTGTGGGCCCGAACCGGATCGCGTGCTCAACGGCCAGCCGGCCCACCGCGCGTGGAATGTCTTCACCGACGGCACCGGTCAGTTCTTCTGCGGCCGCTGGTCCTCCAGCCCCGGAAAATGGCGCGTGCGCTATACGGAAAGTGAGCTCTGCGTGCTGACGGCGGGGCGCGTGACCATCGAGAGTCTCGAGGGGGAGCGCCATTCGTTTGCCGCCGGTGATGCGTTCGTCGTGCCGGCAGGTTTCGAGGGAGCCTGGACCGTGCACGAAGAATGCGAGAAGTTCTACGCGATCTTCGAGCCCAGAAAGGAAAGGACATGACCCACGCCGGCACCGCCGATCTGTTGGCCGAGGCAGTCTCGTGGCGACATCACCTGCACCGTCATCCGGAGCTCGCCTTCGGCGAGCGGGAAACCTCGGAGTTCATCGCCGCACAGCTCGACCGGTTTGGATTGCAGGTGCATCGCGGCCTCGCCGGGACGGGAGTGGTCGGAACTCTGACCCGCGGCACCAGCCGGCGCAGCATCGGCATACGGGCCGACATCGACGCCCTGCCGATCCGGGAAGAGAGTGGCGCAGAGCATGTCTCCGGCGTGCCCGGCGTCATGCATGCCTGCGGACACGACGGTCACACCGCCATGGCGCTCGCCGCGGCCCGCATCTGTGCGACTCTCCCCGATCTCGACGGCACGGTGCATTTCATTTTTCAGCCCGCGGAGGAGAACGAAGGCGGCGGACGGCGCATGGTGGAAGAGGGGCTCTTCAAATCATTCCCCTGCGACAGCATCTTTGCGCTGCACAACTGGCCGGCGCTTCCGGTCGGCACCTGCGTGGCACGCGATGGCCCGATGATGGCCGCATTCGGAACCTTCGAGATCGGCGTTCGCGGCCGGGGTGCTCACGGAGCGATGCCGCACGCAGGTACCGATGCAATCCTCACCGCAGCACAGGTGGTTTCGTCTCTGCAAAGCATCGTCGCCCGCAATGTCGATCCACTCGAGTCCGCCGTCGTGTCGGTGACCCAGATCCGGGGCGGTGAGACCTGGAACGTGCTTCCTGAGGAATGCATCATTCGCGGAACGGCTCGCTGGTACGAGAGCAAGGTCGGTGACTGCATCGAGGCGCGCATCTCCCAACTCGCCGGCTCGGTGGCAGCAGGCTTCGGCTGCACCTCGCAGGTCCGCTACGAACGGCGCTACCCGGCAACGATCAACGATCCGGCCTCGGCAACGCTCCTTCGTGAGGTTGCCGCCGCGACGCGACTGAATGTCATCGAGTCCCGCCCGAGCATGGGCTCGGAGGATTTTGCCTACATGCTGCAGGCGGTCCCGGGCTGTTATCTATGGCTGGGCGCAGCGCGCGCCGGCGAGAATCCGGGCCTGCACTCCCCGCGCTATGATTTCAACGACGAGGTGCTGCCAGCGGGCGTCGAGCTCTGGGTGTCCCTGGTGCGCAGAAGCCTGGCGCGGGCATAGCAAGGACGACTACAGCTTGATCAGACCGGCGGGCGTCGCAGTGAAGCCGCCTTTGTCGAAGTAGAGCGGCCGAAGATCGTCCATGAAGTCGACGTGCAGCCATTCGCAGCGCGCCTCGCGTGCTTCCTCGACGCACATCGCGAGCATCTGCGTCGCCACACCGAGGCGGCGGCAGTTGCTTGCTACCATCGTGTCCAGGACGAACGCATGGAGGGCGCCGTCCCAGGCGACGTTGACGAACCCGATCAGTGATTCCCGGTTGCGCGCGCATACCCAGCCGAGGCTATGGCGGTTGACCCGAGTCCACCAGTCATCACCGAATATGCGGTGGCTGAATGCCTCGGCGTGCAGTACGTTCACGGCCTCATTGCTGAATGGGCCGCGCCAAAAATAGGAAACATCCATGTCCGCCATTCTGGCAGGCGATGGACTCGATGCGCAACGGCACGGCGATGCTCGCCTGGTGGAGATCAGGCCTTCGAGCGACGCCGAGCGTAGGCCCGGCGGACCCGCTCGCGGTTGCCGCAGACCTCGCTCGAGCACCACATCCGGGAGTGGCCGGGGCTCTCATCGATGAAGTACCAGCCGCAGCCCTCCGCCTGGCAGGAGCCGACTCGGGCTGCATCCTCCGACGCCAACACCGCGGTGAGGGACCACAGGACCGGCCACAGAGGCTGACGGAGGTTGGCGCCGTCGAGCTCGAACACGTAGCGGCCGCCTTGGAAACATAGGCCGGGCTCGGAGGGCAGCTCAGCCAGTTGCCTGTTGAGGGCGCTCAGCCGCGCGCGGCGGCGTGCGATCAGATCCTCGGTAATCGCCCAGATCTGGCCGCGGAGCAGGTGCGCTTCGCGCACGATGACGTCGGCTTCCGTGCGCCTGGCAGCCTGGGCTCTCAGTCTCGCGACGGCGCGGGTCGGCAACGTTTCCCGCCGCTCGCTCCAGGCGAGCAATGCCGGGTAATCCGGGATCAGCTCGACCGGGCTGTCGGTCAGGCGCCAATCGAGCGTATTGGCGAAGTCGAGACAGACGCGGCCACCGAAGAACTGAGTCGCCGCACGCGCCGGATCTCTTGACATGCGCCGGGTGCCTCGGGAATTCTAATGCACTAGGGCATTATAGAGCGGAAGAGCATGACTGCAAGCGCAGCTGAGGACCGACGACCGAGGGTTGATCTCTACGGGCCTCTCCTTAAGCTCGCCGCGGATCGAGCGGGACGTTACCTCGCAACGATCGAGAACCGTCGCGTGGGCCCGTCTTCGGCCGATGTCGCATCACTCGCGGAGCTCGGCGGCGCTCTCGCGGAGAAGGGTCATGATCCTCGAGCCCTTCTCGATCTCCTCGACCGCGCCGGCTCGCCCGCCACGATGGCCGTGATGGGACGTCGTTTCTTTGGCGGGGTCATTGGCGGGTCATTGCCGGTCACGGTCGCAGCTCACTGGCTCGCGGATGCGTGGGACCAGAACGCCTGTCTGTTCGAGCTTTCCCCCGTGGCGGCCTATCTCGAGGAAGTTGTCCTCGATTGGCTGATCGACCTGTTCGGCCTGCCTCGGGAGGCCGCGGGCGCCCTGGTCGTCGGCACGCAATCAGCACATCTGACGGCACTTGCCGCTGCGAGGCACGCGCTCCTGGCCAACATCGGCTGGGATGTGGAGCAGGACGGTCTTTTCGGAGCACCGCCCATCACCGTGGTCGTAGGAGAGGAGGCCCATGCGACACTGCTGAAGGCGCTCGCTCTCCTCGGGCTGGGACGCCGGCGGGTCGTGACCCTGCCCGTGGATTCTCAGGGACGGATGCAGGCCACCGCGATCCCCAGGCTATCCGGTCCGACGATCATTTGCGCGCAGCTCGGCAACGTCAATTCCGGCTGCTCTGATCCGTTGGAAGCGCTCTGCGATGCGGCGCGCCGATCGGGGGCATGGGTCCACGTGGATGGGGCGTTCGGAATGTGGGCCCGCACGGCGCCTGCCCGTCGGCATCTGACCACGGGTCTCGAGCTGGCCGACTCCTGGGCGACTGACGGGCACAAGTGGCTCAACACGCCGCAGGACTGTGGCATTGCCTTCGTCCGCCAACGCGAGATGTTGCGGCAGGCCATGGCGGTCTCGGGCGCCTACTACGGAGAGCCGGCCGGACGGGATCCCATGCGCCGGTGCCCGGATTCCTCGCGGCGGGCGCGCGCGATCGAGCTTTGGGCGGCGCTGCGTTACCTGGGACGCCGTGGCATCGGTGATCAGATCGAGCGTACCTGCCGGCTCGCCGCGCAGTTCGCCGACGGCTTGCGGCGAGCGGGGCATGAAATCCTGAATGACGTGGTGCTCAATCAGGTGCTCGTGTCTTTTGGTCCGGGCGATAGGACCGAGCGCATCATCAGCGTCATACAGGACGACGGCATCTGTTGGTGCGGCGGCACGACGTGGCATGGCCGCAAGGCGATGCGGATCAGCGTATCGTCCTGGGCGACGACCGAGAGCGACATCGACCTATGCCTGCAGGCGGTGGAGAGCGCGCACCGGCGCTGCGCGTAGCCGCCTATACCCCTTCTTTTCAGCCCCCAATGATCGCTGACTCCAAAGTGCGACGAATCCGCTACTGGACATATCCTGTTTGAAGGGCCATGCTTGGGACACCCTGAGCTCGGCTCGTCTCTAATTAGAGACAAGCTTGAGCTCAAGGCGATAAGGGCAAACCCGCCGAAAGGCGGGGACGCAAAGCTACCGGTCTAAGGGCTCAACGGTCTATGACAGCGGGGTTGCCACTCCACTCCCAGGTGTGAGCGTGCACGCTCGGCTGCATCGGATCCGGCCCCTCCTGCCGGCGAGTCGACGTTTATTTCGGGGGACCCATGACATTTACGGGATCCGCTGGCTCTTCGGGCACCAACATCGTGCACCGAGGCGAGGCCGGTACCGGCCCATTCATGCTGACGCTGTGCCGGCTGGTCGAGCCGGTCTCGATCCGGCCGCCCCAATCACCGCACCTCAGGCCTTTCACATTCTTTACGAGCCGTGCGCGCGAGCCGGATGGCAGCGAGCAGCTCTATCTGCACATGGGATTCTTCGAAACCCTGACCCACGCCGAAAAGTGGGCTCGAGCCGTGCGCGGCCGGCATCCCGATGCGATCGCAACCATTACGCCGCCCGCGTTCTGGCAATTGGATGCCGAAGCGGCTGCATGGCGCCCTGATTCGCGGGAAGGAAACGCCGACAGCCCGCCGTTCGCTCCGGTCGACAATCGATCCCTCACCGATACGCAGGTGATCAACATTCTGCGAACGCGGCATCCGGCGCCGCCTGAGATCGATAGTGACGCACCCTCCACGGATCAGATCGAGCTGCTGCGCCCCGACGATACCGGTACCCGGCGCGCCTTGCGGGAGGCCGTCATTCGAGGCGCACCGGTTTCCTTTGCCGTGCAGCTGCACTGGTCGGCGCGGTCCATCGATACGGCCCGGATGCCCCAGCTCCCCATATTCAAAGCATTTACGCTCTATGCCGTTGAGAGCCGCCGTACGAGCGGCTCCTGTCATTTTCTGCGGCTCGGGTTCTTTCCGGATCCGGTTTCGGCGAAGCGGGTCGCAGCGCATCTGCGCACCACCTTCAGTTCGGCTGCGGTGATACCTGTTCTCGACGATGAGATTGCCCGTGCACGCGAAGCCTGCACGGACACGTCAGCGGTCCCCTGTCTCGTGCAGCAGCGTTTCGATCAGACGCTCGATTTTGGTGGTATCTCCCGTGGAACGACCGGGTCGAAGTCAGAGATCGGCCGCCGCCGCGGCGGTTCCCGCGACGCCGAGACTCTCGAGCAAACACTTGCGGAGCTTGCCGAGCGGGAAATGTGGAGTGACACCG
>Ga0134125_10004579_pt1 | contig 15802 bp, 15 predicted proteins | sample KB31751_FD_96464 | JGI IMG/M metagenome (GOLD analysis project Ga0134125, IMG submission 96464) | Terrestrial soil microbial communities with excess Nitrogen fertilizer from Kellogg Biological Station, Michigan, USA - KB3-175-1 | ecosystem: Environmental > Terrestrial > Soil > Unclassified ... | reverse complement strand
GAGCTTCAGCTTCAGGATCGTCGTGGCCACGCGCAGCTGCGCGTCGGCGGCCAGGCGCTTCTCGCCGTCCTTCATGACGTTGGCCTGCGCCACCATCGCCGGATCGGCCTCGACCTCGACATCCGGCTCGAGCCCCTTGCCGTCGAGCATCGCCCCCGACGCCGCGCGGAACACCATGATGGTGTACTTGATGCCCCAGCCGTTCCCCAGCTCGTACAGCTCCTGCGCGTTCCACTTGCCCATGGTCCGCTTGCCGACGACCTTCGCGCCCGCCTGCTTGAGCGCGCCCGCCAGCACCTCGGCCCCCGACGCCGTCATGTTGTCGACGAGCACCACGATCGGCACCGTCACCCGCGGCTCCGCCGACGTGTGCTTCTCGACGACGGCCCCGCCGCGCCGGATCTCGCTGACCACGAGCGCGCCCTTGGGCAGCATCAGCCCGGCGACGTCGAACATGGTGTCGTAGCGCCCGCCCTGGTTGTCGCGCAGGTCGACCACCAGCCCCTTCATGCCGCGCAGCTTGTCGAGCGCCGCCGACACCAGCGCCGGCGTCTTCGACGTGATCATCTTGATCTGCATCAGGCCGACGCCGCCCGGCAGCATCGCGGTCACCACCGGATCGACCACGAACGCCGAGCGCTTGATCGTCTTGGTCACCATCTCGGCGTCGCGCAGGATGGTCAGCGTCGCCGACGTCCCCGCCTTGCCGCGCATGGTGCGCGCCACCTCGTCCTTCGACATGCCCTTGAAGGTCTTGCCGTCGAGGCGGAGGATCTTGTCGCCGACCATCAGCCCCGCGCGCTCGGCGCCCGAGTTGGGCACCACACCGCGCACGTCGACGATGCCGGCGTCGGAGTCGACCTCGATCTGCACGCCGAGCCCGACCACCTCGCCGACGAGGTCCGCCTTCATCGCCGCCAGCTTCGACGGCGAGAGCAGCTCGTCCCACTTGCCCTTGCCGACGCCGTGCAAGAGCCCGTCGGTGGCCGCGCGCCACATCTTGTCGTCGCTCAGCTTGTCGTCGACGTAGCCCTTCTGCAAGAGCTCGCGCGCCTTGAGGAACGCCTTCTCGCCGTCGCGAAACGAATCGTCCGCGCGCGCTTGCAGCGTCACGGCCACGAGCGTGAGCAGGATGAACGCGAGTGTTCGCATGCCTACAGGAACGCCAGATTCTCCGGCGTCGACCGCGCGGTATCGATGGTCTCGTCGTGCTTGACCGGCAGCACGTCGGGCATGGGCGTCTCGATCCCCGCGCTCGTGCCTCCGTGATGCGCCCGCCCGCCGCCGAGCGCCTGATACAGGATCGGCGCCAGCACCGCCGCCGCCGACGCCAAGGCCACCGCCAGCCACGGCGCCCGCTCGCGCTTCTTCGGCGCGGTCACGCCGAGCTGCTTCATGGCCGCCGCGCGCACCCGCGCCCGCACCATCTCCGACGGAGCCTTCGCATCCTCGCCGGCATCGATCGCCCGCTTGAGCGCGAGATACGAGCTCACGCAGCGCGCGCAACCCGCCAGGTGCGCCTCGACCGCCGCGCGCGTCGCTCCATCGAGCGCCGCCAGCTCGAACCCGATCAGCTCTTCCTCTACCCGTGCGCAGTCCACTGTTTCATCTCCTTTCGCAGCTCTGCCACCATCTGGTGCATCCGCGATTTCACCGTGCCGAGCGGTACCGCCAGCACCTCGGCCATCTCTTCGTACGATAACCCCGACGCCCGCAATCGATACACTTCCGCGAGCGATTTGGGCAAGCGCTCCACCGCCGCCGCCAGCGCCGCCGCCGTCTCCCGTGCCTCGAGCGCCGCCGGGGCCGCGGCCATGGCCGTCCCCGGCTGCTCCATGCTGTGCCGCTCCTTGGCCGCCTCGCCGCGCCGCCGCGACCGCAGCCGGTTGAGCGCCGCATTTCGTGCCACCTGATGCACCCACGCCTTGAACGATCCGCGCGAAAAATCGGCCGGAGCCCGCAACACGGTCATGAAGGTCTCGTGAAACACGTCCTCGGCTTCGGCGGCGTCGTCGAGGTAGGCGCGGATGAAGCCGTACAGCCGCCGTTCCCAGCGCCCATAGAGCGCGTCGAAGGCGTCCATCTGCCCGCGGCGCATGCGCTCGAACAGCGACTCGTCCGACTCCATCCACCCCATGAAACACCAAATCCGAACGAAAGTTCGGCTATTGGCGTGCGATTTCGGCGGGGATCGTCCCCATCCGTCCGGCGCGGAAGTCGGCGATCGCCTCCAGGATCTCCTCGCGCGTGGTCATGACGAACGGCCCATAGCGCGCCACCGGCTCGCCGAGCGGCTTGCCGTCCAGGAGCAGGAGCTCCGCCCCCTCGCTCGCCCCGAGCTCGACCGAGTCGCCTCCGCCGAGCACCGCGAGCTGCCCGTCCTTCACCGGCCGCCCGCCGACCGTGGCCGCGCCGGACAGCACGTACACCATCGCGTTGTGCTCGCGCGCCACCGGCTGCACGTGGTGCGCGCCTGCGCCGAGCGAGAAGTGCAGATAGGAGATCGGTGTGCGCGTGTCGATCACCGAGCGCACGCCGAGCGCCTCGCCGGCGATCACGCGCACGCGCACCTTCTTGTCCGCGCTCTCGGCGACGGGGATGCGCTCCGCCGGCACGTCCTGGTAGCGCGGCCGCATGCGCTTGTCGGCGCGCGGCAGGTTCACCCAGATCTGAAAGCCATGCACGCGCCCGCCCTCGCGACGGATCTGCTCCGCCGGCATCTCCGAGTGCAGCACGCCGTCGCCCGCCGTCATCCACTGCACGTCGCCCGGCTTGAGCCGCCCCGAGTTGCCCTGCGAGTCGGCGTGCACGAACTCTCCGTCGAGGAGGTAGGTGACCGTCTGAAAGCCGCGGTGCGGATGATCGGGCGCGCCCTCGGCCTCTCCCGGCCCGAGCTCCATCGGACCCATCTCGTCGAGCAGCAGAAACGGATCGAGGTGGTCGAGCCGCTCCGTCGGAAACGGGCGCCGCACCACGAAGCCGGCGCCCTCCCGCGTCGAGATCGCGTCGATGATCTGGGTGACCTGTCTTGCCTCGGCCATGCCGCGAACGTAAGGCTTGCATCGCCCCGCCGCAATCGCTACACCGGTTGGACCATGCGGGAAAACCTGATTGAACGCGAGGAAGATCTGGCGCGCATCGTGCGCGACGCGCGCACCATCGCCGTCGTCGGCATGAAGGACGGCAGCGATCCCGACGTCCCGGCGTTCGTCATCCCGAAGGCGCTCAAGGCGCGCGGCCTGCGCGTCATCCCGGTCAACCCGATGATCCAGGCGTCGCTCGGCATGACGGCGTACAAGGATCTGGCGTCGGTGCCCGAGGCCTTCGACCTCGTCGACGTCTTCCGCCGCAGCGAGAAGGTCGGCGAGCTCGTCGACGAGATCCTGGCGTTGCCGCCGGCGCGTCGCCCGCGCGTGGTCTGGATGCAGACCGGCATCCGCAACGACGTCGCCGCCGCGCGGCTCGCCGAAGCCGGCATCCAGGTGGTGCAGGACCACTGCCTCAAGGTCTACAGCGAGCGCTACCGGGAGCTGCGCGTCCCGACGCTGCCGGTGTAGTCGTGGATGATGTCGAGATTCGTGCCCGCCTCGACGAGGTCGCGCAGGCGCTGCGCCCGCTGCACAAGGCGCTCGTCGACCTGGTGAAGGCGGACTACGAGAAGCAGAAGGGCCAGCCGATCGCCGGACCGGTGCAGCTCTTCCAGCTATTGACGCAGGATCCGTTCTTCCTGTGGCTGCATCCGATGTCGGCGCTCATGGCCGAGATCGACGAGCTGCACGATCAAAAGAAGCCGGTCGAGCCCGACGAGGTCAAAGCCGTGCGCGCGACGCTCGAGGCCCTCGTCGGCCATCGCGGCCAGGAGCCGTCGCCGGACAGCTTCGTCTCGCGTTATCTCGAGATCCTGCAGAACGAGCCGGACGTGGTCATGCTGCACGCGCGCGTGCGCCGCGCGCTCGACAAGCTCTGACTAGAGGCAGCCGCCGAGCGCGTCGTAGATCGATTCCGTCTTGCCCGGCAGCGTTCGCTGCAGCGGCGGCGTCGAGCCGCCCGCCGTCAGCGTCGTCAGGAAATCCGACAGCGCGATGCCGGTGACCGAGATGTGACACGAGAAGGTCTTGGCGTTGGTCTTGATCGTCCCCGTCGTCGGGTTCACCGTCTCGTAGCTGCCCGCAAACACGTAGGTGCAGTTCTTCAGCACCTTCGTCGACGTGTTGATCGAGCAGCGCAAGCGCAGCGGCTCGAGGTTCGAGTAGTCCCCCCCGCAGTAGGTGTCGCCGCAGATGTCGTCGAAGTCCTGCTTGAGCGAGCCGATGACGCCCATCCAGCTCTCCCAGGTGCCGTCGCCCTGGTCGTTGGCCCACTCCTCGACGTCGTCGTAGCTGGCCGGCGTCGTCGCCGCGGTCGCGTCTTCTTTGCCGCCCTCGAGCGACGAGGTGGTCGCGTTGCCATCGCTGGCGCCGGTCGCCAGCCCGCCGCACGCCGCCGCCGCGAGAACCATCATCATCATTGTCTTGCGCATGGGGCGGCTCCTTCAGCAAGCCGCGTGCCCCGCATAAGCGCGCGATTCCTCACGCGCGCGATTGACCAAACTTCGGACGTGGCGTCGCGAATCGCCCCGAATGGCTAATTGACGCTTCTGAACGAGGGCGCGGCTTCGTTGGGATTCGGCGTCGGCGCCACGCTCGTCTTGGCGGTCTCGAGCAGCACCGCCTGCGAGCGGATCGCCGGCCCGGGCCGCACCACGCGCTCGTAGCGCCCGTCGGGCTGCAGCGCGCGCGCCTTGACGTTGTCGCGCAGCGCCGTCCCCAGCACCTCGTGGAGCAGCCGCGTCTTGAGGGTCGGATGCTCGATCGGGCACATCACCTCGATGCGGCGCACGAAGTTGCGCGGCATCCAGTCGGCGGACGCGATGTACACATCGCACGACTCGGGCGGCCCGAACGCGAACACGCGGCTGTGCTCGAGGAAGCGATCGACGACGCTGACCACGCGGATGCGCTCGCTCAATCCCTTCACGCCCGCGCGCAAGCAGCAGATGCCGCGCACCAACAGATCGATGTCGACGCCGGCCTGGCTCGCCGCGTAGAGCGCCCGGATCGTCGACGGGTCGACGAGCGAGTTCATCTTGGCGATGATGCGCGCCGGCTCGCCCTTGCGCGCCCGTTCCGTCTGCTTGGTGATGAGGCTGATGATCTGCGCCTGCAGATCGAACGGCGCCACCGCCATCTTCTTCCAGTGCGGCGGCTCGCAATAGCCGGTCAGCATGTTGAACAGCGCCGAGGCGTCCTCGGCGATCTCGGGCCGCGTCGTGAGGAACGACAGGTCCGTGTACTGCCGCGCCGTCTGCGGATGGTAATTGCCGGTGCCGATGTGCACGTAGCGGCGGATCGACTCGCCCTCGCGCCGCACCACCAGCGACACCTTGCAGTGCGTCTTGTAACCGATGAGGCCGTAGACGACGTGGACGCCGTTCTCCTCGAGCCGCCGCGCCCAGGCGATGTTGTTGGCCTCGTCGAAGCGCGCCTTGATCTCGACGAGCACCGTCGCCTGCTTGCCGTTCTGCGCCGCGCGCGACAAGGCGCGCACGAACGGCGAGTCGCCGCCCGAGGTGCGGTAAAGCGTCATCTTGAGCGCCAGCACGTTGGGATCGTCGGCCGCCTCTTCGATGAAGCGCACCACCGGGTCGTACGACTCGTACGGATGGTGCAACAGCACGTCCGACTTCTTGATGACGTCGAAGATCGGCACGTCGGGATCGCGCAGCGCCGTCGGCACCGCCGGCACCAGCGGCTCCACGCGCAGCTCGGGCCGCCCGTCGAGCTTCTCGAGCGCCACCAGATCCTGCAGCTGCAGCGGCGACTGCACGCGATAGATGTCGGCCGGCTCGACCTCGAGCGCCGCGGCGAGCAGCTTCTCCACGTCCGCCGACGCCGACGCCGACAGCTCGAGCCGCACCGTCGCGCCGAGCTCGCGGCGGCGCAGCTCCTCCTGGATCGACAAGAGCAGGTCCTCCGACTCTTCTTCGTCGACGAGGAGGTCCGAGTTGCGCGTGACGCGGAAGCGCGCCGTCTGCCGCACCTCGTAGCCGGGGAACAGATCGCCGACGTACGCCGAGATGACGTCGCCGAGCAGCGCCACCGACTGCTTGCCCGGCTCCGACGGCAGCCGCACCAGGCGCCCGAGCACCATCGGCACCTGCACCACCGCGAGCAGCTGCTCCTTGGGCACGCGTGCGCGCCGGCGCCCGTGCGATTTGGCGAGGATGACCGCGATGTTCAGCGAGCGGTTGCGCAGGTTCGGGAAGGGATGGCCGGGGTCGACCGCGAGCGGGGTCAGCGCCGGAAAGACGTTGACCGTAAAATGGTTGCGCGCGAACTGGCGCTGCTCGGCGGTGAACGCGTCCGGCGTCACGACCGAGATGTTGGCCGCCGCCAGCTGCGGGCAGAGCTCCTCGCGCCAGATGCGGTCCTGCTCGGCCACCAGCGCGTGGACCTTGTCACCGATGGCGGCGAGCTGGTCGACCGCGGTCATGCCGTCGGGGGCGGTCTCGGACAGCTTTTCGAGGATCTGCTGCTTCAGGCCGGCCACCCGGATCATGAAGAATTCATCGAAGTTCGACGAGACGATGCCGATGAACTTGAGGCGCTCGTAGAGCGGCAGCGACGAGTCGCGCGCTTCCTCGAGGACGCGCTCGTTGAAGGCCAGCCAGCTGAGCTCGCGGTTCAGAAACAGGCGCGGCTCGGACTCGACGTGAGCGGCGTCGGCCGGTTTTACGATCTTCAGATGGTCGGTCCGCCGGGAAAGCAGATCGTCCGGGTTTGGCGAATCCATGACGAACTCTGAAGTCTAGCATGTAGGCACCACGAGGCTCTGTGACGTTTGAGTGACGCGCAAAGCCGAGGATTTCGCGGTATTATCGCGATCATGGTGTTCGCGCGGGAGGCGAGCCGCTGATGCGCGTCACCTTCTATGGCGTGCGTGGGTCGATCGCCACCCCCGGCCCTTCGACCGTCCGCTACGGCGGCAACACCGTCTGCGTGGGCGTGCGTACGCTGGACGACACGCTCGTGGTGTTCGACATGGGCACGGGAATCCGCGTGCTCGGCGATCAGCTGATCGCCAGCGGCGCGCCGCTGCCCGAGCCGATCCACGTGTTCGTGACCCACGCGCACTGGGACCACATCATCGGCGCGCCGTTCTTTGCGCCGATCTATCGCAAGGAAGCGCACGTCATCTTGCACGCGATGTCGGCGCGCGCCGAGGCGTCGATCCGCAAGGGCGTGCTCTTCGACGGCGAGCACTTTCCGGTGCGCATCGCCGATCTGCCCGCGCACCTCGAGCGGCCGTCGTTCGTCGAAGGGCCGATCCGCGTCGGCTCGGCGATGGTGCGCTCGGTGCAGCTCAACCACCCGGGCGGCTGCGAGGGCTTTCGCATCGACGACGCCGACGGCTCGAGTGTCTGCTATTTGACCGACAACGAGCTCGGCGGACCTGCGCACGGCGGCGGCGGCGGCGTGGCGCCACCGTCGGAGCTGGCGAGGTTCGCGCACGGGGTGGGCCTCCTCATCCACGACGCGCAGTACATGCCGGCGGACCTGCCGGCCAAGCGCGGCTGGGGCCACTCCGTCGTCGACGACGTGCTGGCGCTCGGCAAGGAGGCCGAGGCGCGCACGATCGCGCTGCACCACCACGATCCGTGGCGCGACGACCACGCGCTCGACATGATCGGCAACCACGCCAGGGCCTGGTGCCGCGCGCACGCGCCGGCGATGTCGACGATCGTTGCCTCCGAGGGCCTGGTCGTCGACGTCAAGCCGTAGCATTCGTCACAGACGAGCGCGGTCAGACATGTGACGGTTCGGGCATGCGAACCGGAATCGTCGCGCTCGCGCTCGTGGTCGTCGGCGGCGGCTGCCAGCGGTCCAATCCGGCGGCGAGCGACGATCTCGCCGTCGCCGGGCCCGATCTGGGTAGCGGCGAATCGGTGGATCTCGGCGGCGTCGAATCGGATCTGGCGATGGCCGCTGCACCGGACCTGGCGACGGCGCCCGGCCCGGACATGGCGACGCCGGCGCCCGGCGAGCTCAGCGTCTACGGCGGCACGACCAGCGACGGCTGGGCGATCGTCGCCGACACCGCGGGCTACGCCTGGGCGATCAAGCTCAGCGACGGCACGCAGCGGCTGATCGCCGACCAGCAGCAGTCGATGGCGGTCGCGGGCGACGTCGCGTTCGTCCGTCACGGCGGGCAAAATTGGGGGCCGCTCGAGCTGTGGCGCAATGGCGGGCCGGCGGTGCATCTCTCGGACACGGGCCTCGACACCGTGTGGGTGGTGCCGCCCATGTCCGACGGCGCCGGCCACATCACCTACGTCACCGGTGCGGGCGGCCCAGGCGAATTCTGGCTCGACACCGTCGACCACTCGGCGCCGCGCGCCGTCGCCGCGGTCTACGATTGGGATCTGCCGAGCACCTGCACGCCCCAGCTGCACTTCCTGGCCGGCCGCCTGCTCATGCTGCATTGCGCGAATCCCGGCTCGACTGCGCCGACCAAGAACCTTTTGTCGTCGTACGACCTCGCGGGCACGAACGACGTCGATCTCGCGACCGACGCCCTCTCCTACGACGCCGCCGACGGCGTCGGCGTGCTGCTGGTGTCGAAGTCGGGCGCGCTCAACATCGTCGCCGCCGACGGCAGCGGCACCCTCACGCAGACACCGCTCGTCAGCAATGCATTTCGCGCTCGCTTCACCCCCGACGGCGAGGCGGCGCTCGTCGACATCAAGATCACTGGCGCGCTCGACCGCGTCGACCTGGCGAGCAAAGCGGTGACCGAGCTGCAGCCGAGCGGCGTCGTCCATCTGTACAAAGTCTCCGACGACGGGCACTGGGCCACGTACGAGAAGACCTTCGACGACGCCACCGGCCGCCAGGACCTCTGGCTGACCGACGCCCTCCACGCCGGGACGACGCCGATCCAGCTCTCCGACCTGACGATGTACCCGGGCAGCGGCTTCACCAGCGACTCCGCGTTCGTCTTCTACGTCATTGGCGCTACCGACAACACCGACACCGCTTCGCTGCGCGCGCGCCCCGTCGCGGGCGGCGCCGAGCGCGTGGTTTCCGCGACCGCGTGGGATGTGCTCCTGGCGGGTGGCAGCCGGCTCGTCTACAGCGACAACGTCACCGGCACCTACCCCGACATTCGCGTCGACCTCTCGTTCGTCGACCTCTCCAAGCCCGACGCGCCGACGAAGCTGGCGACGCAGGTCTACAGCGGCTTCGACGTGGTGGCCGACCACACGGTGGTCTATCTGCAGCCTGGCGCCGGCCTGAAGACCGCGACGCTTCCGTAGCTGCTACGCGCGCCGCTCGTACACGCGCAGCTTGCGGTGCAGGGTGGCGATGCCGATGCGCAGCTGGTGTGCCGTCTTCGTGCGGTTGCCGGCGTTGGCCTGCAGCGCGGCGAGGATGTAGTCGCGCTCGACGTCCTCGAGCGTGCGCACCTTGCCCGGCGTGTAGACCGCCGGCAGCGCGATGCGCACCTCCTCCGGCAGATCGTCGGGCGCGATCTGCGTGCCGACCGACAGCGCCACCGCGCGCTCGATCGCGTTCTCCAGCTCGCGCACGTTGCCCGGCCAGTCGTAGCGCACCAGCTGATCCGCCGCCTGTGGCGCGATGCCGCACATTTTGCGCCGGGCGCGCTCGATCGCCGTCGCCAGGAACTGCCGCGCCAGCGGCAGGATGTCGGCGCGCCGCTCGCGCAACGGCGGAATCCGGAGCTCGACCACGCGCAGCCGGTAGTACAGATCTTTGCGAAAGCGCCCGGCCTCCACCTCCGCCGTCAGATCGCGGTTGGTCGCCGCCAGCACGCGCACGTCGACGGCGCGGCTCTTGTTCTCGCCGACGCGCCGCACCTCGCGCTCCTGCAACACGCGCAACAGCTTGGCCTGCATCGCCGCCGGCACTTCGCCCACCTCGTCGAGGAGCAGCGTTCCGCCGTGCGCCGCCTCGAACAGGCCCGCGCGATCCGTGGTCGCGCCGGTGAACGCGCCCTTGGCATGTCCGAACAGCTCCGACTCGAGCAGCGTCTCGGTCACCGCCGCGCAGTTGATGGCCACGAACGGCCGCTCCGCCCGCGACGACTGATCGTGGATGAAGCGCGCCACCCGCTCCTTGCCGACGCCGCTCTCGCCGGTCACCAGCACCGTCGAATCGACGTGCGCCACGCGCCGCGCCAGCTCCAGCACCTTCTGCATCTCCGGCGAGCGCGCCACCATGCCCGCCGGCTCGTCGACGCGATCGTCGTGCTCGGCGAGCTCCTTCTTCTTCGCGCGCAGCCGCGACTCGGCCTGCTTGAGCTGCGCCGTCACCTTGGCGAGCCCCGCGTCGAGGCACTGCTTCTGGTAGTAGCCGACCTCGTCGGCGATGGCGTCGCCCCATTCCTCGCGCGACTTTCCGACCATGTGGCAGGCGGCGTCGCCCTTGCCGACGCAACGATCCTCGACGCAGATGATCTCCTTGCCGTTGCAGAACGACAGATAGCCGCTGGCGAAGCCCGCCAGCGTCCAGCACACCGCCTCCTCGGCGCGCCCGAACTGCAGGAGGTGCTGCTCGGCCTCGTACGACTCGTGCCACACCGCCTCGGCGAACGGCGCCGGCTCGCCCGGCGCGCGCACCACCGGCTCCACTCGCACCATCCCCTGCAGCGTGTGCAGCCGCCCGCCGGCGATTTTCCACTCGCGATCCGAGTCCCACGGAAACTGCGCGCGCATCGCCTGCGCCGTGCGCCAGCCGTGCGCGTAGCCGAAGCGCGTGAGCACGCCGCGCGCGACCGTCACGCCGACGGTCTCGATCAGCTCCCGGCGCAGGATGCCGAGCGCGACCGTGTCCATCAGGATCACGCGCTCGCCGGCCAGGCGCAGCACGCCGCCGTGCGATGGGAAGTCGGCGAGCTCGCGGAGATCCAGATCCTCGATTTTCATATTGAGACTGTAGTGTCTCATTTTGATTCGCGCTATGTTTTGTTATTCAGTAATTGCATGTAGTTACAATTTGGCGCGGCCGATGCTCTAGCAGCGGGCAGGAGGCAACGCCATGGCAACCTGGACCTTCGACAACAGCCACTCGAACATCGGTTTCTCGGTCCGTCACCTCATGATCAGCAAGGTGCGCGGCCACTTCAACAAGTGGAGCGGCACGTTCGACTACGATCCGGCCAACCCGCGCGCGGCCAAGATCGAGGTGCACATCGACGCTGCTTCGATCGACACGCGCGAAGAGAAGCGCGACGCGCACCTGCGCTCGCCCGACTTCTTCGACGTCGAGCATCATCCCGAGCTCGTGTTCAAGAGCACGTCGGTCGAAGGCGACGGCGAGGAGCTGCTGCTCGCCGGCGATCTGACGATCCACGGCGTCACCAAGCCCGTACAGCTCAAGGTCGAGAGCCTGGGCACGACCAAGGATCCGTGGGGCGGCGAGCGCGCCGGCTTCAGCGCGTCGCTGTCGATCAGCCGCAAGGACTTCGGCCTACACTGGAACGTCGCGCTCGAGACTGGCGGCGTCGTCGTTGGCGACAAGATCGAGATCGCGATCGAGATCGAAGCGGTGCGCGCGGTCGCGGCACAGGCGGCCTGAAAGGGGAGGATCATGATCACCGTTCGTCGAGGGAAGGAGCGCGGGCACGCCAACTTCGGTTGGCTCGACTCGTGGCACACGTTCAGCTTCGGCAACTACTACGATCCGCAGCACATGGGCTTTTCCGATTTGCGCGTGATCAACGAAGATCGCGTGCTCGGCGGCGAGGGCTTTCCGTCGCACTCGCATCGCGACATGGAGATCGTGAGCTACGTGCTCGAGGGCGCGCTCGCGCACAAGGACTCGACCGGCTCGGGCGGTGTCATCCGCTACGGCGACGTGCAGCGCATGAGCGCGGGGCGCGGCGTCACGCACTCGGAGATGAACGGATCGCGCGACGAGAAGGTGCACTTCCTTCAGATCTGGCTCTTGCCCGAGCGCGCGGGGATGCCGGCCTCGTACGAAGAGAAGCGCTTCGAGCCCGAGGACAAGCGCGGTCGGCTCAGGCTGATCGCGTCGCCCGGAGGATCGGAGGGCTCGCTCACGATTCATCAGGACGCGCGGCTGTACGCCAGCATCCTCGAGCCGGGGCAGGAGGTGAAGCACACGTTCGCGAGCGGCCGGCAGGGGTGGGTGCAGGTCGCTCGCGGGCGGGTGCGCGTCAACGGCGAGGAGCTGGCCGCGGGGGACGGCGCAGCGCTCAGCGGCGAAGCGAGCGTGACCCTCGCCGGCGTCGATCCGAGCGAGATTCTGCTGTTCGACCTCAAGTAACACCCTGCCTCTTGCGCGCATCGAACCAGTGGTTAGGTTGCGCGGTCCGTCGGAATGTCAGCAGGGTTCGCGCTCGTTCGTATCTAAAGGAGGAGAAACCACGACGTTCGGCATCCAACTGGAATCCAGGAAGGGGTGAAGCAGATGCGTATTGTCACGGCGTACTTGATGGATGGTCGCGGGCAGTCGGCGGATGGCCGGCGCTCGACGAAGCCGCCGGAGCCGGTCGTCCTCGACGATCGGCACGACGCCGTCGAGACCGACGCCGAAGCCGAGCCCGTCTTGGACGCGGAGTGGACGGAAGTCGTCGAGGAGCCGAAGCCGGCTGCGTCGAGCGACCCCTACGCCGCCTACATGGCGTCGCTCAGGCACGTGGAGCGGCTCGATCGCGACGAGGAGCACACGCTCGCGGTCGAGTACCTGCGCACGCATGACCCGAAGATCGCCAAGCGGCTCATCACGTCGAACCTGAAGCTGGTGGTCAAGCTGGCGCACGAGTACACGCGCGCCGGCAAGAACCTGCTCGACCTGATTCAGGAGGGCAACGTCGGCCTGGTGCAGGCGGTCGAGAAGTACGATCCGCACCGCAACGTGAAGCTGTCGAGCTACGCGGCGTGGTGGATTCGCGCGTACATCCTGCGTTACATCCTGCAGAACGCGCGCATCGTGCGGCTCGGTACCACGGCGACGCAGCGCAAGCTCTTCTTCAATCTCCGCAAGGAGAAGGCCAAGCTCGAGAAGATGGGCTTCGTGCCGACGACGGCGCGCGTGGCCAAGGCCATGCAGGTTCCCGAGCACGAAGTGATCGACATGGAGCAGCGGCTGGGCGCGCCCGACGCCTCGCTCGATGCGCCGGTCTCTTCGTATGGGCGCGAGGACAACGACCGCTCGCGGATGGATCTGATCGAGTCGGTCGGCGTGCGACCGGACACGATCCGCGAGGAGACCGAGTTCCGCGAGCGGCTGCACGAAGTGCTGATGGCGTTCGGCCTGCGTCTGAAGGGGCGCGACCGCGAGCTGTTCGATCAGCGCCTGATGACCGACGAGCCGAAGACCTTGCAGGAGCTCGGCGACGCCTTCGGCATCAGCCGCGAGCGCACGCGGCAGCTCGAGATGCGCCTGATGGCGCGGCTCAAGACCTACCTGCGCGCGGCGCTCGGCGACGCGGTCGATCTCGAGGCGCAGGACAGCGCCGCGTAGTCAGCGCCGAACGTTCAGCAGCCGACCGAACACCTGCGCGGCACGAGCCGCCAGCAAGCCCAGCCACTCGACGAGCGCGCGCCGCCACCAGGTCGACGAACAGTCGGCCAGCGTGATGGCGCGCGCGCCGGCGAGGTGCGACTCGATCCACGCGTCGGCGCGCGGCACCACCTCCGGGTCCTCGACCTCCACGAGCGTCTCCAGGTTCGACAGGCTCAAGGGATCGAGGTTGAAGCTGCCGACCAAGAAGCGGCGGTGATCGATCGTGGCCGCCTTGGCGTGCAAGACCGACGAGGTCCACTCGAAGATCTGCACACCGCCGCCGATCAGGCGGCGATAGAGGCTCATGGTCGCCGCGTGGACGAGGGGCACGTCGGTGCGCCCGGCCAGGAGCAGCTTGACGGTCACTCCGCGCCTGGCGGCGCGACGGAGCGCGCGGATGAGGCCGGCGTCGGGCAGAAAGTAGGCGTGCGCGACGAGGATCAGCCGCTGCGCCGCGGCGAACGCCTTCAGGTAGCGCTTACGCAGCTTGCGTCCGCCCGACTCGCTCGACAGGTAGATGTGCACGCCGCCGGCGAAGTCGCCGACCTTCTCGCGGCGCAGGCGCTTGCCCAGGCGCACCGCCGCCGGTCCGCGGATCTGCAGCGCCAGGTCGGCCCAGCCCGGCCGCCGCTCGTCGTCGGCGTACTCGTCGGCGATGTTGATGCCGCCGAGGAACGCGACCTCGTCGTCGACGAGCAGGATCTTGCGATGATCGCGCCGCAGCCGCAGCACCAGGATCGACAGCACGCGGTTGTAGATCTTGCATTCGCAGCCGGCGGCGTTGAGGCGCGCCTTGACGCTGCGCCCGCCGAGCAGCGAGCCCCAGCCGTCGATGATGACGCGCACCTTCACGCCGCGCGCCGCCGCGTCGACGAGCGCGTCGATGAACTTCCGCCCCCAACCATTGGGCGAGAACGCGTAGACCTCGAGGTAGACGGTCGCGCGCGCGGCGACGATGGCCTCGATCATCCGCGGGAACGCCTCGCGCCCGCCGTCGAGCAGGTCGACGCGATCGGCCGACTCGCCGTGTAGCGGCGTGGCGTCGGAGACGGCGACCGGTGCGGCGGGAAGCGCGACTGCCACGAGCGAAGCTTACGCTACGAGCGGCGCGCCGGCGCTATTCGTTGTTTTCGTCGATTTCCTTCGGTGGGTTGAGCTCGTCCTCGACGGTCTCGTCGCCTTCGACGTAGGCCTTGGCCATCGCGTAGAGCACACGCAGCCGCCCGCCCTCGGGCTCCCAGTACTCGGCGCGCTCGATGCGCAGCTTGATGAGCACGATGCCGCCGTCGTCGGGCTCCTCGTCGCCGAACCACAGCTTCCACGACGGCTGCCACAGCCGGCGCACCTCGTGCGGGCTGCGATCGATGTACGCCTTGGCGCTCAGCGAGACGTAGGCACGGTCGCGCGTGCGCAGGCAGCAGACGTTGACGTGCTGGTGGCGATCGATCTCGGCCGTCTTGTGCGTGTCGTCGGCGGTGACGAACCACAAGTCGCAGTCGCCGAGCCGCTCGTGCTGCAGACCCATCGGACGCGCGCGCAGCTGGCCGTCGCGCTCGAGCCCGACGAGCATCGCGGTGTCGAACTCGTCGAGCAGCGCGAGCAGCTCCTCCTTCGAACCTTCGGCTTTCTTCGTGGCTTCCATGGCGGCGAAGATAGGCCGCGGCGACTGTCCTGCCGACGGACGATGGCGGCTGGAGTAGTCAGGTCCGACCAATGGACCAGTGGATCGAACTACGTAAAATCAGCATCTTGAATCAATGTAGGCAATGGTACGACCATTGCTTTGGCGCCCGCCCACTCTTGGGGGGAAGACCATGCGCCGTTCGCTCGCTTCGATCCTTTTGCTCGCGGCCGCAGCCGGCTGCGCGCCGACCACGAACACCGCCGAGTACGACGAGCCGTTCACCAGCGCGGCGGCGACGCTGATGAATTTCGACTTCGACGGGCAGCTCACCGCGGCGTCGTCGTCGAACGCGACCGGCCACGTGCGCGCGCAGCTGCTCTACACGGTCGGCGTGCTCAACGGCAACAACGGCGTGGCGCAGCTGCAGAAGCTCGCGCTCACCAACGTCACGACGACGTACATCGGCGGCGGCCTCTACCGCACGAAGTATCACGCGCACCTTCCGGTCGCGTGGGGCGGCAAGGTGAATCTGCCGACGTCGTTCGGCCTCACGCTGCCGATGCGCTCCGACGCGCCGTCGACCTTCAAG
>Ga0134125_10004578_pt1 | contig 15803 bp, 18 predicted proteins | sample KB31751_FD_96464 | JGI IMG/M metagenome (GOLD analysis project Ga0134125, IMG submission 96464) | Terrestrial soil microbial communities with excess Nitrogen fertilizer from Kellogg Biological Station, Michigan, USA - KB3-175-1 | ecosystem: Environmental > Terrestrial > Soil > Unclassified ... | reverse complement strand
GCCGCCCGGCACGAGCTGTTCATGGAGAACGACACGGTGCGCGGCCAGGTGTTCGCCGCGTTCGACGCGTTCGTGACGGAGCAGAGCGGCTAGAGCGGCGTTCTCTACCCGTTCAGTACGTCGAGCGCCGCCTTGTGCAACTCCGGCGTTGCGGCTGCGACGCAGTTGCCGCCGGCTTCGGCGGGCTTGCCGTCCCAGGTGGTGACGATGCCGCCGGCGTTTTCGATGATCGGGATCAGCGGGGCGATGTCGACGTTCTTGAGCGCCGACTCGCAGACGAGATCGATGTGGCCGGCGGCCATCAGGCAGTAGCCGTAGCAGTCGAGGCCCCAGCGCACCTGGAGCGCGGCGGCGCGCAGCCGGGCGAGTTGCGCGGTCGTGCCGGCCTGCTCGAAGATGTCGGGCGAGGTGGCGGTCACCTTGGCGCGGCCGAGCTCGGTGACACCGGAGGTGTGGATGGGTCGCGTCTCGCCGTGGCGGCGGTACCAGGCGCCGCCGGGGAGGCCGAGGTAGGTTTCGCCGGTGAAGGGCTGCGCCATGAGGCCGGCGACGGCGCGGCCGCCCCGCATCAGGCCGATCAGCGTGCCCCAGACCGGAACGCCGGAAATGAAGGCGCGGGTGCCGTCGATTGGATCGACGATCCAGTCGTATTCCCCGGCCGAGGCTTTGGCGTCCCACTCCTCGCCGATGATGCCGTGCTCGGGAAAGCGGGCGCTGAGCACCGCGCGGATGGCGATCTCGGCATCCTTGTCGGCTTCGGTGACCGGATCGAACCCGGTCTGCCATTTGTTCTCGACGGCGAGATTCGTTCGGAAGCCGGCGAGGGTCTTGCCGGCAGCCGCGTCGGCCGCGTCGAGCAGGGTCTGCCGCACCAGATCGGCATCGAGGCCGCCGAGGGAGAGGTTTTTCATCGAAATCGTTCCAACAGAAGATTGTCGTTCTGGTGCAAGCCCATAGCAGCCAGGCGGCGCCACAAGATCGGCATTTTTGTCGATGAGCAAGTGATTCATTTATGCAACAATTGCCCAGCGGCGCCTGTGCATGATTGTGGCCGCGCTTGTATGGCAGGGCAAATCAGTTCACCCCGAAGATGCATGATGGATGGGCGGCTTGCGGTTTCCGCCTTCGGTTTAGGCAGATGTGGGCCGCCATCGTTTCCTCCCTTGACTGGGGCCGTCTCGGCAACCGAGCGGCCCCTTCTCTTCGAGAGTTACTCGGCGGCCTTGGCCGGCTGGTGCTGCGGACTGGTCAACAAGCCCATGTCGTAGCCGATCAGGGCCAGGGTCAGCCGTTCGACCAGCTGACGGATGGCATTGAAGCCCTCGTTCTTTTCGAGCGTGACCTCGTTCATGTAGAGGTGGCGGCTGATCTCGACCTGCACCGCGTGGATGCCGTGCTGCGGCCGGCCGTAGGTGCGGGCGATGAAGCCGCCGGCATAGGGCCGGTTGCGCGCGACGCGCAGGCCGGCGCCGGCAAATACCATTTCGCACAGATCGATGAGCCCAGCCGCACAGGTGGTGCCATAGCGGTCGCCGAGCACGACGTCGGGTCCGAGCCGGTCGCCCGAACGGGCGATGCGCGGCATCGAGTGGCAGTCGATCAGCACGGCGACGCCGAAGGCGGCGAGCGAATCGGCGAGCAGCTTCTGCAGCGTCGCGTGATAGGGCAGGTAGATGCCCTCGATGCGCATGCGGGCGTCGTCGAGGGTCAGGCGTTCGCGATAGATCGGCTTGTTCTCGGCCACCAGGCGGGCCAGCGTGCCGAGGCCGGCGGCCACGCGCGGGCTGGTGGTGTTGAAGCGATCCGACAGCGGTTCGTCGAACATCTGCGGATCGAGCTCCCACGGCTCGCGGTTGACGTCGAGATAGGCGCGCGGGAAGTGGGCGCGCAGCAGCGGCGTGCCGAGGTGCGGGGCGCGGGCGAAGAGCTCGTCGACGTAAGCATCTTCCGACTGGCGGATCGACAGGTGGTCGAGCCGCGTCATCTGGAGGAAACGCTCGGGGTAGTCGCGCCCGGAATGGGCCGAGTTGAACACGATCGGGGCGGTCAGCCGACGCGGGCGGATGGTCTCGAAGGCCGGCTTATCCCAGTAGTCTGACCGCAAATCACGCCTCAATGGACCGAACGGAGAAAATTATCCTGCATCCCGCCCAAGGCTTTGTCCAGAAGCGCATGAGCACCGTTGCGATTCAACAAAACTCGATTAAACATGCATCGCTGCCCAGAATGGAAAGCGGCGGGGAGTCCACATGAAACGCATCCTTCTGGCGGAAGACGACAACGACATGCGCCAGTTCCTCACCCGGGCCCTCAAGAATGCCGGCTACGAGGTGATTTCGTTCGACAACGGCAAGTCCGCCTATGAACGGCTGCGCGAGGAGCCGTTTTCGCTGCTGCTCAGCGATATCGTGATGCCCGAAATGGACGGCATCGAGCTTGCCCGGCGGGCGACCGAGCTCGACCCCGATCTCAAGGTGATGTTCATCACCGGCTTTGCCGCGGTGGCCCTCAACCCGGACAGCGAGGCGCCCAAGGACGCCTCGGTGCTGAGCAAGCCGTTCCATCTCAAGGACCTCGTCAACGAGGTCGAGCGGCTGCTCGCGGCCTGAGGCCTTCGCCCAAAAGACTCTGCTCAGACATGCACCTCGTCTTCGCCGGCCCGGTGGCGGCGACTGAGGACAACCCACAGCAGCGCCGCGTAGAAGATCGCGACCACGACGATCACCGCCCAGCCGGGGATCGGACCGAGCGCGGCATTGCCGACAATGGTGCCGATCGGCGTCGCGGTGTCGGCGCTGGCGCCTTCCTGCAGCTTGGGCGAGGCGATCTTCAGGACCCAGGCGAGAAGCAGGATCAGGAACATCCAGATGTAGTTTCGCCTGAGCCGCCGGGCGAGCGCCACGGACAGGTCGAGACGGAAATGCGGATGGCGCAGGTCTTCCGACAGGGCCTTGAGCCAGGGCTCATTGCCCACCTCGGTGCTGGCGAAGAGGCGGCCGAAATAGTGGCGTTCGAACTGCCGGACGCGCATGCGGTAGACGTCGTAGAAGCGGTAGCGCCGGGCTTCGACATAAAGCAGCAGGGCGACGAGCAGGATGGCAAAGAGCAGCACGCCATGATGCGCCGATGGCGTCGACAGCGACACCGAGAGCAGAGCGGCGACGACGGTGATGGCCCAGTTGCTGGTGCGGTCGAGCCGATCCCGCCAGCCCGACATGCGAGCCATTTCGGCGCGGTAATAATGGACGAGCGCCGTCGTCACCTCGTTGGGGCTCGAGGGCAGGCGGGGCGCAGAGATCTCCGGCAGGTCCGGCGCCTTGGCATCCATGTGGCAATGAGTCGGTGCGGCTGGGAAAGGTTCCGCGTCCATGCAAATCTTTCCGCCGGCGCGGGGCCGGAACCAAAGCCGGTTCGGCAAGCTTGGTAGTCGCCTGCCAGAGGGAGCGGTCAGGGCAGAGTTGAGCGACAGAGCAATCAGATTCGGGTCGGCGAGCCTGCTCGCCGCGGCTAGTTGGCTCTGCGCCGGTCTGGCGCAGGCGGCCGAGGGCAGCGCCACGGCGGGCAATGGCTCGGGCGGCGGCGCTGAAGCGCTGCTCCTCGCGCAGGTGGTGATCCTGGTGATCGGCGGCCGATTCCTGGGCGAGGTCATGTACCGGATCGGCCAGCCTTCGATCATCGGACAGATCCTGGCCGGCATCATCCTCGGGCCGACGGTGCTGGGCAGCCTGTGGCCGGGCGGCGAGGCGTTCCTGTTTCCCAAGAGCGGCGAAGCGACGACGATGCTGAGCGGCATCTCGACGCTGGGCATCCTGTTCCTGCTGCTGCTTGCCGGCATGGAGACCGACCTGGGGCTGGCCTACCGGCTGCGGCGGCAGGCGATCGGCGTGTCGCTGAGCGGCATTGCCGTGCCGTTCGTGCTCGGCTTCGCGGTCGGCATGCTGGCGCCGCAGGAGCTGCTGCCCGACCCGAACAAACGGCTGGTGGCGGCGCTCTTTCTGGGCACGGCGCTTTCCATCTCATCGCTCAAGATCGTCGCCACGGTGGTGCGCGAGATGAACTTCATGCGCCGCAATGTCGGGCAGCTCATCGTCGCCTCGGCGGTGATCGACGACACCACCGGCTGGGTGATCATCGCGATTACGCTCGGCATCGCCACGACCGGGTCGATCTCGCCGGGGCCGCTGGCGATCACGGTGATCGGCACGGCGATCTTTCTGGCGCTGGCGTTCACCGTGGGGCGGCGCGCCTCGTTCGAGGTGATCCGCTGGACCAACGACAACCTCCACAGCGACCTGCCGGTGACCACGGCGATCATCGGGCTGATGTGCGTGCTGGCGCTCATCACCGCGGCGATCGGCGTGCAGACGGTGCTGGGTGCCTTCATCGCCGGGCTGCTCATCGGGCAGTCGCCGATCCTGACGCGGCAGATCGACGAGCAGCTGCGGGGGCTGACGACGGCACTTTTCATGCCCGTGTTCTTCGGGCTCACGGGGCTCCACGCGGACCTGCGCGTGCTGCTCGATCCGGCGACGGCGCTGCTCGCGCTGGGGCTGGTGCTGATCGCCAGCATCGGCAAGTTCGGCGGAGCCTTCCTCGGCGCGCGGCTCAACCGGATGAGCAACGGCGAGGCGCTGGCGCTCGGCTTCGGCATGAACGCGCGCGGCTCGACCGAGGTGATCGTCGCCTCGATCGGGCTGAGCGTCGGGGTGCTCGACCAGCGGCTGTTCTCGGTGATCGTCACCATGGCGATCGTCACCACGCTGATCATGCCGCCGACGCTGCGCTGGGCGCTCGGCCGGCTGCCGATCAAGGAGGAGGAGAAGGAGCGGCTCGAGCGCGAGGAGTTCGAGGATGCGAGCTTCGTGTCGCAGCTCGAGCGCATCCTGGTGGTGGCCGATCAGTCGCCGACCGGCAAGCTCGCCTCGGTGCTGGCGGGACATCTGGGCGGCTTGCGCAACATGCCGGTGACGGTGCTGGCGCCGCCGGCCGAGCAGGAGCCGCAGCCCAGCAGTCCCAAACCGGTGGCTCCGGCGGCGAAGGAGGTCGGCAAGCCCGATGCCTCGGCCCCCGCCGAGCAGGTCAAGGCGTCGTCGGAGGAGAGCATCGTCAAGGCCAAGGAAGAGGACGAGACGCGCGAAGCGACGATCCATGTCGAGACCCGACCGCTGGTCAAGAGCCTCGAGGAGGCGATCGCCGGCGAGCTCGAGAAGGGCCACGACCTGATGTTCGTCGGGCTCGATACGGCGGCCGACACCGAGGGCTACGATCCGCGCCTGCGCCCGGCGCTCGATGCGTTCAAGCAGGCGACGGCGATCGTCAGCGCGCGCGGCAACCTGCAACGGCAGCCGGATGCGCCGCTGCGCATCCTGGTGCCGGTGGGCGGCGACAACCGCTCGATGCGGGCGCTGGAGCTGGCGGTGCTTATCGCCAGGGCGAGCGAGGCGAAGGTGGCCGCCATCGCGGTGCCGGCCGAAGACGACGGGCAGCGTCCGCCGAGCCAGATCGAGGCGATGTTCGAGCATGTACGCGAGGTGGGCAAGCACTTCGAGGTCGAGGTCAGGACCATCCGCGCCGACGGTGGCAACCGGGAGCTCGCGATCCTGTCGCGGGCCCGAAGGGGCCGCTACAATCTCGTGATCCTCGGAGTGGGGCGACGCGCCGGCGACCGGCTGAGCTTCGGCACGCTGGCCGATACGCTGCTCGCGACCTCGGATCGTTCGCTGCTGTTTTTCGCCACGGACTAAGGCGCGGCCGGAGCGGGGAATTGACGCTTGACCCCCGCGCGCCTTTTATGGTCTATCCCGCGCCGCGGCGGATGCCCGTCCGGCGCATCAGAGAGATGGGTGTATAGCTCAGCGGGAGAGCACTACCTTGACATGGTAGGGGTCACAGGTTCAATCCCTGTTACACCCACCATCTCTCTGAAAGACCACGCTTTTTGGCGTCCAGACAGGATGGGTGCGTAGCTCAGCGGGAGAGCATCGCCTTCACACGGCGGGGGTCACAGGTTCAATCCCTGTCGCACCCACCATCCTTTCCGAAGATCCCGGCAGTCGGCCCGACGCCTCGGCGCGCTGCGCCGTGGATGCGCAGAATTCACGTCGTCGCTCAGCCGGCCGATCGGCCGACGCGGCGGACGGTTGCGGCCGACGGCGGGCTGCGATGGCGACAGAAGCCGTCCCAGAGCTCGACTGCCAGGGGGGCGCCGATGTGGACGCCTTCACGCTTGAGAATTGAGCGGAGCTCCTCGGCCGAGTTGATCTCTCGCGGCCGCGCCAGCGTGCGCCGGCCGATGAGCCGGATGAAGGTTCCGAAGCCGTCGTCACGGGCATGCTCCGCGGCAAGGGCGTAGTCCCAAAAGCCGGGGCTGGCGGGCCGGGCATCGGCCGGCGCGTTGGGCGTGTTGTCTGCGACGGGGCGGTTCATTGCGTGCCTGGGGGCCGGGATGGATTGTCTCCGGTCAGTGGAGTGCGATGTCGCATGCCGTCAGGGGCGTTGCCTGAAGGCCGAATAGGTCAGGATGCACAGGCCCACGAGAAACGCCCCCGCCGTGACGTAGAGGTTGGCAAAGCCGTAGAAGGCCACGAATCCGATGAGGCCACAGGCCGCCGCCGCGAGCTCGGGCCACCACTCCAGCGCCGTCTCCAGGGATCGACGGTAACGGCGCAGCCAGGCTTCGGCGACCGTGAACATATCAATTGGGCAGCGCCGAGCGGACCGACGCCATGAAGGCTTCGCTGGTCAGCGTGGCGCCGGACACGGCATCGACGGTTGGGCTTTGGGCCGTCACGACCTCCTGTGCGAGGATAGGCAGAGCGTAGCGGTTGATAGCGACCGACGTGCCGGTGTGCGACGGCGCCTCGAGGAGCCAGAAGCTCGAGATGGTGCCGCCGGTCACGACGACCTTCACCTGCACGAAGCCGTAATAGGCGTTGGCCCGTGCCCCGGTGTAGGTCCCGTCCGGCCAGTGGCCCGCAGCGGCGTGAGCCGGCAGGCTCGCCGCCGCGAGCGCCGATGCAAGTCCAAGTGACGACAGGCCACGGCATAGTGGCATGACCTTTTCCCTCCGTCTTGCACCGATCCTGCCGCCGCTGCCTGACACGGACCTTACTCAGGTGACATCGCCGGGTTCGGCGGTGCGCTTGCGGCCGGAGAGCATGGCGGCGACGAGGTTCTCGCGATGGCGGACGCTCGCCAGCGCGACTCCGGCGAGGTGGGCGAGCACCAGGATCAGCAGCAGATCGGCAATCCGCTCGTGCAGCCTGCCGACCCAGTCGACGCCCCAGAACGCATCGGTGGTCATCAGCCATCCCGTCAGGGCGGTCGAGAACATCGTCACCAGCAGGGCGAAGATCATCACGCCGCCGGCGGGATTGTGTCCCAGGTAGCGGGCCTCCCGTCCAGTCGCGATGTCGGCGAGATAGCGGAGCACGGTGCGTGGACCGCGGGCAAACTGCCTGAACCGCGCGTAGTGGGTGCCGACGATGCCCCAGACGACGCGGATCGCCACAAGGGCGGCCGCCGCGTAGCCGGCGAGATGGTGGATATCCTCGCTGTCATGGCGAGTGAGCCAGGCCACGGCGAAGCTCGTCACCAGTGCCCAGTGGAACAGCCTTACGACCAGGTCCCAGACGCGCACCGTCGGGTGCGCGTCGGGAGCAATCGCGTCAGCCTTCGCCGGCTTCGGCATTGTCGACCTGCTGGAGCGTCTCGGCGTTGTAGGCGGTGTTGACCTTCTTGCCCGCCTTGTCGACGGCATAGACCTCGTAGCAGCCGTTCTCGGTCTTGATCTGCTTGACCGTCAGGCCCTGCGCCTTGAGCTGGTCCTCCAGCTTCGTCTTGGGTTGGAACTTCGAGGAATCCGCGGTGCTGCAGGTGGCTCCTGCGGCGAAAGCGGGGGCGGTTGCCGCAATGAGGGCCAAGGCGATCAGGCTGGTCCGAAGCATAGTCCAATGTCCTTCCTTTGGTGTCGGATGGACGAAGGTTGGCGAGCGTGGCTGACATCAGGCTGACAGGTAACGCGGTCGTTCGTCAGCTTCGTGTCAGCACCGCGTGCCGGCACCCGCCCGCGACTCTCGGTCGTCGCGCTGGAACCTGCCTCTAGCCTGAGTGCGTTCCGACGATCTTGTCCCCCTCCAGCTTGGTGAAGGGCACAAAATTGATGATCGCGCCGTTGTAGATATCCGAGCGGGCCACCTTGATGGCCCCGGCGGCGTCGGTGCTCTTGGTGATCTTGAGGACATGCTGGGCGCCGGGCGGCCCGATCGGGATCACCATCATGCCGTCGGGCGTCAGCTGCTTGAGCAGGTCAGGCGGCACGTGATCGATGCCGCACGTCACGATGATCTTGTCGAAGGGCGAGGCCTCCGGCCAGCCATAGTAGCCGTCGGCGTTCCGGCGCTGGATGGCCGAGTACTCGCTGTAACCCTCGGCGATAAGATCGGCGTAGACCTTGCCGGTGCGTTCGAAGAGCGGCTTGATGATCTCGATCGAATAGACCTGGTCGGTCAGATTGGCGAGATAGGCGGCTTGGTATCCTGACCCCGTCCCGATCTCGAGCACGCGCTCGCCTTTCTTTATGGCGAGCGAGTTGGTCATCCGCGCGACGGTATGGGGGCCCGTGATCGTCACTCCATAACCGATGTCGAGGTAGTGCCATTCGTAGGCCCGCGCCAGATTGGCGGCGGTCACGAAGCGCTCGCGCGGCACCATCAGGAAGGCGCGCTTGTCGCGGTCGTCCCAGACGTCGTGATGCGTGACGAGTTGCAGGTATCGGTCGAAGCGCTCGCCGAGGTAGCCGGGATCCTCGCCACGGTTGGCGACCATCCAGTCGATGAACGCCTGGCGGCTGTCGAGGGGCGGAGCAGCGGTCCAGTCATAGGGGTGCGGAACCGCGGCACGCGCAGTGCCGCCCATCATCGGGGCCACCATCGAGGCGGCGGCGCCGGCAATCATGCTGCGGCGAAGCATCCGATCCTCCTTTTTCGCCGAAGCGGCCAGCCTGCGCTCCGAAGCTGACGACAACCTTGCGCGACAATATCACGGGCCTCCGCTCGAGAAAGCTCGGGCCGGCCCGGCGTCGGCGGTCACGCCGCCGGTTGACCGACATCAAGAGCAGGCGGCCGGAGCGCGCTAGCCTTGCCGGAGCGCAGGAGGTCCTGATGTGGAATCATGGTTGGATGATGGGCCTGGGCTGGGGCCCCGGCGGATGGGGCTTCCCGATCGGCGGACTGTTCTGGCTGCTCCTGCTGATCGCCCTGGTCGTGCTTGTCGCGCGCGCAGCGCGCCGGCCCAGCGACCGCAGGCCCTCTCCAACTGAAGCAGGGACTGCCGAAATTCTGGATGCGCGCTACGCAAAAGGTGAAATCGGTCGAGACGAATACCTGCAGAAGAAGGCAGATATCTCGTCGGGGCCGGCCGGTCACTGATCGGCGCCCGTGGCCGACACCGGAGCAAGTGGCGGCCCCTAAATTGCCGCCGTGCCGCCGGTTCCGTCAGTGCGGCCACTTTTCGCCCGCTTCGATGCGGATCGGCAGCACATTCTCGGGCGGTGGCAGGGGGCAGACGGCGAACTCGGTGAAGGCGCAGGGCGGATTGATGGCCTTGTTGAAGTCGAGGACGATGCTGTTCGCGGTCACCTGTTCGCCATAGACGAAGCGCGAGGCCGGATAGGTGGAATCGCGCGAGGTCAGGTCGCGGATGACGAATTGCGGTGCCTCCGGCGTGCCGTGCGTCGCGATCAGCTCGAGGTTGCGGCCGTCGAGCGTGAACACCGCCTTGTGGGTGACCTCGACGTCGGTGTCGATGTCCTTGGTGGTGCCCACGGTCAGCTGCTGCGGTTCGGCGTATGGCACCCAGTCGGCGACGACGCGCCAGCGCGGATCGGGCGCAAAAAATGCGATCGGCCCGAGCTTTGCCGGTTCGGCAGAATTGGTGTCGCGGATTCGCAGCGCATTTTCGCCGTTGAGCGTGGTGATCTCGAGCAGCAAGCCATCGACGGTGAATTTCGGCGGATGCTTCTTGTCCGGTGCGACGCGGATCGGCGCCGAACCGTTGGCGGGCGTGAAGGTGACCGCGCCGGACTCATCCTGGAGCAGCGTTCCAAGCTTTTGGGGGCCGGCGGACAGCACGATGTCATTGTCCTTGCTGCTGCCGACAGTGACGCTGCCGGGCTCGAGCCACCAGCGGCCGATGATGTTGAGCCAGCCGTCGGCAGCCTTGAGGTTGCGCAAGCGCCTTTCGCGCCAGGCGGCGAGGGAGCTCAGATAGTCGGAAGAATTGGTCATGATGTCCTCGATGGTCAGGCCGGCATGCGCGGCACGCTGTTGAGCAGAGATATGGTGTAGGGATGCGCCGGGCGCGAGAGGATTTCCCGCGTCCCGCCGGCCTCGACGACGCGGCCCTGCTGCAGGATGACGAGGCGATCGCAGAGCGCAGCGACGACGCCGAGATCGTGCGACACGAAAACCAGCGTCATTTGCGTGGCGAGGCGCTGGAACAGCTCGACGATGCGGACGCGGGTCGACAGATCGAGCGCGCTGACCGCCTCGTCGGCGAGCAGCAGCTGCGGGCGGGCGACGATGGCACGCGCGATGGCGATGCGTTGGCGCTGGCCGCCGGAGAACTGGTGCGGGTAGCGCTCGACGATGCCGCGCTCGAGGCCGACCGAAGTGAGGGCTTCGGCGACGATGCCGCGATGGTCGCCCTCGATGCGCAGGGCGCGCAGCGGCTCGGAGACGATACGGCCGATCGTCTGGCGCGGATCGAGCGAGGAGTAGGGGTCCTGGAACACCGCCTGCACCTTGCGGCGGTAGATGCGCATGAAAGCGGCGTTGCCGGCATCGAGCCGGTCGCCGTCAAAGCGGATGCTGCCGGTGCTCGGGCGGTTGAGCCCGAGCAGCAGCCGCAGCAGCGTGGTCTTGCCGGAGCCGGACTCGCCGACGATGCCGAGCGCGCTGCCGCGTTCGAGCGCCAGCGAGACGTCGTCGAGCGTCCGCCGGTCACGGCTGTAGCCGAAGCCCACATGCTCGACCTCGAGGAGACTCATGGCGCGCGCTCCAGTCCGGCGTCGAAGCGATGCGCGGCGGCGACCAGCGCCTGCGTGTAGCCGTGCTCGGGCCTGGTGAGCACGCGCGCCACGGCGCCGCGCTCCACCGCTTCGCCGCGGCGCAGTACGATCACGTCGTCGACGATGCCGGAGACGATCGGCAGGTCGTGGCTGATGAAGAGCAGCGCCATGTTGCGCTCACGCACCAGCCGGTCGAGGAGCTCGAGGATCGAGGCTTGCGTGGTGACGTCGAGCGCGGTGGTCGGCTCGTCGGCAATCAGCAATTGCGGACGGCAGGCGAGCGCCATGGCGATGGCGACGCGCTGCCGCTGCCCGCCGGATATTTCGTGCGGATAGGAGCGCGCGACGCGTTCGGGCTCGGCGATGGCGACCAGGCCGAGGAGGTCGACGACCTCGCGCTCGACATCGATCCTGCGGCCGTCGCGCCGCGCCCGGCGCCGCAGCGGCTCGGCGATCTGGCTGCGGACCCGCATCAGTGGGTCGAGCGCCGTCAGCGGCTCCTGGAATACGGTGGCCGCGACCGCGCCACGCAGGCGTGTGAGGTTTGCGTCGCGGGTGCCGACGACCTCATGGCCGGCGAGCTGCACCGAGCCCCCAGCGCTGAGGCCGGGCGGCAGGAGACCGATAGCGGCGAGCGCCGTCAGCGACTTGCCCGAGCCGGACTCGCCGATGAGACCGAGGCGCTGGCCGGGTGCGATCGTGAGCGACAGGTCGGAGACCAACGGCTGTGCCCCCGTGCGGATGGTCAGGTGCTCGATGCTCAGGAGGCTCATACCACCCCCCGCCGGGTGGGGTCGGCAATGTCGCGCAGGCCATCGGCCAGCAGGTTGACGCCGATCACCAGCGACACCAGCGCGATGCCGGGGGCGAACGCCGCGATGGGCGCCGTGTAGACGGTGCCCTGCGCCGCCTGCAGCAAATAGCCCCAGGACGAATTGGGCGGCGGCGCGCCGAGCCCGAGATAACTGAGCGAAGCTTCGGCGATCACCGCAATACCGAACTGCAGCGCAAAATTGACCGCGAGGGTCGGCCAGATGTTGGGCAGGATGTGCTCGATCACGATCGATGGCCAGCTCGCGCCGGCGGTGCGCGCCGCGGTGATGAAGTCGAGCGTCAGCACGCGCTTGGCGACGATGCGGGTCAAGCGCGCGATGACCGCCGAGAGCGCGATGCCGAGCGCAAGGATGGAGGAGCCAAGGCTCGCCTCGGTCGCGGCCACCACCAGCATGGCGATCAGCAACGTCGGGAAGGCGATCAGGATGTCGAAGGCGGCGGCCAGCGCATCGTCGAGCAGGCGCGTGGCGAAGGCAGCGAGCACGCCGAGCGTTACGCCGATCGCCGCACCGATCGCGACCGCGCCGATGCCGACGATCAGCGCGATGCGTGAGCCGATCATGATGGCGGTGAAGAAGTCGCGGCCGAGCCGGTCGGTGCCGGCCCAGTGGAGGAGCGACGGGCCCTCGAGCCGGTGCCCGACCAGCGCGGTCGGATCGTAGGGAGTCCATACCAGCGTCAGCAGCGCGACGAGGACATGGATGCCGACGAGGACGATGCCGGCCCACAGCGTCCACGAACCGCGGCGCGCCGGCGCGACAGCGGTTTCGGCGAGCGCGGTCATGCGGTGTGCACCTGGCCACGCAGGCGCGGGTCGATCAGGCGCTGCACGAGATCGGCGGCAAAGCCGATCAGCAGCACCAGCAGGGTCGAGACGAACAGCACGCCCTGCACGTCCGGATAATCGCGCTGGCTGATCGCCAGCAGCAGCATCGAGCCGAGGCCGGGCAGGGCATAGACCTTCTCGATCACCACGGCCCCGAGAAAGCTCGTCGCGAGCTCGATGCCGAGGATCGAGATCACCGGCACGGCGCCATTGCGCAGGCCGTGGCGGAGCAATGCCGCAACGTAGCCGGAGCCGAGCGCGCGGGCGGTGCGCAGATAGTCGCTGCCGATCACGTCCTGCGTCGCCGAGCGCACGTAGCGCAAGAGCGAGGCCGCGATGACGAGTGCGATGGTGACGACCGGCAGCACCAGCGAGGTCGCGGCCTGCCCGAAGTCCGCCCAGCCCTGCAGCGGGAAGCCGCCGGAGGGGAAGATGTGGAGGTTCACCGCGAAGGCGGTGACGAGGAGAATGCCGAGCCAGAACACCGGGATGGCGATGCCGAGCTGCGAAACGACCGAAATCGTCGCGCCGTACCAGGTGCGCACCTTGACCGCGGAGACGATGCCGAGCGGCACGGCGATGACGATGGCGAGGAGGAAGCCGAAGATCGTCAGCGGCAGCGTCACGCTCAGGCGGTTGCCGATCTCGGGCAGCACCGGCGTGTTGCTGACGAAGGAGGTGCCAAGGTCGAAGCGCGCGAGCTTGCCGACGAAATCGGTGAACTGCACGAGCAGCGGCTGGTCGGAGCCCACCTGCGCCCGCGCGGCGGCGATCTGCGCATCGGTGGCGCCGACGCCCAGCAGGGCGTTCGCCGGGTCACCCGGCAGGAGCCGCAGCAGCGCGAACAGCACCACCGCGGCGATCAGCAGCGACAGGACCAGGATCAGCAGGCGGCGCAGGGTATAGGCGAGAATGGGCGTGGGCTTTCAGTTCGACGTGGCCGGTGACTATACCACTGTGTCATTCCCGCGAAGGCGGGAATCCAGGCAGGGCTTCCGGACGTCCGATGGGTTCGCCTGGGTTCCCGCTTGCGCGGGAATGACGTTGTGAACAATCCGCCCGGGCGGCAATCGTTCGACCGAAAGCAAAACGTCCCCGCCGGAGCGGAGACGTCACATTCGGAGTTGCGCGGCTTACTTCGCCTTCTTGATGCCGTAGACGAAGAACTGCGAATTGAGGCCGTTGACCGGGTAGCCGGTGACCTTGGCGGACGACACTACGATCTGCGGATAGAGGTAGATCCAGTCGCTCGCCGCATCGTTGGCGATGATCTCGTTGGCCTTCTTGAGATCCGCGGTCTGCTCGTCGGTCGACGAGGCGGCCTCGGAATCGGCGATCAGCTTCTGCACCTCGGGATTATTGTAGCCCCAGTAGAAGTCGGGATTGCCGTAGAACACCACGTCGCGGTGGTTGACGTGCTCCTGCAGCGTCGCGACGAAATCGTGCTTCTGGTAGACCTTGGTGTACCACTCGTTGGCGGTGATGATGTTGATGTTCACCGTCACGCCGATCTGCTTGAGCTCGCTCTGGATGAACTGCGCCACCACCGGGTGCGGGTCGTAGTCGGGGGTATCGAGCGTGAAGGTCAGGCCGTTGGCGTAGCCGGCCTGCGCGAGGAGCTGCTTGGCACTGTCGGGATTGTAGGCGTCGACGCCGGTCAGATCCTCGTACCAGGGGTCGGTCGGCGGCACCATCGACCCGATCACGGTGCCGTAGTCGCCCCAGATCGACTGCAGCAGCGCCTTCTTGTCGATGGCGCGGGTGATGGCCTTGCGCACATTGACGTCGTTGAAGGGCTTCACGCGGTCGTTGTAGGCGAGCAGCAGCTTGGTGGTCGACTGGCCGCTGCTGACGGTGAAGGCGCTGTTGCCCTTGAACTGGGCCAGCGAATCCGGGCTCTGCACCGATGTGATAAGGTCCACGGCGCCGGTCAACAGCGCGTTGTTCTCGGCGGTGGCGTCGGTGAAGTACTGGAACACCACTTCCTTGTTGGTCGGCTTGGTGCCCCAGTAGCCGTCGAAGCGCTCGAGCGAAAGGGCCGAGCCGCGGCGCCATTCGCCAAGCTTGTAGGGGCCGGTGCCGTCTTCGCTGGAGGTGATGTCCCTGGCGGTATGGTCGACGATCCAGACATAGCTGAGGTTATAGGGCAGCGAGATCGACTTGGCCGAGAGCTTGATCACCACGGTCGCATCGTCCGGGGTGTCGATCGAGGCGATGGTCTTGAGGCTCGACTTGCGCGAGCTCTTGGAGCCGTCGGCGGTGACGCGCTCGATCGACGACTTCACGTCGGCCGAGGTCAGCTTGTCGCCATTGTGGAAGGTGACGTTGGGCTGCAGCTTGAAGGTGTAGGTCAGCCCGTCGTCGCTCTTGGTGAAGCTCTGGGCGAGCTGCGGCACCACGGTGCCGGCATCGGTCAGCTGGAACAGCGCTTCATAAACGTTGCTGTTGAAGGCCTCGTTGATGCCCTGGCCGGCGCCCGCGGTATTGTCGAGGTTCTGCGGCTCGTAGAGCGAGCCGATATGGATGCTGGCATCGGGGTCGAAATCCTGCGCCAGGGCGGCCGGAACGGCGACGCCGGTCAGCAGCGCCGCTCCGAGGAGCGCGCCCGCGAGGCCGCGGGCGGAAAGCTTGGTCATCATTGTCTCCATCGTCCGGGCCGGGGAGGCGGCCCGATTGGCGCGGACCATAATCGCCCTCCGCCGATATCTCTATCCACTCGCTAGACATTTCTTGCGCCCGTCGGGCGGCGGAGCGAACGCAATTCCCACAACGTCCGCCTGCAATGAAACGCTCCCCCGGGGCGAGCTTTGCGACACCTTCATCCGCGGTTCACGCCCGCACCGCCAAGTTTACGCCGAAGTAACCGCGATCCACCCCGCGAGTCGGCTAACCTGGGTTAGGGCGACTGCGTGGGGCGTCGCCCAAATTTGGGGAGACTGCACAATGGCCAACGACATGCCGACCCTGCTGCCGACGCAGGCGCATGACGAGACGTTCGGGGGCGTGACCTACCATCTCGACGGCGAGCTGGTGCCGGTGCTGACGGTCGACGTCAGCCGCACGCCAGTGTTCTTC
>Ga0134125_10004577_pt1 | contig 15803 bp, 16 predicted proteins | sample KB31751_FD_96464 | JGI IMG/M metagenome (GOLD analysis project Ga0134125, IMG submission 96464) | Terrestrial soil microbial communities with excess Nitrogen fertilizer from Kellogg Biological Station, Michigan, USA - KB3-175-1 | ecosystem: Environmental > Terrestrial > Soil > Unclassified ... | reverse complement strand
AGGCCGTAGTCCTTGGTGTCCATCGAGTCGAAGCCGGCTTTGCCGGGAACCGTGAACAGTTCACCGGTGTTCTTGTACGTCCAGGCGTGATACGGACAGGCGAAGCGCGAGGCGTTGCCCGAGCCACAGGCCGGCATCGCGCCCCGGTGCCGGCAATAGTTGAGCAAGACGTGGCTGGCCCCCGAACGGTCGCGGGTCACCAGCAGCAAGTCGCCCAGCACCGAGCGCACGACGTAGTCGTTCTTGTTCGGCAGCTGCGCCGACGGGACGATGGCCAGCGGCACCCGCAGTTCGCGCTCGGCCAGGTCGGTCGTTTTGTCCAGGGCGTGACGCAGGCCGCGCCGCGTCAATGCCTCGTCGGTGCCGCTCGTCGGGCTGTCGATCGTCGTCACCCTCGTCTCCTTCGCCCTCGACGCTTCGGACCATACAATCACTATCGTTTGTATTGTCAAGCTCGAGAACCCGCGTGTGCGACGATCACGCCATGCGCCGGCACGGCTGGTCGGGGGATATCCCGGCCGACGACGATGAGGCGGTCGCGCGGATCCTGACCGTGACGCGACGCGCCATCGACGCGCGCGGGACGGTCAGCGTCTCGGAGGTCGCGGCGACGCTCGGGGTGACCCGCCAGACGATTTACCGCTACTTCCCCACCCACGAGACGCTCTTGGGCGCGACGGCGCTGTCGTCGGTTGACGGGTTCCTGGATCGGCTTGCGGCGCACCTGGGTTCGATCACCGAGCCCACCGAGGCGGTGGTGGAGGGGATCGCCTACACGTTCGAGCAACTCGCCCACGACAAGTACCTCAGCCTGGTGTTCCAGCCCGGCAAGGCCAGCGCGTTCACCGCGGGCGTGACCTCGGACATGGCCATCTCGTTCGGCAGGTCGATCCTGCAGCGCTTCGACGTCGATTGGGCCGCAGTGGGTTTCGCCGAGGGTCGCCTCGACGAGCTGGTCGAGATCATGCTGCGCACCCTGCAGTCACTGATCGTGGATCCCGGCCGTCCGCCGCGCACCGGGTTGGAGCTGCGAAGGTTCCTCGAAGACTGGATCGCGCCGTCGGTGCGGGCTCACGGCGGTATCCGGCGCTGAGGCGTTCCACGACAGTCCAGTCAGGCCGCCTGCCGCCGCGCCCCATCTTCAACTGCGGTTCGTCGCCCAGCGATTCGTCGGCCCAATCAACTCCCGTCCACGCGCAGGCTATCCACGTTCGCGCGGTTTTCGAAGTGTCGACGAAGACGGCCGCGGCCTGGTGGGCCGCGAAGTCACGTACAGCTTCGACGACCTCGCTAGCTTTGACGTCGTCGAAATGGTGACGACGTTGACCTGTGTGTCGAATCCCGTTGGAGGCAACCTGATTTCGGTGGGATTCCGGACAGGCTACCGGGTGGCTGATCTGCTGGCGGCCGCTCGTGTGCACGCGAACGCCGATATGGTGCTGTCGACATCGATCGACGGGTTCACTGCCGGCACGCCAGTGGAGGTGCTCACCGACGGCAGCGACGCGCTCCTCGCGGTCGGCCTCAACGGTCAGCCGCTACCGATCGAGCATGGCTATCCTGCCCGGCTGGTGGTGCCCGGGCTGTACGGGTACGTGTCGGCCACCAAATGGTCGTGGAACGGGAAACGCGCCATTACGGTGCGCGCCACCGATAACACCGGAGCTACCCAAACTGCAGATCGCGTCGGCACCATTCCCGACGGCGCCACCGGCTGGCACACGGTGAACTTCACCATGGCGGAGGCATGAAGCCCTATTTCGATGAGAGTTTCCGCCAGCTAAATATCGCAATTACGCTGCCGATCACCACCGTGACCGGACCGATGATGGACCACGTTGTGGTGTTGCTCATCGGGCTACCGGCAAGCACTCCGAATCCCTGCAGCGCCCAGATCAGACCGAATGCTGCGACGAGCAACCCGACGGCAAAAGTGACGACGAAAGCCCTGCGCATATAGGGATGATGGACGTCAGAGCGGGGAGGTCGCGCCTAAGCCGGCAGATCGCACCGGCGTTATCCTGACCGGCTCAAAGAGGCGGCTACCGCACGCCGCCTTGGCAACGTCGCAGGGGCATTAATAAATACAATTGCCATATATGCAGCGCGGGTTATAATTTCGATCCGCCTAAACACCGACTCGGATCGAAGAGGCTCCCATGTCGGACACCCAGCCAACGAAACGGCGTGCATGCCGACTAGCCCAAACGGCGGCGGCAGCTGTCGTCGTCGCGGCCGGGTTGGCAATAGCAGTGCTTTCACGGCCGCCACCGGGTTCGGCGTCCGCCATCGCAAGGTACATCTACGGCGACGGGTCACCAGATTTGGCTGTCGTCGATCGGGTTCGGGCCGCGCTGTCCACCGACGTCTGCTTCATCATCGGGTACGGCTTGGCGCTGGCCGGGTTCGCTTGGATCTTCTTGCTGTGGGCCATCTCCGCGTTTGGGCAGCTGTCAGCGGAATATGTCGCGGCTGCGGTAGTAATTACAGTCAGCGCTGACGTCGCCAAGCATTTGCTGCTCGATTGCGCCATCCGCCACCACAATTCGACGGACTTGATCACGGCGGCAGCCGCGGCGTCGATCGTCAAATGGTGCGCGTCGCTGCTAGCCCTCGGCGGAATCCTCGCTACCGTAGGAATTTTCCTGCGCGCATGGGCGGCGATGCGGCGGTGGGTACGGGACGGTGTATCCGCGCTGGCGGCGAGATGGCGGTGGCTCGGGGCCTGCTTGTCCGCGCTGACGTGGCCGTGGCGGTGGCTGCGAACCCGCGTCTGCAACGTGGTGGCGCGGTCGCGGTACTTCCGAGCCTGCACCCCAGATAAGACCGAAATCGACTTCTCGGGTAAGACCAGCGCCACTTGGTGGAACAACCTACAACCAAAGCCGCCCGCCAAGCGCGCAAAAGCGGACGAATTGACCTGGGTCAACGCGTATTACGTACCCGGTGCCGAGGACGTCAGGGAATCCCGGGATGGTGACCCGGTCCAGGCCATTTGTTTGTCCGGTGGCGGGGTGCGTTCGGCCTGCATTGCCATGGGCGTGACGCAAGAGTTCTCGAAGGCGCCTCCGATCAAGTTGAGGCCGAAAATCGGCAAGCGGTTCCGCGGCAAAGCGGCAGTTGCCAAGCTCATCGACGCCGTCGACTACGTGATATCGGTATCCGGCGGCGGTTACACCGCCGGGGCGCGATTGCTCGCCGTACACGACGTTCAAAGCCCGTTGTTATCAGAGCGTTTCGCGGAGAGTTCGCCCGAGTTCGATCATTTCCGAAGGCACTCGAGCTACATCGCGGACTCTCCCGGAGAATTGCTCCTGGCGTTGACCGTTGTATTGAAGAATTTGATCGCATCGATGGCCATCCTCTTCACGCTGCCCGCAGTGCTCGGCTCGGTGCTCGGATATCTGCTCTCTCGTTCCGTCTTCTCGTTCGCCGTGATCGTTCCGGTGCCGAATGAAAAAGTTGATCGCTCACGCTCTCTCCTTTGCCTGACAGGGCATTCCGCGTCGTGGTACGCCGTCGCCGCCTTCGCGGTTCTCGCCGTGTTCTTCGCGAGCGCGGCGATGTTCGTCGAGTTCGTGTCTTGGAAGCGATGGAGTGAATGGCTGAAACTTCGGCTGCAGAGTCTCGCGCTCGGCAGCGCAGTGTTCGCGGTGCTGGTGCTGGCGGTGGTCGCCGGATTGCCTGCGTTGATGCGGCTCTGTTGGTGGCTAGGCGAGCGCACGCCCGGAAACCAGGGCGGCGCCGCTGCGGCCGTCTCCGGGTTGGTCGGCCTGAACTACCTGGCGGCGATTGCCGCGATGGTATGGAAAGACCGCGACAGGTTGTCGAAGGGGGCGACAAAGCTTTCGTCGTTGAAACGGCTGTTACCGCCGGGCGTCGTGGCATTGATCCTGGTGATGGCGACTTTGGGCGTCTTGCTGGTGGCGTGGCTGATCACCCTGGGCTGCTTCGCCGCGAGCGTGTTTCAGCACGCCACCGCCGACGGAATCGAGAACCCCCTTATCCAGATGCCGTTCTCCTCCTGGTGGCTCCCGGGACTGCTGCTGCTGACCATGCTGTGGATCGGCTCGGTGGATATCGCCTCGATCAGCCTGAATCCGTTTTATCGGTACCGATTGGGCCAGGCGTTCGCCGTCCGGCGCGTCAAGCACACCGACCATTGGCACGCAGAAGCCTTCGACCGCAACAAATTCACCTGGTTCAACGAGTTTGGCACTGTGCCCGCCGGCGGCCCCACATTCGTCTTTGCCGCCGCCGCCACCATCACCGGAAAGGATAAGCCCGCCCCGGGCCTGAACGCGGTGTCCTACGTGCTGAGCCATGATTACATCGGCGGCCCCGACCTGGGATGGATGGAGACCCCGGGGCTATTTGGCGAATCGCCGCCGAGAATCAAGCGCGATCTCACGGTCTTGACGGCGGTCGCGGTCAGTGGCGCCGCATTCGCGTCAGCGATGGGCCGCCATCAGAAAGGATTCGAAAAGCTGCTGGCCATTTCGGGCGCCCGCCTGGGTACCTGGCTGCCCAATCCGAAATTCGTCGCGAACCTCGCGGGCGCCGAGAGGAACGAGTGCCTCGACCCTAGGGACAACAAGAGGCCCTGGCCGAGGTCGCTGCCCGCCGTTCGCGGCGCCGGCTATTACTACCGTGAGCTCTTGGGTTTCAACTACAGCGACGGGCGGCTGGTGCAGGTCACCGACGGCGGCCACTACGAGAACCTCGGACTGGTCGAGGCACTGCGCCGCCGCAGCCGATTGATCTTTTGCGTCGACGGCGGAGGTGATACCCCTCCATTGGCCAGCGGACTGGCCGACGCCCTGCGGTTAGCCGAATACGAGCTGGGCGTGACGATCACTTTCGACGATTTCACCGAATACTCCTTGCGCGACCTCACGCCCGGCGCCGGCACGCCGTTCAAAAAAGAAGATGCGTTTTACAGCTTGAACAGCCGGCTCGCCAAGAGGACGGTCGCGGTCGGGCTCATCACCTACCCGGCGGCCTCTGGCCTCGCGGAAGGACCGGAGCGTCGCGGCGTGCTGATCTTCGCCAAAGCGGTGCTGTGCCGGGACTTCCCCGAGTGGCTCTTGACCTACGCCGCATCGAACGGCGTGTTCCCGCACGACCCCACGTCCGATCAATGGTTCAATGAAGGGCAGTTCGCGGCCTACACCGAGATGGGACGGATCATGGGGCGCCAAGCATTGAAGTGCGTCGAGTTTCTGACGAAAATTGGAAAGGTCTGAAATCCGGTCCCGCGAACGTCGACCATCACCTCGATGTAGCCGCGCTTGACGAGGTAGGGCGCCGCACCGCCGCCGATCTGGGCGGCCGGCGGTGGGGCTTTCTTGCCGTAGGGCGTGATCGACAGCAGCGCGGGAAACGTACCCTCGGCGGGCTGCCCTGTCTCGGGCACCGTCGGGTAGTGGACGTCGGCCCGCAGCTCGACACCGTCGCTCAGTGGCCCTTGATCTCACCATTGGTAAAGCTCCCCCTGAGCCCGCGGCGCCATCGCCACGAACCACTCAGAGAATTTAGAGCACCGCCCTCAGTGGGGCTAAGGGGTGTCGAGGGCCCAGTGGTTTCGTCAGACTGCCTCGTCCTCGACGTCTGCCCCGAAATTAGTAATGCTCGGACGCAGATGTCGCAATAGCTCCTGACCGGAGAACTGCATGCGATCGGCCTCCTCCACGAAACTTGACTGCGCGGCTGAGGATTCGGAGACCGATCGGCTGTCCTTCGCTGCCCTCAGCTCGCGCCCCGCCTTGCGCTTCTTCAGACGCATCAGTTCGGGATGCATCTTCTTCCGCTGCGAGGGAGGGACCAGCGCACCACGGTTGAAGACCCTGATACCGAGCTTGTCGGCAACCTCTCGGACCTGACAAGTCTTCAACCGGTAGCGCCAAGCGATTTGCGAAATCGTGTACCACCCCCGTGGCATCCGCCAGACCCAGCCCGCGACAGTAACCACCGTCAACACAATCGCCAGGGTCGCTTCAGGGCGGAACAGCTTTCCGGAGAACATGACCGCCACGATCCCGGCTACGAGCATGACGACCAGAGCTGACACGAAGAAAATCTGAGTCGGGCTCACGCCGCCCCCTTGCGTTCCACCGCGAGCATGTCCAACGGTCTCAGAACCGACTGGCGGTCAAACCGCGACACGCCGTAGCGTGATCGGCTCGAAACCGCCTCTGGCTCGTCCGGGATGGTCGTTGCAGCGATTGCTCGGCCGCCAAAAGGTGTCGGCGACGCTGGATGTGTACGGAGACTTGTGCTACGAGGACCTGGACGCGGTCGCCGGTCGTCTCGTTGCCGCAACGGGCGGCTTCGGAAGAGTGGCGCTCGGCTACCGCCTGACCAGATCAAACTTTGTGGTCCTTCGTAGAGCGCTTTCAAACCCAAGCGCACCCCTGATCGCATTGATCAATCCGTCTGGGGATGAACGGTCAAACGAGGAGATTTCAGCATTACCGCAGTTCAACGAGGTCGATCCGCGGCGCTATCAGATGAATCGACGCCTCAACTCTGCCGACGTCACACAGCTCGCAGAGCTGTACCGCGGCGGCAAGTCGATGCGCGAACTTGCCAACAAGTTCGGAATCCATCGCGTCACCGTGTCACGGCTGCTCAAGCAGGCGGGCGTAGAGCTACGAAATCGTGGACTCGCAGCCAGCGAGATCGACCGGGCGGTCGAATTGTACGCGCAAGGAAAATGTCTGACTCAGATCGGCGAACACTTCGGTGTCGACCACGGCACCGTCTGGCGACAACTGCGAAAGCGCGGAGTCAGGATGCGTAACACACACGGTCGGCCAACCTAATCGTCGGCTTGATCTGGCCATCCGAAATCGTTCGGTGACGGAGGCCCCATGAATTGACGATCTAGCAGTTGGAGGAGCCGTGCGCGGCAGTGGCCACGAATCGGTCAATTGGCTCCTTCGAGCGTCAGGTCTGCCGAAGGCAGCACTCATGTTGCGTAGCGGTCGGCTCGGGCACTCCGAGCTCCGACGTTCGAAGGTGCTCACGACGTCAGCGCGGCGATGGTGGCGTGGATGGTCTGTCGTGCGGCGCGACCTTCGGGGACCGGCACTAGCGGGTAGACATGGATGGCACCCGGTTCTTCGTAATAGACGATGTTTTCTAGACTCACGTTGTCTCTGATTGTTTGGCAGTCAGACAGAAAAATGTCGTCAGTACCGATGTAGAGGTCGATCGGGCAGGCCGGTAAGAGTGCCGTTGATAGGGCTGACCCGAAAAGTCGTCGAGCGGTTATGTCGGCAGGTGGACCATCTCGTCGGTATTGAGGCTGTGGTTACGGTGTGTCGGGCTCTGGCGCTCCGAATTTAGCCCGGATGACTGCCCACGGATCGGCGTAGATGCCGGCCGCACGGTGGTACGGCGACTTGCGCCGCAGGGTCGCACGCGCCAGAGGCGTGATCGCACGCAGCAGCCACCGTGTTTTTCGTGCCCGCGATCTAGTGTAAGCCATCGAGTCGGAGAACGAATGATGTTGGAATTGAAGAACACTTTGACTATGGCTGGTGTCCATCCAATCCGTGGTAAACCAGTCGGTGTCGCTGTCTCTATCGCCTGGTCGGCCGCGCGGGATGGCTCCGGCCAATCCGACAGCACCGGCGATCGCAGCGCCAATGTCGCGTTGTCGGAGTCGATTCGATGCGTCACCACCGATCATGAATATTTCTCTCGACGCGTCGAGCGTGGTTGCCGTGCAGAACGCCCGCGCGGCATCGCGGACGTCGACCATTTGAATGCGGCCGTCTGTCGGCAGCGCCGCCTCGAAGTAGACGTCATCGAGATTGACGGCATGCAATGATGGTTCTACAGGTATCACGCCGCCGAGTCGCAGTATTAACCAATCGAGTTGCGATGTACGTACGGTGGTTTCGGCCTCAACTTTGTGTGCCCCGTAAATATCGGACGGACGAAGCGGAGTGTCGGCTGTCAGAAGGTCGTTGTTGCGGTATGGATTTCGGGCACCGTACACCGCGATGCTCGATGCTTGCACAAATTTCGGTTGCGATGGAAGCGCCTCAGCGGCGCGGACCAGCGTGGCGGTCGCGTCGACGTTGACCGCGCGCGCCACCTCTCGTCGCGCGTAACACTGTGGCGGGATAACGGCCGCGAGATGCACGATGGCTGAGGGCGATACCTCATTGATGAGTGCGGTGACTCGATCGGCTTGGGTAATGTCGGCCCAACAAACCTCGGCACCTCCGTCTAGTGAGGCAGCGGCCTTGAGGCTGGCATCGACCTTGAGGTCCGTCGCGACAACCTTGCGGCCGGTGGTGACGAGGTGCGCGACCACCGCGCTGCCGACGAGCCCGAACGCTCCAGTGACCAGAACGGTTCCCGAGGGCTGCATGGGTGTTCTCCTTCAGCTCGGTTCTGTTGTCCCGCAGGGGGTCGTCGTTTCCTCGCGCACGTGAGGCATGCCCATGCGGGCGGCGCAGTACCTGGTTCATCTTTGGTGGGGGCGCAGCGCAATCATCAAGGAAGTGGCGATGGCGAGTATGTTGCCGTCGGGCCGGGTCAGCTCTGCGCGGAGATAGGTTTTGCGGCCCTCGACGGACTCGATGCGAGCGGCGGCCTCTAGCGGGGTGTCGGTCATGACGAAATCGCAGTAATCGACGTTGAGGTAGGCGGTGCGGCTGATTGGACGGTCGGCAGCGTCGATGACGAGGGCGAAGTGCCAGTCGAAAAGTAGCGGCAGTGCGCCGCCGAGGACGACGTCATGGGCGCCGTGGTAGAACCGGCCGAAGTGTCCATGCAGGACAACGCCTTCCGCGCCGAAAGCGTGGATGGAAAATGCCGGTATCAATGGGTTTCCGAAACCCGGCAGGTTGGCGCTGCGCCCGGCCGGGGCCTGCGTTTCAGGTGCGCGGTGCGGTGCCAGCGTCGTGCTGATCCGGGTTAGTTGGGCCGCAGCTGCGGCCCAGACGGCTGCGTCGGGTTTCGCCGACTGCATAACGTCTTGTAGTTCCCGCAGGTTTCGCGTGAATTGGGCGAACTCTGGGCTGGCCGCCTCCGGCCGGTACTGCGAGAAATCGAAGACCGCTGAGGGGGCGGCGTTGGACTCTGTATCGGAGAGGGGTTGTGTCATTGCGTCCAATCGGGCACTGAGGCGAAGCTCAACTCATTCCTCCGCGCGGATCTCGCGCCTAGGTCTCGGCTGGCTCCACGCGCTTGCAGTTGTCCCTCGCCCCTCGAAAACTATCGGGCGTGGCTGTACGTGCAGGGCATCGGCGCGCCCGGACTGGGTGCATCGGCCGGATTCGATCGGCCGCCACACCCAGCCGGGCGTGGAAGCGGTTAGGCACTCACGGAGGCCTTAACGGAAGCGTGCGTGCCAGTCGCCGGCATGGCCGAGTTCAAAGCTTTGCGTCCGTAGAGATAGCCCAGTTGTTTGGCGACAAAGGGCAGGCTGACGATCGGCGCGATCATCCAGGGCAGATTTTCGTAGACCAAGACGATGGAGACATCCCAGAATCCGTGGCGCGGGAAGTTGGGGAAGCCGTGGCGGGCTTCTGCGACGAAGTAGATGAAGAACACCGTCAACATCGCCGACATGGTGACAAATGTCCACCACAGCGGGCGGATCCGCTTGTCGGGATCGTTGCCTGCTTTCCTGAGTTTCCACCACGAGAACAGCAGAATGGCCGCCCCGGCGACGACGGTCAGTTCCATCGCCCAGAGCGGCCCGTCGCTGTTGAGGTAGCGCACGTCGTTGATGCCGTAGTACCAGATCACCCAACCCCAGCGCTGTTGGTCGTTGATATGCATCTTGCCCATGAGGTCACCGACGAGCCAGATCAGCTCCCACCACAGTTCGCTGGCCGCGCCGGCGATGCAGAACCACAGCATTTGAAACTCGTTGGCTTTCTCCAGGGTTGTCCGTGTCTCGCCCGGAGCGTCGATCCACGACGCGATGAACATGATGAAGACAGGGGTCATGAACAGGAAGCAGGCGACAGTACCGGTCACAGGCACCATAGGAATCAGGCCCACTCCCACGCCGATGATGCTTCCAACGGCAACTGTCGCCGTGAAAGCCGCGCACAGTAAGTAGACCTTGACGCGCTGCGTTGCCCACGGCTTAGTGAAGTCGTGTTCGAGGGCCATCGTCATATTAGCCTCCTCCAGTCTGCTCGAGTGAACCTGGATCCCGTTCGCCGGAACGAAGCTCCCGTTTACCAGAATTATTATTCTGTAAGCTAGCATTGCCGTTATGAACTACGCAATAGCGGTTCCGGACGGGTGCAGCCGCCAGCCGGGTTGGGCGCGTGTCCCCGGCGAGTGCGTCTTCTCATGGACACGGTCAGCGACATACATCGCACGGCGTCAATCAGATGTCTCGCTTACATTCCTCGCGGGGGCTGCGGACATATGACAACAGGGATGAGCATTCGTCAGGCGCGTCGAGAGATGTACCGAGAGCAAATCATCGTTGCTGCAGAACTTGAGTTCGCCAAGAACGGCTTTGACAAAACCAAAGTTGCCGATATCGCCCGCTCTGCTGACGTGTCGGTCGACACGGTATACAAGAACTTCGACGGCAAAAACGAAATCTGGGATGAGCTCAACCGAAAACGAATGGACGGGTTCGTCGCTGCCGGCCAGCGCGCGATGCAGGGCCTCACCTCACCGCTGGACCGGCTGCTAGGTTCCGCGCAAGCGCAGGTCTTGTTCTTCGCCGACCATCCGAACTTTCTGGAGCTTCATATCCGGGAGGGGTGGAGCTGGGCCACAGCAGGCCTAGAACTGGGCCGCGGCGCTCAGCGCGATGTATGGAGCACGGGCCTCGGCATCGTAATTGCGTTGGCAGAGGATGCCATCGCAGCAGGCGAGATCACCGCAATGCGCCCGAACATCGTTGCCGGAGTTGCGGTTTCGGCATTGCAGGTTTGGCTGACCGATTGGGTCAACTGTGGGCGCGATCGCCCTGCAAAGGACGTGGCCGATGAACTCGTTGCGCACCTGAGGCGGGCGCTGGCGACCTCCGGTGCGCCGCCGTTTGGGCACGCCGAGGCGACGTCACCGCCGCACAGTGCCAAATAGATCGGTGAGGCATGGTTCAACATTTAGCGTGAGGCAGCAACATGAGTGACTTCAGCCAGCCAACATCGATGCGTGCCGACGGCGATGGCTGGAACATCACGGAAAGCGTCGGAATCACCGCACTCGGTGTGGCGGCATGTCGCGCGATCGAGACCAGCCGTGCCGACGCGTTGATCCGCGACGAGTTCGCGTTGGCGCTCGTGTCGGCGGCTGGTCCCCAATGGGCGCAGATGGCCACCGGAAACTTGGGCTGGCAGCCGGACGATGACCTCAGCCGCCGCGAGTTCCAATCGGCAGTGGACTATCAAGCTGTCCGCACCCATTTCTTCGATATGTATTTCACCGCGGCGGCCAAGACGGGCGTCGCGCAGGTGGTCATCTTGGCGGCGGGCTTGGACTCCCGCGCTTTCCGACTGGGCTGGCCCCCTGACAGCGTGGTCTACGAAATTGAACGGCCGGAAGTGCTCAGCTATAAGGCAGCAACTCTTGCCGAGCACGCCGCGCTACCGAGAACTACCTACCGTCCGGTGGGCATCGACCTACGCGGAGACTGGGCGGCCGCTCTGGTGGCCGCGGGCTTCGACCAGGATCAGCCCACCAGTTGGCTGGCTGAGGGGCTGCTGCCGTATCTGCCCGCCGATGCGCAGGGACGGCTATTCGACGTAATCACCGAACTGAGTGCGCCCGGCAGCTGGATCGCCGTCGAGGCATTCAAACTCGGCGGTGGCAGCCTCACAGCACAGCACGGGCGCGAGAATCAACAGCACGTGCGTGAGCAGATGGGCGCCGGCACCACCGGCGTCGAGGGAATGCTGTACGACGAAACAGACCGCCCCAGCGCCGAGGGCCTGCTCGCCGAACACGGCTGGCAAGTGAACTCAGTGAATAGCCAGGAGGAGATGGAGCGGCTAGGCCGTCCGACACCACCGGGACTGACGGGTTTGGCCGTAGTCAGCGATCTCATCACCGCCCGACGAATCCCATAGTCGTGCGCGTACAGGCTGACTGACGTCTGCTGATTTGCGGATAGGGGTCCCGAGGAAGGGATGTCTCGGTTCTAAAGAACGAAGACGCTGAGTCGTGTCCGCTTGCAGGCCGTGTTTTGCCTGTTCGGGGTGTCTCGTTTCCAGTCTCACACACGTGTGTCGAGTCTCCGTCGAGCCCGGTGGTGAGATTGGCCGCTTCACAGTGAAAAGCAGTTGGCGGCTTGGCGGGCTGGGGGACATTCGTTGATGCGTTTCTTGTCAGTCGGCGCGGCGGTCTTTGGCCAGCAGTTCGCGGCGGCGCGAGTGCGGTAGGAGTCCCCGGGGAGAGTGCGAGCTTCGGCGTGATGCACGAGTCGGTCAATCATGGCCGCGGCGACGACATTGCACCCGCGCTGGCCCACGCTGTTCATTACGGGCGGTGTCAACCAACTCATCGAGGGCTGGCTCAACAAGAAGATCACCCTCGACACCCACGCCCTCGCCGCAGAATGCGCGCGACTATGCGGTCGGGTCCTCTCACCCGCGAACGAATAAACTTGCCCTGGTGCGCAGCATCTAGCCGCAGATAACACCAAAGGTTTGAATGAGGACGATTAGGTGCCAGATCTGTGGAGCTAAGGGGAATCGAACCCCTGACCTACTCGATGCGAACGAGTCGCGCTACCAACTGCGCCATAGCCCCTGATCGCTAGCAGGCTACCAGCCGCGGCACCCACCGCCGAACTGCCAGCGCTATTGGCCGACGGCGCGCGGCAAGTCCCGGGGCCAACCGTAGGTCCGCATCGCCATCGCGTAGTCCAGGTGCTCGAAGACGGGGTCCTCGTCGTCGATTTCCAGCACCACCGCGCCCGGACGGCGCAACCGCGACGGGACGACGTCGTAGTCGCGGTCGTAGGCGTTCTCGACGCCGAGGCGCGCCCGCGCCATCCGCTGCATCCGGCGACGGCGGACCTTCTCTTCGATGCGCGTCTGGCGCCGTAGATAGCCCAGGTACAGCAGGGTGATCCCGATCGCGCTGCCGCACACCCACCAGACGCTCGGCGAGATCTTGAACGCCGCGGTGGCCGAGCCGACCAGGACGACCGCCATCACCATCAAGACCTTCTTGCGGAACGCGTACTTGCGGGCGCTGACCGCGGCGGCGGTCTTGGCGTCGAGCCGGCGCCGCCGCGCGGCGTTGCGCGGGATCGGGGCCGGCGCCGCGTCGGCGGCGTCGTCGTCCTCGGCGGGCTCCAACCCGGATGAGTCGTCGACGTACTCGTAGGTGTCCTCGTCGTCGTGCCGCGCGACGGCCTCGGTGTCGGCGTCGTCGCCCTTGGCGGGCTCGGCGGTCTCCTGGTCGACGACCTCGGCCGCAGAACCGCTGGCCCCCACCGGAAGTGCGGCCGAATCCTCGACGACATCGACGTCGAGGTAGTCGGGCTCGGCGGCATCGGCAGGCTCGGCCAGCGCCATCTTCATGACCACCGGGCGGCGGCGGCTCAGCTCATCGGTGTCGGCGTCGTCGTCATCCATTTCCCGGTCGCTGTCCTCGTTGTCGGCGAGGTCGTGCTCCTCGTCGAGGTCGGTGTCGGCCGAGCCTTCCGGCGGCTGCCAGTCGGGATCGCTGCGATGGCCGGCGGCCGGGCCGCTGCGCTTGATCAGCCGGGAGTTGGCCCCGCCGTTGAGGACCCGGGTCGCCAACGCCACATCGCTGGTGCGGCGCACCGCGTCGCGTTTGCTGACGAGCATCGGCACCAAGACGAACAGCCACAGCACCACGAGCGATATCCACAACAATGACTGCGGGATGCTTGGCATGACGACCTGCTCTCTTCGGTTCTCATCCCCCGCGAAGCCCATCGGTGGCCAACGCGGGCCGGGTCATGACGACCAGGACAATTACACACCTGTAATTTCCCTCCCACAAGCACCACGAGTCACTCGTGTCGCGTTAGTCCCAGATCGACAAAGATTTGTTCTCTTCCGGCGCGCCATCGAGGCGCCTAGAAAAGGACGCGCAATCACACCCAACTGGCGTTACCGGCTCTGACCAGTGCCGATGCCACCGACCCGGTGACCTCTTCGGCGGTGATCGCCATCAGCAGGTGATCGCGCCACGCATTGTCGACTTCGAGGTAGCGCTGCAACACGCCCTCCTGGCGAAACCCCACCTTTGCCAACACGGCCCGGCTGGCGGCGTTTTCCGGGCGCACGGTGGCCTCCACCCGGTGCAACATGACCGGCCCGAAGCAGTGATCGAGCCCCAGGGCCAAAGCCGCGGTCGCCACCCCGCCGCCGGTGGCCGACCGCGGCACCCAATAACCGATCCACGCCGACCGCAACGCCCCGTGCGTGACGTTGCCGACGGTCAACTGGCCGCAGAAGCGCCCGTCGAGTTCGATGACATAGGGCAGCATGCGTCCCTGGCGCGCCTCGGCACGCAGGCCCGAGCACAACGCCGGCCAGGCGGCCACGGCATGCCGGGCCGTCCAGTCACCCTCGGAGCTGGGCTCCCACGGCTCCAGATGCGCACGATCGGTCAGCCGGATCCGGCTCCACTGCGCCCCATCGCGCAGCCGCACCGCCCGCAACCGGACCACGCCGGCCGGAACCCGCAGCGGCCCAACGCTCATGGGCCAGCCCGGATGACGAGAATGGGAGCGCAACAGGTTCACGGTGAGCGCAGTCGTTCCGCTCAGCCGCGCTGAGCCAAGAAGGCGACGTCGACGATCTCGCCGGTGCGAATCTGCTCGGCGCCGCTGGGCACCACAACCAGACAGTTGGCTTCGGCGAGGGTGGCCAGCAGGTGCGATGACGCGCCCGGGGCGCCGCCGAGTGCCTGCACCAGATACTCCCCGCTCTCCTGGTCACGCATCAGCTGGCCGCGCAGGTAACCCTTGCGCCCCGCCACCGACGTGATGGGCGAGAGCGTGCGGGCCTGCACGACGCGGCGCATCGGCTGGCGTTTGCCCAGCGACAACCGGATCAGCGGGCGCACCATGACCTCGAAAACCACCAGCGCGCTCACCGGGTTGGCCGGCAACAAAAACGTCGGAACGCCCTCGCGGCCCAGCTGCCCAAAACCCTGGACGGATCCGGGATGCATGCCGACCCGGACCACCTCTATCTCGCCGAGCTCGGAGAGCACCGACCGCACCGTGTCGGCCGCGGCGCCCCCGACCGCGCCGGCGACGACGATGACCTCGGCGCGATTGATCTGCCCCTCGACGATGTCGCGCAGGTCCTTGGAACCACCGCCGATGATCCCGATGCGGTTGACCTCCGCGCCGGCGTCGCGGGCCGCCGCCGCCAGCGCATAGGAGTTGACGTCGTAGACCTGCCCGTTTCCCGGGGTGCGCGAAATGTCGACCAGTTCGCCGCCCAGCGCCATGATCGTGACCCGCGGCCGCGGATGGACCAGGACGCGTTCGCGGCCGACCGCGGCGAGCAGCCCGACCTGGGCCGCGCCGATCACCGTTCCGGCGCGCACCGCGACGTCACCGGGCTGGACGTCGTCGCCGGCGCGGCGCACATAGGCACCCGACGGTGCCCCCCGGTAGATCCGCACGCGCGGCGTTCCGCCATCGGTCCACCGCAACGGCAGGACCGCGTCGGACAGCGTGGGCAGCGGCGCTCCGGTCTGCACGCGGACGGCCTGTCGTGGCTGCAAGCGGCTGGGTGTGCGCGACCCGGCCTCGACGGTTCCCATCACCGGCAGCACCAGGCCGTCGCGCCCGTCGTTCTCGGGTGAGTCGT
>Ga0134125_10004576_pt1 | contig 15804 bp, 15 predicted proteins | sample KB31751_FD_96464 | JGI IMG/M metagenome (GOLD analysis project Ga0134125, IMG submission 96464) | Terrestrial soil microbial communities with excess Nitrogen fertilizer from Kellogg Biological Station, Michigan, USA - KB3-175-1 | ecosystem: Environmental > Terrestrial > Soil > Unclassified ... | reverse complement strand
CAGCTCCTCCGCGCTGGGGGTGAAGGCCTCATTGATGATCCCCACCTGCCCTGGGTGGATGGCGAGCATGCCCCTGAAGCCGGCGCGGCGCGCCTCCCGCGCGCGCCGGCGAAGACCGGCCTCGTCGCGCAAATCGCCGTAAATCGTCTCGACCGCGGCAACACCGGCCGCCGCGGCCCCCAGGAGACAGAAGCTGCGTGCCAGCTCGTAGGTAAAGGCATAAGTACCATCCGCGTTGCGATTGTCGGCCGCGCCCACGGCATCCGCGAGATCCTCGGCTCCCCAGGTCAGCGCGGCCAACCGTGGCACGCCGGCATAGGTTCCCGTAGCAAACATGCTTTCTGCCGTTTCCGTCACGAGTGCGATCACCCGTGTCGCACCCGGCTTCATGCCGGCGGCGACTTCCAGGGCGGACAGGTAGTGGTCCAGACACTCGACATCCGCCCGGCCGCGGGCTTTGGGCAGCATGATGCCGCCTGGACGGCCCGGCACCACCGCGGCGAGGTCCGCCAGCGCATGCGGTCCTCGCAACGGGTTGATGCGCATCCAGAATCGCGAGCGGTCCGACGGCTGTGCCGCAAGGAACGCGGCGATCTGAGCGCGGGCCCTGGGCTTTTCCCCCTCGGCCACCGCATCCTCCAGGTCGAAGAGTACGATGTCCGCGTCACCCGCGGCCGCCTTCTCCATCTTCCGCTCGCTGTCCCCCGGCGCGAAAAGCCAGGAGCGGGCGCTGACGCTTGCGGTAACGGCGGCCATGTGCCCCGATTTTAGCCTGATTGGCCCAGCGCACGGAACGGGGACGCGGCGAGGGTGCCGGCTAGTAGCCTACCGCCTCGCCGTCTTTGCGCATCTCGCTCGCGCCCCAATACACGTGTTGCTTGGGATCGAACATGATTGCCTGATAGCCGCCGAAGCTGCCGGTGCCGGGGACGATCCTGTAGCCGCGCTTCGCGAGCTCCGCTTTCACCGCGGGATCGAAGCCGCTTTCCATCTCCACCGTGCCGATGCCGGTCGATGCCTCCCCCGTCGGCTCCGCATTGCCATAGTGGCGCCAGCGCGCCGCATCCCCCGCTTCCTGCACGTTCATTCCGAAGTCGATGATGTTGGTCAGCACCTGGACGTGACCTTGCGGCTGCATGTCGCCCCCCATCAGGCCGAACGACATGAAGGGCTGACCGTCCTTCATGACGAAGGCCGGGATGATGGTGTGGAACGGCCGCTTGCGCGGCGCATAGACGTTCGCGTCCTTCGGATTGAGCGAATAGAGCTCGCCGCGATCCTGGAACATGAAGCCCAGATGGTCCGCGACCAGACCCGAGCCCATGCCGCGATAGTTCGACTGGATCAGCGACACCATCATGCCATCCTTGTCGGCGGTGGTGAGATAGATGGTATCGCCGTCGAACAGCCGCGGGTCACCGGGGCCGATGTTGGGATTCGCGTGCTCCAGATTGATCTCCTTCACGCGCTGATCGGCATAGGCATCGGACAGCAGCCCCTTGATCGGCGTGTGAAAGAAGCGCGGATCGGCATACCACTTGGCGAGATCCTCGTAGGCGAGCCGCTTGGCTTCCAGCATGGCCGTCAGAGTGTCGGCGGAGCCGGCGCCCATCTTCTTCAGGTCGAAGTGCTTCAGGATCTGCAGCATCTCGAGGGCGGCCATCCCCTGCCCGTTGGGCGGCAGCTCATACACATCGTAGCCGCGATAATTCACCGAAACGGGAGTGACCCATTCCCCGTGAAAGTCCGCGAAGTCATCGTAACGAAGATCGCCGCCGATACGCTTGAAGTAAGCGTCGATCGTGTGCGCGATCGCGCCCTTGTAGAACACATCGCGGCCGCCTTTCGCGATCATGGAGAGCGTGTGCGCCAGATCGGGATTGCGGAAGACTTCCCCTTGCGCCGGCGTGTGGCCGCCATGGGCATCGGGGATGAGGTACGTGTGGCGGACGTTGTCGAATTCGGGCAGCAACGCCTGGTGATGCTCGAAGGCAGCCATGTTGCCTTTCCAGTACTTCGCGATGAGCTCGGTCACCGGAAAGCCATGGGTGGCAAAGCCGATGGCCGGCGCGAGGTCTTCGCTCATGGGCAGCTTGCCGAACTTGCTGTGCAGCGCGAACCATCCGTCCACCGTGCCCGGTACCGTGATCGGCAGCGACCCGATCGGCGGAATGTGCGCCGTCGGCTTCATGCCGGCTTTCTTGTAGGCGGCTTCGACCTCGGCTGTCATCCGGGCGAGATCACGGCCCTTCGGCGACCAGCCCGAGGCGTTGTAGCCGTAGAGCTTGTGCGTCTTCGGATCGTAAACGATGGCAAAGAGATCGCCACCGATGCCGTTCAGCACCGGCTGCATCAGGCCCATCATCGAATTGGCGGCGATGGCGGCGTCCACCGCGCTGCCGCCCTTCTTGAGAATTTCCACCGCCGCTTCGGAAGCCAACGGCTGCTCGCTGGCGACCATGCCGTGCTGCGCAAGCACCGGCGAGCGCGTCGCCCAGGACACGCCCGAATAACGGTCTCCCCGCCCCAGCTGCCCGAACGAGGTCTGCCCGAACGACGTCGTGGCCGTAAACAGCATTACCATGACCGTGAAGCCCCCAAGCATGCCTCTCAGTATTCTCATTGTTTCTCTATCTCTGCGTAGTGACGGAGGGGAAAGGCCGCGATTTTTCTCTGATCGGCGCGATCATAGTCCGCGGTCGGCCCACGGGGCACTCGGCTTGTCGCTACGGCGCAACTTCGTGCCGCATGCCCTTTTGCGGCTATCCCCCGGGATTCCGTACCGGTATGCCGGCTGCCCGGCTGAGGCTCAATGCTTGCGACCCGAGGTTCGCGTCTCCACTTCGACCTTCAGGTGGCGCACGCCGGTGTCGCTCGTCAGGTCGGGGTCGCTCCACACTTCGCGCTCGGCAAGCTGCGCGAGTGTCTCCTCGAGTGACGCGCTGCGACGGCGGCCGCTCTCGGGCTTCGATGTTCCCGACCAGTCGGGCATACCGCCGAACTCCAGCGGCTGCTCGAGATGTTGCTGCACGAAACACGGAATCGACATATCCATGCAGGCATCGCGTGCGCGTGTGATCTCCTCTTCGAGCACCGGCACCACAGCCGCCGAGGCAAAGCTCGACCGGACGTGGAAGGCGACCTGCTTCGCAGAGACCGGATCTCCGAAGAACCCGAGCCGCAGAAAGAAGCAGGAGCGATTCGAGCGCCGGCTTTCGACGGCGTAGAGCGTATACGCCTTGAATATCTCGAGCGCCGGCAGGACGCTCGGATCTATGGGCCGCGCCGACCAGTGGAGCTGCACGGCGAAGGAAACCGGTGCGCCTTGGGCGACAGCCTCCTTCAAAGCGCGTCGGATGCCGGTATCGTCGGGACCGAGCAGCTCGATCTGCTCACTGCCCTGCTCGTCGCCCTCGTTTCGAGCCGGAGCGGGGTGACGCGCGTCCAGTATCTTGATCACCTGCGAGTCGGTCAACGATGCATTATCGACCGGCGCGAAATGTTGGTTGTCGGGCGATTGCCAGAACCCCCGCGGCGAGTTGGTTGCAATCGCATCGGGGTGTTTGCCGCGCACAGCTCGCGCCCATCTTTCGGCATAGGCGAGCGTCTCGAAGAACCCCATGTGCAGGTAGAGCTGTTCGCTGCCATCCTGCTGGCGCGCGCGGCTGGTGAAGAATGTGAATGGCTTGAGGTGTGGTGCCTCGGGCGGCCGGATCGAGACCGGCTCCACCAGGCGGCACAGCGTGAGCATGTATGGGCCGGCGCCGCCCTCGCCGCGATGCACGATGTTGGTGCTCGAAGAGCCAGCAGGTCTCGCCAACGTCGATGTCATGGGTGCCCCCGGAAGTAAACGCGCGAGTCGCTGCCGGGAGGGCGCCGGATTCGATGCAACAGAGCTTGCACGCTCGCACGTGGAGGTGGAGTGGCAACCCCGCTGTCATAGACTTGCGCCCTTAGACCGGTAGCTTTGCGTCCCCGCCTTTCGGCGGGTTTGCCCTTCTCGCTTAAGCTCAAGCTCGAACCTCAGACGTCTCCCTTTGGAGACAAGCGTCTGAGAACGCGCAGGCCCAAGCATGGCCGTTCGAGCGCGATATGTCTAGTGGCAAATTCGTCGCGGATTGGAGTCAGTTGGAGTTAGTGTTCGACTCCGCCCCATCGCGTTCCCGCACGGGCGTCAGGAGAGGGCCTTAGCCCCTTCGAGGCCGCCGTGCGTGTCGACGCCGCTCGATGCCAGGCCTTTCACGCGGTCTGTGCACTCCTGTGTGGCTGCCGCGCTCTGCCCGGACTTGAGAGCCAGGTACAAGATGACGAGGCTGAATACCGCGAGGATCCACATTCCCGTGAAGAAGCCGAGCTTTCCTCGGCCTCCCATGGCTCCCGCCGGACCGAAGTAGCTCACCACCCAGATGCCGGCGAGGTAAGGAGCGACCCACCAGGCCTGTTGCCATCCCAGCTCCCGCGCGGGCCGACGGCGGACGATGAAATACCATGCGAGATAGACGATGGTGTAAGCGGCCACCGCGCTGAACAACCACTCGACGACCTCGTAGCCTGTCCAATAGATGATCCAGTTGGATGCGATGAACGCGATGGGTGCGATCAGACCCGCGGCGCGCAAGCGGAATGGGCGCGGTTCCCGCGGCATCTTCGCGCGCAAGTGGAGCAGAGTCACGGGTGCCATCGCGTACGCCAGCACCATGATCAGAGAGTCGGCGGAGACGAGCTTTTGCCAGGAAGGAAACGGGAAGAAAAAGACGACACCGACGACATACGTGACGACGAGCCCGACCCACGGGACGCCGTGTCGGTTCAGTCGTACGACATGCTCCGGAGCACCGCCCATCTCCCCGGCCGCCATGATGATGCGCGGGCTGGCAGTGACGTAGATGAACGCCGTGCCCAGGGGAGAGACGAAGGCATCGGCGTAGAGCACGATTGCCCACCAGAGCGCTCCCACGCCGATGGCAATGGCGGCCAGCGGCCCGAACATGCCGGTAAAGTGCAAGTGCTGCCAACCGGCGCCGATATCGCGAGGGTCGAGCGCCGTGATGAACGAGACCTGCAAGCCGACATAGATCAGCAGGCCGATCAGCACCGAGCCGATGAGCGCCACGGGTATGTAGCGGCTAGGATTGCGGGTCTCGCCCGCGAGCGCGATCGCCTGCTGGAATCCGAGGAAGCTGAACACTATGCCGGCGGTGGCCACGGCGGTGAAGATGCCGCTCACGGGTACGCTGTCCGTCTGGGCCGCCATGTTGCCTGGATGGAAGGAATAGGCCATCAGAATGAATATCGTCGCGACCGGGATGACCAGCTTCCACCAGGTGGCTACGCTGTTGATGGCGAGCACCCAGCCCACCGCCAGGAAGTTGACAGCCACCACTACCGCGAGGAGCAGCACCGCCCAGATCATGCCCGCGTGGGTCAGAAGCCCCGTTCCGGGATAGATCAGCCCCGGCAGATAAGCATTGGTGTAAGTGAGCACCGCCGTCACCTCCACTGGAGGCACCAGGACGAATGCGAGAAAGAGGATCCAGCTCCAGATCCTGCCGACCAGGCCCCCATGACTCACATGAGTCATGTGCACCATCGCTCCCGAATTGGGAAACATGGTCGCGAGCTCCGCGAAGACGAATGCGAGGAGCAGGATGGCGGCCGCGCCGATCACCCAGGAAAGGACGCTCCACGGCCCCGCCTCCACGGCGGCGTGGAGCGCACCGAACAGCCAGCCGGAGCCGATGATGCTGCCGAGGCTGGCGTAGAGGAGCCCGATCGCCCCTGCATCGCGCCTGAGTTTCGCCGGTCCCGCCATCCGCCGCTCCCCCATCCCGCCGGTGAATTGCCTGCTGCCGAAGCAGCGCCCAAAGCCCGGCACAGTAGCGGAAGGCGGATGGGAACGTAAGCCCCCGCACCAGCCCCGCGGGCGGGGCTGTCAAGGCGAGTCAAAGCATGCGCAGGGGCAATCCGAGCAATGCGCGCCGCCGCAGCCAGAGACTCGGGCGGTAACGATCGGAGCCCGTGATTTCCTGGATCTGGCGCAGCATGTCATGAACCCGCTGCGGGCCGAGCCATTCACCCCACTCGAAGGGGCCGCGCGGATAGTTCTGCGCGAGACGCATCGCGACGTCGATGTCATCCGGCGTGCCGATTCCGATCTGCGCGGCCTCGCAGGCGAGATTCACGATCATCGCGAGGATCCGCGGCGCGATGAATGCCGGCGAGTCCTTGACTACCACCACCGAGAGACCCGTGCCGCGCAGGAAGGCCGCGAGCCTGCGCGCCGCGGCGTCACCGCCGACCGGGGCCATCAATGTCAGGAAGTTCTTTTCCATTCCGAGGAAATCGACGGCCACCACGCGCGCCGGATCGAGTCGCAGCCTCGCGGCGGTGGTCGCGGCGTCCTCGCCGCCCGGGCTCACGAGAAACACTTCGGCCTGATCGGCGGCAACGAGCCGCACGCCCCGCTCGGCGAGCAACCCGAACCCGTGAGCCTCCTCGGCGACCCAGGCCGCCACGGGCGGACCGCCGACAGGGTCGGCCGCAGGCGCAGCCGCTCTCCCCTCGCCGTATTCATGAAAGCCCCGGCCGGTCTTGCGTCCGAGCTGACCCGCCATGAAGAGCGACTCGTGCAGCGGCGTGGTCTTCAGACGCGGATCGTGCTGGAAGCCTTCGTAAACAACTCGTGTCGCCGGGAAGTTGATGTCTATGCCGGTGAGATCCATCAGCTCGAAGGGTCCCATGCGAAATCCCGCGGCTTCGCGCATGATACGGTCGACAGTAGCCGCAGGGGCAACCCCCTCATGTTGGATGTGCAGCGCCTCGGTGAGGTAGGCGCGCCCAAGAAGGTTGACCAGGAACCCAGGCCCATCCTTCACCCGTACCGCCGTCTTTCCGAGACGCTCGGCGAGCGCGAGCGCGCGCTGCATGGTGCTCTCGGACGTGTCGGCCGCGCGGATCACCTCGACGAGCCGCATGAGAGGCACGGGATTGAAGAAATGGAGCCCGCAAACACGCTCGCGATGGCGGCATACGCGTGCAATCGCGGCCACCGGCAGCGACGAGGTGTTGGTGGCCAGCACGGTGCCGGCCGACACGATGTCCTCCAGCGCCGCGAACAGTCGCTGCTTCGGCTCCAGTTGCTCGACGATGGCTTCGATCACGATCTGCGCCGGGGCCAGGTCCTCGAGGCGCTGCGCAAGAGTCAGGCGCCGGCCGGCTTCTGCGACCGCCTCGGGGGTGATCTGGCCTTTCTCCACGAGCCGCGCGAGCCGCGCATGCACCTCGCCGCGCGCCTTGGAGAGCGCGGCGTCGCTCGCATCGTGCAGGATGACCGCGAGGCCTGCCGTCAGCGCCGATTGAGCGATGCCGGCACCCATTGCGCCGGCGCCGATGACGCCTATCGTATCCAGAGGCTCGGGATGATCTGACATCTAACGCCCCTTGAACTCCGGCTTGCGCTTCTCGAGGAAGGCCCGCATGCCTTCGGCGCGGTCCTCCGTGGCGAAGAGCGTCTGAAACGCTTCCGCCTCGAGGCGCAGAGCGGCATCGAGCGGCAGGTCGGCGCCGAGGAGCACCGCCTCCTTGATGGCCGCTACCGCGAGAGGCGGCAGTGCGGCGATCCGCGTCGCGATCTCGAGCGCGTGTGGCAGGACCTCGCCATCCGGCACCACCTCCGAGACGAGGCCCAACCGGTGCGCCTCCGCGGCGCTCAAAAGGTCACCGGTGAGGAGCCAGCGCAGCGCCGCGAACTTGCCGGCCGCGCGCACGAAGCGTTGCGTGCCACCGGCACCGGGCATGATGCCGAGCTTGACCTCCGGCTGTCCGAGCTTGGCCCCCTCCCCGGCGATGATGATGTCGCAGTGCATCGCGAGCTCACACCCTCCACCGAGAGCAAACCCGCTCACCGCGGCGATGATCGGCCGGCGATAGCGCTCGAGCGCCGCCCATGCGGCCCGCGATCTCGAGAATGCCTCATCCGTCGGAGTGCGCTTGGCGAGCTCCGCCACATCGGCACCCGCTGCGAACGCCTTCTCATCGCCGGTCACCACCACGCATCGGATGGCGTCGTCAGAAGACAGCGTCACAAAATGCGACGCCAGAGCCTCGCGTACCGCCATGTTGAGGGCATTCAAACGGTCCGGGCGATTGAGTCGCAGCAGCGCGACCCCTTCGCGCGGCCGCTCGAGCAGGACTACCGACATGGCGGAAACCTTGCAGCTTGAACGGTCTCGCAAGCGTAGGCGGTGGTCCGGCCGGCAGCAAGTCGCGTACGACGAGCGCGGCCAGGCGGGTCAGACGGCTCCTGCCGCGGAATCGATCCCGATGATCCTGAGCCCCGCATGATCGGCGCGGTACTGCCTGTTGAGGAAGATGAGCACGGAAGTCAGCGCCTCGGTGGCGGCCGAATTGGCCAGCGCTCCGCCGTGCAGCGCCGCGAGACCCATCCCTGCGAGGAGCGCCACCACGACTTCCCGGCTGGCCTTGTCGTCGCCGAAAACCAGGACGTGTCCGATCTCTTCGGCGGCGGCAGCGGAGCCCAATCGCGCCGCGGCAACGGTGTGCAGCGCCGAGACTACGCGCACATCAGGCCCGAGCTCATTCTGCGCTCGCACGGCCGCGCAGCCCTCGGGCGGCAGCTGTACGCGCGCCACGCGCGGCGGCACGAGCGGCACCGTCGCATCGAGCACGATCTTGCCCTTCGCGGGCTCGCGAATCGACCGCAGAGTCTCCAGCTGGCTGGCGAAGGGAACCGTCACCGCGATCAACTCCCCCGCCGCTGCCGCCGCGGCATTCGAAGCTCCGGTGACCTCGGCGCCCGGTACCTCGCTGCGCAGCTCCGCTGCCGTGGCCTCTGCGCGATCCGCAGCGCGCGAACCGATGTACACCCGGATGCCGTGCCGCACGGCACGGACCGCGAGCCCGCGACCGAGCGCCCCGGTGCCACCGATGATCGCGAGCGATGGGGTATCCGCCATGTCCGCACCTACCCGCCGGCCAGGTAGCGGTACTGCTCCGCGGTGAGCGGCACGACACTCAGGCGTCCCTGGCGCACCAGGGGTGAATCGCCGAACAGCTTGCTCTGCTTGATCTGCGCAAGCGGCACCGCCTCGGGTAGGGGCTTCGCCACTTTGATTTTGACTCTCGGCCCTTGCGCATCCGATCCCTGGACGGCAACGACGCTGGCCGTTCCCACCGCGCTCTTGATGTTGCCGGTCTCATAGATCACGAGCCGGTCGCCGGGGCTCATCCCGCGCAGGTTCCGCACTGCCACCGGATTCGAGACTCCATCCCAGACCGTCTCCTGGTCGCGCGCCAGATCGGCGAAGGAGTATTCCGAAGGTTCGGTCTTCAGTAGATAGTGAGCAGTCACGTCATCTCCTTCCGCTTACGTCGCAAGGAACTCAACCATCGACCTCGTCACCGCGGCGGGCTGCTCGAGGGTCGACATGTGACCGGAATCCCGGATTACGCTCAGGCGCGCACGCGGTATCCCGTTCGCGATCTCTTCCGCATGCTCCGGCGGAGTCACCATGTCGCCGTCCCCGACGATCACCAGTGTCGGACAACGGACCGCGGCCAGTCCGGGTCGTGAGTCCGGCCGCCCGAGGATGGCCATCTGCTGATTGGCGAACCCCTCGATACCGACCTCCTGCGCCATCGCGCGCATCGTACGGCGCAGCGACTCGTCTCCCCAGCGGCGCGCGTGCACCAGCCTCGGAAAGAGCATGTCGCTGAGCTCCGCCAGCCGGCCCTCCCGTGCCATCCCGATTTGCGCGCGCCGTTGCTCGCTCAGCTCCGGCGTGTCAGGTCGCGCGCTCGTATCGAGCAGCACCAGCTTCACGATGCGCTCTGGTGCCTGACGCAGCAGCTCGAAGCAGATGTAGCCGCCCATCGACAGCCCCGCGAGCGCAAAGCGCTCCGGTGCGCTGGCGAGAATGCGGCGCGCAATGGCTCCCATGCTGTCGTCCCGCGTGTGATGGGCCACGGTCACCGGCCCCGTGCGCCAGAGCTCCGGAATCTGCTCCGCGTACAGACGCGGCGAGCCCAGCAGGCCAGGGATCAGAACGACGGGCAGCGAGTGCGCATCAGCCATGAGGTATCCTTCGGACGACTCGGCTCATTCTACTGCCATACATGAATACACAAGTGAGCGGCAGCATGGAGCACTCGGAGCAGCCCTTGACCGTGGCGCCAATCGCCCCGACGCGATTGCATCGCAAGCTCTCCGCCTTCGACACGCTGCTTCTGACGCTGTCCTGTCTCTCGCCGGTCTTTTCAGTGTATGGCCCCGGGTCCGACGTGCTGCAGCATGCGGGCACCGGCGCAGCCGCGCTCTTTCTCATCGGGGTGGGCGTGGCGGCCATATGGGGAGTGGTCTACGCCGAGCTCGGCTCCGCCTATCCCTATGCGGGCGGCGATTACGTGGGTGTCGGCTCCATCCTGGGCCCCGCCGCGGGTTTCGTGTGCCTCGCGCTCTGGGCCCTGACGGTCTTGCCGCTCAGCGCCTTCCTCGCGCAGATGGTCACGGTTTACCTCGCGGAGATCGTGCCGGTTGCGCACCCATTGGCGGTCACCCTCACCGCAATGACACTTGCCGCGGGCGCAGCCCTCCTCGCGGTACGGACCGGCGCCATCCTGACAGGCGTTTTCCTCGCGCTCGAGCTTCTGGCGGTGGTCGCGCTCGTGGTGGCGGGTGTCTGGCACCACCCCGCCGGTAATTTCATCTCCATGCTGGTACACCCACGCATTCCCGACGCCCACGGCCACTGGATGCCGGCGGCAGCGGCGGCCATGGCGATGGGGGCCGTGAACGCCGGCTTCGCCACCGCGGGAGGCAATCAGGCGATCGCCTTCGGGGAAGAGCTCGTCGATCCGCATCGCAACATGGGCCGGGTCATTCTCTGCGCAGCGCTCGTGGGCGGGACCACCATCGCACTCCCGGTGGTTGCGGTCGCGTGGAGCTGCAGCGGACACCCTGACATCTTCCGCAGCGCCGCTCCCTTCAGCGCCTTCGTGACATCCCTCGCCGGCCCCATTGCGGGCAAGGCGCTCAGCGCCACGGTAACCCTGGCAGTGTTTAATGCCCTGATCGCGCAGCTGCTGTTCTCCGCCCGGCTGTTTTTCAGCTTTGCCCGTGATGGGATCTTCCCCGGGCAAGTCAATGCCGCTCTGGCAAGAGTCCATCCTGCCTCGGGTGCGCCCCGAGTCGCCGCCATCGTGGTCGCCGTCGGCTCGGGACTGTGTTGTTTCACCAGCTCGCACGTGCTGCTGGTCTTCATCTCGGGCCTGGTGGTCTACGGGCTCGCACTGGTCAGTATCGCCGTGCTCGTCGGCCGGAGGCGTGGCCGGACGGGTGGGCAGGGATTCTGGCGCTCACCCTGCTATCCCCTCGCGCCGTTTCTCGGACTCGCGCTGGCGCTCGCCTTCGCCGTCGCTGATTGGAACGATCCGGACGCCGGACGTCCGAGCCTCCTGCTTCTCGGCGCATTGCTCGTCGCAGCGCTCGGCTGGTATCTCTTCGTTCTCAGGCGGCGTGGCTGGGCACCGCGGGTGCCCGGCGCCTTGACGTGCCCTGAGACCGGCTCTAGGGTACGACCAGCCGCAGATCGCTGAGTACAGACCCGGGAGGCTTCAGATGTCGAGCCGTCCACTGCTGCCGCCTTTCACTGCCGACACGGCCGCGCAGAAGGTACGCGCCGCCGAAGACGCCTGGAATACGCGTGAGCCCGAGCGCGTCGCCCTCGCCTACACGGAGGACAGTGTCTGGCGCAATCGCGCGGAATTCATCACCGGCCGTGCGGAGATCGTCGCGTTCCTCAAGCGCAAGTGGGCGCGCGAGCTCGACTATCGGCTCATCAAGGAGGTCTGGGCCTTCACCGCCAACCGCATCGCGGTCCGCTTCGCCTACGAGTGGCATGACGACAGCAACTCGTGGTTCCGCTCCTACGGCAACGAGAACTGGGAATTCGACGAGCGCGGTCTCATGCGCCGGCGGCACGCCAGCATCAACGACCTGCCGATCACCGAAGCCGGTCGCAAGTACCGCTGGCCGCTCGGCCGACGGCCGGACGATCATCCCGGGTTGAGCGAGCTCGGCCTCTGAACCCGGGCTCAGTGCCCGCCCTGAACCAGAAGACCGGCATCGCCCAACGCGACGGCGAGTCCCGCCTCGATCTTCTCGGCCTCCGAGCGCTTGATCCGCTGCAGGTGCAGCGTCGGGCCGGTGAGGACTTCGAGGCCACGCTTGAGCACGCTGCCGGATGCGCGGATTCCCGCCTTGTGCTGATCGAATCGCTGCGCGGGCGTGTAGTCGCTCATGCCAACGTACACGCCGAATGGGCTGCCCTTCCGATCGCGGTAGTCGAGGAGTACCAGATACACGTTCGAGCGCCCTTTGCGCGCGCAACCGAATCGGGCGGCGATCTCGTACGCGTCCGGCAGCCAGTGGATGTAGGTCATCGGGAGCCATTCCGGGATCGAGCTCGCGGCACACCGCCAGAGCCCGTCGAGTAACGCATCGATATTGGTACCGAGCTCGGCTCGCATCCAGAGCTCGTGGACACAGTGTGCGCCCGCCCTGCCATCGCCCTCGGCCATTGCGGCCTCGAGACGTTTGCGCACCTCGACCCTTCCAAGGGCGCGCAGCGGACGGGCGCCGGGCGGCGCGTCCTTCCAATAGAAGGGGCCGGAGCGCGGTTTCACGGATTGAGATACCGCACCACGAGCCGCGTGGCCTCGTCGATCAGCTCTTCGATGGCGTCATCAGTAAACGTCTCGGAATGATGCAACACCGCCCTGTGCGTCACCGCCTCTATCGAGGTCACGCACACGAATGCCGCCATGTCCAGGTCGACGGCGCGAATCTCTTCACGGTGGCCCTCGAGCCAGGCCCTGAAGAGGGCATAGTTCTCCCGGTTGAAGGCCTCTACCTCCTTGAGCCTCCCCGTGCGCGGGATCTGCTCCGCAAGCACCCGATGCAGCTTCGGATCGACCTGATGAGCCTTGATTCCCAAGGTGACGAGCTTGCGCAACGCCTGCTGCATCGGCAGCGCCGCCACCTGCGGCAGGACGCCACGCACGACCTGCATCAGTTCCTGTTGATGGCGATCCATGACCGCGCCGACCAGCGCCTCCTTGCTGGGGAAATACTGGTAGAGCGAGCCGATGCTCACGCCCGCCTCCCCGGCGATGCGGTTGGTGCTCGCCTTGTCGAAGCCTTCGCGGACCAAAATGCGAGCGGTCGCTTCGATCAGCGCATCGACCGTGGCGCGAGATCGCTGCTGGGATGCTTCTTTTCTAGGGATCGTGAGCGGTTTACGAACCATTCACCGCGCTCCGAATGCGAGTATCAAAAAGAGAGTGATCGCTCGTATTATGCACCTACCGAGTGAAACAGCAACAGCAGACGGAGAACACCATGACGCAACCCTACTCCCAACTCATGGCCATGAAGCGTTGGGCCGACCGCGGCCTCTACGACGCGGTGAGCCGGAACTTCGAGCGCCTGAGCCGCGAGGAATCCTCGATCATGCTGCGCATCCTCGACCACATCCATACGGTCGACAGAATCTTCCAGCATCATCTGCAGGGATTGCCGCACGATTTCCGCGCGCCCCGCTCCGAAACGCTACCGGAGCTGCAGGCCCTTGCGAAAAGCACGCGGGAGGTCGATGACTGGTACGGGTCGTACGTGGATGGGTTGGCGGAGAGCGCCTTCGATGAGCCCGTCGACTTCGTCTTCACGAGCGGAAAGCCGGCGCGCATGCGCCGCGGTGAGATCCTTCTCCACGTGTGCATGCACGGAAACTATCATCGCGGCAATGCCGGCGCGGTCCTGCAATTGAAGGGCATCACGCCGAGCCGCGATTCCATCACCGATTTTCTCGAGGACTCGAGGTGAGCGACGCTACCGTCCGGGTAAGCTATCTCGAGCTGACTCAAAGTCCGGCGCCAATCGGAGCGTGTCTCCGGGAGGCGCACATCTGTCGCGAGAGATTGTCCATCACCGAATATCTGGACCTGTATCGGCGCATCGGCGAGCCTTTCCGCTGGGATCAGCGACTCAGAATGCCGCGCGCCGACCTGATTCGCCTTCTCGAGTCGGAGCGCAGCGCGACTTACGTTCTCAGAGACAACGGCGGCCAGGCACTCGGGCTGTGCGAATTCGAGCGCTGCTCGCCGCATATCGAGCTGAAGAATTTTGGGCTCATCCCGGCCGCCCATGGCAAGGGACTGGGCTCATGGCTTTTGCGCACGGCACTCCACTCCGAATGGAAATTGCAGCCCGCGAGAATCTGGCTCCATACCGACAACTGGGACCACCCGGCCGCGATGCACGTATACGAGAGTGCCGGCTTCAGGATTTACAGCGTCAGAGAAGAGCCGGCTGGCGATCTGTGACCTACTGTCACCTGCGGCTTTGCCTCGTCACAGGAACGCGCGTTGCTCCGGGACGCACCTTTGTATGAAGCCTGCGGAAAAAGACAAACTCGATGGCAGGCTCGAAGTCCGCCGCGACTATGTGTGCCTGCCGAGCGAGTATCACGACCTGGACTCCCTGGCGAAGGTCCTCGAGACGCCACTCACGGAGATCACCGACGCTTCAACTGAGCCGTCCAACGATGTCGCTGATGAGCGACCGTTGCAGGAGTTACTTTCTGCTTCCCTGCACAGTTCCGGCTCGGCTTTCATTTTTTCCACTCCACCGCCGCCGAAGAAGGAGCGTCCCGAGCGCCAGACAGATGCGAGCCGATCGCACGTCAGCCGTTCCACCGCGGGACTCTGCGTGCGCGTGGTGCGCATAGAGGAAGCCCAGGCATACTTGGGCGATGACGTTGCGCTCGCGACCCTGCTCGCGAAAGGTCCGTTACCGATATTGGTGGGACTGCTGCTCCACAAACCCTTCTTCGGCCGCAAGTGGGATTCCGCACAACAGAGCGACCATTGGCTGGCGAGTGACGGAGCGAGAGTCGTGTCGTTGGAGATCTCTGGCGCCAGCGCTTCCGCCGTCGCAAGAACGCGATTGCGCTTCGATGACCTCCGAGTCATCTCGCCAGGCCTGCTGCCGTCTCTCAAGATCCTGCACGATCTTCTGGAGGAGATCGCCCGCGAGGATAATCAGGTCGAAGACCTTTCAGCCGGCGTGTGACAACGCCTGGGCGGGAGGCACCTGGAGATCGACGAAGCCGGCCCGCCTCTACCGCCGGCGCAGCTTCAGTTGACTCCGCCTCAGCGTTCAGGCACCTTTCCCCCCGCGCGACAAGTTCCCCCACGAGGGGATTAAAACGGGAACTCGGGTAAAAGCCCGGGCTGCCCCCGCAACTGTAGGCGGTGTGCCTCGCACTGAAGACCACTGGACGATAGTCCGGGAAGGTGATGCGAGGATTCGAGCCGCAAGCCAGGAGACCTGCTTGTCGCGGTCGCCCAATCGAGCAGCCGGGGTGCGCTGCGCGAGCGGAACCAACCGAGTGGCGACACGGACCGCGTGGCAGGGCGTGGGGACCGGTCGCACTCGCAGGAGCCGAGTCGGCCCGCCTCCCTCCCCCGCGTGATCCGCCCGGAGATACGCGACTTGGGAGTTCTGCCTTGAAACGACGAATTGCTCTGCTGCCCGCCGCCGTTCCGCTCATCCTCTTCGCAACTCAAGCTTCCGCGCAATCCGCGGCCGACGACCTCGATACCTCGCTGGACGAAGTGGCCGTGGTCGCAACCCGCGCCCCCGAGCCACTCTCGAAGGTCGGCAACTCGGTCACGGTGCTGACCGACCAGGTTATCCAGCAGAGCCAGGCCACCGTTACTTCGGAT
>Ga0134125_10004575_pt1 | contig 15806 bp, 8 predicted proteins | sample KB31751_FD_96464 | JGI IMG/M metagenome (GOLD analysis project Ga0134125, IMG submission 96464) | Terrestrial soil microbial communities with excess Nitrogen fertilizer from Kellogg Biological Station, Michigan, USA - KB3-175-1 | ecosystem: Environmental > Terrestrial > Soil > Unclassified ... | reverse complement strand
TCGCAGGGCAGTTCGACGGCGCGCGTGGCATCCACTTTTTCATCCATCCGGGATCCGGGCTCGCCAAAAAGCCACCGAAGTGGGTGGTCGCCGCCGAGCTCACTCAGACGACGCGGCTTTTCGCGCGCTGCGCGGCACGCGTCGAGCCCGAATGGATCGAGGCGATCGCCGGTGACCGCGTCACGCGCGACTACTTCGACGCGCATTGGGACAAGGCGCGCGGCGAAGTCGTCGCGAGCGAGCGCGCGCAGCTCTATGGCCTGACGCTGATTGCGCGCCGGCCGGTCGCCTACGGCAATCTGGCACCGAAGGATGCGCGCGACGTGTTCATCCGCGAAGCGCTCGTCGCCGGCGAGCTCGGCATCGACACGGCGTTCCTCGCGCACAACCGCGCGCTGATCGCCGACGTCGCGAAGCTCGAGCACAAGACGCGCCGCGAGGACGTGCTGGTCGACGACGAGGCGATCGCCGCCTTCTACGCCGAGCGCATGCCCGATGACGTGCATTCGCGCGCGACGTTCGAGCGCTGGCGCAAGGCCGCCGAGCGCGCGGACCCGAAGCGCCTTTTCCTGACGCGCGAGCTTTTGATGCGTCATGCGGCGTACGCCGCCACCGAGGCGCTCTTTCCCGAGACGTTGATGATCGCCGGCAGCGCGCTGTCGCTCAAGTATCGCTTCGCGCCCGGACATCCGCTCGACGGCCTGACGCTGACAGTGCCGCTCGCGCTCCTCAATCAAATCGACGAGGCGACGCTGTCGTGGCTCGTTCCGGGCATGGTCCGCGACAAGGTCGCGCTGTATCTCAAGTCGCTGCCGAAAGCGCTTCGCAACCGGCTGATACCGCTGCCGGATGCCGTCACCGCATTTCTCGAGCAGACGCGAAGCCGCGACGTGGCGCTGCCCGACGCATTGCGCGACTACGTGCACGAGCGCCTCGGCGATGCGCCCGCGCAGGCGTTTCGCGACGTCGATCTGCCGCCGCACCTGCGGATCAACCTGCGCGTCGTCGATGCGTCGGGGCAGGAGCTCGGCATGGACCGCGACGTCGCGGCGTTGCGGTCGCGCCTGTCGGATGCGGCGCGTCTCGAATTTGCCGCGGAAGAGCCCGCCTTCGAGCGCCGGGGCATGCGTCGCTGGGATTTCGGCGAGCTCCCCGAGACGCTGACGATGCGGCGCGACGGCCAGCGTCGCACCGGCTACCCGGCGCTCGTCGACGAGACGGATGGCGTCGCGCTGATCCTGCTCGACACGCGCGACGCCGCGCTTGCGGCGACGCGCAAGGGCGTCGTTCGGCTGATCGGCTTCGATCTCGGCGATGCGCTGTCGAAGCGGGTGAAGGCGGCCGCATGGACGCCGATCGGCATCGCGCTGCGCAATGCAATTCCGCTCGACCGGCTGCAGGAGGATCTCGCGAATGCCGTGGCCGATCGTGCGTACGTCGGCGACGATCCGCTGCCGCGCGACCGCAACGCGTTCGCGGCGCAGGTGAAGCGCGCGCGCGCACGCCTGCCCGCCGTGTTCGACGCGGCCCTTGCGCTTGCCGGCGCGATCGCATCCGAGCATCACCGGCTGTCGCAGAAGATCGCCGCACTGCCAGCCTCGCAGCGAATGCTCGCCGCCGAGGCGAGGGCGCAGCGCGACGCGCTTATCCATCCGGGCTTTCTGTCCCAGACGCCATGGGCGCAGCTCGCCCATCTGCCGCGCTATCTGCAGGCGCTGTCGCGGCGCCTCGACCGCTACGCGCAAAATCCCGAGCGCGACCAGCGGCATGCGGCGCAAGTCGGCGCGTGGTGGGCACGCTACCGGGAGCGTGCGGAAGCCGAGCGTCGGGCGGGTACCGTTTCGGCGCCGCTCGACGCGTTTCGCTGGCTCATCGAGGAGCTCCGCGTGTCGCTTTTCGCGCAGGAGCTGCGCACGAGCGTTCCGGTCTCGATGAAGCGTGTCGAAAAGGCATGGCGGTCGCTGCCGCCGCCCGGTTCTGCCCGGTGATCGGTGGCATACAATGCGTGCCCATGCTAGAGTCGTCGAGCCAATGAAGCCGGCAGCGTGCCTGTGCCTCCCCAGAACGTAACGACCAACGTTGCGCCGGCCCGCCGTCCCGTGCCTCGGGAGCTGGCGAAAATCCTCGCTGACTGCCGAGACATCACCGTCCACCGGCTGCTGCTGTCGTTCACGGCGCTTTGCGACCGCGTCTGCGACATGCTGATGGACCGCGCCGGTCGCTCGATCATCCGCGACGAGCAGCAACTCTTCCTCGAGGCACGGCAGGTGCTGATCGTCGGCCGCGCGGAGCTGATGGCCGAGTTCGAGAAGCGGCTGCGCACGCGCATCGAGGATCAGGTGTCGGGGCGCGCGGAAGAGCGCGCCGACTTCTCGAAAGCCGACGCGACGAAGCTCGCGCTCGTCGATCTCACGATCGTCGACGAGTCGGTGATCGTCGGCAACATCGTGCGCGTCGTCGAGAACGTCTGCCACGAGGAGCTCGTCGCGCTGAACCGCGGGATCGGCCACCTGCTCGGCAAGTCGGTCGTCGAGAACGCGGCGAATCCGCTCGGACCCGACACGATCGTGCGTGCGTTTGCCGAGGCGCTCGACACGCTGAAGACCGACGCGCGCATCAAGTTCCAGATCCTGAAGGAGCTGAATCAGGCGCCGCTGTCCGAAGTCGCGTCGATCTACGCCGACGTCAATCGCCATCTCGCGAACCTGCGGATCATTCCGCCGACGGGCGTGCGCAAGACGACGCCGCACGGCACCGCACCGCAACGCAGGCGCGCCGCCGATGACAAGCCCGAGGCGATGCAGCCCACGCCTGCCGAAACCGACGTGATGGCGATGTTCCGCCGCGCGGCCTCGCACGGCGGCTTCCCGCTCGCCAATCACCCGGCGCCACCGACGCGCGTGTATCCGCCGCTGCCGCCAACGCCGTCGGGATACGTTCCCGGCAACCCGATCGTTGCGACGCCGGGCCTGCGCGAGGGCCTGACACGCCTGCAGGCCGGACAGACGCAGTTCGACGTCGAGGGGATGCAAGTCGCGTTCTCGGGAATTCCCGAGGGCACGCACAACGTGCTGCGCGATCTGCAGGAATCGCAGCTCGGTCAGCGCGCGAACCAGCTCGAGGCGATGACGATCGAGATGGTGGCGATGCTGTTCGACTTCATCTTCGAGACGCGCGACCTGCCCGACGGCATCAAGGCGCTGCTTGCGCGCTTGCAGATTCCGGTGTTGAAGGTGGCCATGCTCGACGGCGCGTTCTTCGCGCGGAAGACGCATCCGTCGCGCCTGCTCGTCAACGCGCTCGCCGCCGCCGGGCTCGGCTGGGCGCCGTCGATGGGGCAGGACGATCCGCTGTACCGCAAGATCGAAAGCATCGTCCGCCGCGTCATCGACGGCTTCGGCGAGAACATCGGCCTCTTCGACGAGCTGCGCACCGAGCTGGAAGCGTTTCTCGCGACCGAGGAGCGTGCGGCAGAAGAGAACTTCTCGAGCACCGCCGAGGCGATCAACGAGGGCGATCGCAAGGATCTCGCGAGCGTCATCGCGAAGTCCGAAGTCGAGCGGCGCATCGAGAGCTATCCGATCCCACGCTTTCTCGCGCGGTTCCTGCGCGAGAAGTGGCAGGGCACCCTCGAGGGCATCTATCTTCGCGACGGCGACGACAGCGAAGCGTGGAGCTCGGCGGTGGCCACGCTCGAGGATCTCGTCTGGAGCGTGCAGCCGAAGAAGACGCCCGAGGATCGCAAGCATCTCGTCGCGTTGCTCCCGTCGCTTCTGAAGCGCCTCGCGGCCGGCGCGCCGCCCGCGCAATGGGCAGCCGGCGAGCGCGAAGCGTTCATGGCGAATCTCGTCGAGGCGCACGCCGCGGCGGTGAAGCCGTCGCTTGCGACCGTCGCGTCGCCGACCGCTGCGGTCGCGGAGGCGGCGCGCGCCGAAGCGGTCGTCGCCAAGGCGTCCGGCAACACCGAGGCAGCCGCGCGCGCGGAAGCGCTCGCGCTCGCGATGGCGCCGGCCGAGCCGGCGGTGCCCGACGCCGGTCCTGCGATCATCGAGGACGAGTTCCTCGAAATCGCGCGCAGCATGGATCGCGGCATGTGGGTCGAGTTCGAGGATGCCGATGCGCAGCTCTCGTTCGCGAAGCTCGCATGGATCAGCCCGCTGCGCGGCACCTATCTGTTCACGAACCGTCAGGGCCAGAAGGCGCTGTCGATGACTGCCGACGAACTCGCCGAGCAGTTCCGCGGCAACCGCGCGCGGCTCGTCGAAGCCGAGCCGCTGATCGATCGCGCGTTCACGAGCGTGATCCACGAGCTCTCGGATCGCTTCGAGCTCGAGACCGCCTCGGTTTGAGGCGTCAGGGCTCCGTTTGACGCGCCAGGGAACCGCGGCGTCGATCGTCGGCGCGCTGTCGCGCGCGGTACCGGTCCTCTTCACGGCGCGGATCGTCGGTCTCGCGCTGCTGCCGCTTCTGGTCGCGGCGATCGTCTGGACCGGCATCGCAATCGCCGGGTGGCATCCGCTGACCGACCTGCTCGCTCGTCTGTTCGGCGCGACCGACGGCGCGTCGTGGTGGCAGCGGCTCGCCGCAGATGTCATCGCGGTGCTGATCTTCGCCGCACTCGCGGCCGCGACGGCATTGACCGCGATCGCGGTTCTCGCGATGCCGGTGATCGTGCGCACCGTAGCCGCGCGCCACTTTCCGGCCCTCGCGGCGGTGCGCGGCGGCACGTTCGCGGGCAGCACCGGCAATGCCGCATTGGCGCTCGCGATCTTCGTGCCGCTGTGGCTCGTCTCGCTGGTGCTGCTGTTCGTGCCGCCGATCTACGCGGTCGCCTCGCTCGTGCTGAACGCGTGGCTCACGCAGCGGATGTTTCGCTACGACGCGCTCGCTGAGCACGCGACGCGAGGCGAGATCGCCGCAGTGATCGATCGCAGCCGCACGCGATTGATGGGCCTCGGGCTCGCGTTGTCGCCGCTGTCGCTGATCCCGCTCGTCAACATCTTCGTGCTGCCGCTCTATGGCGGCATCGCGTTCACCGAGCTGTGCCTCGCCGAACTGGTGTCGCTTCGCGCAGCCACGCCACGAATCGCCGGATGAATGGGCTGATCGGCAGCGGCCGCTGGTTCGACGACGTCAGCGTCGGCGACACGTTCGCGAGTGCCTTGACGATCACCGAAACCCACATCGTGATGGGCGCGGGCTTGATCGGCGACACGAATCCGCATCACATGAACGCCGAGTATGCGAAGAGCACGCGCTTCGGCACGCCGATCCTGCACGGAATGCTGACGTCGTCGATCATGGGCGCCGCGGTCGGCATGTACTTCCATGGCACCGCGGTCGCGTATCTCGAGCACCACGCGCGCTTCATCGCGCCGGTCCGCGCCGGCGACACGCTGACGACGACGTGGACGATCGCGGAGACGCTCGACAAGCCTGCACACGACGCCGGCATCGTCGCGCTCGCAGGACGCGCGGCGAATCAGGGCGGCATCGTCGTCGCCGAAGCCGAAGCGCGGATGCTCGTGTCGCGGCGGCCGCGTTAGCGACACTCTTCGCGGGTTGCCAAAGCAGCGGCCGGGGAGCGACGCGCGCTCGAAGATTGTAAACGCCCTGGCGCGCAGGTCGGCGCCTGCGCACGCGGCGCCCGCGCTGACACTCTCCGGCTGCTGAGGCTTTCGCGAAGTCGAAACAGCGAGTCAGCCGCTGCCCGGGCGGCGCAGTCGCATCTGATTGGGCAGCGGCAACGCGCGCCGCAACACGTCCTCGGCGAGCCAGATCGCCGCGCGGCGGGCGCGCGCGACGACGATGTCCGGCGGCATCTGCTGATAGTCGTCGTTGAAGACCTCGAAGCTGTAGTCGCCGCCATAGCCCATTCGCGCGAGCCGCTTGACGGCGTCGGCGAGTTGCACGCTGTGCACGCCTTCGCCGGGAAACACGCGGAAATGGCGCGCCGTCGCAATGCGCTCCTCCGCCGTGCGCACTTCCTGCCACATGAAGTCGGCGAGCTGCACGAGGAAGATCTTCGCCGGGTCGATGCTTTCGAGCTCATCGAGCGACGTTTCCTTCGCGAACAGATGATACGAGTCGAGACCGAGGCCGAGATTCGGCGCATCGGCGCGGCACACGATGTCCCAGGCCTTCGTGAACTCGTTCACGGCGCGGCCCCACGACAGCGCCTCGTAGGCGACGTCGACGCCGAACGGAACCGCGAGCATCGCGAGCTTGTGCAGGTCGCGCGCCAGTGCGTCGGCGTCGCTGGTCGCGTGCGTCGACGTCGACGAGCATGCGAGCAGCACCTTCGCGCCGATCGCGTCGCACATCGTCAGCATCGACTTCGCGACGTCGACCTTGTAGTCGTGCAGGTGTCCCGACAGTCCTTCGAAGTCGCGCAGCACCTGGAAGCCGGTGACCCGCAGTCCGCTCGATCGCACCGCATCGACCGCCGCTTCATAGCCCTCCGGATGCGAGACGAGATCGCGCGCCGACAGCATGATCTGCGAAAAGCCGCCGCGCCTCGCCGCGTCGAGCTTGGCCGGCAGCGTACCGGCGAGCGATATCGTGTCGATCCCGAAATCGCCGATGTCGGGCAGCGGGCCGAGCGCCGACGGCCGGCCGCTGCGATCGTCACCGTTCATCGTGCACGAGCTCGAACATCACGCTGCCGAGGTAGCCCTGGGTCAGCGCGCCTCGCGTTTCCGAATGCACGTCGCGCGACTCGATGAATTCGACGCCGCGCTCGCGCAGCGCCTTCGTCGTCTGCAGCACGTCCGGCGTGCCGAGGCCGACACGCTGCAACGTCTCGTTCGGTTCCACCTCGTACGTGCCTTCGACCGGCTCGATCAGCTGCAGGTAGAACGCGCCGCCGGGACTGCGCAGGATGCGGCCCTTCGGCAGGATTCCATAGCGTTGCTCGTCCGGCAGCACGGTGAAGGCGAAGAGCTTCGTGTAGAACTCGGTCCAGTCGGCGGTCCGGTCGGTGCCGACGTACTGGACGATCCCGAACCAGTGCAGGCCGGCGAGCGCAGCCGGGTGTCGATCGACGCCGGGGTTGCGCACGAAGTCGACGTCGTAGATCGAGAAATCGCGGTAGCGGTCGACGAAGTAGATGCGGCTCGCGCCGGCGCCGTGAATGCCCGGGATGTTGAGCTCCATCACTTCGGCGTGCGTCGCGACGGCCCACGCGCCACGGTCGAGCACGTAGCGGTACGCGGCAGCGGCATTGCGCGTGCGAAGCGCGATCGCCGAGATGTACGTCGCCTCCGACGGGCGCTCGGCATTCGCGCCGCGCTCGCCATGCGCGTTGACGACGACGTTCATGTCCCCTTGCCGATAGAGAAGGACCTCGCGCGAGCGATGCCGGGCGATCGCGCGAAAGCCCATCATCTCGAGCACGTGTCCAAGCGCCTGCGGCTTGCTCGTCGCGTATTCGACGAACTCGATGCCGTCGAGCCCGAGCGGGTTCCCGGCGGGCGCGATCGATTCGCGATCGGGCAGTTGCATCAGGGGCTCCAGGCCGCGGCGTCGGTCGCGGCAGCATATCGATCGTGCCGATGCTATCCTAATCCGGGCCTTCTCCGGTCGTTCTTTCCGTTTCTTGCCGAAACGTCGCGCGCGCAAACGTTCGTCGATCCCGCCAACGCCTCCTACCGTTCCCGCGCGGCGGCCGATGCGGCGTTCGTTGATCGTGCTGTCGACGATCCTGGTGGTCATCGGCGCCGGACTGCTCGCATGGTGGTGGAACGTCGAATCCCCGACGACGACGCCAATCGCAGCACCGCGCACGGCGAGCGCATCGCTTAGCGACGGGGCAACGCGCACGACGAGTGACGCCGGCGCTTCGGCCTGGTCGGGTGCCAGGCCATCGTTTGTCGGCATGGCCGCGTGCGGCAAATGCCACGAGTCGTCGCTCGCCGCCTGGCGAACGTCGCAACATGCGGTCGCGATGCAAGCCGCGAGCGCGCACTCCGTGCAGGGCGACTTCAACGGTGCGAAGTTCCGCTACGGCCGCATCGAATCGACATTCTTCAAGCGCGACGGCAAATTCCTCGTCCGCACCGACGGCCCCGACGGTGCGCTCGCCGACTACGAGATCGCTTACACGTTCGGTGTCGATCCGCTGCAGCAGTACCTGATTCCGTTCGCCGATGGGCGGCTGCAGGCTTTGTCGATCGCGTGGGACACCCGGCCGCAGCGCGAGGGCGGCCAGCGCTGGTTCCACCTGTACCCGGGGCAGGGCATCGACCATCGCGATCCGCTGCATTGGACGCGCGGCGCACAGAACTGGAACTTCATGTGCGGCGAATGTCACGTGACGGGATTCGAGAAGAACTACGATGCCGGCGCGAATCGGTACGAATCGCACTGGACCGAACTCGGCGTCGGATGCGAGGCGTGTCACGGACCGGGATCGATGCACGTCGCGTGGGCCGACGCGCGCGCGGCCGGGAAGCCGGACGATGTCGCGAACAAGGGACTCGTCGCGAGGCTCGACGAGCGGGCAGGCGTCACGTGGCAGCGGTCGCCGGAGCGCAATACGGCGACGCGATCGACGCCGCGAACGGACGATCGCGAGATCGAGGTGTGCGCACAGTGCCATGCGCGCCGCGCGCCGATCGCCGCGGGCTATACGGCGGGCGCGCGATTCCTCGATTACTATCTTCCGGCTCTGCTCGAACCCGGCGTCTATTACGCGGACGGCCAGCAGCGCGCCGAGGTGTACATCTGGGGGTCGTTCCTGCAAAGTCGAATGTACGCGGCCGGCGTGACGTGCAGTGATTGCCACGAGCCGCACACCGGGAAACTTCGTGCGCAGGGCAATGCGCTGTGCGACCGCTGCCACGACGCCGCGAAGTTCGACAGCACGTCGCACCATCACCATCCGAGCGGCAGCGCCGGCGCGCAATGCGTGAACTGTCACATGCCGGCAAATGCGTACATGCAGATCGATCCGCGCCGCGATCACGGATTGCGTCCTCCGCGTCCTGATCTGTCGGTCGCGATCGGCACGCCGAACGCATGCAACGGCTGCCATCGCGACCACGACGCGCGCTGGGCCGCGGCGCGCCTGAAAGCCTTGTGGGGTGACAACCCAGATCGGCTGCACCGCTACGCGGCGGCGTTCGCCGCTGCCGACTCCGGCGCCGCCGATGCAGGTGCGCCGTTACGTGCGGTGGTCGCCGCCGCGGATCAGCCGGCCATCGCACGCGCCTCGGCGCTGGCGCGCCTCGACGCGAACCAGGACGCAGCGAATCTCGAAGCGATCGCCAACGCTGCACATGACGGCAGTCCGCTCGTTCGACTCGGTGCCGTCGAAGCGTTGACGCACGCGTCGCCCGACGCGCAGCGGGCGATCGGGGCTCCGCTGCTGTCGGATCCCATCCGGGCCGTACGCCTCGAAGCGGCGAAGATGCTTGCCGGCGACATCGACGGTGCGAGCGCGCAGCAGCGCAGCGCTTTCGAGGCGGCGGCGACGGAATTCGTCGCGAGCCAGCGTTTGAACGCCGACCGTCCCGAAGCGCGAAGCGCGCTCGGTACGTTCGAGATCCGGCAGGGCGACTTCGCGCAGGGCGTCAAGGATCTTCGGTCGAGCATCGCGCTCGATCCGACGTTCGCCGGTGCCTACCTCGATCTCGCCGATGCGTTTCGCGACGCGGGCCGGGAGGCGGATACCGACGCGACGCTGCGCGAAGGACTTGCGCGCTTGCCGCGCGACGCGACGCTGCATCACGCGCTCGGACTTTCGCTCGTGCGCGCGAAGCGGTCGCAGGAAGCGCTCGCGGAGCTTGGAGAAGCGACGAAGCTCGATCCCGGCAACGCGCGCTTCGCCTACGTCCTGGGCGTCGCGCAGCATTCGTTCGGCGACGCGAAGGCTGCCATCGCCACGCTCGAGGCAGCGAATCGCGCGCATCCCGCGGATCGCGAGATCCTGGAGGCGCTCGTGAGCTTCGAGCGCGAGGCGGGCGATCGTGCAAAGGCCGATCGCCATGCAGCGCAGCTGCGCGCGCTCGGGCAATGAGCTGCGGGGCCACCACGGGCAAATACCCGGCGGGAAGCAACGACCGTGATCCCGCCAGCGTTCGCGTGACCTGCTGGACCAACTCGACGCCGTGCTTTTTTGCACTGCGATGGTAGTCGAGATCGCGGCCCGCGCCATGTCCGGCTGGCGGCCGGCTCGCGACACGGAAAAGTGTCGATAAAAATTACACTCGGCCGATCCCGATTGCGGCCATCCAAAGAATCTCTTAACCGGAACAAACGATTACATTGCGGGCATGGCGCCTGCTTCGGAGTTCCATCTTGCACGCCATGAGTTAGACGAACGTCGATCCGAACAGCCGACCCATCGAGGCCGGCGACGAGGGAGGTGCAGCGTGAATCTGCTACGTCGCGCGTCGGGCGCCCTGTTCCTGCTCGTACTGTTGTTGAGCGCGGGCATTGCAGCGGCAGCCCCTGGCAATGGCAACGCCAACGGCAACGGGAACAGTCCTCCCGGCCATGCCGGCGCCAACGGCCGCAATCCGAACATCCTCTTCATCATCCTCGACGACGTCGGGATCGATCAGATGCGGGTGTTCGGCTACGGCGGCATCGACGCCGCGAAGACGCCGAACATCGACACCATCGCGCATGCCGGCGTGCGCTTTCGCAACGTGTGGGCGATGCCCGAGTGCTCGCCGAGTCGCGCGGTCTTCTTCGAGGGACGCTGGCCGTTGCGCACGAACGTGAGCAGCGCGCTGCTCAATATCGACCTCGCGAACTCGCAGGTGTCGCCGTTCGAGATCACGACGCCGAAGCTTCTGAAGAAGCGGGGATACGAGAGCGCCAATTTCGGCAAGTTCCACCTCGCGACGACTACGAACAACCCGTTCGGCGACGCGATCGTGCACGCGCTTGGATGGGATTACTTCGACGGCTTCCTCGACGGTTCGCCGCATCCGATCGACACCAGCGCCGGCGGCTTGATCGATAGCGGAACCGGCCAGCCCACTACGGCTTACACGTGCGGCTTCGTCCCCAACGCCATAAGACCCGGTGGCGCCGACGAAGGCTCGTGCCACTTCCTGGATTCCACGTGCAAGGACATGGCGGCGAATCCAGCGGCCCCGACGCCCGGACGCTCGTGTCTCGAGCAGGGTGGCATCTTCGTGCCGAATCAGGCATGTGCAGAACCGCTGTCCGGTGCACTCGATTTCGGCAACCAGAACGCGTTCTACGTGTGGGAACGGGTGATCAACGACGCCGACGGCAACGTGACGGTGATCGCCCCCGACAGCGGCGATCCGAGCACGCGCCGCTACATCGGCGACGTGATGACCGACTCCGCGGTGAGCTGGATCAACGGGCGGAAGGGCAACAAGAAATGGATGGTCACGGCGGCGTACCCGCAGATCCATGCGCCGTACCAGCAAACGCCGCGGTCGCTGCTGCCTGCCGGTTCGCAGGACCTCAGCAACCTCGACTGCACGCCGAACCTGCCGGGCAGCCAGGGCATCGCCAACTACCATCTGCTCAGCAACCAGATGCTGGAAAGCGCGGACGCCGAGATCGGACGTCTTCTCGTGCAAACGGGCCTCGCGAGCTACAACGCCGACGGAAGCCTCGACTACCAGCCCGAAAAAACCGACACGATGGTGATCATCGTCGGCGATAACGGCACGTTCAGCCCCGGCGTCAAGCCTCCGTTCCAAATCTCGCACGCCAAGGGCTACGTCTACCAGACCGGCGTCTGGGTGCCGCTGATCGTTGCAGGACCGCTCGTGAAATCGCCCGATCGTCCCGTGGATGCGATGGTGAACGTCGCCGACCTCTATCAGTTGTTCGGCGAGCTGGGCGGCGTCGACGTGCGCAAGGCAGTGCCGTCGAGCCACGCACTCGACTCGCAACCGATGCTCGCGTACCTCACCAATCCCGATCAGGTGGAAATTCGCCAGACCAACTTCACGCAGATCGGCAACAACATCCACCCCGTGGATCCGCAGCCGTGCGTCCTCCAGATCGGACCCACGCCCGCATGCCTGCAGCTTTTCTCGGGCAAGGGCATTTGCCATTTCGAGGGCGGCGTCTGGTGGGGCGACGCGCCCGACAAGGGGACTGTCGCCTATGACACGTGCTGCGCGCTGAAGACGTCGCCCGATGCGGCGGCCGTCGACCCGACAATCCCCGGCATGTCGCTCGTGCCCGTTTCACAGCAGGCGGTGCGCAACGACGTGTACAAGCTGATCAAGCTGAACCAGCCCGATTGCGCGGCGCCGCCCGACTTCAAGCCGGTCACCGTCACCGAGTTCTACGAGATCGACGAAGCGGCGCCGTCGCCGCGGCTCGACGAAGCGCGCTTCGCGCTTTGCGCCGATTCGTTCGACGTGACGACCGGTGCGTACATGCAGAACTGCCCCGGTCAGCTGACGCCGCTGCAGCTCACGAACTTCAATAACCTGTCCGCGACCCTGAATTCCATCATGACGTCCGAGGTTTCGTGTCCCGGAGACGGCAACCTGGACAAGGTCGTCGACGAACAGGACCTCAAGAACTGGACGCTCTTCTCGCAGGTGCAGACGACGCCGTCGTCGAGCTCGAGCTGGTACGACTTCAATCACGACGGTTCGACCGACTCGCTCGACCTCGCATTCATCCAGAGCAATTTCGGCAAGAGGTGCGTCGCGAAGAACTAGCCGCAAGGCAGCGGTACCGACGCGGTGTCTGAAGGCGACTTGGGCTATACCCAGGGAGGTATAGGTCATGACCGATGACGATGCACGGGGGAGTGCGAAGAACGGTGTCTCGCGCCGCGACTTCCTGAAAGCCGTTGGCGGCGCCCTTGGCGGCGTCGCGCTCACGACGGCGGGCAGCAGCGGCAACGCCCGGAACGGGTCGCTCGGCGCGGTTCCGAACGGCTACGTGTTCTATCGCGTGTGGACGGCGAACGACGGCGCAGCGTGGCCCGGTGATCCCGGTGGCATCAATCCGGTGGGCGAAATGACGCCGGTCACGATGATGGCCGGCGGCACGCCGTTCATCTACTTTCACGGCCATATGACGCAGGCGGCGACGGACAAGGCGCCGGGCCTCGGCCAGGGGGCGACGCCACCGGATGCCGTTTTCCTCGCGAGCGTCGACTACACGCGAACGCCGCCGGCGATCACCGACCTGCGCCTGTGGGTCTACCAGAACTTCTCGTTGACGACCCCCAACATCGTCGGCGTGCCGCAAGATCAATTGCCGCTTACGATAAGCCGAATCGGCACGGGCGACACCAATTCGGCCGGGCACTACGCGACGACGCTCACGTGCGCCGATTTGAGCGGCAGCGTCGCGGTCAAGAACGCGCCCGGCGTTTATCTCATCATGCCGGAGACGAAGGTCTGGAGCAGAGTCGCGCGGTTCGGCGATCCGGCGCCTGAGGGAGGGCAGTACGGAGGCATCTTCGGCGATGTCGCCCTCGCAGACGACGACACGGTCACGTTCGTCGGCACGACCACCGACACGTCCACGACGTCGCTGGGCGCAACTCAGGCACTCTTTTCGGCCAGTCCGAAGCATCCGAGATTGAGCCGCGTGCTGATGCGCGCCGGCGATCTGCTGCCCGGAACGAATTCGGCGATCCGCAGCTTCGGGCTCGTCGACGTCGCATCCGACGGCGGCTTCCTCGCGCAGGTGAGCGCATTCCGCGTGGATGGCGCCGATCGCCGGCCCGGCACCGCGCTCATTCAAGGCGACCTGCAGAAGTCGCTGTCGAGCTATCGCCTGCTCGCCGCATCGTCGCATCTCGTCGGCCGGCTCAGCCGGCAAACCGACATCGTGCCCGGCGACACGATCCTCGGTGCGCGGATCGCGCGCGGCGGCATCGTCGCGCAGGTGACGCACACGACGTCGCACCTTCACGGACTCACGTTCCGCACCCGGCTCGGCGGCGCAACGTTGCTCACGCGCAATGGCCTGCTCCGCGGTGGCCGCACGGTCGCGTCGCTCGGCGCCCCCGTCGTCAGCGACTCGGCGCTCGTGTACGAGACGGAACTGCTCGACGACGGGTCGAGCGTCCTCACCGTTTCCGACGGACAGACGACGCAGACGATTCTTCGCAGCGGCGACATGGTGCAGGGCAAGCAGATCACCGAGATCCTGCACGGCTATCACCCGCGCCAGACCGACAGTTCCGGCCGGCTCGCGTTCGGCGCCGAGTTCCTCAAGAACGCGTCGGGCGATCCGGACGACCCGAACAACGTCGAAAGCGCGCTGGTCGTCGGCATTCCGGTCTGATCTCCTTCGAGCAGGGCACATCATGGCTCAGTTCACAGACGTTTCCATCGGCACGTCCGAACCGATCAACCTGTGCGTGGGATTGCCGCTGTCGCCGATCGGAAGCGTGCGCGCCGGCTTCGCGGCATCGCAGCACTCCGACGAGATCTTCGATACGGCGTCGACCGTACTGTTCTCGCGCTTCAAGCTGTCGTCGTACTACGACTATCTGATGGGCATTTGCGGTCCGTCGTTGTCCTTTCTGTTCGAGAACGCGACGGTGTCGATGGTCGACGCGTCGAACAGTGGACAACTGAGCGTCGACTTTGGCAGCGCCAAGCAGGAAATGCAGTCCGGGATGTTCATGGGCTTCTCGTTCGGCGGCGGTGTGGACGCGAAGGAACAGCTCTACCTGCCGTCGGCGTGGTATTCGCCGTGGAAGTTCAGCTGGCATACGGTGTTCGACGCGAGCATCAAGGTCGAGATCGATTTCCTGGAGCTCTTCGCGGAGCTGATTGCCTACCTGCTCGAGCAGGCCGCGGAGGACGCCCTGCTGGAAAAGGACACATCGGATCACCTCGCGTCGGTCATCGATGCAGGGCAGACGTTCATGTTCGTCGGCGACACGGAGGACGAGCTCCCGGCGCAAAAGTCGCTGACGGCGACGCCGAGCCTGACGATTCCGATCAATCTCGTCGATTACGTTCCGGGCCTCAATTCGTTCGTCAAGACGCTGCACAAGGTCAAGGGCGATCTTTGCCTGGGCCCGTCGTTCACGATCGGGATGCCGGTGACGATGTACGTCGACTCGTTCACGGTCGACAAAGGCATGGCGACCCAGGCGATCTACGGGTCCCTGGCGTACGGCAAGACCGCGATCACGGCGACGGGACCGACGTTCGGAGCGACGCCGCCGAAGACACTCACGACGAACGTGCACTACGACATCGGCTTCAGCCTCGACCTCGGCGTCTACTTCTCGCTCTCGGCGTGCAAGCTCTTCAGCTTCGGCTGGCAGGCGCCGAGCCTCGGCCTCGCGCCGCTGCTCGGCTTCAAATCGATCACGCCGTCGATGTCGGGGAACGTGTCGACATTGCTCGAGTCGTCGTCGCTGTCGTGCGTTCTGGTCCCGGAGCTCGAGGTGAAGTTCAGCGAGGATCCAGTGCTCACTGGTACGCCGGTGACCGTGACGGTCGGCGTCGCCTCGCCTTACATCGGGCCGATCAACGTCGCCATCGCAACCGATCCGGTGCAACCGGGCTTTCCGACCTCGGTGCTCATTCCGAGCGGAAAGAACAGCACGAGCTTTACGCACACGTTCCCCGACCTCTGCATATTGAGCGGCGATCCGAACGATCCGACGGCCACGCAGTCGCCATCGCCGACATCGCCGACCTATACGGTGAAGGTCACGGGCAGCGCGACATTGAGTCCGCCGCCGACGTGCGGCAGCAGCGACATCAGCGTCACGTCCGCGATCAACGTGCTCGACAACGTCCTCTCGCTCATCCTGAGCGAGGATTCCACCGCTGGACCGGCGCCGCCGTGGGCCGACCAGAGCGTCGGCGGCG
>Ga0134125_10004573_pt1 | contig 15806 bp, 12 predicted proteins | sample KB31751_FD_96464 | JGI IMG/M metagenome (GOLD analysis project Ga0134125, IMG submission 96464) | Terrestrial soil microbial communities with excess Nitrogen fertilizer from Kellogg Biological Station, Michigan, USA - KB3-175-1 | ecosystem: Environmental > Terrestrial > Soil > Unclassified ... | reverse complement strand
CCTTCTCCAGGCGGGCCATCCAGCGGCGCCCGTCGCGCCACGCCATCCGGTCTTCTCCGTCGGGTTGCAACAACTCCTGAACCAGCGCGGCAACGTCGCCAGCTCCCGGAGCCGGATCTAGATCCACACTGGCACAACGCAATTCGGGGTGCTCCCGCGCGGTCGCGAGCGCCAGGCCGTGCAGCGGAGCCTGTTCGGGTGCGGTCACCCTGCCGCCTTCGCCTGCCGCCAGAGCTCCCCGCGTCACGAACCAGAGCCGCGGCGCCGGCGTCCGCCCCAAAAGGCTTTGGGTCAATCGCAGCGCACGGCCGCACGCGGCTGATTCTTCGCGCGGTTGCGTATCGAGGCCCGAGAGATCCATCACCCCATCGCAGTCGCGCGAGTCGAACACCTCGCCTGGTGCGGCGATGGTGACCCGCTGCCCGCGCTGGACCAGCGCGGCGCGCAGCATCTCGGTCAACCCCCCGCCGCCGGACACCACCAGCCAGGAAGCCGGCGCGGCCGGCACGGCTGGTATGGGTTCGGCTGGAATCCAGTGTTCCTCAAGCAAGGCGGCCGACAGGTTTTGCCGCCGGGTGGCCAACTGCAACCGCAAGCCGCGCACCGCTCCCAAAGTCCGGCGCTCGGCGTCGAACAGCGCAATCTCGGCTTCCAAAGAAGGGTCCCCGGGAGTGCCGCTCACCCGCGCGTGGCACCAGAGTCTGCCGGCGTAAGGGCGCTCGATGTGCCAGCGGCCGACCGACCGCGGCAAGTATGCGTAATCGTATCCCGCCGCCACGGCCGCGGTCTGCAACACGGCGTCCAGCAAGGCGGGGTGCAATCCGGGCGTGTCCGCCGCCGCCACGCTGGCGGGCAGGCGCAGTTCCGCCACCGCCTCCCGCGCGCCGGACCGGCGCCACCAAGTCTGGAGCGAGCGGAACGCGGGGCCGTACTCGAGGCCGTGGGCATGCATGTTGCGGAAGTGCTCCGCGGCCTCGCCCCGCGTCCAGCCCACCAGTTCGGGCAGCGCGGCTTCAACTATCGCCTCGGACGGCGCCAGGCTGGCTACCGCACAGCGTTCCCAATCGTCCCCCTGCCGCCGCCACGCCTGAAAACTGGCGCCGTCTTCCCGGCGCTCGACCACCACCTGCACGCGTTGCGCCTCACCCTCCCGCAGCGGCAGGGCGCGCTCGAACACCGCATCGCGCACCTCGACGCGCCGGCCCAGTAGTTCGCCACCCGCCCGCATCGCCATCTCGAGCCATGCCGATCCCGGCAGCAGCACCTCGCCCGCAAATTTGTGCTCCGCCAGGAAAGCCGGCCGCGAAGCATCGAATTCCTTTTCCCAAACCGCGCACGCGCTTGCCGGTGCAATCTCCATCCGCACACCCAATAGAGAATGCCCGGCGGCGGTGCTGCGCGGGTGCGGCGGTGCGGCCGCGGGCGCCGCACCCGATTCGATTTGGTCATACCAGTAGCGCTGTCGTTGCCACGGATAGGCGGGCAGGTCCACCACGGGAGCGCCCTCGGAATACACCGCCGCCCAAGCCACCTCGGCGCCGGCCTCGTAGAGCGTGCCCAAACTGGCGAGCATGACCGCGGCTTCGGCTCGCTGGCGGCGCAGGCTCGGGACCACCAGGGGCGCCGCCACGCGGCCTCGCAGACACTGGCCGAGCGCCGACGAGAGCACCGGGTGGGGTGCGATCTCGACCAATGCGGCGCAACCTTCCTCGAGGATGCGCTCCATGCCCTGAGCGAAGAGGAAGGGCTCGCGCAGGTTGCGTCCCCAGTACGCGGCCGTGAACCCCTCGCCCGGCATGATCTCACCGGTGACGGTCGAAATCATGGGGATCGCGCCCGCCCGCGGTTGCAGGCCCCGCAGTTCCGCCTCCAGCGCTGGACGCAGCGCCTCCATTTGGGGCGAGTGGAATGCGATCCGCACGCCCGGCAGCAAGCGGGCAAACACCCGCTCCGCTTCCAGGCGCCGGATGACCTTGGCCAATTCCACGGGATCGCCCGACAGCACGCTGGTACCGGGACTGTTGCTTCCCGCCACCCCGACGTGCGGGCAGCCCTGGATCGCCCGGCGGGCCGATTCGAGATCCAGTCCCACCGCCGCCGTCGCGCCCTGGCCGTCGAGCGGCTTCATCAGCCGGCTGCGCGCTACCACCACGCACAGCGCCTCCTCGCGGGTGAGGATGCCGGCGGCGGCCGCGGCGGCGGCTTCACCCAGACTGTGCCCGATCACCGCTTGGGGACAAATTCCCCAACTCCGCCACAGATCGGTGAGCGCGCATTGGATGGCGAAAATCGCCGGCTGCGCGATATCGGTCGCATCGATCCGCGAGGCTTCGCCCTCGCGGCCCAACTCCTCGAGCAGCGACCAGGAGACGTGCCGCGCCAGCAGGCGGGCGCACTCCTCAAGCGCCGCGCGGAACACCGGCTCGCGCGCCGCCAACTCCCGCCCCATGCCCGCCCAGTGCGACCCCTGGCCGCTGTAGACGAACACAATGCGCCCCGGCGCGGCGGCGGCGCCCGGGCGTTCCGCGGCGGCGCGCAGCCGGTCCCGCAGTTCTTCGGCGCTATTGCCCATCGCCGCGCAGCGCACCTCGAAGTGCGTGCGCCGCAGGGCGGCGGCGCGGCAGACATCCAGCCAATCGCCGCCCCCTTCCAACCGCGCTTCGTAGTCGAGGATGGTCTGGTGCAGCGCCGCCGGCGTGCGCGCCGAAAGCGGCAGCAGTGCGGGGGCGGGGCGCTTCCCTTCCGCGCGGCTCGCGGCCGCCGGCGCTTCCTGCAACACCACGTGCGCGTTGGTGCCGCCAAACCCAAACCCGCTCACCCCCGCCAGCAACGGCCGCTCCGGCGCCGGCCACGGACCCAACTCGCGCTGCACGGCAAGCGGCAACGTCTCCAACCGAATGAACGGGTTGGGTTGCTCATAATGCAGGCTGGGCGGCAGTTGCCGATGCTGCAGCGCCAGCGCGGTCTTGATCAGCCCGCCCACCCCCGCGGCCGCTTCGGTATGCCCCACGTTCGTCTTGAGCGAACCCATGCGGCAGACGAACCCGGGCTCGCGCCGGTCGCCCAGCACCGCCGTCAGCGCTCCCGCTTCAATCGGATCGCCCAGCTTGGTCGCCGTACCGTGTGCCTCGACGTACTGCACCTCGCCCGGAGCCACTCCGGCACGCCGGTAGGCCTCGCGCAGCACCGCCTCCTGGGCGGCGCCGTTGGGCGCCATAATGCCGTTGCTGCGCCCGTCGTGGTTGACCGCGCTGCCTCGGATCACCGCCAGAATCCGGTCTCCGTCCCGCTGCGCCGCCGCGAGCAGCTTCAGCACCACCACCCCCGCCCCGTCGCTGCGCACCATGCCGTTGGCGGCGGCGTCAAAGGCGCGGCACACGCCATCGGGCGAGAGCGCGCCCGCCTTGGAGAAGAATACATTGCTCTTCGGCATCAAGGTGACGTTGACGCCGCCGGCCAGCACCAGGCTGCTCTCGCCCGACCGCAGACTCTCGCACCCCAGATGCACCGCCAGCAACGAACCCGAACAGGCCGTGTCCAGCGCCAAGCTGGGGCCGTGGAAATCGAAAAAATACGACAGGCGGTTGGCCGTGATGCTGTTGGCGGTGCCCGCGCCACTGTAGGCCTCAATGCGCTCCAGCCGGTCGCACAGCAGATGATCGTAGTCGTTGGCCAGAGTGGCGATGAAGACTCCGGTGGCGCTGCCGGCCAGTGCGCCCGGCACGATGCCGGCATGCTCCAGCGCTTCCCAGGCAATTTCCAGCAACACCCGCTGTCGGGGATCGATATGCGGCGCCTCGCGCGGCGAGATGCCGAAAAAGGCCGCGTCGAACTCCTCCAGCCGCTCCAGGAAACCGCCGCGGCGGTTGGCAATCTTGCCCGGCGCCGACGGGTCGGCGTCAAACAACGCGGCGCTGTCCCAGCGAGCGGCCGGCACCGCGCCCACGGCGTCGCCGCCGCGCGCGAGCAGGTCCCAGAACGCGTCCAACCCCTCGGCGCCGGGATAGCGGGCTCCCATCCCGATGATCGCCACCGGTTCGTAGCGCGCCCGCCGCTCGGCTTCCAAACGCGCCTGCAACGTGCGGATGGCATGCAGCGCTTGCTGCACTGTAGACGGCGGCACGCTCACGGCTCGAGCTCCAGCTCCGCCAGGGTCTGCGCCAGCAGCGCCTCGGCCTCGGCGTCGCTCCACGCCGGGCTCTCCTCTTCCGGTGCAGCCACGTACCGCGCCAGAGCGGCGATGGAGGAGTGATTCCAGGTGGCGGTCGGCGGCACGTCCCGGTGCGACCAACGGCCCAGGTGCAGCGCCAACTCGACCGCCTGCAGCGACGTTAGGCCCAGGTCGGCAAACGCCGCCGCCGGATCGAAACCCGCCGCATCGCGCCCCAGCGCGGATGCCAACCAGCGCCGGATCTCCGCAGCGGCCCCAGCGGCGTCGCGCCGCATCGCCGCCGCGGCCGGCTGCAACGCTTGGGCAGCGTGCTCTTCGCGCAACACCCGTTTGAGTACTTTCCCGCTCGGGCTTTTCGGCAAGCGCTCCACCCAGCGAATCTCGGCCGGCAACTTGAACTCCGCCAGCCAGGGGCGGCAGAACTCCAACAGCTCGGCGGCGGCAACTTCCGCTCCGCCGCGGGCCACCAGCCAAGCGCACACCCGTTCGCTCAGCAACGCATCCGGTACGCCGAACACGGCGGCCTCGGCCACGGCGGGGTGGCGGTAGAGTACATTCTCGACCTCGGCCGGGTAGACTTTGGACCCGCCCACGATCACCATGTCTTTCAGCCGGTCGCGCAAGTAAAAGTACCCGTCGCTATCGCGCTCGCCGACATCGCCGGTCGAGAACCAGCCGTCCCGCACCACCGCCGCGGTTTCCTCCGGGCGGTTCCAGTACCCCAGCATGACGTTGGGTCCCCGAATGATGATCTCGCCGGTCTCGCCGGCGTTGAGCGGCCGCCGGCTCTCGATTTCGACTACCGCCATCTCAACCTCGGCGATGGGACTGCCGATCGAGCCGGGACGGTGCTCGCGCACATGGTTGTAGCTGGCGAAGGGCGAGGTCTCGGTGAGGCCGTAGCCCTGATGAATGGGCATGCCGAAGCGCTCGCGCCAGCGCGTCTCGGTCTCCAAGGGCAGCGGCGCCGCCGCCGAGAAGCAGTAGCGCACGCCGGCCAGATCTTCCGGCCGCGCCAAATCCAGCAGCACGCGGAACGTGGTGGGAACTCCGTAGAGCTGCGTCACCCGGTCGCGCTTCAAGCCCGCCAGGATCGCGGGCGCGTCGAAGCCGCGGTGCAGAGCCACGGTGGCGCCCGCGAACCAGGCGCTGTTCATGATGGCGTTCTGGCCGAAGCAATGGTGCAGCGGCAGAAACAGCAGCAGGCAATCGTCCGGGCGGATTTCCTGGTAAATCCGCTCCGAGGCCATCACAAAGTGAATGTTGGCGTGGGACAGGGTCACTCCCTTGGGCGTGCCCGTGGTTCCCGAGGTGTAGACAATCGCGGCTGGCGCTGCCGGGTCGAGATCGAGCGCGGCTGCTTCGGGCGCGTCCATCAACTCAAGGATGCCAAGCTCGGCTCCGCCCTCGCCATCGGCGATCACCACCGAAAGCAGCGCGGGCAAATCCGGCCCCGGAAAAATTCCCGCTGGCCGCAGTCCGCCGGTGGTCACCAGCATCGCGGCGCCGCAATCCTGCAATTGCATGCGCAGCTCCGCCGGCTTCAGCGCGGGGTGCAGCGAGACCGCGATGGCGCCGAGCTTGAGCGCCGCCAAATAGAAGTAAGCGAATTCAGGGATATTGGGCAGCAGCAAGGCGACCCGGTCGCCGCGCTGGATGCCGAGGCGGCGCAGGCCGCCCGCCAGCTTCCCCGCGCACCGGTCGAGTTCGGCATAGGTGACGGACCGGCCCTCGAACCGCAAAGCCGCGCGCGCCGGAAAGGCCCGGCGGCCGTTCTCGACATGGGACGCAAGGTTCATTGCCGCGATACTTCGGCTACTGCGTGCCCAGCGCCTCGAGCTCGCCGCGGATCCCGCCCGCCGCGGCAACCACCGCGCCCTCGGCCGCAATATCGGCCCGCACGCGCGCGATATAACCGTCCAGGAACTGGTCGCGGTCGTCCCACACCAGCGGACGTTCCTGCGTAATCGGACGGCCGACGGCGTGCCGCACCGCCTCGTAGACCCGCGCCGTGGCGGGCGACAGCGTCCGCCGCGCGTCGAACTGACCGGTGACGCCGTGGGTGCGGAGCTCCACCGCCTGCACCGCAAACAGCAGCGACACCGCCAGGTAGTGCTCGAAGATGTCGAGCGCGCGCCGCGACAAGCTGGCCGAGCCGTACCCCATGCTGTTGATGTTTTGGTTGAACTGTTCGGCGTGGGTGGGAAAGCGGTCGGCGATGGTGTTGCCGAAGAAACCCAGCATCGGCATGATCGAGTTGCCGGTGAGTTGCAGCGGCTTGAGCCCCACGTTCACTTCGCGCCCGGTGTTGCCCACCAGCGAGGCCGAGAGACCGCGATTGAACTCGGGCGCCACCAACAGGGCGATCTGCGTGTCCAGGTGTTTGGCCAGCAGGCCAATGTAATAGCGGAGCTGGTCCATTCCCACGCCGATATACTGCCCCAGAAAATTGCCGCAGTGATACACCGCATTCCGGCCGGCGTCAATGAGCGGGTTGTCGGTCACCGAGTTGGCCTCGACCTCGACCTGCGCGGCGATGGTGGCCAAACCATCCAAGATCGGGCCCACGAACTGCGGCAGACAGCGGACCGAGTAACGGTCCTGTAACAAATGTCCTCCGCGGTGCTCGATGCGGCCGTCGAGATCGTCGTGGATCAGCCGCGAGCCGTCCAGCAGCCGCAAGGTGATTTCCGCGGCGGCCATTTGTCCGGCGTGAGGCTTGTGTTCGTGGATGAAGGGATGGAAGGACTGATTGGTGGCTTGCAGCGCCTGCAGCATCAATCCGTGCGCCGCCAGGCTGAGGGCGGCCAGCGAGCGCGCGCGATGGACGCAGTTGGCGGCCATCCCGGTCATGGCGGAAGTGCCGTTGATCAGCGCCAGACCCTCCTTGGCTTCGAGCGGCAGCGGCGCCAGGCCGAGCCGCTGCAGCAGCGCGGGCGCCGCCAAGGTTTCTCCCTGGTAGTCCACCAGGTAGGCCGCATCCAATCCGGTAATCGCGCCGGCGACGCAGGCCAGCGGCACCAGGTCGCCGCTCGCGCCGATCGAGCCGAACTCGCGCACCTGCGGCGTGGCGCCGGCGTTGAGAAACGCCTCCAGGCGCTGGATCAGTTCCAGGCGCACGCCCGAAACGCCCTGCATCAGCGAGTTGGCGCGCAGCAGCATGGCGGCGCGCACATCCGCCACGGGCAGCAGCTCGCCGGCGCCGGTCTTGTGCGACCAGATCAGATTGCGCTGCAGTTCGGCGGTTCCCTCGCGGGTAACCACATGGTTGGCCATGCCGCCAAACAGGGTGTTGACGCCGTACACCGGCGTCTCTTCCGCCACCGCGCGCTGGATCAGCGCGCGCGAGGCGGCGATCCGGCGCGTGACATCCGGCGCGGCGCTGAGCGCCACCCTGGCTCCGGCGGCAACGGCCGCGATGGCGGAAATGGTCAGTCCCCGTCCGTTCACGGCCACGGGCGCGGCGGAGGTGGAAAAATCAGCAATGGGAGCGGTCGAGGCGGCAGTATGAGGCAAAGAGCGGATCTCCGGCGGGGGGTTGTTCCATAGTAACTTAAACCCGCCCCCAAACGATCCAGTGAATCTCGCCAATTTCGGCGGAATCGCAGCGACTCAATTGGGCAGTACGCAATTGTTGCCGCACTTCCCCGAGACGGTAGGCGGCCCGCAGGGAATTAAGAAAATCCTTAACCAGGACGGGTGCGGCATGTTCGCCATGGCGCGCCACCAGCTCGCGCGCGGCGGCAACGCTTGCCGGCCGGCGCAGATCCATCACCAAAAGCGGCGCTCCCGGCACGGCACAGTCCCGCAGCGTGCGCCACAGCACCAAAGGATCAGCTAAATGATGCAATAGACTGTTGGACACCACTACGTCATAGGCGTGCCGCGGCAGTGTCTCGTCAGGCAAACGCCTCAGCTCCAGGCTGATTCGGGCCTCCTGCCCGGCCGCCGCCACCGCCGCCCGCCCCTCGGCCAGCATGGCCTCGGAGCCGTCCACGCCGACAATCTGCAGCCCGGGACACGCGCGCGCCAAGCGCAGCGAGATGTCGGCGGTGCCGCAGCCCAGATCGAGGCAGCGGCCGCGGGGCTGGCCGATGCGGCTGGCAAAGGCCTCAACGAAGCCCTGGTGCAGCTCGGAGAGATCGGCGGCGGCATAGGCGCGCGCCTGCTCCGCCGCCTCCATCAACTCCGGCTCCGGAACGCGCCGCATGCCGCTCAGGCGCGGGCGGCGCGCGCAAGCGCCGGCAACTCGGTCTCCGCAACGGCCAGATCCTCGGGGCGGTTGATGTTGAGATAGAGCCCGCCCACCGGGAACGACTTCACCAGCCAGCCGTCGTCGATGGCGCACTGAATCAAATCGGGCAGCTCGCGCTCCCCGCGCGCCGGGTTGATCGGGGTCAGCGGAATATAGTCCAAAATGCGGCGGTCGAACAGGATGTTGCCGGTTCCCTGCCACGGGTTGAGCGCGCGGCGCGGCTTCTCCACCAGGCGCAAGACCCGCCCCTGCTGATCCTCGAGCACCGCGTACGTGTTGCGCACCGCCTCGGGATCGCGCGGCCGGGTGAGACCGCAGAGCGCGAATACCCGGCTGCGCCGGAACTCGGCCAGCATGGCCTCGTGATGCGGGTCGAGCAGCACCTCGTCGGCCAGAAACAGCATGAATTCGCCGTCCGCCAGGCTCGGCGCCGCGGTATCCAGCGCATGCACCAGCCCGCGCTGCTCGGCCTGATGCACGTACCGGATGGGGATGCCGCGGTAGCTGTCGCCGTAATGGTTCACGATCTGGTCCGCGAGGTAGCCGACCACGATCACGATCTCGCGGGGCGCAATGCGCACGCAGTTGTCGAGCGAGTACTCGATCAGCGGCTTGCCCGCCATCTCGAGCATGCACTTATTGCGCTCGGCGGAAGCGGCCAGCAGGCGCCTGCCCCTCCCGCCCGCCAAAATCAATGCCCGCAAACTGCTCACAAGCAACTCCGCAATGGATTAAAAGGTGATGCCCAACCCCAGGTTAAAGGTGCGGTCTTGCGGTTTGAGGTGCAGCGCCGTGGTGTAGACGTTGGCCTCATCCTTGATCTGGTAACCCGGCATCACCGACAAGCGCTTGGACACGGGGATCACGAAGTTGGCGGCAAACTCCCAGCGGTGGCCCAGGATGGACTGGTCGTACTTCATGTAGCTCGCCGACTGCTCCAGCGACACCGCGGGCGTGATCTTGTAACGCAGATTCTCGATCAGGTCCCCGCCGGCGGAGCCGGGCGAGAGCGTGGGCAGGGAGGCCACGATGGCGGGGTTGATGGCGTCGATCCCGTTGCGGTCGAACAGAAACGAGGAGTGCCCCACCGCGGCGATCAAATTGAGATAGAACTGCTCGGACGCTTTGGGCGTGTAGCCCACACCGCCGTACTCCGTGAGCCGCCGGTCCATGAAGATCATGGTGTTGCGGTAATCCTCGACGCCGGCCACCGCCATCACGTGCGGCGTGAGGTCGAAGTCCAACTGATTGAGCAGCGTGTTCTCGGTGAAGTGCGCCGAGCCGGCGTTGAAGGCGTAGGTGATGCTGTTCTTCTGCAGAGTCTCGAAAAAGTCGTCGGTGAACCGCCGCTTGCGGAAGATCAACGACAACCCGCCCCCGTAAACGTTCCCCTCGGTATTGCCCTGGGCGTTCATCCAGTGCACATTGCCGGTGCCATGGAAGAGAAACTCCGTGGGCATCCGCGGATAGGAAAGCGAGCTCCGGTCCCACCACGCGCCCAAGTCCTGGGTGGCGCTGGTGGAGGCGGGCGCTGGGGTTTGCGCCGGCAGCGCGGCGGCAAACACCGCCGCCGCAGCCGCGGCGAGACACGACTTCATCAGTTTGGACATGAACAAGCGGGAACTCCTGGAGAAACTAGACCGCGGCCGCGCTGGAGGCGGCCGCCGGCTCGGCGGCCGGCGCGGCCTTCTTGCCGCCCATGCCCACCATCTTCTTGCCGTCTTCAAACGCGCTCTCGAACTGGGATTTCATCTTCGCGGCGTCGAAGCTGAGCAGCGTGCCGCCGTTCTGCAGGTGATCCACGAAGACGCGCCCTACCGCGTAGGTGGTGGCGCCGGCCAGCACCGGGGTGGCGAAGAAGCTGGCGGCACTGCCGATGCCGGGAATCATTTTCAAACCGCTGCTGGCGAAGAAAGTCGCCTGCAGGCCGGGCACCGCGCCCCCCAGCAGCGAGGTGAGCGTGCCGCGCGCCAGCCGGCGCGAGAACGGCTGCTCGTAAATGCGGCACAGGCGGTACAGCAAGTCGAGCTGGACCCCGCCCACCAGGGCCAGATCCGCCAACGGCAGCGGCACGAAGCCGGCGCCGGTGGAGGCGGCGACATGGCGCGAAATGGCCAGTTCGGATTTGATCTGCCGGAGATCGGCAATCACGGCGGGAGCGGCGGATTCAGTCATATCATGTCTCCGTGACCACGGCTTACGCCTTGCGAGGGCGCGGGGGGATGGCCGCTGCCAATAACAATACCCCAATTATGGGAGTCAGCAGAACCGAAGCGAAAAAATATCCCCAAAAACCAAAGCGGCGGCGCCGGCCCAGGACGGCAATCACCCAACTGCCAAGCAGCCACACTACGATCAGGCTGGGTATCATCATGCGTGCTACTCCGCGGCCGCGGTCGGCCGGACAGACTCCTCCACGATAGCGCCAAAGTCCATGCGGATCACCCGGTCGGCATGCGACCAGTAACGGTCGTCATGGGTCACCGCCAGGATGGTCTTGCCCCGCGCCTTCAATTGTTGCAGCACCACTTCATAAAAGTGGCGGCGGAAGTGGGGATCCTGGTCGGCCGCCCACTCGTCAAAGACCATGATCTCCTTGTCCTCCAGCAGGCAGACCGCCAGCGCCAGGCGCTTGCGCTGCCCGGTGGAGAGGTTGAGATCGGTAAAGCGGCCGTTGGCGAAGCCGGTCTTGCCCGCCAGCTCAAGCTCGCGCAGCACCGCCTCCACCCGCGCCGGGTCCACGTCCTCCAAGCCGTAAAAACGGTCGAACAGATGGAACTGGCTGAACACGGTGGTGAAGAGCTCGCGGTAGGACTGCACGTTGGCGGACGACAGCCGCACCCCATCCACCGCGATGCTGCCGCGCTGCGGCAAATACAGGCCGGTGAGCATCTTCAGCAGCGTGGTCTTGCCGCTGCCGTTGCCGCCCACCAGGAAGACGGTTTCGCCGCGGCGCAGGCGCAGCGTCGCCGGGCCCACCGCAAAGCCGCCGCCGCCCGCGCGCGGCGCGTAGGTGAAGCCGGCATCCTCGAGCGCAATGCTCTGGAAGGCGCTGAAATCGCGCGCCTCGCCCTCGGCGGGTTCGCTGATGCCCGCGTCCAGTTTTTCCTCGAGCCCGTACAGGTTGAGCAGCGCGGCCTTGGCCCGCTCCAGCACCGGCTGCGCCTGCACCACCATCTGGAGCGGCCCAATAATGAACAGGATCGCCGCCGTGGTCATCAGCACCACCGCGGCGTAGGTGGGCACCAGGCGCGGCAGCAGGAACACCACCACCGACAGCAGCGTGTAGAAGAACACGTCGCTGAACATGATGTCCACGCAGAAGCTGATCTGGGTGTCGATCTTGATGTTGCGCACCGCCGCCGCGATCGAGGTAAACGCGGCGAACACGGCATCGCTTTTGCGCCGGTTCAGGCGAATTTCCTTGAACCCGTCCACCATATTGGCCAGCGAGTCCACCAGCTCGGCCTCGCGTTCGTTGAGGCGGGTGAGCAGAACGCCGAAGGAGCGGGCGTGGCGCAGGTAGAAGCCGATGCCCAGGCTGATGAGCAGCACCGTCGCCACAAAGGCGGGGCGCGACAGCCAGAGGATGTAGAGCAGGCAGAACGACAGCACGAAGGTCTGTTGCGCGGCGTTCACCAGAATCAGGCCCGACTGCGAGATCAGCCCGGTGTCCTGCGAAATGCGGGTGTAGAGCTCGCCCCGGCCCAGATTCTCCACCAGCTCCAGGTCGGCGTGCCGGATTTTGTCGTACACCCGCACCAGGCGGGTCTCCAGCATGTGCTCGACCGTCACCGAGGACTGGATCAGCGCGAAACGCTTGCCCAGGTAAAAGCCGGTCATGCAGATGGCGAACAGCAGCAGCAGGCGGAAGTTGACCAGCCCGCTGTCGCTTGAGGCGATGGCCGCGCCGCGGTTGATGATGGCCAGGATGGCGGCATTGGCCAGACCGGCCAGCGCCGCCACGGTGAGGGCGCGCTTCCACTCTTCCGGGTTCTCGCGCAACAGCAGGCGGATGACGTCCATCGCGTAGATCCGGAACTAGTGCTTCACCGGCGCCGGCGCCGCGGCCGGTCCAGTCAGGTCGTTGCCCAATATGAGCGGCAGGCCTTCCTTGCCGCTGCCGATGATGATGGTCTTGGTGTTGGGCGAACTGGCCAGCGCCTCGGTGGCCTGAATGCCGCGGTAGAGCAGATACTGGCTGGAGAGGCCGTTGGGGAAGGTGTCCTGAAAGTCCTTGATCCCCTGAGCCTCGATTTTCTTGCGTTCGGCTTCCTTGCGCTCTTCCTGCAGGCGGAAGTCGTACTGCAGGCTCTTCTGCTCTTCTTCGTTCTTGGCTTCGATCGAGGACTGCAGGCCCGGCGGCAGCGTGATGCGCATGATGCTCACCGCCTGGATGCCGATCAAATCCATGTCGGGGCCGGCGGTGAGCGAGTCCTGGATATCGCGCGAGAGGCTCTCCTCGTCGTGCACGTGCAACTGCTCCGCCTGATAGCGGGCGAGCACGCCGCGAGTGGAGGCCTCGAGCTGGGGTTTGACCACCGACTTCATGTAGTCCGGACCCAGGCGCTCGTTGAGCGCGGGCAGCTTGCGCAGGTCCAGCTTGACGCGCACGTTCAAGGCCACGTCCACCTGCAAGCCGTCAATGGTCAGCAGGCTGACGGTATCGTCGAGGTCGTGGACCCGCAGGTTGTAGAGGTACATCTTGTCCCACGGCAGGATGATGTGGGTGCCCTCGCCGTAGACGGTGGTCATCACCTGGCCGTTGTAGAAACGGTGCCAGAGAATGCCGGCCTGGCCGGGGTAGACGAAGACGAACTCGTCCGGCACGAAGTAGACGAAGGCGAACAGCAGCACCAGGCTGACGGCGACGATCGGCACCAGATGGCGGCGCACGGCCTCGCCCAGACGGCCGAACCATCCCGGCGCCTCCGAAGGCGGCAACGCGGGAGGGACGGGGGTGCTGGGTCGAGGGCTGGCCATGGCGGAGAGGGTGATAAAAAAAGCGGAGGGGCGTTGCGCGGCATCCGCCAACGCCCCTCCGTTCCCGGTGTTGCCCGGCGGGGTTAGGCCGTCGCGGTTTCCGGCTTGATTTGAGCCGCGACCGCCTCCTTGCCCTTTTCGAATTCCTGCATGAAGTGCGCCCGCACCTGCGCCGGATCAAAGTCCAGGAAGGTGCCGCCCGAGGCAAAGTGCTGGGTGAAAACGCGGCCGAGGGCGTAGGTCGAGGCGCCCAGCAGCAGCGGTTCGCTGACGATGCCGACCGCGGTGCCGACGAGGGGAACAAAGCGGAGCGCGGTCACCGCGCGCGTCTGGGAGAGGCGGGTGGGGATCACGGCGCCCAGGAGCGCGCCCACGACCGCCTTGACCCGGTCCTTTTTGAACGGCACCCCGTACACCTTGGCCAGATCGGCGAGCATTTTGACCTGGATGCCCGTGCCCACGGCAATATCAAAGAGCGGCAGCGGCACCAAGCCGGCGCCCAGCGACCACCAGACGTAACGCGTTACCACATTTTTCGACTGAATCTCGTGTTCTTCCACTGCGGTCTCCTCTGCGGGCTGCAAAGCCAGCCCAGCGTAACATTCGCTCCCGGTCCAGGTCAATTGTGCCGCGCCGTCACTCCGGCCATCGCCTTGTCGGCGCTCGCGCGCGCTCGGCTCGCTACCGCGGATGGCGGGGGGGCGGCGCCCACACGCTGCAGTTCCTGCTTCAGCAGCGGCGGCGGCAGCGGAGCGATCCCCACTTGCCCGCTGACCGACTGGCCGCCGGCCAGCACCCACTGCGCCAGGCCGAGCGCCCGCCCCGCGGCCGCGCCGGTGCGCGGGTAGATGAGATAGACCACGCCCACAATCGGGTAGGCCGCCGCCGCCGCCGCATTCACGATCGGCGCCAACTCATCTTTGGCCAAAGCCGGAGCCGCGGCGTTGAACGCGGCGGCGACCCCCTCCACCGTCGGCGGCGCAAACTGTCCGCTGGCGTTGCGGATGCTGGCCGTCGCCACGTGCAGGGCCCGGGCGAAGCCGCACTCGGCGTAGCCGATCCCGCCGGGCACGTGCATCACCGCGTCGAGCACCCCTTGATCGCCGGCGCCCGAGCGGCCTTCAGCCGGCCAACGGGCGATATCGTCGCTGGACGGCACCATGCCCGCCCACTGCGCATCCACGGCGCTGAGGTAGTGGGAAAAGATGTAGGTCGAACCCGCCGGGTGGGCGCGATGCACAGTCACAATGTTCAGATCCGGCATGGCGACGTTGGGATTGGCGTCGCGCAGGAGTTGGTCGTTCCAGGAGGTAATCTCGCCCAAATAAATGCCGGCCAGCGCCTCCGGCGTGAGTTTGAGCGGCAGCTCCAGCTTGGGCAGGTTGTACACCACGCACACCGGGCCCGCCCCGATCGGCATCTCCGCCAGCTTGATCTGCCCCTCGTCCAGTTGGTTGGGCGTGAGTGGTATCTCGGAAACCGCGAACCCCGCGTGACCCTCCAGGATTTCCTGCACGTCGGCGCGGCTATCCACACTGTCGTAGCTGATGGCGTGGCCGGGGGAGTTGGCAAGCGTTTTCTGCCAGACGTCCACCAGAGGGTTGGTGAAGGTGGTGCTGGCGCCGTGCAACGAGCCATCTTCCATCGGCGCCGCCGCGCCCACCGGGTGGAGTTGGCGCATGGCGCCCAAGTCGCGGTGAAACCGGCTGGCGATGCGGTGCATGAGGCTGGGTCCGGCGGGGGCGTCTCCCACCTGGATGACCTGCCCGCAACCCGCGCCCAGCAGGCATAGAGCCGCCAGCCACGCCGCTCCCCAGCCGCCCCACCGCCTCCGCATACCGCTGCCCCTCACTCCGCGCGCGACGCGCCCGCCTTACCCAGAAAACTCAAGCTCACAATAAAGGTCACTTCCAGCGGCCACACCAGCGCATCAACGCCGCGCCCGAGCCAACCGCGTTTGCGGGGCGGGGGCGTGAGCCCGGCCCCGGCGCCGGGACGGTGGTCGCGGTACACCGCCACGCCGAAGACGGCGACTTCCAGCGCCGGGGTGGGCGGCTCGTTCTCCCGCACCGAGAGATTGTCGCTGCGCCGCACCCAGCTCGACTGCGGCGCTTCCCGCACCGCGGGCGGAATATCAAATGACGGCTTGGGCTTCGGACGGCGCGCCTTGCGCGCTGCCGGCTGGGGCTCGGGACTCGGCTTGGACATGACTGCGGACCTCGGCTTCCGGACCTAGTAGATGGGCGACGAACCGGTCATAATCCTCCGCCGCATGACTGCCGGGAGCGTGCTCCCATATAGTCGCATGACTTGCGGCCGCGTAGGTTAACTCAATGCACTGGCGGATGCCGGATCGGTACAGTTGCCGGGCTAAGTCGGGGTCGGCGGCGAGCGCGT
>Ga0134125_10004572_pt1 | contig 15806 bp, 10 predicted proteins | sample KB31751_FD_96464 | JGI IMG/M metagenome (GOLD analysis project Ga0134125, IMG submission 96464) | Terrestrial soil microbial communities with excess Nitrogen fertilizer from Kellogg Biological Station, Michigan, USA - KB3-175-1 | ecosystem: Environmental > Terrestrial > Soil > Unclassified ... | reverse complement strand
TCGAGGGTTACCGCGCGCTCATTTGCAAAAAAAGAGTTGCCGGTACGATATACCTCGTCCAGGATTTCATAAATACCGCTTCCTTCCAATTCCGGTAATGCTTCCCGTATGGATTTTCCAATAATATTTCTGTGACCAATCAACTTCATGTAACGTTTATTGGCCAGCTCATATATATGTTGTGGCCCACGAAGCACACAAATGACGGCCGGCGCCTCCATAAATAAATTGCGCACATTACCTTCCAATTCGTTGCGCAACTCTACAATTTTTATTTGGGCACGTACCCTTGCCAGTAATTCTTTTGAGGAAAAAGGTTTTACCAGATAGTCATCTGCGCCAATATCGTAACCTTCAATTTTAGCTTCTTCGCCGGCGCGTGCAGAAAGTAAAATAACAGGAATGTGGGCTGTCTGGCGGTTTTGTTTGATTTGTTTTAATAATTGAATGCCATCCATTACCGGCATCATTATATCACTGAGAATGAGTTGAAGCGGATTTTTGTGGATTTTTTCTAATGCTTCTTTACCGTTTTTTGCAACGATTATGTTGTAATTTTTTTCCAGCAGCGTTTTTAAATAAGCACGCATGTCAGCGTTGTCATCAACAATAAGGATTGATGCACGTTTTGAGACCAATTGTGGTGCCGGTTTTCCATTTAATACGATGGGCCGATGACCGATATCCTCCGTGCCATTTACCTTCTCCGTTACAGTTTCAATTAATGCTTCTGCTTCCTGTGCATATAAATTTGAAATTGCTTCCTGCACTTCTTTATTTACCTCAATTAATTGTTTTGAGGATAAATGTTCTTTACCTGTTGGAATCTTTACGGTGAAAGTACTTCCGGCTTTATCTTTTGCAGTAGTACTATCCACTTCAATCGATCCTCCATGAAGGGTCACGAGTTCTTTAATAAGCGACAATCCAATGCCTGTGCCTTCATAGGTGCGTCCTGCAGTTCCCTTGACTCTATGAAACCGTTCAAACATTCTGGGCAGTTCGGATTCCGGAATGCCTACTCCGGTATCTGCCACCCGGAGAATCAGCTGGCTATTTTCGCAAAACAGATTTAATGTAACACATCCTTCCAGTGTATATTTAAAGGCGTTGGACAATAGATTGAAAACAATCTTTTCCCACATTGATGCGTTTACATAAACCGGTTCCGCTATCTCCTGTATGTTTACAATGAATTTTAGCGACGCCTTTTCCATAACTGAATCGAAGTTGGACACAAGATTTTTTGTATATACGCCAATATCAACTTTTGAAAAATGGGCATCTTGCCGGCCACTTTCTATGCGGCTAAAATCCAATAAGGTATTTACCAATTTCAATAACCGGATCGCATTTCTGTGAGTAGTCTTAATGCTCGCCTGGTATTGTGGCTTGATTTCCTGTGAAGGTTGTCGCATCAATTCTTCGAGCGGCCCAAGCATCAGTGTCAACGGCGTGCGAAACTCATGACTGACGTTGTTGAAAAAAACGGTTTTCGCTTTATCAATTTCCGCAAGTATCTCTCCCTTTTTACGTTCTTCTTCTATCACATGCATATTATTCATTTCCAGCAGCACCTGGTCAGTAAGTAAGCGGATGAAGGATTGGTAAACAGAATCATACTTGCGATAAGGGTTCAGGCCTATCGTAAGTACCGCGTTTGGACAACTACTATTGGAAATGCATAGTGGAATGTGGAGGATTTGTTGGGGCACTTTATCCCAAACGCCTTTTGGTGCGTTGGGTCTTCTGCCTTTATTTTCGGAAATTACATTTCTATTTGTTTTAATTGCTTTGCAAATATTCCGTGTTTGTTCAGTTGGCTCATTAATATTTACTTCATCAGGAAAGTATTTATAGTCGTCTTTATTTCCTGCCCAGGCCACCTGTTTTGCTTCACCTCCTTTTATTTCATAGAACAAAGCGAAAGGGAAATCTTTTTTATTTTCTGCTAAAACATCCGCAGTTTTCTTATATATCTCATAAAGGCTTTTTTCGTAGTACGAAATTTTTCCAAGGCTACGGAGTGTTTCGAGTGCTCTTTCATTGATCACACGTGAAGTATCGTCAGTATTTGCGCAAAATACACCGGCGGTGATGCCATTATCGCCCGGAATGGGTGTGTAAGAAAAAGTGTAATAAGTCTCTTCAGGATAGCCATTGCGCTCCATAATGAGCAACTGCGATTCTACATACGTTCCTTCATCATGTTCCATTACTTTTTTGAGCATTGGTTCAATATCGCCCCAGATATCTTTCCATACTTCATAAACCGGCTGACCTAAAGCTGCCGGATGCTTACCACCAACAATTGATTTGTAAGGATCGTTGTATAATTTTATAAGTTGCTTTCCCCAGCCAATCCATATAGGTTGGCTCGACGACAGCATGATCCGCACACAGGTTTTAAGGCTTTGCTCCCATTCTGCAGGATCACCCAACGGAGTTTTTGCCCAATCAAAATCGCGGATGCGTTCGCCCATCTCTCCTCCTCCCAATAGAAAAATTGGAATCTTACCTTTTGAAACATCCTTCATCATTCAGGGGATTAATATTGTAGGATACAAATATAAAGAATGTAATAAACAAAAAATGAGACAAATGCCGAACCTCGTAATTGAAAATGCCGGTATTTGTTCGTTTGCTGTTTTTTTAAAAATTAAAAAGCCGGCTCACTATTTTATTTTGAGCCGGCTCTTTTTTGGTGACCGCGTCAGGATTCAAACCTGAAACCTTCTGATCCGTAGTCAGATGCTCTATTCAATTGAGCTACGCAGCCAAAGAGGCGCAAAAATAATAAATTATTTCTTCAAGCCAATTTCTTCTTTATCAAATAGAAAATAAGTGTGAAAGTTTATTTGATTTTTCACTTTTATATAAAATAAACGCTGCTTCTCTTACGTTTAAGATAGAATGAAAGAAAGTGTTTTTTCCATAAAGCATTTTCTTTTGATATATCCAAATTCAATTATCAAAAAATGAAATTTCCCAAATATTTTATTGTCATTATTTCGATTATTACTGTTGCCTTCTCAGGTCTTTTTTATTTCATTAATCATAATCATAAAATAACCACCGAAAACTCATTGGAAATCAATCAATCACGTAAAACATTACGGAAGATTGATGCAGCGTATTATACCATCAGTGAACTGGAGAGAAACACTCAAAAATATGTGATCACCGGTAACAAGGTTATCGAAAAAAATGCTGAAAATGAAATCGCTGAACTTCATATAATCATTAAGGAATTAAATGAATCGGCGAGATTAAACCCGGGCGGTTTTGCTTTTTTGCCTTTACTTATTAAGAACTTGGATAGCCAGCAATATATCCGTAAAAATAAATTGACTGCAAAAGAGATCAGCTCATTTCTAATAAATAACGAAGATGAAAAAAGCTCGTTGCGTTTTTACGAGTCAGTAAATGAAGCAAAAAAAACGTATGTAAACAGAACCAATGAATTGCTTGCTCAAAGCCAGGCAATTGCAGCAAACAACTTCAAATCTTCCATTCTCGTTTGTCTTGTTTCCATTCTCCTGATCATCATAACCTTATTACAGGAAACGCGCAATAAACGATTAAGAAAACTGGCCGAAAATGATACCCGCCAAATAGAAATCAAATATAAAAACCTGGTCGACAATTCCGGCGTTGGATTGCTCACGACAGATTTGAACGGCCGCATTACTTTTGTGAATAAGCGGATCACCACATTTACAGGATTTCAGCCTTCAGAAATGATCGGACGTCATTTTTCATCATTGGTAGACAAGGATTGGGTGCAAACGATCAGTGAAAGATTAAGAAAGCAAGTCCAATTACGTCAGGAAGAATCAAATATATCCTATCCGTTAAGCGTTAAATCGGGCAACAGAATCTGGGTAGAGCAATCCAGCGTTATATTAATGGAAAACGGTGAACCACAAGGCTTTCAATGTATTGTAAAAGATATAACAGAAAAAAGAAGAATGGAGTCGGAACTGAAAAAAATTGAATTGGAGCGGGAAGAGCACCAGTTCAGACTGCAATCAATTCTTGATAATACGCCCCTGATGATTTTCATAAAAGATCTGAATGGCCGTTATTTATTAGCAAACAAAAGTTATAAAGACGCCTTTAATTTTACTTCAGAGCAGATTATTGGAAAAACTGATTTTGATTTGGTGTCGGAAGCGAATGCTGAACGTTATAAAGAGATTGACGAATATGTGATCAGGGAACAAAAAAACGTCGAAGTCGAAGAAACGATTGAAGAGGCAGGGGTAAGTAAGAATTTGCTCATTGTCAAGTTTCCTTTATTTGACAGAAACAATACCATTTACGGCATAAGTGGCATTGCCAGCGATATTACTGAAAGATATCTTTACGGACTGCATCTCATAGAAGCGAGACGAAAAGCTGAATTGGCCGAACAACTCCAGGAACAATTTCTGGCCAATATGAGCCACGAGATCAGAACGCCCATGAACGGAATTATTGGAATGACCAATATTTTACTAAATACTCCTATGAGTAACGAGCAGAAAGATTTTGTGCATATCATTAAAAAATCGTCTGACAGCCTAATGGTTTTGATTAATGATATTTTGGATCTTTCAAAAATCAAAGCCGGAAAACTGAGAATTGAAAATATTGATTTCCGGTTAAGAGAAACAGTGGAACAAACCATCAGCACTTTCAGAGTTTTGATAAATGATAAAGGACTTAGACTAACAACTTCTGTGGATTTGAATATTCCGGATTCCCTGACTGGTGATCCGCATCGCCTTAACCAGATATTGAACAACCTGATTAGTAATGCGATAAAATTTACTGTAGCAGGGGAAATAAGTTTCGAAATTAAAGCGATTAGTCAAAGTAAACAGGAAATAGAACTCTTGTTTTCAATTTCTGATACCGGTATTGGCATTCAGCAGGAAAAACTTGAATCGATCTTTGAATCTTTTTCACAGGCAGAAAGCGGAACGTCCAGGAAATTTGGTGGAAGCGGACTTGGATTATCGATCACTAAAAAGCTGATTCAAATGCAAAATGGTTCTATTGAAGTGCAGAGTATTCCAGGAAAAGGGACTGAATTTAATTTTACGATCAAATATGCAATACCGGCACACACGGTTGCCAAACAATATGATAATGTAAAACAGGAAACACTTAATGAAGGTGGATTATCGGGCAAAAGAGTTTTAGTTGTGGAAGATAATGAAGCCAATCAGAAAGTAATCTACCACATGCTGGATAAAGTTGGGATTGATGCAGACCTGGCAGATAATGGAAAAGTTGCCATAAAATTACTTGAAGATGGCTTTCCGTATGATCTTGTCATTATGGATTTGCAGATGCCGGAAATGGACGGTTTTGAAACTACGAAATATATTCGTCAGAATTTGAAATTAACCATTCCGATTATCGCAATGACGGCAAGTGCTTTACGAAATGAAAAAATAAAATGCATGGAACTTGGAATGAATGAGTATCTGAATAAACCTTTCGTTCCAGCCGATCTTTTCCGTGAATTAAGAAGATTTTTATTGAAGAAAGAAGAAGTAATTACTGAAAATAATCAGCCCGGAGTTTATACAGAAAGTAAAAAACTTTACAGCCTTAATCATCTCATCGAGCTGGACGACCTGGATTGCCTTTGTGAAGTGCTGCAGATATTCCTCGAATCTACTCCTGTGATGATGAATGAAATAAATGAAGCGATTGTTTTAAAAAGCTGGGAAGAAGTTTATAAAAAAGCGCATAAACTAAAAAGTAGTATCGGAGTTTTACAAATGGGAAAATTAATGTCAGTGATTTCGAAAATTGAATCAGATGCTAAAGAGAAAAAGAATCTGGAAGAAATACCCGTCAATTTTGAAAAAGCACAAGAGCTTCTTTCGCGCACAACACCCATGATAAAAGACGAACTTGAAAACGCTTTGGAACTGGTTTTAAAAAATTAAAAAAAGAAAATCAAATTCAAGTGTATTTATTTGTTTGTTGTAAATAAAAAATAAATCCTAAAACCTATGAAAATATTAATTGCAGATGATGAAATGATCATGTTGAAAATCATTGAACTGAGGTTGAAAAAAGATGGTCATGAAGTAATCGTGACTTCCAATGGCCAGGAAGCGATTGAACAGATCAAACTGCATGATCCTGACATGATCATTGCAGATATTATGATGCCATTTACTTCCGGTTTGGAAATTGTGAGCCTGGTAAAAAAAGGAAGCCTTCATCGGAAAGTGCCGATCATTATACTTTCGTCAATGGGACAGGAAAATGTAGTTTTGGAAGCTTTTAATCTTGGCGCTGATGATTATATCACCAAACCCTTTAGCCCAAATGAACTTTCTATGCGCGTAAAACGGTTGGCGCCGGCAGCCAATGCACTTGCAAAAACCGATGCAAAGTTTTCCTAAACAAACTTTTGATCCATATATTCAAGCTTATGCTCACGATTCTAACTTCATTGCTAACAACTATGATTGAAGTTTTAAATTATTTGATCCATCATATTTTCACAGAGCAAACGCTGGATGATACAATTATTTTTTTTATTTTTTTGATATCACTCAGCATCGCATTCATATTTCTTTATCTTTTTAGAAAAAAGAAACGATGGCGCCGTAAAGTTTTTCTTCGAAAATCGCTGAATAATTTTATTGGTGAAATTGCCATTTGTGAATCAGAAACAGAATTAAAGGAAGTTTTTTCAAACGCAGAGTACCAACGCGTTTTATTGCAGTTTCAACAGAATGAATCCGACCGTAATTTGTTGATCTCCGAATTATCGGAAACAACCAAGAAATTTAGAGGATCCACTATCGAAAATATTCTCTGGCTTTTTGAAAAAATGGATCTAAAAAAACAATTATTAAAAAACCTGGAAAATAAAAAATGGCATAAAAAAGCAAAAGCCATTCAGCAACTTTCCTATCTTCAACAAAAAGACTGTACTAACATCATACTTCCTTTTACCAATCATGAAAATGATCTGTTGCGTACGGAAGCGCAGATCGCTCTTGTAAAAATGACTGGTTTTGAAGGATTGGAATTTCTAAGTAAAGTAACTTACCCGGTTTCTGAATGGCAACAATTGAGATTGATTGAAGAGCTTTCTTCAAACGCCTGTACAAGCCTTGGCAACATTCATCAATGGTTGAAATCAGAAAATATATCAGTAGTAAATTTTGCTTTGCGGCTTATAGAAATTTACCAGCAATTCGATTTTTATGAAGAAGTGAAAAGTTGCCTGACGCATTCTTCCATGATGGTTTGCAACAATGCCGTACTAACAATAAGCAATATTAGTAATGAAAAAACGGCTGATCTTTTGGTTGCTCACTTTGGAGATTATGATGCTTTCATTCAAATAAAAATTTTGAAAATCCTACAGGCAAATGGAAGCGGAACCCAGCTTCCTTTTTTATTCTCGATTTTAAATCATCCCGATGATTCTTATAAGCTGGAAGCGGCAAAAGCAATCTTAAAGATCAGTGATACCGGCATGCTGACAATCGAAGAATTGATAGACAGGAATTCGTTTCCCTGGAATGTGATCTTACCTCAAATAAAAAATGTTGCATGAATATCACCGATGCAATATTCCAGTTTTTTTCTACAGGCATATTGATCTATTCTGTTTCACTCCTCGTCTTTTATCTGCTGATTGTTATCTATTCAATCGCTGAAATAAAACTGTATATCCGCAAAAGCAGTTTTACTGATTATAATCTTCTTGCATCTTCAGTATATGCGCCATCAGTAAGTCTGCTGGCACCTGCTTACAACGAAGCGGCGAACATTATTGAGAATGTTCGTTCCTTGCTTGCAGTGCATTACAATAATATAGAACTGATTGTAATAAACGATGGCAGCAAAGATGATTCATTGCAAAAATTAATTGAAGCATATGACCTGGTGAAAATTCCATTTTTGGTAAATGAAAAAATTAAGACTAAACCAATTCGCGGAATTTATAAAAGCCGTAATTCTTTATATCATAAATTGATTGTTGTAGATAAAGTAAACGGCGGCAAAGCAGACGCGCTGAATACCGGCATCAACGTGGCTTCCAATAAATACCTGGTTTGTATTGATGTGGATTGTATTCTTGAGCAGGATGCGATGCTCAAATTGATCAAGCCATTTTTAGAAGAATCAAATAAGCGCGTCATCGCTACCGGCGGCGTTATTCGCATTGCCAATTCCTGTGAAGTAGTAAACGGGAAATTAGTAAAAGTTCATTTGCCAAAACAACTTTTGCCGCGCATGCAAACATTGGAATATATCCGGGCATTTTTGCTCGGCAGAATGGCCTGGAGCCGGATGAATGGATTATTAATTATTTCCGGCGCCTTTGGTGCGTTCGATAGAGAAATCGCTATAAAAGCCGGAGGTTATGATCATGCAACTGTTGGCGAAGACATGGAACTGATCGTGCGTATGAGACGGTACATGCATGAAAATAAAATTCCTTATAAAGTTTCTTTCATTCCCGATCCGCTTTGCTGGACGGAAGCTCCGGCTACTTACAAAATTTTGGGAAGACAACGAAACCGCTGGACACGTGGCACGATTGAAACCTTGCAAATTCATAAAAAAATGTTCTTCAACCGGCGGTTCGGTATTCTCGGAATATTGAGTTATCCTTATTGGTTCTTTTATGAATTATTAGCGCCATTGATAGAGTTTTTTGGGTTTGTTTTTTTAACCATTTTTGCAATGGCCGGTTATATTTCATGGCCGTTTTTCCTTTTGCTTCTCGCATTCATTCTCTCCTTCGGTTTTTTGTATTCTGTTTTTGCCATCCTGATCGAAGTGCTCACATTTAATCAATATAAAAGACGAACTGATATTTTGAAACTTATCCTGATGGCGTTTGCGGAGCCCGTATTTTTCCACCCGTTTGTAGTATGGTCGGCAGTCAGAGGAAATTTAGATTTTATCAGGAAAAAGAAATCCTGGGGAGAAATGACAAGGCAGGGCTTCAACAATAAAAAAAAGTAATCCGGTAACAGAATGAAAAACTCAAAAAACTTTATAAAAGACTTTTTTAGCAAAACTGTCCCTGCATTAGAATCGTATTGCAGACTGTCAATATTATTTCTTTTCTTACTTTCCCTGATCGGATCTTATGAGATAATTGTCGCCGTTTTCTCAAAGGTGGAAAAGCTGCCGATCTTACCAGTGGCGGGGTCCGTCTTGGTCAATTATTTTTTTTACTGGTTGAAAACTTTTGTCATTCTTTTAATTCCATACCTATTGCTTTATCCTTTCTCCAGGAAATCAGCGAATATTTTTTTCATTGCACTCGCCACACTTCTTCTTCTGTTGCAGCTTGCTTTGATACAATATTTTAATAAATCTATGGTTCCTTTGGGTGCCGATTTATTTGCTTATTCTATCGCAGATATTAAACAAACACTCGGTGCTTCAGGTGGTGTTAGCATTTTACAAACGATCGCATTTATTTGTTTAATTACTTTTTCATTATGGGTATTTATTTATTTTTCAAAAAAAATTAGCATCCATAAATATGTCACATTTGTAATAACCGTTTTTTCGGTTTTTATTTTCACAACTGGATTTTCTATCCCGAATTTGAGCGGGTTGAAAACGGAATATGCACGCACATTGGTTTTGAATAAATCCGATTTTTTTATTGCCCAATCTTATCATTATTTCTTTCCGCAAAATATAGAAACGGATATTTATTCGGATAGTTATTCCGGTGATTTTGGAAATGATATCCCGTTGGTAAAGGATTTTATTTACGCTGATGAAAGCAAATTTCCTTTTCTTCGTAAAGATGAAACACCGGATGTTTTATCTCCTTTTTTTACGAAAAGTAATGAGAAACCCAATATTGTAATTATTCTTGTAGAAGGCCTTGGACGTGCATTTACCAATGAAGGAGCCGCTCTTGGGAACTTCACGCCTTTCATTGATTCACTTTCAAAAGAAAGTCTATACTGGAATAATTTTTTAAGTGCGGCCGGTCGGAGTTTTGGCGTTCTACCTTCTGTTTTAGGTTCTTTACCTTTTGCAAAAAATGGATTTAACGAATTAGGAGAAAATATGCCAAAGCATCTTTCCCTCGTTAGTATCGCCCGGCACAACGGTTACAAAACCGCATTCTTTTATGGAGGCGATTCCAGGTTTGACAACATGAATCTTTTCATGAAAAAAAATGGAGTGGATCATATTTATGATGAATTTACTTTCCCGGATGGCTACACAAAACTTCCCGCCCAAAACGGTTTCACGTGGGGCTATGGAGATGCAGAATTATTCAGAAGGTATTTGCAACTGCAACCGGAAAATGATCAGCAGCCCAAATTAAATGTTCTTTTTACAGTTGCTACGCACAGCCCATTCTTATTAAATAACCAGGAAAAATACAACCATTTATTTGAAGAAAGAATGGAGCAATTAAAATTTTCCGGTGACAAAAAAAATGCATACCGCGTATATGAACCACAATATGCAAGCATTTTATATTTGGATGAAGCGGTCAGAAATTTTATAAACATTTATAAGCAGCGCAGCGATTTTCAGAACACAATTTTTATTATAACCGGCGACCACCGCATGCCTGAAATTCCGATGCTAACCAAAATAGATCGCTATCATGTTCCTTTGATCATTTACTCTCCTTTGCTAAAACGTACCGCCTCTTTTTCGTCCATCTCATCGCATTTTGATATTACGCCGAGCTTAGTTGCATTTTTACACGACAACTATTCCTTTGAAAAGCCCACTCTTGAAAGCTGGATCGGAAGCGGCTTAGACACGACACGGGCTTTTTCTAACGAACATCAATATCCCTTGATGCAAACGAAAAATGATGTAATAGATTTCATTCAGGGATTATCTCATCTCAACAGTAATTCAGCTTTTTCTATTGGGCCAGGTATGGATGAGAGTTTAGCGAATGATAAAGAAACAAAAGAGCGCTTAACGGATGCGTTCAACCGTTTTAAAGTAAGAAATGAAAAGCTGATCCAGGGCGGTGGTTTAATTCCGGATTCTATTTATCAGAAATATTTCTTTCATTAGTTTTTTGAAAGGGACTGATAATAATCAGCGGTGATTTCCGTCATCAAAGGCCTGTAAAAATTCCAGAAAAAATTACGACGGTTATTAACATCATCTGAATGATAAAACAAGGAATTGATTACGCCGATTCCTTTAAAATAAGAAGTGTTCAGGGAGATTGGATTATCACAAAAATTTCCTGAAAAATAATAAAAGCGGTAATCTGTTTTTTCATGCTTCAATATCGCAGGAAACATTGCAGGCAATTCGGCATTCTTCAATATTTGTTTGCCCGCCGCAGTTGCTTCTAACTGAAATTGAGCAATTGGCTGATTTATCACAGAATCATATTGCATCACATCGAACCAGAAAGGATAAGCAGTTTGCGCCGGTAAATGATATTTCTTTTGAGCATAATTATTTACCAATATTAATGGCAAAGCCGATGATAAATCATTTCCTTCTTCTAAGATAACGACTTTGTTTTCGGTGTTTACAAATACGATTCCGGCATGATGAAATGGCCATTGTCCGTTATTATCCTTCTTATAGAAATTTGGAATCCATGCTGGCAGGTCAGTGTTTTTGGCTGTATCGAGAGAAGCAAAATAACAGCCGGTCCAGCCACTCCATTTCACACCAAAAATATTTTCAAAATCTGAACGGTTTTTTTCAGATGTTGGAGCACCAAGTGTATTAAATTCTGAAATAACCAGTTTATGCTTTTCCTTCATCTTCTGCAACAGTTGAATATCTTGTTCGCTCATTCCGCCATAAATCAATCCCGGCTCATTCTTATTTTGATACCATTCATTTTTGTACACGCCATAGGTATCAGTTAAATATAGCAAATCCGCATCATTACTGAGCTTCTCGAGCATTTGAGCAGAAAATCTTTCCAATCCTTTCAAACGAAATTTTTCATTTTTCAAAGGAAAGAATCCAAAATAATCGTTGTCATTTTTATAAAGTGCCGTCTCTGTTTTTGTGAAGCGCTGATTATTCAAAACCCAGGTAAATGAAGCGTGCTGTTCGCCATTCGGCAAAGCCGTTTTATCAACAATTACCGCTACCATTTTCTTTTTTGGTGTGCACAACCAGCCCAGCCACATCCACAAAGGCAGAAAAATAATTGCAACCAAAACTGCTATAACAATTCTTTTTTTGATCATTTTTAAAACCGTCGTTGATAGCCTACGCTAAACAGATATTCGTTCCCGGTGATCTTTGGTAAATATTCCTGTTGTATGAGCGAAAAACTAAATAAAATGCTATTTAATTTATTAAATGTATTACGGTAATCGGCTGAAATACGATAAGATTTCAATTTATATAAATTGGCCAGTTGAATGTTATTGGCGGTTTCATCAGGAGAAATTCCGGTGCCTAAACCAAGCCCAAAATAATTCGTTTCTTTAAAATAGTATCGTGTAGTAAGACTATAAGAATTGGAAACAGATTCTTTTCCAGGTGTGATATAAGTGCGGAAATTAAACCAATAATTTTTTAAATATTTTCCCACAGCTCCGGTATAAATCCATGTAGCATCACTAAAATAAAGATAGCGCAAACCTGCTTCAGCTTCAAAGCTTTTTGGAAGGTTTGCATATAATGAAAAGCCGGCGCGGTATTGTGGAAAAACGCCGCTTTTATCAGAAATTCCGCCATTTACATAACTGTAAAATGTCTTTGAAATTCGTGGATAAGCATCGGCTTCAAATTGAAGTGCATCGGTTTTAAATCTGTTCGCATAATTCACCCGACCGATAAAAGAACCGGCCTTTGTACTTCTTGAATAATCAAGGCTTACAATATGCCACGGATCGTCAAACTGTTTATCAAAAGTTGCAAAATCATAATTAAGACTGATTTTATTTTTTGCACTTTCATCTTTTATTTTTTCGAGAAGAGAACGCGCTTCTGCATTTTTAGGCGCTATTTTTAACAGAAACGCCAATGAAGCGTTTGCTTCTGTATATCTTTTTAGTTCAATTAAAGTTTTCGATTTTTTTAATAAAAGCGTTTTTGATTGTGGATGAAAAACCAGCGCATTTTCACAGATTGCCAGCGACCTTTCCGGTTCTTCATTCCAATAAGTAAGATCTGCAAACGCTGAGGCCGCATCTTCGTTCTCCGGATGTTCGTTCAATACTTTTTCAAAACATTCGCTTGCGCTGTCAGGTTTATTCCACCAGGTATAAACGCGGCCCAAAAAAATACGGATATCTGCATAATCAGGGCTGATCATCAGAGCTTTTTTACTTAATTCAGTTGCCAGTTTATAATTTTTATTTTCAAATGCTGCTGTCCGCGCCTGTTGAAAAAGCTCGTCGGAAGAAAGTTGCGTTTGTGCAACAAGAATGCTTGGAAGAAACGAAGCGCTCAACAATAAAAGGATAAATAATGGCTTTTTGTAATTCATGAAATGAATCAATTCAATTTAGGATAGGATGCAAAATCAGGATCAGTTTCAATTGAAATTATTTTAAATTTCGGCTTTCTATTAACGTCAGAATACTTTTGCATATTGCAGCTAAATTATTAAAATGAAAATATTTTTTTGGTCGGTTGGTAAGGCACATGATTCTTATGTAAAAGAGGGAATCGACACATTTACAAAGCGTATTTCTCATTATTATCCGGTCGAATGGAGGATTTTTCCTTCCGCAAAAAATACCGTCAATTTGTCTGAAGAAGAGATAAGAAAAACTGAGGGAATTTCAATATTAAATGCTTTACAAAAAGACGATGTAATAGTGGCATTAGATGAAAATGGAAAACAATGGAATTCGTTGGAAGTTTCAAAATTTATTCAGCAAAAAGCAAATGAAAGTTCGAGAAATCTTATTTTTTTAATTGGCGGCGCTTATGGCCTTGACGAAAATGCTTTAAAAAAATGCCATTTCAAATGGAGCTTGTCAAAATTGGTTTTCCCACATCAATTGGTTCGACTCATTCTGGCCGAACAAATTTATCGTGCATGCACCATTCTCCGAAACGAAAAATATCATCATTATTAGTTTTTCAGTAGGTTTGAGGCTTTTAAAACACAAAGATGTCTATTACCCTTATTATCATTATTATTACTGTTATTATTTCCATTTTTGCATTCAGATCTCATAAAGTTATGGACGATCTGATCTTTTATCCAAGCGCCATTACAGAGAAAAATCAGTATTACCGGTTCGTCAGTTACGGATTTATCCATGCAGATATTTCGCATTTATTTTTTAATATGTACGCCTTTTATTTGTTTGGCGGTGTTTGTGAAACTTCTTTTATTAATATTTTCGGCAATTCCGGAAAAACCTTCTATGTGCTGATGTATTTCCTTTCGCTGATCGTGTGCGTCATTCCTGATTTTTTGAAATACAACCGGAATCCCGATTACAGAAGCCTCGGCGCTTCCGGAGCAGTATCCGCGGTGGTTTTTGCTTATATTTTATTCAATCCAATGCAGGGAATCGGCTTGTTATTTATCCCGATATTTATCCCTGGTTTTTTATTCGGAATATTATTTCTAATTGTATCTTATTTTTTAGGAAAAAAAGGCGGTTCACGGGTCAACCATTCTGCACACATCTGGGGAGCCATTTTCGGAGTGGTTTTCTTAATTGTTTTTAGCCAGTTATTTTCAACCTATCCGTTGCTTGATAACTTTATGAGGTCTGTGAAAGGACTGGATTTGCGGCATATTTTTACGACTTATTAAATTCTATTGTAAGAATTCTTTTGGTTTTATCGGTAATCTTAAAACGGTCGTCAATTCTTTTTCCGATAATCCAAATGATCCTTTTATTGCTTTCAATAATCCATATTTTATCTTTGTCGGCCACCGACATTTTTTGGTCAATAAAAAACTTACTCAATTTCTTTTTTTTCTGCATTCCCAGCGGATAAAAGTAATCGCCCTGTTTCCATTTTCTTAATAACAATGGGAAAGTGATATTAGCGGCATCCAACGTTGCAATCATCTCGGATGTCTGGTGTTTGATTTTTGATGTTTGATTTAATTCATAATCCTTCATTTTTAATTTCAATGCTCCCAATTCAAAATCAACTTTATCATCGCTTTCATGAATTAAAACATGATTTGCCTCCAAAGTATTTACCGGTGCAATAATAAGCCAGTTGCGGTTTTTAATAATTTTATGACTCGCAGAAGAAATATATTTTCCGCTTTCACTTTTCAACAAATTCACCACTTCGTCTGTTTGATGCGGCGTGAACGAAAAATCTTTTATAATCTCATAAACAATTGTTTTCAACGGTTGGCTTTTCAATAATTTCAAAACTGGAATATGAATCTCATTTCCTTTTTGTTCAAGCAATTTCTTTTTATGCTGATCGATAGATTGTTGATATAAAATTTCTATTTCGGAAAATCGGGCGATATTTTTTATTAGGTTATCTTCTGTTTTTGGAAAAACTTTTTCAACAGAAGGAATCAACTGGTGGCGAAAATAGTTGCGTGTATATTTATCAGAAATATTGGAAGAATCTTCTACAAAATCCAGTTTATTTTCTCTGTTAAATAATTCAATCTCTTCTCTTTTTGCAAATAATAATGGCCTGATTATTTTTCCCTGCTTTGGCAAAATTGCCTGCAAGCCCTTTATTCCCGTGCCTTTGAAGAAGTTCATCAATAACGTTTCAATGTTGTCGTTTGCATGATGAGCAGTCAAAAGCCATGATGCAGATTGAAGGTTGAAAGTTGAAGTTGTAGGGTTGTCTGTTGTTAACAATTCTTCAAACCAGGCATATCTTAATTC
>Ga0134125_10004571_pt1 | contig 15809 bp, 13 predicted proteins | sample KB31751_FD_96464 | JGI IMG/M metagenome (GOLD analysis project Ga0134125, IMG submission 96464) | Terrestrial soil microbial communities with excess Nitrogen fertilizer from Kellogg Biological Station, Michigan, USA - KB3-175-1 | ecosystem: Environmental > Terrestrial > Soil > Unclassified ... | reverse complement strand
TCGGCCCCGACCTCTTCGTCTTCTACCGCTCGCTCGGGATCAACCTGAAGCAGCTCTACGGCTCGACCGAGACTTCCGTGATGGTGTGCGTGCAGCCCAACGGCGAGGTGAAGCCCGACACCGTGGGGCCGCCGATGAAGGGCGTGGAGATCCGCGTGCTCGATTCGGGCGAGATCGTGCTGCGCTGCCCGGGCCTTTTCCGCGCCTACTACAAAAACGACGACGCCACGCGCGAAGCCAAGGATGCCGAGGGCTGGTTCCACACCGGCGACGCGGGTTTCTTCGACGGATCCGGCCATCTCAAGATCATCGACCGCGCGAAGGACGTGGGGAGGCTCTCCGACGGGACGCTCTTCGCGCCGAAGTACCTCGAGAACAAGCTCAAGTTCTTCCCGTACATCAAGGAAGCCGTGGCCTTCGGTGATGGCAGGGGCGAGGCGACCGCGATGGTGAACATCGACGTCGAGGCCGTGGGCGACTGGGCCGAGCGCCGGGGCATCGCCTATTCGGGGTACACCGACCTCGCCGCCAAGCCGCAGGTGGCCGAGCTCCTGCGCGACTGCGTGTCGCGGGCGAATGCCGACCTTGCGCGCGATCCGAAGCTCGCGCGCAGCCAGATCCACCGCTTCGTCGTGCTGCACAAGGAGCTGGACGCCGACGACGGCGAGCTCACGCGCACGAGGAAGGTGCGCCGCGGCTTCATCGGCGAGAAGTACGCGACCATCGTCGATGCCCTGTATTCGGGCACGGCGACCTGCACCGTCGAGGCGCAGGTGCGCTTCGAGGATGGCCGTGCCGGCGTGGTGCGCGCGGAGCTCATCGTGCACCCGGTGCAGACGCACGCCGCACAGGCGCTCGCCGCATGAACCTGCGCGAGCTGGAGCCCGGGACCGAGGCGCGCGGGCTGGGCCCGACGATCCTCGCGGTCGAGGGCATTTCGCTCGCCTTCGGCGGCGTGAAGGCGCTCTCGGAGGTGAGCTTCGAGGTCCGCGAACGCGAGATCCGCGCCATCATCGGCCCCAACGGCGCGGGAAAAAGCTCGATGCTGAACGTGATCAACGGCGTGTACCGGCCGCAGGCGGGGAAGATCTCGTTCCGGGGAGAGACGCACGCGCACATGGAGCCGCGCCGCTCCGCGGAGCTGGGGATCGCGCGCACCTTCCAGAGCCTCGCGCTCTTCAAGGGAATGTCAGTCCTGGACAACATCCTCGCGGGCCGCAGCCTGCTGATGAAGTCGAACCTGCTGCTGCAGGCCTTGCGCATCGGCCCCGCGCTTCGCGAGGAGATCGAGCACAGGAAGCGCGTCGAGGAGATCATCGACTTCCTCGAGATCCCGCACGTGAGGAAGACGCCCGTGGGCCGGCTGCCCTACGGCCTGCAGAAGCGCGTGGACCTGGGCCGTGCCCTCGCGGCCGAGCCGAAGGTGCTCCTGCTGGACGAGCCCATGGCCGGCATGAACATGGAGGAGAAGCAGGACATGAGCCGCTTCATCCTCGACGTGAACGACGAGTTCGGCACGACCATCGTCCTCATCGAGCACGACATGGGCGTGGTGATGGACCTCTCGGACCGCGTGGTGGTGCTCGACTACGGCCGCAAGATCGCCGACGGCACGCCCGACGAGGTGCGCGCGAGCCAGGCGGTGATCGACGCCTACCTGGGGGTGAAGCACTGATGGAAGCGTTGCGGCGCCCGTCGACGATCACATTCTTCGTGCTGCTCGCGATCGCCGCGGTGATGCCCATGGTGCTCGGGCAGGCGAAGTTCCCGCAGTGGCTGGAGGTGGCGCTCGGGGGCCTTCTCACCGGCGTGCTGTATTCCCTCGTGGCCCTGGGCCTCGTGCTGATCTTCAAGGCCTCCGGCGTCTTCAACTTCGCGCAGGGCGCGATGGTGCTTTTCGCGGCGCTCACGCTGGTGCGGCTCGCCGAGAAGATGCCGCTCGCGCTCGCGATCGTCCTCACGCTCGCGGTGATGATCGCGCTCGCGTGGCTGATCGAGCGGCTGGTGCTTCGGCCCCTGGTGAACCAGGAGGGCATCGTCCTCTTCATGGCGACGCTCGGGGTCGCCTATTTCCTCGACGGCTTCGGGCAGGCCGTGTGGGGGAGCGACATCTACACGCTGCACGTCGGCATGCCCAAGGAGCCGAAGATCATCCTGGAGGGGTTCTTCGACGGCGGCGTGCTCGTGGACATGGAGGACCTCGTGGCGGCCATCATCGCCGCCGTGCTGGTCGCGGCGCTCACGCTCTTCTTCCAGAAGACCGGGACGGGCAGGGCGTTGCGCGCGGTGGCCGACGACCACCAGGCCGCGCAATCCATCGGCATTCCCCTGAACCGCATCTGGGTGATCGTGTGGAGCGTCGCGGGCCTCGTGGCGCTAGTGGCCGGCATCGTGTGGGGCTCGAAGCTCGGCGTGCAGTTCTCGCTCTCGCAGGTGGCGCTGAAGGCGCTGCCCGTGGTGATCCTGGGCGGCTTCACGTCGATTCCGGGCGCGATCGTGGGGGGCCTCATCATCGGCCTGGGCGAGAAGCTCTCGGAGGTCTACCTGGGGCCGTTCTTCGGCGGCGGCATCGAGGCCTGGTTCGCCTACGTGCTCGCGTTGGTGTTCCTGTTGTTTCGCCCCGAAGGCCTTTTCGGCGAGAAGATAATCGATCGCGTATGAAAACCCGTCGCGCCTCGCGCCTCGTGCCCCGCGCCCCATGATCTACCGCGAAACCGGCCAATTCAAGACGACGTACGCGTCGGACCAGCAGCTCTTCCCGATCCTGCAGGACCGGGTGTTCGTGATCGGCGCCCTCGCGTTCGCGTTCGTGGCGGTGCCCTTCATCGCGAGCGACTACATGTTCCGCGCGATCCTCACGCCGTTCCTGATCCTGTCGCTCGCCGCGTTGGGCCTGAACATCCTCGTCGGCTATTGCGGGCAGGTGTCCCTCGGCACCGGCGGCTTCATGGCCGTGGGTGCGTATGCCGCGTACAACTTCGCGGTGCGCATCCCGCAGCTCGACCTCCTGGTGATCTTCATCCTCGCAGGGCTGTGCGCCGCGGCCGTGGGCGTCGTCTTCGGCATCCCGAGCCTGCGCATCAAGGGCTTCTACCTGGCGGTGGCGACACTCGCCGCGCAGTTCTTCATCGACTGGGCCTTCGCGCGCATCAAGTGGTTCACGAACGACATTCCCTCCGGGTCCGTGTCGGCGCCGCCGCTCGAGATCCTCGGCTACGGGATCGAGGGGCCGCAACGCAAGTACCTGCTGGTCCTCGCCATCGTGTCGCTCGCGGCGCTCGTCGCCCGCAACCTCACCCGCGGCGCGATCGGGCGCTCCTGGATGGCCACCCGCGACATGGACGTGGCCGCGGAGGTGATCGGCATCCGCCCGCTCACCGCGAAGCTCTCCGCCTTCGCGGTGAGCTCCTTCTTCGTCGGCATCTCCGGCGCGCTCTGGGCGTTCGTGTACCTGGGCTCGTGGGAGCCGCTCGCCTTCGACGTGAACCGCTCGTTCCAGCTGCTCTTCATGGTGATCATCGGCGGCCTGGGCTCGATCCTGGGCTCGTTCCTCGGCGCCGCGTTCATCGTGATCCTGCCGCTGGTGCTGAACCAACTGCCCGCGATGCTCGGGATCCCGCTGTCCACCGCGATGGTCTCGGACATCGAATTCATGGTCTTCGGCGCCCTTATCGTCTTCTTCCTGATCGTGGAGCCGCGCGGCCTCGCGCGCCTCTGGGCGATCGGCAAGGAGAAGCTGCGCCTCTGGCCGTTTCCGCATTGACAGTGCCGTATCACCACGACAAGGAGGAAGAGATGAAACACGAATTGCGCATCAAGGCCGCCGCGCTGCTCATGGCCGCGGCGGGGGCGCTCGGGGTTGCGGCGGATGCCGCGGCCCAGTCGTCCAAGGAGATCTTCGTGCCGGTGCTGGTGTACCGGACCGGCGCCTACGCGCCCAACGGCGTGCCGTGGGCCGACGGCTTCGTGGACTATCTCAAGCTCGTGAATGCCCGCGACGGCGGCGTGAACGGCGTGAAGATCGCCTACGAGGAGTGCGAGACGGGCTACGCCACCGACCGCGGCGTGGAGTGCTACGAGCGCCTGAAGAGCAAGCATCCGGTGGCCTTCTCGCCCCTTTCCACGGGCATCACCTACGCGCTCACCGACAAGGTGTACGGCGACCACATCGTCCTCATCACCGCGGGCTACGGGCGCGCCGATTCCGTGGACGGCGCGGTCTTCCGCTGGAACTTCCCGATGATGGGAACGTACTGGGACGGCGCCGACATCCTCGTGCAGCACGTGAAGGAGAAGGGCAGCCTCAAGGGCAAGAAGATCGCGCTCGTGTACCACGATTCGCCCTACGGCAAGGAGCCCATCCCGGTGCTCGAAGCGCTCGCCAAGCGCGAAGGCTTCGAGCTCCTGAAGCTCCCGGTGACGGCGCCCGGCGTGGAGCAGAAGGCGACGTGGCTCCAGATCCGCCAGCAGCGCCCCGACTACGTGTTCGTCTGGGGCTGGGGCGTCATGAATTCCACGGCGCTGAAGGAGGCGATCGCGGTCTCGTACCCGCGCGCGCAGATCTACGGCGTGTGGTGGTCGGCGGCCGAGCCCGACGTGGTTCCGGCCGAGATGGCGGCCAAGGGCTACAACGGCCTTGCCCTCGGGCATTCGGCGGAGAAGGACCGCCCGATCCACAAGGACATGATGAAGTACCTCTACGACAAGGGGCAGGGCACCGCGAAGGACAAGTCCGAGGTGGGCAACGTCCTCTACAACCGCGGGATGCTCTCGGCGATCCTCACGGTCGAGTCGATCCGTTCCGCGCAGAAGAAGTACGGCAATCGCGTCGTGACCGGCGAGGAGGTGCGCTGGGGCGCCGAGCACCTGAACATCGACCCCGCGCGCGTGAAGGCCCTGGGGGTCGAGGGGATGCTGCAGCCCGTCCATACCTCGTGCATGGACCACGGCGGAAGCCACGCCGCCCGGATCCACACGTGGGATGGCGGCTCCTGGAGCTACACCTCGGAGCTGTACAAGTCGGAGCCGAAGATCCTGGACCCGATGATCAAGGCCTCGGCGGAGAAATACGCCGCGGAGAAGAAGCTTCCCATCGAGGATTGCGGGAAGTCGAGCTAGGCGCATGAACGCCGTAGCGAAACCCCTGGCCGCGAAGCCCCTGCTCGAGGTGAACGGCATCGAGGTGATCTACAGCCACGTGATCCTCGTGCTGAAGGGGGTTTCGCTCGCGGTTCCGGAGGGCGGCATCGTGGCCCTCCTGGGGGCCAACGGCGCGGGCAAGACGACGACGTTGAAGGCCATCTCCAGCCTGCTGCATGCCGAGCGGGGCGAGGTGACCAAGGGCACGATCGAGCTGGGCGGGGAACGTGTCGACCGGCTCGGCCCCTCGGACCTGGTGAAGCGCGGGGTGGTGCAGGTGATGGAAGGCCGGCACTGCTTCGCGCACCTCACCGTGGAGGAGAACCTGCTCACCGGCGCGTACACGCGGCGCGCGGGGCGAAGCGAAGTGAGGGCCGACCTGGAGCGCGTGTACGGGTTCTTTCCGCGCCTCAAGCAGCGGCGCACCGCGCTCGCGGGCTATACCTCGGGCGGGGAGCAGCAGATGACCGCCATCGGGCGCGCGTTGATGGCGCGCCCGCGGATGATCCTGCTGGACGAGCCTTCCATGGGGCTCGCCCCCCAGATCGTCGAGGAGATCTTCGAGATCGTGAAGAACCTGAACGAATCGCAGAAGGTGAGCTTCCTCCTCGCCGAGCAGAACACCATGGTGGCGCTGCGCTTCGCCGACTTCGGCTACATCCTGGAGAACGGCCGCGTCGTGCTCGAGGGGAGCGCCGAGGGGCTCGCGTCCAACGAGGACGTGAAGGAGTTCTACCTGGGGATCTCGTCGGGCGGGCGGCGCAGCTTCCGCGAGACCAAGCACTACCGGCGCCGCAAGCGTTGGCTCGCGTAGTGGCGGGGCACTACGACGCGCTCGAGACGCGCTCGCGCGCCGAGCGCACGCGCGATGTCTTCTCGAGGCTGCCGGAGCACCTCGGCCACGCACGGGAACACTCCGCCTACTACCGCGAGGCCCTCGCGGGCGTGGACCTGGCGCGCGTGGATTGCCCCGAGGCGCTCGCCAGGCTTCCGCTCACCCGCAAATCGGCGCTGGTCGAGGCGCAATCGCGAAACCGCCCGTTCGGCGGCCTCAACGCGACCCCGGCCTCGCGGCTGGCGCGCATCTTCATGTCGCCGGGGCCCATCTACGATCCGGAGGGCCGCGGCGACGACTATTGGCACACGGCGCGTGCGCTGTACGCGGCGGGATTCCGCGAAGGCGATGTCGTCCTCAATTGCTTCTCCTACCACCTCACTCCTGCCGGGAGCATGTTCGAGACCGGCCTTCACCACCTGGGGTGCGCGGTGATCCCCGGCGGCGTGGGCCAGACCCAGCTGCAGGCGCAGGTGATCGCGGACCTGCGGCCCACGGGCTACGTCGGCACGCCCTCGTTCCTCAAGCTGATCCTCGAGAAGTGCGACGAGATGGGCGTGGACGCCGGGTGCATCGCGCGCGCCTCGCTTTCGGGCGAGGCGTTCCTGCCCGCGGTGCGCGAGTTCCTCGCGGTTCGCGGCGTGGCCGCCTTCCAGGCCTATGGGACTGCGGACCTCGGCGTCATCGCCTACGAGAGCGAGGCGCGGCAGGGGCTCGTGGCCTCCGAGGAGGCGATCGTCGAGATCGTGCGCACCGGCACGGGCGACACGGTGCCCGAAGGCGAGGTGGGCGAGGTCGTGGTGACGACATTCAATCGCGACTACCCGCTGGTGCGCTTCGCCACGGGCGACTTGTCCGCGGTGCTGCCCGGCGAGAGCGCCTGCGGGCGCACCAACCTGCGCATCAAGGGATGGATGGGGCGGGCCGACCAGGCGACGAAGGTGCGCGGCCAGTTCGTGCATCCCCACCAGGTCGCGGAGGTGGCGCGCCGGTTCGGCATCGTTCGCTCGCGGCTGGTGGTGACCAACGAGGGGGGCGAGGATCGCATGGCCTTCGTCGCCGAGCGCGGCGGGCCGCCCGATGCCGCGCTCGCCGGGCGCATCGAGGAGGCGCTGCGCGACGTCCTCAAGGTCCGCGGCGAGGCCCGGTTCGCGGCGCCCGGGGCCCTTCCGGACGACGGCAAGGCGATCGAGGACCAGAGGAAGTACGAGGACTCGGCTTCCACCCCGCCGCCGGCCCAGAAGAGATAACAAAAACAAAGGGTTGAATATCCCCCGGGAGCGGCCCGGGAATGGGGAGGACCAGCGCGTGTCCATTGTTTGATAAGACCCCCCGGGTGGGCTAAACTAACCGGCTTTGGTGCGGGGTCCCAGCCCGTTTCCGGAACAACTGCCCACCCCCCGCCCGCAGAGGATTCATGGCAAGCAAAGCGAAGACCCTGACCGAGGCCGAAGTCGTCAAGATGCCGAAGTCGGACTACATGAACGCCGCGCAGCTCAAGTTCTTCCGCGAGCGGCTCATGGACCTGCAGAAGCAGCTGCGCGAGAACGCGGGGGCTACCACCGAGCACCTGCGCGAGCTCTCGTTCGCGCCCGATCCGGCCGACCGCGCCACACTCGAGGAAGAGCACGCCCTGGAGCTTCGCACCCGCGATCGCGAGAGGAAGCTCCTGAAGAAGATCGACCAGGCCCTCGCGCGCATCGACGACGGCAGCTATGGCTACTGCGAGGAGACCGGCGAGCCCATCGGCATCCAGCGCCTGCTCGCGCGCCCCACGGCCACGCTCACCATCGAGGCGCAGGAGCGCCGCGAGATGAAGCAGAAGCTCTACGGCGAGTAACTTCCCCCGGATTTTGCGTTTTCCTGCAGTCGATTTCCGCGACGTAGCCATGCACCGCGACGACCTATAATCGTCCGATGAACGCGCCCACCTACGCATCGGCGGTCGAGCCCGTCGCCCAGACCGCCATCCACACCGACGCGAACGGCCTCGAGGCCGCGGACGTCCGCATTCCCGCGAAGGACGGCACCATCGCCGCCTATTTCGCGAAACCCGCCGGAAAGTCGAACCTGCCCGTGGTGCTCCTCGTGCACGAGATCTGGAGCGTGCACGAGTACTTCAAGGACCTCTGCAGGCGCCTGGCCAGGCTGGGCTACCTCGCGGTGGCGCCGGACCTCTTCGGCCGCCAAGGCGATCCCACGAGCCTCGAGCGGGACGAGATCTTTTCGAAGATCGTCTCGCGCGTGCCCGATGCGCAGGTGATGGCCGATCTCGATGCGGCCGCGGCCTGGGCGCCCTCGCAGGGCGGCGATGCCAACCGGCTCGGCATGACGGGCTTCTGCTGGGGCGGGCGCATGACGTGGCTCTATGCCGCGCACAACGCGAAGCTGAAGGCCGCAGTCGCGTGGTACGGCAAGGTCGAGGGCGCGCCCGACGAGATGAAGCCGCGCCATCCCGTGGACCTTGCGCGCGAGCTGAAGGCGCCGGTGCTGGGCCTCTACGGCGGCGCCGATGCCGGCATTCCCAACGACGGCGTCGATCGCATGCGCGAGGCGCTCAAGTCCGCGGGCAAGCCCTCGGAGATCCACACCTATCCGGACGCGCCCCACGCGTTCCATGCCGACTATCGCCCGAGCTACCGCCAGGGTCCCGCCGAGGACGGATGGCGGCGCATGCTCGACTGGTTCCGCGGCCACGGGGTGGCCTAGGGGCGGGGCCTCGCGCCCAGGGAAATGAGCGACACGACATCGGCGGCGCGGCGCGACGTGAGCGGCCCGCTCGCGCGGGTGCTCGAGGAACGCAGCCTGCGCGCGGTGTTCCAGCCCATCTTCAGCTTCCGCGAGGGGCGCGTCATCGGCTACGAAGCGCTGGTGCGCGGCCCGGAAGGTACCGAGCTGCAGACGCCGGCGAGCCTCTTCGGCGCCGCGGCCGAGCAGGGCGTGGCGATCGAGCTGAACATCCTCTGCATCCAGGAGATCCTGCGGGCGTTCTCGGCGCGCGGCCTGGGCGGAAGCCTCTTCCTCAACGTCTCGCCGCGGTTGATCGCGCAGGGCGGCTTCGACCAGGAACGCGCCGCGCGCTTCCTTCGCGGCCTGGGCCTGGAGCCCGCGCGCGTGGTGATCGAGCTGACCGAGGACTATCCCACGCTCGATTTCCGCGACGTGCACGAAGCGCTCATGGCGTACCGGGCCATGGGGCTGCGCGTGGCGATCGACGACCTGGGCGAGGGATTCGCGAGCCTGCGGCTCTGGTCGGAGCTGCGCCCCGAGTTCGTGAAGGCCGACAAGCACTTCGTCACGGGGATCTCGGAGGACCCGGTGAAGATGCAGTTCCTGCGCGCGATCCAGCACATCGCCGAGAACAGCGGCTCGCTCGTGATCGCCGAGGGCATCGAGAACGCCGCCGATTTCAAGATGGTGAAGGAGATCGGCATCGCCTGCGGGCAGGGCTGGTTCATCGGCCGGCCGTCGGAGACTCCCTCCGGAGGCATCGCGCCGGAGGCCGAGCTCGCCAACGTGGACCACCGGGTGCCGGTCGCGCCTTCGGCGCGGCTGCGGGCGGGCACCGAGCCCACGGCGCACGACTTCGTGCGCACGGTGGCGCCCGCGCTCGCGCAGGCGCCGCTGGGCGAGCTGCTCGACCAATTCGCCCGCGCGCCATCGCTCGCGGCGATTCCCCTCATGGGCGCGGCCGGCATCGAGGGCGTGGTGTCGCGCGCGTGGCTCGACGTGGCGCGGGCGACGCCCACCGCGCAGGGGCTCCGCGCGCGCGCGTGCATCGAGCTCGCCGACCGGGCGCCCATCAAGGTCGAGTCTTCGCTGGACCTCACTTCCCTCACCGCGATCCTCATGGAGTCGGACGCGCGGCGCCTCGCCGACGGCTTCGTGATCGTCGCGGGCGGCCGCTACCTCGGCATGGGAAGCTCCGCCGACGTCATGCGCTCGCTGCAGGGCTCGCGGGTGCTCGCGGCGCGCTACACCAACCCGCTCACGCTGCTGCCGGGCCAGGTGCCGATCAACGAGCACCTCGACCGGCTGCTCACGGGCAAGGTCGCCTTCACCGCGTGGCTCGTGGAGCTGGACCACCTGCGGGGCCTGAACGACACCGAGGGCTTCGCGGCGGGCGATGCGCTGATCCATGCGACCGCGAGGCTCCTCGAGGGCGCGTGCCAGCACGGCGTGGATTTCGCCGGGCACGTGTCCGGCGCGCGCTTCGTGATGCTGGTGCAGAGCGAGGATTGGATGCCGCGTGCCGAGGGCCTGCTCGAGCGCTTCGCCGCCTCCCTGGATGCGCACCTTCCGCCGGAGGCTCGCGAGCGCGGCTACTTCACGGTGAAGCGCCGCGACGGCCGTGACTACGTGCGGCCCGTGCCCAAGCTCGCCATCGGCATCCTGCCCGTTCTTCCGGGCGTCTTCGAATCGCGCCACGAGGTGGTCGCCGTCGCCAAGCGAGCCGCCGACAAGGCCCGCGCCCAGACCGCGAGCGCGATCCACGTCGACCACGCGCATGGCAACGCCTACCCGCAGTCGCTCCTCTTCGACGACGACGCCTGAAGGGGTCAGAGCCCTTTTTCACGAAAAAGGGGACAGAACAAATTGATCTGTCCCCTTTTACCCGGTAAAGGGCTCTGACCCCTTTCTCCGCCAGAGCTGCCAGCGCTCCTTGCCGGCGAAGACGGGGATGGAGTCGGGGACGTCCCGATCCTCGGTGCGTTCGAAGTGGGGGCCGAGCAGCGCGAGGAGCTCGTCCTGCGAGTGCAGGGGAAAGGGCGGTCCGCGCTCACCCTCGTCGAGGAAGAAGAATCCGGCGAGCAATCCGCCCGGGCGCACGAGCGCGGCCACTCGCTCCCCCCATTGCGGCCAGAGGCGGCGGGGCAGCGCGCAGAGGAACGCGCGCTCGTACACGACATCGAAGGGCCCGCCCGGGATGGGCGCGAAGAAGTCCGCCTCGCGCACCCGGGAGGCGAAAGGCCCCAGCACCGCGCGCGCGGCTTTCACCGCTTCCGGGCTGAAGTCGATGCCGGCCACGTCCCAGCCGGCCGCGGCGAGGAAAGCCACGTCGTGGGCGCTGCCGCAGCCGGGCACGAGGGCGCGGCTCGCGCGATGCGCGGCGGCGAACTCGGCGAGGCGCTGGGGCACCTTGCCCGCGTCCCACGGCGCGAAGGCCGCGCCGTAGCGCAGGTCCCAGAATTCGGGCGTCGCGGGATCGCGCTTGGGGAATTCGGGCGTGGCCACGGGTGAGATGGTAGCGCCGAACCGCTATACTTCGGCGCACCTCCCGCGCCATTTCGATGAAGCACCTCCTCGCCGTCGCGGCCGCCGCGCTCCTCGCCGCCGCCTGCAATGCCCCCCACGATGCGACGCACGGCACGATCGCGCTCGAGGAGTGCCGGCTGCCGGGCGTGGAGGCTGCGGCGCGATGCGGCTCCTACGAAGTGTGGGAGGATCGCGCGGCGCGCTCGGGCCGGCGCATCAAGCTCGACCTCGCGGTCATCCCGGCGCGGCTTCGAAACCACGAGCCCGATCCGGTCTTCGTCCTCGCGGGCGGCCCGGGGCAGGGCGCGGTCTCCCTTGCCGACGAGGTGATGCCGCTTTTCGCGAAGCTGAACGACGCGCGCGACATCGTCCTCGTCGACCAGCGCGGCACGGGCAACTCCCATCCCCTCGACTGCGACGAGGAGTCCGACACGTCGCTGCAATCGCTCTTCGAGGACACGCTGCCCGAGAAGCTGGTGAGGGATTGCCTGCGCCAGCTCGACGCCGATCCGCGCATGTACCTCACGTCGATCGCGGTGGAGGACTTCGACGAGGTGCGTGCCGCCCTGGGCTACCCGCGCGTGAACCTCTGGGGCGGCTCCTACGGCACGCGCGTCGCGCTCGAATACCTGCGGCGCCACGGCGACAAGGTCCGTTCCGTCGTGCTGGACGGCGTCGCTCCCTCCGACATGAAGCTGCCGTTCTCCTTCGTGGCCGATGGCGACGCGGCGCTCGTGAAGCTGGTCGCCTCCTGCGAGGCCGAGCCGCGCTGCCGGAAGAGCTATCCGCGGCTGCGCGACACGATCGCGGCGATGAAGGCGCAGCTCGCGCGCCGCCCGGTGCGCGCCGCGATCCAGGACCCGCGCACCGGCGAGCGCGAGACCATCAACGTGAACGAGAACGTGTTCCTGTCGGGCGTATTCCGCCCGCTCTACGTGGCCGAGCTCGCGAGCCTGCTGCCCTACGGGATCAACGCCGCCGCCGGCGGCGACTTCAACCCGCTGCTCGCCCAGAACCTCGAGTTCGCCGACGACGTGTCGGAGAACCTGTCGATCGGCATGCACCTCTCGGTGATCTGCGCCGAGGACGTGCCGCGCATCACGCGGGCCGACCTTGCGAGCCTCGACGACTCCTTCTTCGGCCGCGCGCTGGTGGACGATTTCATGCGCGCCTGCAAGCTCTGGCCGCGGGGCGCCGTTCCGGCGGATTTCTACGACCCCGTGCGCTCGGACGTGCCGGTGCTCATCTTCTCGGGGGGCATCGACCCGGCCACTCCGCCGCGCCACGCCGAGGAGGTGGCGAGGACGCTCAGCCACGCGCGCCATTTCGTCGCGCCGCAGCTGGGCCACGGCGTTAGCCTGCACGGCTGCGCCCCCCGGCTCATCGCGACATTCGTCCGCGCGGCGAGCGCCGACGGCCTCGACGGCAAATGCCTCGAGCGCATCCCGCGCCCGCTCTTCCTGCTGCCGCTGGGCGACGCGAGTGATTGAGGCGCGCAGCCTCGCCAAGCGTTTCGGCGAGGTCGAGGCCGTGCGCAGCGTTTCCTTCACGGCCTGCGATGGCGCGATCACCGGCCTCCTCGGGCCGAACGGCGCGGGCAAGACCACGACGCTACGCATGATCGCCGCGCTCGTGGCGCCCACGGGCGGGGACGCGAGGGTCGACGGCGTGGATTGCGCCGCCGCGCCGCTCGCCGCGCGCGAGCGCCTCGGCGTGCTTTCCGACGCACGCGGCCTCTACGCCCGCCTCACCGCGCGCGAGAACATCGCCTACTACGGCGAGCTGCGCGGCATGGCCCGGCCGGCCATCGCCGCGGCCATCGCGCGACTGGCGGACCTCCTCGACCTCGGCGCGATCCTCGAGCGACGCACCGACGGCTTTTCCCAGGGCGAGCGAATGAAGGTCGCCATCGCGCGCGCCCTGGTCCACGATCCGCCCAACGTCCTCCTCGACGAGCCGACCAATGGCCTGGACGTGATGACCACGCGCAACCTTCGCGACGTGATCCGCCGGCTGCGCGGCGACGGCAAGTGCGTCCTCTTCTCGAGCCACGTGATGCAGGAAGTCTCGGCCCTCTGCGACACCATCGTGATCATGGCGCGCGGGGCCGTCGTGGCGCAGGGCAGCTCCCAGGAGCTGCTTGCCACGAGCGGGTGCGCCACGCTGGAGGATGCGTTCGTGAAGCTCGCCGGCGGGGAGGGCGCATGAGATCGGTGGTCGGCGTGGTTCTTGCGAAGGAGCTTCGCGACGCCCTTCGCGACCGGCGCACGGCGCTCATGATCCTCGTGGCCTCCATCGTCACGGGCCCGCTCACGCTCGTGCTGCTCGCGCAATTCGTGGCCGGGCTCGAGGAGAAGGCCGCGGTGCTCAAGGTGCGCATGGCGGGCGAGGAGCACGCCCCCCAGCTCGTGAACTTCCTTCACCGCAACGACATCGAGATCGAGGCCGCGCCCGCCGACTACGAGGCGCGCGTGCGCGACGGGCGGATGGATGCGGTGATCGTGATCCCGGACGATTTCGACGACCGGATGCTCGCCGGCGATAGCGCCACCGTCGAGATCCTCTATGACGACTCGCGCACCGAGGCGGGCCCGGCGATCCGGCAGGCCGAGAGGCTGCTGCGCGCGTTCAACCGCGAGACGGGAACGCTGCGCCTGGTGGCGCGCGGCGTGAGCCCGGACCTCGCCGAGCCCGTGAAGGTCGAGCGCGTCAACACGGCCACGCCGCGCCAGAAGGGCGCCCTGGTGCTCTTCCTCATCCCGATGTTCGCGATCCTCTCGCCGCTGCTGGGCGGGATGACGGTGGCGATCGACTCGACCGCGGGGGAGCGCGAGCGCGGCTCCCTCGAGCCGCTCCTCGCCAATCCCGTCCGGGCCTCGCGCTTCGCGCTGGGCAAGTGGCTGGCCGCCTGGACGCTCGCTTCCGTGGTGGCGGCCCTCACGCTCTCGGGCTTCGTGCTCGCGGCGCTCGCCTACGCGCAAAGGAAGCTCGAGGCGCTGGCGGCCTTCGGCGCCCTCGAGCTGCTGCAGTTCTTCGCGGTGATCGTGCCCTTCGCCGCCATGACCTCCGCGCTGCAGCTCCTCATCTGCACCTACGGCCGCACCTACCGCGAGGCCCAGACCTATTCCAGCTACGTCTTCACCGTGGTGTCGTTCGTGCCGATGATCGTGCTCTTCTCGGGATTGAAGGACGCGTTCTGGCAGCTCGCGGTGCCGGTGCTGGGACAGCAGATGGTGCTCGCTCGCGTGATGCGGGGCGATGCAGTAGTCCCCGCGGACTACCTGGTGCCCGCCGCGATCGCCGCCGCCATCGCCGCCGCCTGCCTGGTGACCGTCTCGCACCTGCTTCGCCAGGAGCGCATCGTCTTCGGCCGCTGAAAAAAGCCGTCGTCCCGCGCGCGGCCCGGCGCGTTAGCGACGATAATCGACATTTGGATTTCGTGAACCGCTTGGACGCCGCCTCGATCTTCGGCCCCGGCGGCGTGCTCGAGCGCGCCGTCCCGGGCTTCCGCCACCGCCCGCAGCAGGCCGAGTTCGCCGAGGCGGTGGGCGAGGCGATCGCCGCGCGCGGCGTGCTCATCGCCGAGGCCGGGACGGGCACGGGCAAGACATTCGCCTACCTCGTGCCGGCGCTCCTTTCGGGCGGCCGCGTCATCGTCTCCACCGGCACCAAGACCCTCCAGGACCAGCTCTACCATCGCGACCTGCCGCGCGTGCGCCAGGCCCTGGGCTCCACGGTGGACCTCGCGCTCCTCAAGGGCCGCGCCAACTACGTGTGCCTGCACCACCTGGAGGCCGCGGCGGCGCAGGGCACCTTCGCCGCGCGCGACGAGGCCCTCGAGCTGCAGAAGATCCGCCGCTTCGCCGCGACCACCGTGACGGGCGACCGCAACGACTGCGCCGACGTGGCGGAGTCCTCGGGCGCCTGGGCCTACGCGACTTCGACCCGCGAGAACTGCCTGGGCAGCGCCTGCAAGCACTACCAGGATTGCTTCGTGATGAAGGCGCGCAAGCGCGCGGCCGAAGCCGACGTGGTCGTCGTGAACCACCACCTCTTCTTCGCCGACGTCGTCCTGCGCGACGAGGGCGCCGCGGACCTCCTGCCCGCCGCGCAGACGGTGATCTTCGACGAGGCGCACCATCTCCCGGACCTCGCGCGGCTCTTCTTCGGCGAGTCGCTCTCGACCTCGCAGCTCCTCGAGCTTGCGCGCGACGTGCGCCTTGCCGAGGCGCAACACGCGCCCGAGTCGAACCTGATGGGCGATGCGGCCATCGCGCTCGAGACCGCGGCGCGCGACGTGCGCCTCGCGCTGGGTACCGCCTCGGGGCGCACGGCGCTCGCCATGCTTCGCGACCGGCCCGCGTTCGATGCGGCGCTGGACCAGCTCGCCAAGGCCCTGCGCGAGCTGGGCGCGCGGCTCGCCGCGCAGGAGGAGCGGGCCGAGGAGATCCGCTCGTGCCACGCGCGCGCCGACCAATGCCTCGCGCGCGTGACGGAATGGCGCGAAGCCGACGCGCGCCCGCGCGAGGATTCGCAGGACGAGGGTGCGGGGCCCGACGTCGTGCGCTGGATCGAGGCC
>Ga0134125_10004570_pt1 | contig 15812 bp, 8 predicted proteins | sample KB31751_FD_96464 | JGI IMG/M metagenome (GOLD analysis project Ga0134125, IMG submission 96464) | Terrestrial soil microbial communities with excess Nitrogen fertilizer from Kellogg Biological Station, Michigan, USA - KB3-175-1 | ecosystem: Environmental > Terrestrial > Soil > Unclassified ... | reverse complement strand
GGTCAGATCGCGGTGGGCGCGCGGCCCGAGCTTGGCCAGGTTGTCGCGCGCCAGCATGGCCAGCGCCGTCGCCTGGGCCGCCTTGCCCGTCGGCCACAGCGCCTCGGCCAGCGCCAGGCGCACTTCGTTGAGCTCGCGCCCGTCGCCGGGCTGGGCCTCGGAGATGGCCAGCGCCCGCTCGAGCGGCGGCCGGGCGCGCGGGTCGTGCCGCTCGTTGTAGGCGCGCCCGATGCCGAGGAGCGCGCCGACGAGCCGCTCGTTCTTCGCATCGAGCGCCTTCTCGATGATGGCGATCGACCGCTGGTAGTCGGCCAGCGCCTGATCGCGCTTGCCGAGGCGCAGGCGGGTGTCGCCGAGCCCCTGCAGGACCACACCACTATAGAGGTGCGTCGGCCCCAGCACCTTGTCGCTCATGGCGAGCGCGTCGCCGAAGTCGCGCTCGGCCTCGGCGAGCTCGCCGAGCTCCAGCGACGCCGAGCCGAGGTTGTTGAGCCCGGTGACCACCTCCGTCGACGGGCCAATGCGCCGCTTCCAGTCGTCGGCGGCGAGGCGATAGTGCTCGAGCGCCTCGCGCGGCCGGCCGAGCGCCATCAGCTCGGTGCCCATGTTGTTGTTCACGTTGGCCACGTTCGGCGAGCCGGGATCGACGCGCAGGAGCGCCGCCAGGACGCGCTGGTACTCGCCGAGCGCGAGCTCGTGATCGCCGCGATCGCCGTAGACGTCGGCCACCCCGGTCTCGGCGGCGAGCGCGCGCGGATGATCGGGACCGCCGAGGCGCGACCAGATGCGCAGGCTCCGGCGATAGCACTCGAGGGCGTCGGGCAGCTTCTCCATGTCGCGGTAGATGTTGCCGAGCGTGTTGTAGGTCTCGGCCACCACCTGATGATCGGTGCCGAGCGCGTGCTCGAGCATCTCGATGGCGCGCCGCGCGTCGGCGACGGCGTCGGGGTAGCGGCTCTCCTCCTTGCGCAGCTCGGCGCGGTTCGAGTAGAGCGTGCCGAGCAGATACTCCTTGTCGTTCAGGCGGCCGATGACCGCCTCGGCGACGTCGGCCCAGCGATCGCCCTCGTCGTAGTGCGCCTGGCTGACGCCGAGCGTGCGCACCAGCTCGGTGGCGGCCCAGGCGCCGGTGCCGTCGGCGTGGCCGGCGAGCGCCGCGACCCACGACAGGTGATAGGCCTTGCCGGCGCCGACGTAATCGCCGCGCCCGTCGAGGAGCTCGCCGATCTGGAACTGCGCCTCGGCCTCGAGCGGCTCGTAGCGCAGCGTCAGCGCCGACTCCAGATCGGCGCGCGCGTCGTGTAGGAGCGCGTCGGACGGCTTGGCCAGCGACAGCGCGTGCAGGCGCGCCAGGTCCTGGTGCACGCGCGCGACCTCGGCGCGGGCGCGCGCATCGGTCGGCGGCGGCGTCGGCGCGCGCAGCGCCACCACGTCGGCGCACGAGGCCAGGGACGGCAGCGACTGCGCCGTCTGCACCGAGTGCGCGACCACGCGGTCGTCGGCAGCGGCGAAGACGTCGGAGAGCGTCTGCAGCTGCGTCAGCCGATCGCCGAGGCACGCCATGCGTAGATCGAGGAGCTCCTGCGACTGCTCGTGGCGCACCAGCGTCGCCTCGCACGCGGCGGTGTGCATGTCGCGCCACCCGCCGGTGTAGCGATCGAGCGCCTCGGCGACGGTGGCAAAGGCGCGATCGGCGTAGCTCAGGCCGGTGGCGCCGAACGCCTTCTGCACGGCGTGGCGGCGCGTCTGATCCCAGGCGCCGGCCAGCCGCGCGTCGGCCGCGGCGGTGCACGAGCGCAGCTCGCGATGGCGCATCACGCGCCAGCCGGCGAACGCCACGATCGGCACGACCAGCGCCGCAGCCAGGCGCAGCTGGCGCGCGCGCGCCTGCCGCGGATCGGCGCGCAGCGCCTGGAGGAGCGCCGCCAGCGACGGAAAGCGCTCGCCGGGCCGCGCGCGCAGGCCGCGCTCGAGCGCCTGGCGGAGGTAGCGCGGGACGGTGCTGCCCGCCGGCGGCTCGCTCAGCTCGCCGTGCCGCGCGTGGGCGAGGAACTCGGGCTCGACGTCGCCGGCAAAGGGGAACTCGCCGTAGAGCGCGTGCCACAGCGACACGCAGAAGCTGAACTGATCGGCGCGCTCGTCGGTGGCGACGCCTTCGAACTGCTCGGGCGCCATGTAGCGCGGCGTGCCGACGATGGCGCCGAAGCGGGTCAGCGGCATCGCCAGCCGCTTCGGCGAATGCTCGCCGCTGGCCGACCCGCTCGCCGACCCGCTGGCCGACCCGCTCGCGGACGGGCTCGGCGCCACCGGCGGCGCGTCGTCGCTGACCGTCAGCTGCACCTCGGCGCGCGGCACGGCGCCCGCGCGCTCGATGGTCTCGTCGGTGGACGCGATCGACGGAAAGCCCGCCGCCGCCGGCTCGGGCTGCGGCGTATCGGCGCGCCGCGCCAGCCCGAAGTCGAGCACGCGCACGCGCCCGTCGCTGCCGACCATCACGTTCTCGGGCTTGAAGTCGCGGTGCACCAGCCCGGCGTGGTGCGCGGCCACGAGCCCCTCGCCCGCGGCCAGAAAGGCGCCGAGGATCTCGTCGCGCGTGCGCGTCTTGTGCCCGAGCCAGCGACGCAGCGTCTGCCCGTCGACCAGCTCCATGGCGATGAACACGTCCTCTTCGAACGTGCCCGCGTCGTATACGGCGATGACGTTGGGATGCTGCAGCCGCGCCAGCGCCTGCGCCTCGCGCAAGAGGCGCTCGCGGTGATGCGAGCGCGCGTCGCCGCCGTGCAGGAGCTTGAGCGCCACCTGGCGATCGAGCTCGGGATCGAGCGCGCGATAGACCACGCCCATGCCGCCTTCGCCGATGCGATCCGCGAGCACGTAGCGGCCGATGTGCGTGCCGCTGTCGAGCGGCGGGCGCGGTTTGCCCGCCGGGCGCTCCGAAACAGTCGATTTTTCCCGCGGCTGGCGCGGCGCCATGCCCCCTTCCCCCCTGTCGGCGGCCTCAGGTCGGCTCTTCGTAGGAGCCGAGCCCGTGTCGCTTCATCAACTTGTACAAGTACGGGCGACCAAGACCGCTGGTCCTGGACGCAAGGGAAATATTACCGCCGGCGCGGCGCAAGAGGTCAGAGACGTACGCGCGCTCCCAGTCGGCGATCAGCCGATCCTTGGCGGCGTGGAAGTTCTCGTCGCTGAGGCCGTGCGAATCGGCGAGCGCCGGCTCCGTCGTCTGCAGGCCGAGCTGGCTCGGCGTCAGCTCGCGATCGGCGCCCATCGCGGCCACGCCGCGCTCGAGGATGTTGCGCAGCTCGCGCACGTTGCCGGGCCAGTCGTACTCCTCGAGGAGGCGCAGCGCGCTCCTGGTCAGCTGCGCGCGGCCGCCGAGAAGGTGCCGCGCCAATGGCGCGATGTCCTCCTTGCGCTCGCGCAAGGGCGGCACGCGCACGCTCAGCACCGCCAGGCGATGATAGAGGTCCTGGCGGAAGCGGCCCTCGCGCACCTCGCGCTCGAGATCGCGGTTGGTGGCGGCGACGATGCGCACGTCGACCTCGCGATAAGTCGAGGCGCCGAGCGGCTTGACCTGACGCCGCTCGAGCGCGCGCAGGAGGCGCGGCTGCAGGTCCATCTCCAGCTCGCCGACCTCGTCGATGAACAGCGTGCCGCCGTCGGCCTCGACGAAGGCGCCGGCGCGATCCTTGGCGGCGCCGGTGAAGGCGCCGCGCACGTGCCCGAAGAGCTCGCTCTCGAGCAGCGAGCGGGTGACGCCGGCCAGATCGCAGACGACGAACGGGCTCGCGCGCCGCGCGCCCTCGGCGTGGATGGCCTCGGCGCACAGCTCCTTGCCGGTGCCGGTCTCGCCCTGGATGAGCACCGGCGCGTCGGCGGCGGCGATGCGCTCGAGCGTGGCGAACAGCTCGCGCATGGCGAGCGAGCCGCCGATGAGCGCGCCGAAACGCTCGCGCGCGCTCGGGAGGAGCTGCGGCGTCGACGCGGCGGTGAACAGCTTCAGCACGCTGTCACCGAGGGTGATCTGCGCGCCGGGGCCGACGGTCACCTCGCTGAAGCGGGCGCCCTGATAGAAGCTGCCGTTGCGCGAATCGAGGTCGCGCACGACGATCCCGTGCGGCTGCACCACGATCTCGAGGTGACGGCGCGAGACGCCGCCGTCGCGCAAGACGAGCTGGCAGGTCTCGTCGCGGCCGACGTAGTGGGCGCCGGCGGCGAGGCGCAGGATCTTGCCCTGATCGGCGCCGGTCATCACCACGAAGCGGGCGCCCTCGGACACGGTCGGGAACTCGCGCGGGCGCTGATCCGTCGTCGGTGAGCCCTCCTGCGCGTCGAGACGTGCCACGATTTAATTGTACCACGCCTGGCGGCGCTGGGGACGCGGGCCCCGCCTGTTCTCGACAGAGAACAGGCGCCCGCGACGCTGCCACCCGTCGTCCGCGCGCGTGCTGTCGCCTGCAGAGAACAGTCGCCGCGCCGGGCGCCGGCAACCTCGCGTCCTCATTGGCGACTCGGGCTGGTCTCGCGCTTGCTGTAGGGCGCCGGCATGACTCATCGCTTGGCCGTCGCGGCGCTCGCCGCCATCGGCGGTGGCGCGCTCGCCCCCGGCTGCGGGCTCGACGTGCGTCCGTTCGCCGGCACCATCATGCAGCTGACCGTCGCCAACGCGGGCCCGACGCCCGTCGGTGAGCACCTCGAGCTGTGGGCGCGCGATCGATACGACGACATCCTGCGCATCGACCCCTTCTATCACGAGAGCGAGCACCAGAGCGCCTACGGGATCATGATCCGACAGGCCATCAGCCTCGACGATCCCTGTATCATCGATGTGACAGGGCACCTGCTCACCGACGCGGCCGCCTATCCGACGACGGTGACGATGGCGGGCGTGACGCAGACGCCGGACGAGCAGGCGCTCGCGGTGGTGCAGCGCATCGAGCAACTCGCGCCCGCCGGTCAGCCGCCGCTCCTCGCCGTGCTGCCGTGGGACGCGACGCCGCCGCCGACGGTGGCCAAGGACGCGACGCCCGACGAGCGGCTCGCCGCCTGCAACGCCTACACGAGCGCCAGCGATCGCGCCTACGTCGCCAACCCGCTGCAGATCACCGCGCCCGCGCACGGCACCGTCTTCGGCTTCATCCGCTTCATCAGCACCGTGCCGGCGCAGAACTACGACGGCTTCCGCCTCGACACGCCGGTGAACCTCGACGGCGTGCAGGAGATCTTCTTCACGCGCGAAGGCGACAGCGTCGACGCCGGCCAACGCGGCCCCTTGTTTCTGACCTCGCGCCTGGTGCCGGGCGGGCGCGACGTCGTGCACTTCGAATTGATCCACGGCGATCCCAACGGCACCGAGTCGGGCGGCGCGTCGCTCTACGTCGATCTCGGCGCCGGCGCGGGCTCGTTCTGAGGAGGACCGAATGAACCGTCTTGGCTCCGCCGCCGCCGCCGTCGTGCTCGCCGCCGCGGGCGCGCTGTGCCCCGCGTGCAACACGCCGAGCTGCGGCCCGGGGACGAAGCAGGTGCAACAGGCCAACGGCTCCTTGCGCTGCCTGCCCGCCGACGGCCTGCCGTCGAGCATCGACTGCGACGCCGAGGCCGGCGCGGTCATCGTCGGCGGGCGCTGCGTCTCCAACGTGACCTGCGGGCCCAACACCGCGCTCGATCCGGCGAGCGGGCAGTGCCTCGCCACCGGCGGCGGCGGCGACGTCCCCGCCTGCTCGACGCCGATGCCGGGCCGCGCCTGCATCAACGGCGCGCTGCTCGGCTTTCTCGACAGCATGCCCTTTGCCGGCATGGTGCACGTCGCCATCTACGATCCGCTGACGCTGCTCTCCGGCGGCGGGCCGCTCGACAGCGGCGACTTCATGGGCGGCGGCTACCTGTTCCCCAACGTGCCGGCGCCGGGGCTCGGCCTGGTCGCGGTCGTCGTCGGCGACGCCGACGGCAAGAACACGACCTACGTGAACTGCGCCACCGGCGACCAGATGGTCTCGAACGGCAACGCCTACCGCATCGACGGCTACGTGATGCCGCGCGCCGTCGCCGACGGCTGGAACGCCGACGGCTTCGACATCGCCGCCGGCGGCGCCTACGTCGCCAAGTTCTACAGCGACGCCAAGGAGCCGGCGACCTCGCAGATCGCCAACGAGAAGAGCCCGGTCGCGGGCGTGACGGTCTACCAGGACGGCGCGCCGGCGGCCGGCGTGCGCTACTTCGACCCCGCGCTCGCCGACATCAGCGCGAGCGCGACCGCCACGACGAGCGTCGGCGCCGCGATCGTCGCTGCGCCGGTCTCGGGCAGCTTCCCCACGTTCACCGGCAACGGGCCGACGAGCATGCCGATCACGTGGGAGGCCGATCCGGGCGGCTCGGCGCCGGGCGTGGTGTTCGTGACGCGGTTCCACCCGAACTGAGCCGCCGCCGATGAAGGACGCGATGGCCACCACGATGCAACGAACCCGCGCCACGCAGCGCACCCTCGCCGCGCTGACGATCGCCGCGGCGCTCGTCGCCGGCGCGGCCCGCGCGCACGCCGACAACGGCGTCGACAGCGAGCTCTTCCGGCCCGCGCTCGACAGCTTCGGCATCTTCACCGTCGACCGCGCGCAGACCTCGCGGCGGCTCGATTGGGGCTTCAAGCTCTTCGCCGACTACGCGTCCACTCCGCTGCGCCTCTCGATCTGCCCGCCGAGCGGCGCCTGCGCGGCCTCGGCGGCGATGCGCCCGCCGCTCAGCGCGATCATGAGCTGGCAGACCGCGATCCATTTCGGCTTTCACTTCGGGATCACCGACTGGCTCGAGCTCGTCGCCGACATCCCGATGTCGGCGCAGGCGTACACGACGGCGTTCGGCGACAACGGCTCGTTCGGCTCGACGGCGCTCGAGCGCACCGGCTTCTACGCCGCGCAGGGCTTCACCAACACGCCGCCGCCGAACGCCGCGGCCATGGATTGGCGCGTGGGCGTCAAGGCGCGCTTTCTACGCCGCGGGCCGTTCGCGCTGGCGCTCGCCGCCGTCGCCACCCTGCCCTTCGGCGACGAGGCCGCGTTCCTCGGCGACAGCGGCTTCACCTTCCGGCCCGAGCTGATCGCCGACTTCACGCGCGGCGCCATCACCGTCGCCGTGAACGCCGGCGCCATCATCCGCGGCGAGACCGTCGTGCGCGCGCCCAACGACCCGGCGGTCAACGGCATGGCCGCGATGCAGCGCTCGCTCCTCGACGTCGGCGACGAGCTCACCTGGTCGGCCGGCGCGGCGTATCGCTTCGCGCGCTGGGCCGGCATCGCCGCCGAGGTCTACGGCTTCGTCCCGCTCGTGCAGGCCGCGCACGGCCCGCTCGACGCGCCCCGCGACTTTACGGCCGACGTCGCCGGCGGTTTCCAGATCTTTCCGGTCAAGGACATCACGCTCGACGTCGGCGCCGGCGCCGGCCTCGTCGCCGCGGCGGCGCGGCACGACGCCTTCCGCGTCTTTGTCGGCGTCAGCTGGGCGCCCAGCGAGTCGCGCGGGCGCACGAGCGCCCTGCCCGGCGGCCTCGACAGCGACGGCGACGGCATCCCCGACGGCGCCGACCTCTGCCCGAACGAAGCCGAAGATCGCGACGGCTTCGACGACGACGACGGCTGCCCCGATCTCGACAACGACGCCGACGGCATCCCCGACACGCGCGATCGCTGCCCCAACGAAGCCGAGGACAAGGACGGCTTCCAGGACGACGACGGCTGCCCCGACCTCGACAACGACGGCGACGGCATCCCCGACGTGCAGGATCGCTGCCCCGACGAGCCCGAGGACAAGGACGGCTTCCAGGACGACGACGGCTGCCCCGATCTCGACAACGACGGCGACGGCATCCCCGACGCCATCGACAAGTGCCCCAACGAGCCGGAGACGCGCAACGGCGTCGACGACGACGATGGCTGCCCCGACTCGGGCGGCGCGGTGGTCATCGCCGGCGGCAAGATCGAGCTGCCCGAGAACCTCGGCTTCGACACCGGCCGCATCGAAGTGTCGGCGCGCTCGGCGGCGCTGCTCGAGCGCATCGCCGCCAAGATCCGGTCGAACCCGCAGGTCAAGCGCATCCGCATCGAAGGGCACACCGACGACATCGGCAGCGCCAAGAAGAACCAGGAGCTGTCGCAAGCGCGCGCCGAGTGGGTGCGCGGCTTCCTCATCCGCCGCGGCGTCGAGCCCGAGCGGCTGCAGGCGGTCGGCTACGGCGACACGCGCCCGCTCGTCGACCACCGCAACGCCGCCGCGCGCGCGAAGAACCGCCGCGTCGACTTCATCATCGTGGAGCAGTGAGGATGGCACGCACGCTGATTCACACGCTGGTCGCGGCGGCGCTCCTCGCTGGCGGGATCGCCCGCGCCGACGAGCCGATGCTGCCCGAGCCGCCGACGCAGCCCGCCGCCACCAAGCCGGCGACGGCGCCCGAAGGCGCGCCCGAGATCATCCTCGACGCCGATCGCGAGATCGATCTCGCCGACGTCGTCACCTCGGCGGCCAAGGGCGTCACCACGGTGCAGGAGGCGCCGGCCATCGTCACCATCATCACCTCCGACGAGATCCAGGCGCGCGGCCACCGCTGGCTGCTCGACACGCTCGGCACCATCCCCGGCTGGCAGCAGATCACCGCGCTCGGCGATCAGGCCGAGCAGGTGCTGGTGCGCGGCGTCGGCCAGGCGGTGCTGCTCATGCGCGACGGCGTGTCGCTGTTCGATCCGTGGAGCAACGTCGCCTGGCTCGGCCGCGGCCAGCCGCTGGAGACGGTCAAGCGCATCGAGGTGGTGACCGGCCCGGGCGGCGTGCTCTGGGGCGCCAACTCGTTCCTCGGCATCGCCAACCTCATCACCAAGGACGCCGAGGACGTCAACGGGCTCGAGCTCTCCGCCGGCTACGGCGACGGCCCCGGCGACAAGCAGGACTTGAAGCTGTGGGCGATGTTCGGCAAGACCTTCTGGCACGGCCGCCTCAAGGTCTTCCAGCACATCTCGTACGAGCGCTTCATCGGCCCGGTGTTCGACATCCCGCAGTTCATCGCCTCGTCGCCCGCGCCGCAGCCGGCGGGGCTCGCCTACTTCGCGAAGAATGCGCCGCGCGACCCGCCGCCGGGCTGGTACCTCGTCGTCGACGGCAAGCTCTCGCTCGGCCCGGTCAGCCTCTATTACATGCTGCCGTTCGGCGACTACCACCCGAACATCGGCTTTGTCAGCACCGTCGGGCAGCACAACACCTTCAATCACTACGATCGCTACGGCGTCGTCGAGTACAAGGATCGCTTCGCCGCCGATCGCGTCGGGGTCAACGTCAAGGCCTACGGCATCCAGTTCGTGCGCGACGACAGCTTCCAGCTCTTTCAGCCGAGCGTGTTCCTGCCGAAGGCGTCGCCCGACGACGTCGGCGGGCTGCGCTTCACCTTCGCCGGCTCCAAGATCTTCCGCTTCGGCGGCACCGCCGATCTCGACTTCCGCCTGCCGTTCCACCTGCGCCTCCTCGCCGGCGGCGAGTTCTTCTACGAAGGCGTGCGCGACTCCAACACCAGCTTCGCCGATCCGCTCGATCCGCGCCTGTTGCCGCTGCTCTGCCCCGTCGACGCCGACGGCACCCGCATCCCGCTCTGCCCGCACGGCTACACGCGCGACACCGATCGCTACGTCGCCGCCGGCTACGTCGACGCGCAGTGGCGCCCGGTCGACAAGCTCACGCTCGACGGCGGCGTGCGCATCCAGAAGGGTCTCGGCGATCAGCCCTACGCGCTCTTGCCGCTCTACTCGGCGGCGGTCGTCTACAACTTCCTGCCCGACTTCCACGCCAAGGCGAGCTACGCGACCGGCTTTCGCGCGCCGGTGTTCAACAACACCTCGACGGCGCCGGGCGGCATCAGCTACGGCGCCAATCCCGATCTGAAGCCGGAGGGCTCGCAGTCGTTCCAGGGCGAGCTCAACATGCGGCTCCTCCGCAACGCCAAGAAGGTGCGCTCGCTCGAGGTGCGCGCCGACTACTCGTACACGGTGCTCTCGGAGCTCATCCAGATCCGCAACGGCAGCTACGGCAACACGGGCGCGCGCGCGATCCACTCCGCCGAGGCGTACGCCAAGCTCTACTTGAACGGCGATCACACGCTGTGGGCGTCGTACACGTACCTCTATTCGATCACGAGCGACGCCGGGATCGATCGCGCGTCGCCGAGCCACTGGGCCTCGTTCGGCGCGTCGTTCAACCTCGTGCGCAACCTCCTCGACGTGAACGTCAACCTCAACATCTTCGGCGCGTACCGCGATCCCGACCGCGTGCCGACGGGCATGGCGGGCAACATCGCCGGGCCCTACTCGAGCTTCGTCGGCACCACCACGTCGGCGGCGAGCGATCTGACGCTCGACCGATTGACGCCGGTCGCCGATCTGCAGCTCGGCTTCCGCTTGCGCTTCGCGCACGATCGCTTGCAGATCCGCGTGCAGCTCTACAACGTGCTCAATCAGCACTACTGGTATCCCGACATCTTCAACGATCTATCGGCGACGACGGAGCAGGTGCCGACGCCGGCGCCGGGATTCAGCGCGTTCGGGCGCGTCAGCTACCACTTCTAACAGCGCGCCCGCATCACCCCGCGCAGGAATCGTGCGCTCGAGCACTGTCAAGCAAGCTTGTCTCGACGCTGCGCCCGCGCGTGCTAACGTTCTTGGGGTCCGATCGGTCGCGCCCGTGCGTGGCGATCAGACGAGCCGGGCGCTGATGATCGACGCCGACTCCATAGAAGCAACCGACGTTCGCGGCGCGTGCGCGTGGTGCGACGGCTCCCTGCGCCCGCATCACTTCGTGCAGATGGCCGGCGCCCGCGCGATCACGCTGTGCTCCGAGGAGTGCCTGCGCGCGCGGCAGCGCGACGACGCGGCGAAGCGATCGCGCGTGCGCCGCCGCAACGCCAAGATCGCCGTCGTCGTCGGCGCGCTCGTCGCCGCCTGCGTGACGCCGCACGACGGACCGCGCCTGTTGCGCCGCCCCGTCGCCGCGGCGGCGACGGTGAAGAAGCCCGCCGCGCCGGCGCCGCCGCCCGTGCCCTACGGTCCGGAGTGGCCGCCGACCGAGGCGAGCGATCTGGCCGATCTCGCGCACGACGCCTGGCTGCATCCGCTGTCGGGGCCGTTCCGGCGCATGCCGGTGCGCGACTCGCGCGTGTTCGGCGCCGAGCGTCCCGGCGATCGCCCGATCGATTGCCGCAAGGGCCACTGCGGCGTCGATCTCGGCGGCGAGATCTGGGGCGAGCAGGTGCACGCCGCGCACGACGGCATCGTCGATCGCGTGCGGCGCGATCCCAACGAGCAGCACGGCGGACACTACGTGCGCATCGCGCATCGCAACGGCACCGTCTTCACGCAGTACTTCCACCTCGCCGCCATCCCGCGCTGGGTCGAGCCGGGCGTGCGCGTCAAGGCGGGCGACGTGATTGGTCTCCTCGGTGACAGCGGCGTCAAGGAGTCGGCGCCGCACGTCCACTTCACCGTCTCGGTGCGCCCGGCCGCCGATTGGGTCGAGCAGTACGTCGATCCCGAGCCGCTGATCGCGCTCTGGCCCTTGCGCATCCCGCTCGACGGCAGCGCCGGGCCGGTGTGCACCGCCGGCCCGCCCGGCGTTCCGCTCGGTGGCGCGCCCGTCGGTGGCGCGCCTCCCTTGACCGCCGCGCGGCACGTGGTGGTCAAACGCAAGCACGCGCACGCGGCGCCCAAGCGCGACGCCGACGAAGCCGCGGCCCCCGCGGCGCCCGTCGTGGACGAGCCGGCGGCGGAGGGCGCCGAATGAGCCCACGGCGCGAGCACGGCGCGTGCGAGACCTGCGGCGAGATCCCGTTCGACGAGGCGCGCCGCGTGCTCGTCGACGGCCGCGTGCGCCGGAGCTACTGCTCGCAGGCGTGCCTGCGCACCGGCGTGAAGCTGTGGCGCCTCGGGCGGCGCAAGGCGCTCGTTCGGCGCAGCGCGTGGCTCTTGTCGCTGTCGCTCCTGGTGGTCACGATCCTCTGGGCGCGCCACGAGATCCGCCAGCTGCGCGCGCGGCACACCGTCGCCGCGGCGCCGGCGCCGGCCGTCGCGCCACCGCCGCCGCCGGAGCCGACGCCGTTCGGCCCGCACTGGCCGCCCACCGACGAGGAATGGCAGACCGAGTTCGCGCACGCCAGCTGGGTCGATCCGCTGCCGGGGCCGGCGCGCCGCCACCCCTCGAGCTGCCGCGAGATCTTCGGCGAGGCGGCGCGCACCGCCAACGCACGCTGCCGCACCGCCGGCCGTTGCGGCGTCGACCTCGGCGGCGAGCTGTGGGGCGAGCACGTCTACGCCGCGCACGACGGGGTCGTCGACAAGGTCGCACGCAGCGCCGACGACGCGCCCGGCGGCATCTACGTGCGCATCGCGCATTGGGGCGGCGCCGTCTACACGCACTACTTCCGGCTCGCGGCGGTGCCGTCGCGGCTCGCCGTCGGCGCGCACGTCGAAGCCGGCGACGTCATCGGGCTCGTCGGCGACACCGGGCCGGCGGGCGCGGGCGCGCACCTGCACTTCGCGCTCTCGGTGCGCCCGTCGAGCGCGCTGCCCGAGGTCTATTGGGATCCCGCGCCGCTGATGGCAGATTGGCCGCTGCGCACGCCCGAGCGCGGCAGCGTCGCCGGGCTGACCGCGATCAACGCGCCGCCCGAGCGCATCGCCGGCATGATCCCGTTGCACCGCGCGCCGACGCCGCGTCCCAAGCGCGCCCGCAGCGAGTAGCCCGCGGCGATCGTCGCTGGTACGCTGGGCCATGCGCTCAGGAACGCCGATCGCCGCCGCGCTCGCCCTCGTCTGCGCCGCCTCCGTCGCTCGCGCGCAGCCTGCCCCACCGCCGCTGAGCCCGCGCGTCACCGCGCTCGCCAAGAAGCTGGCCGCGCACGAGGCCGGCGCCGAGAGCGCCTTCTGGCGTCAGCTCGCCGCCGAAGGCACGCCGCTCGTCGAGGACGTCCACGAGCCGGGCCGGCGGCTCGTCACCTTCGTCTGGCACGGCACCGCCGCCACGCAGCGGGTCACGCTCGCCGGGCTACGCGACGACACGCCCGACTCTCATCTCGAGCGACTGCCCGGCTCGAACATCTTCACGACCAGCCTGTCGCTGCCCGACGACGGCCGCTACACCTACTTCTTCGCCGTCGACGCCGACCCGCATGGCGGCTTCGAGCCCGGTCACTTCCACCACGATCCGCTCAACAAGCGCATCGACGACCCGATCCAGTCGGTGCTCGAGCTCCCGAACGCGCCGAAGCAGCCGTCGCTCGTCGCCCATCCCGGTGTCGCCGCCGGCGCGCTCTGGCGCCACACGCTGGCGTCGACCGGCCCGCACAAGCCGCCCCGCCAGCTCTACGTCTACACGCCGCCCGGCTACGACGCGAAGGGGCCCGCCTATCCGCTCCTCGTCGCGTTCGACGCCGAGACCGCGACCGGACAGATCCCGGTGCCGCTCATCCTCGACGAGCTGATCGCCGCCAAGCGCATCCCGCCCGTGGTCGCGCTCCTCATCGGCAACGTCGACCGCATGAACGACCTCAGGCCGAACGCGCCGTTCGCCGACTTCGTCGCGCTCGATCTGGTGCCGTGGGTGCGCGCGCACTATCACGCGACCTCCGATCCACGCCGCAGCGTGATCAGCGGAATCTCGCTCGGCGGCCTGTCGGCGGCGTACGTCGGCTTCCGTCATCCGGAGGTGTTCGGCAACGTGCTCTCGCAATCGGGCTCGTTCTGGTGGGGCCCCGGCGACGAAGAGCCCGAGAAGACGTCGCGTGACTTCGTGGCCAGCCCGCGCTTGCCGCTGCGCTTCTGGATGGAGGTCGGCACGGCCGAGATCGGCAACCCGGCCCACGAGACGACGATGCTCGCGGCCAACCGCCACCTGCGCGACGTCTTGAAGGCGCGCGGCTACGACGTCTCGTATCACGAGTTCGACGGGAACCACTCGTACGTCTGTTGGCGCGGCACCCTCGCCGACGGCCTGGTGGCGCTCCTCGCCACGCCGCCCAAGCTGGCGGCGATCCGCGCGCCGAAGGCCGCGCCGCGTCCGCCGCTCGCCATCGCGCCGGCGCGACGCTCGAGCCTGTCGCTGCTGCTGCGCGCCGCGCTCCTCGACGGCGGCGACGCGGCGCTCACCGACGCCAAGCGCCTCCTGGCCGCCACCGCCGACGGCTGGGTGATCGATGAAGACGAGGTCAACGCCGTCGGCTGTCTGCTCTTGTTCCTCGAGCACGCGCGCGCGTCGATCCCGCTGTTCGTCTGGAACACCGAGCGCTTCCCGAAGTCGTGGAACACCTGGGACAGCCTCGCCTGGGCCTACCTCATCATCGGCGATCGGCCGCACGCCATCGCCGAGTTCAAGCAGTCGCTGGCCATCGATCCCAAGGCGCCCGGGGCCGTCATGCTGAACGAGCTGACGGCGAAGCCTTGAGCTACAGCGAGTACTCCGCCGAGCAGGCGCCGAGCGGGCCCGCGCCGTCGGCGACCGGCGTGTCCCAACCGACGGCGTCGCACTGGTACCAGACGCTGTTCGAGCGCGACTGCACGCAGCTGCGCGGCGGCACTGACTTGCCCAGCGTCGGCGACTGGCACCACGGATACGACGTGGTGCAGCCGGTCTCGCCCGACACCCACGCGCCGTTGTCGCAGTGATACCAGAGCCCGTCGCTCGACGCCTGCACGCAGGTGCCCGACGGGACGTTCTTGGCGAGCGTCGCCGAGTTGCAGCCGTTGGGCGCCGGCGGCGGGCCGCCACCACCGCCGCCACCACCGCCGCTACCGCCGCCGCCGCCGCCGCCGCTGCTGCCGCCGGCGAACGCGAGCAGCGCGTCGATGTCGCCGAGGAAGCGATCGCGATCGACCTGCCCCGAGATGCCCGACACCGAGCCGGTCCACGAGTACTGCCACATCGTCGCCGAGGTCCACGGGCTCGGCACATTGAAGCAATTCGACGTCGTCGGATAGGCGATGTTGAGCGGATAGCTCTGCAGGCCCGACGTCGACACGCCGTTCGACGAGAAGTACGAGCCGAACGTGTAGAGGAGCGGCATGCGCCCGGTCGCGCTCTGCACGTAGTTGATGAAGTCGGTCATGCGCTGGCGGATCGTCGCCGCCGACGCCGCGCCGGTGCCGCCCGACCAGCCGAGGCACGCGTTGTCGCCGTCGGGGCACTCGATGTCGAGCATGGGCGGCAGATCGCCGGGCGACAGCGCGCCCATCACCGCCACGAAGTGCTTGGCCTGCGCCACGCCGTCTTCCGTCGGATCGAAGAAGTGGTAGGCGCCGCGGATGACGCCCGCCGCCTTCATGCCGCTCCAGTTGGCGGCGAAGCGGCTCTGCGTGTTGTACGTGCCCTGCGTGGCCTTGACGATGCCGAAGCGCACGCCGGCGGCGCGCACCTTGGTCCAATCGACCGCGCCCTGCCCGTCGGCGAGGTCGACGCCCTCGACGGTGGTCGTCGGCGCGCACGCCTTGCTGTCGCTGAGGGCGGCGACGTCTTCGCCGTTGCCGGCGGCGGTGTCATCGCTGGTTGACACGAGGCCGCCGCAACCGCCGACGGCGAGGACGAGACCCAACGCGAGCGTGCGCATGGCGCGGGCGTCGAGCAATGCCGATGCCGCGCGCGATCGTCGACGAAGCCCGCGAATTTCGCGGGACGTGGCTACTCGTTTGCCCCCCACGTCGCGACCGATCGTTTGCAGCGCAGCGACGACGATCGTGCGCAGACGACATTGTCCGACATGCTCGAGGAAGCGCCGCGCCGTCGGGCCGGCAGGCGCCCGCTCG
>Ga0134125_10004569_pt1 | contig 15820 bp, 13 predicted proteins | sample KB31751_FD_96464 | JGI IMG/M metagenome (GOLD analysis project Ga0134125, IMG submission 96464) | Terrestrial soil microbial communities with excess Nitrogen fertilizer from Kellogg Biological Station, Michigan, USA - KB3-175-1 | ecosystem: Environmental > Terrestrial > Soil > Unclassified ... | reverse complement strand
TGGCCACCATTTTGAAAAATGTGTATTTCAGCAGGAACTTTGTTTTTCAATAAGGCCTCATAATACTTTATGCTGTTCTCGGGATTAACGCCATGATCATCATCAGCCAAAACTAAAAAAGTTCGCGGTGTATTTTTTGTTACCTGAAGTTCGTTTGAAAATTCTTTTATCAACGCTTCTGAGGGATTTTTTCCAAGTAGCTTTTCCCGACTTCCCATGTGGGCGAGTGAATCGGTCATGCTAATTACAGGATATCCAAGAATGGAAAAATCAGGACGTAACGAAATATTTTTTGGATTATCAATATACGATTTTTGAAAATGGGTGGAAGCCGTCGAAGCAAGATGACCTCCTGCTGAAAAGCCCATGATTCCTACTTTTTGAACATCGATGTTTAAGCCATCGGCATGTTCTCTTACATATTGCAAAGCTCTTTGCGCATCCTCCAATGGCCCAATAGATTTATCTTTCATAATGGCATCATCAGGCAAACGGTATTTCAAAACAACCGCGGTGACACCCCATGAATTTAAGATTTTCGCTACATCTGTGCCCTCCAAATTATATGCGAGAATACTATAACCGCCGCCCGGGCAAATAACTACAGCTGCGCTTTTCTTGCCTGGATTCGGAGCTTTAAAAATAGCAATTTCAGGAATGGAAACTTTGCTAATCCTGATAACACCATCTTTTCCGGTATCAGCTTTTTCTTTGTAATTCAAGTCAGGCTTGCTGTTTGGCACTTCTTTATATAAAGGAATAATAGTCTGCGCCGTAGAAATAGAAAATGACATCACAGCAATTGTTAGAAAAAGTAAGGGTTTGAATTTATTATTGTAAAGAAATTCAGAATACGAAAAAACGCTTTTCTTTTTCATTCTTATATTTTTTATTGAAATTTAGATTGCTCTGTCAAGGTGCACATAACCGCCATCCACGTGTATGATTTGCCCGGTCGTATGACTTGATCTTTCTGATAAAAGAAAAACAACCATGTTCGCAATTTCTTCTGGCGTTGTCATTCTTTTTTCCAGTGGAATTTTTTCCGTAATTGATTTTAATTTTTCTTCAGGATTTTCAAATGTTTTAATCCACTTCTCATATAGCGGAGTAAAACATTCTGCAACGATCACCGCATTTACCCGGATATTATATTTCAATAATTCCACCGCCCATTCTCTTGTCAATGCATTGCGTCCTCCGTTAGAAGCAGCGTAAGCAGAAGTATTTCCCTGGCCTGTTTCTGCAGTTTTAGAGCCGATGTTTACAATCGCTCCTTTTGATTTTATTAAATAAGGTAACGCATGATGTGCCATCAAATAATAATGGACTAAATTTTTATGTAGTGAAGCAATGAAATCTTCATAGTTGCCACCTTCCAAACCAACTCCATCGTTTACGCCGGCATTATTTACCAAGCCATCAATCCGGTTATATTTTTGAATAATTTTTTTTACGGCATTCACACATTCTTCCGGCCTTGTTAATTCGGCTACTAACTGAAAGCCTTTGTTATCAATACTTTTAAGCGTTTTTAAATTATCGCTTTCATTTCTACCTACGATAACCGGTATCGCATTTTCTTCTGCCAGTGTTTTTACAATTCCTTCCCCAATTCCTTTCGCGCCGCCCGTTACAATGATGATTTTATTATCAAGATGAAGATTCATTTTTATGGTTTAGATGGTTTAGGAATTTAGATTATAAAATTTGATCGCATTTGTATCAAATACTTTTTGCTTTTCTTCATCAGAAAATTGCAACATATATTTTTCCAGTAAATTTTTCCATTTATTATAAGTGCTACTCAACAACATCACCGGCCAATCGCTTCCAAATAAAATTCTGTCTGTTCCAAAAGATTCAAATACTACATCAAGATATGGATAAAAATCTTTTTCTTTCCATTGGTTCCATTTCGCTTCTGTTGTTAATCCTGAAATTTTGCAATAAACATTTTCATTCTGAGCAATTTCTTTTAATTCAATTTTCCATTCACTGATTTTCTGATCTCTTATAAAAGGTTTAGCACAGTGATCAAGCACAAATTTTTGATTCGGAAATTTATTTACAAATTGAATCGCTTCTTTTAATTGATTTGGATAAATCAGGATATCGTAGGTAAAATCAAAACTTTTTAAAAGTTTAATTCCATTCACGAAAGCTTCTTTTCTTAAAAAACCATCAGACTCTGCCTGTACTATATGTCTGAAGCCTTTTATAACAGGATATTCAGACCAGTAAAGCAACTTATCTTCAAGATTCTTATTTTGCAGATCTACCCAGCCAACAATACCTTTTATAAATGGGTTTTTATTTGCGAGTTGCAACAAAAAATCAGTTTCGTTTTCGCTTTGATCGGCCTGCACTGCAATAATTCCTGTTACGTTATTTTCCTGCAGAACTGGTTGTAAATCTTTCGGAAAAAAATCGCGTTGCAGCAATTGCATTTCACCAGTAATCCATGCATCCTTTAATGGATTGTATTTCCAGAAATGAACATGAGCATCTATCATGTTACCTAATTATTTTGACCAGTTTTTTACATGTTGTTTTTGTGTTCCAAGCCCATCAATTCCTAATTCTACTACATCTCCGGCCTTTAAATAAACAGGCGGATTCATTCCAAGAGCAACACCATGTGGCGTACCAGTAGAAATGATATCACCAGGCAATAGTGTCATAAACTGGCTGATATAAGAAACAACCTGAGGAATATTGAATATTAAATCGTCTGTATTTCCATCCTGCATTTTTTTCCCATTCACGGTAAGCCATAAACGCAAATTATTTACGTTTTCTATTTCGTCTTTAGTAGCCAACCATGGGCCAAGTGGCGCAAAGGTGTCGCAACTTTTCCCCTTTACCCACTGGCCGCCACGCTCTATTTGAAATTCCCTTTCACTTACATCATTATGCAAGCAATATCCGGCTACATAATCCATTGCCTCATCGCCATCTACATAACTGGCACGTTTTCCTATAACTACCGCCAATTCTACTTCCCAGTCTGTTTTTACTGAATTTTTCGGAATGATAATATCGTCATCCGGACCGCAAATTGCTGTTGTAGATTTGAAAAATAAAATGGGTTCTTTTGGAATAGCCGCGTTTGTTTCCTTCGCATGCTTTGCATAATTTAATCCAATACAAATTATTTTGGAAGGCTTATAAACCGGGCATCCTAATCTTTCTTTTGAATCTATTTCCGGTAAATTATTTTCTTCAATAATTTTTTTTAAATTAATTACACCATCATTTGCAAAAAAATCTTCATCATAATCTTTTATGAATAATGACACATCATATCTTTTGTCCTGAATGATTACTCCAGGCCGTTCCTTTCCCGGTTTTCCAACGCGTATTAATTTCATAATGCTGTTTTTTAATTGTTCAATTTTACTTCACAGTAAAAAAAGAAATAAGACGATTTTCTGTTTTATTTATAACCCAGAATCTTCAACATGCTTGCCGCACTTTGTTCTTTGGCATATTCCCAATCTACCAGCTTTCCATTCTTGTCATAATCAAGTACAATGTATTTTGGAGAAGGTATCAGGCAATGTTTTATTCCGCCATAACCACTTATTTGATCCTGGTAAGCACCCGTATGAAAAAAGCCAACGTAAAGTGGTTCGCCGGTTCCGATTTTCGGTAAAAAAACTTCATTGATGTGTTCTTCAGAATCATAATAATCATGGCTGTCGCAGGTGATGCCACCAAGCGTTACTCTTTGATATTCATTGTCCCATTTATTTACAGGAAGCATCAGAAATTTTTCGCCGATGCCCCATGTATCGGGCAGAGTGGTAATGAAAGACGAATCGATCATGTACCAGGTTTCGCGGTCGTTTTGCATTTTTTCACCAATCACACTGTAAATATGCGCCATGCTTTCACCAACCGTATAACTTCCAAATTCGGTGAAAATATTTGGCATCGGTACTTTGCTTTTTTTGCACGCAACTTTAATATTTCTTACGATCTCATTGATCATGAATTGATAGTCGTAATCAAAACCCAAGGAATGTTTTATGGGAAACCCACCACCAATATTTATTGAATCCAATTCCGGGCAAATTTTTCTCAACTGACAATAAAGATTGATCACTTTATTCAATTCGCTCCAATAATAAATGTCATCTTTAATTCCTTTGTTCAGAAAAATATGCAGCATCTTTAATTGAAACTTATTTTCAAAACCCTCGATCTCATCTACATAAAATTCCAGAATATCCTTTGCCCTGATTCCCAAACGTGAAGTGTAAAAAGGGAATGTCGGTTCTTCTTCAGCAGCCACCCGGATGCCAATATTAAAAGGAACTTTTACGGATCTTCGATAGGCTTTCAGTTCTTCTTTATTGTCCAATACAGGAATGACATTTTTAAAGCCGGAATTCAGCAGTCGTGCGATTCTGCTCGTGTATGTTTTTTGCTTAAAACCATTGCAAATAATGAATGTTTCCTTCGTGATCTTTTTTCTTTCAAATAATTTCAGAATGATCTCAATATCGTATGCATACGATGTTTCAAGGTGAATGTCATGTTTCAATGCTTCTTCAACGATGAAAGAAAAATGCGAGCTTTTGGTACAATAGCAATAATTGTATTTTCCTTCATACTTATGCTTTTTAAAAGCATGCTCAAACATTTTTTTAGCCTTATTTATTTGCATGCCTATTTTTGGTAAATAAGTGAACTTGAGTGGCGTTCCGTATTTATCTATCAGCGCTTTTACATCTAAATCATTGTATTGGAGATAACCATCTTTGAGATCATAACCTTCCTGGGGAAAATTAAACGTTTGATCTACCAGATCACTATAAGTGTTATTCATTCAAATTTTTTAAGGCTTTAAAATATTTACAAATGTAATAGAATGGAGAATATAATGATGAATTGTGAATGGTGAATTCGTGAACGGAGAATACCCGATGATCAATTAAGAATTAACAATCAGGCATAAAAAAACCGTCGCGATTTTTTCGGACGGTTTTAAAGAAATTTTGAAAAAAGAATTATTTCACTGACAAAATCAGATTTTTAAAACTCTCAGGCTCATTCATCGCCATGTCAGCGAGAATCTTACGGTTCAAACCGATATTTTTTTCGTTTAATTTATGAATGAACTGGCTGTACGTCAATCCTTCTTCTCTAACGGCTGCATTGATACGTGCAATCCACAAAGCACGGTATTCGCGTTTTTTTAATTTGCGGCCAACATAGCTGTATGTCAACCCTTTTTCCATTACATTTTTAGCAACGGTATAAACGTTTTTTCTTTTTCCATAATAACCTTTGGCGGCTTTAAGAACTCTTTTCCTTCTTGCCCTTGATGCTACTGCATTTGATGAACGTGGCATACTTTAATATTTTTATTTTTTTGAAAATTATTGATAGGGAGCGATTATTTCATACGAAGTAATCGCATTACAAATGGTCTGTTGGCATCACTTACACATCCCTTCTTGCGCAAAGCACGTTTGCGTTTGGTGGTTTTTTTTGTAAGAATGTGACGTTTGTAGGCTTTTTGAAAAGTGATTTCACCGGTTCCGGTTACTTTGAAGCGCTTCTTGGCACTCGAGTTGGTTTTAACCTTTGGCATTATTATAATATTTTACTTTTACACCCTCGCCGGCGTCCCGAACAGACGGGAACTTATGTAGCCATGTGGGCAATATGTTTTTAGAGAAAATCCACCCCAGCCAAAACACAAAATTCTGAAAGGGTTGCAAAAGTAAGGATTTATTTTGAAAAGAGCTGGCTTTATCTCAACAAAAGAAGAAATTAAGGGAATTTGTATTCTATGAACGTTACATTCAAGTTCTGTTAACATTTTAAGTTCTTCTGTAAATAAACCATTAGGGAATTATACACTTTTCGTACATTTATAACAATTATTACAGTTGATGTTACATCTCTATAAAACAAGTAACGTTCCTGCACTTTTGTGCCGCCTTGCTGTTGGTTTAATTTTCCTGTCGGAAGGATTGCGAAAATATTTATTTCCTGAAACGCTTGGCACGGGCAGATTTGAAAAAATTGGTTTTAGCAATCCCGTATTCTGGTCTTATTTCACGGGCACATTTGAAATTGTTTGTGGAATTTTAATATTAATCGGTTTGCTCACAAGATTAGCTGCGATTCCACTTTTGATTATTATGATCGTTTCGTTTATTACTACCAAATATCCGGAACTAATTGAAAAAGGCTTTTGGTTTATGGCACATGATTACCGCACAGATTTTGCTATGACTCTGTTGCTGATTTATTTAATCATTTATGGTGGAGGAAAAAAATCAATTGACTACACAATTCAACAGAAGTCAAAACCATGAGGGAATAAAAATTTTTAATTTTTACAGAATTAAAACATGGAAGCAGTAAAGAAGAAAAGCTTTTTTTCAGGGCTGACAAAAAATACTTTTTTGTTGGCATTCACCAGCCTTTTTTCAGATATTTCTTCCGAAATGCTTTATCCGATTCTTCCGATCTTCTTAACCCAAACTTTAAAAGTAAGCGGAAGCATTGTTGGACTGATCGAAGGCGTTGCCGGCACCGTTCAAAATATCATCCAGGGATTTAGCGGCAGTTTATCAGATAAGTGGCAAAAACGGAAAGGGATTGCGATCTTTGGTTATGTCCTTTCGGCGATTTCGAAGCCTTTTATGGGATTGGCTACCGGGTGGCCTCTGGTTTTCGGTGCACGTTTTTCTGATCGTTTTGGAGCAGGAACGCGTGCAGCGCCCCGTGATGCGTTAATTGCTGCCTCCGCTGATGAAAAAAACCGGGGAAAAGCTTTTGGATTAGAAGGAGTGGGAGATAATCTGGGCGCTTTTATCGGTCCTCTCATTGCTGTAGTCCTTCTTTTTTCCTGGCAATTTAATATCCGTTCAGTTTTTTATCTGGCATTCATACCCGGAGTTTTATCAGTAATAATGATTTTATTGGTAAAAGAAAAGAAGGTAGATGTAAAATCAAAAATAAAAATAGATTTAGGCCTTAAACAATTTCCGTCACGATATAGAAAATACTTGTTGGTAACAGCTTTGTTTGGAATCGGAAATTCAAGTAACGCATTCTTAATTCTGCAGACAAAGGACCTCGGTGTTTCATTCGAAAATACCATTCTTATTTATGCGGTTTTCAATTTGCTGGCAGCCGCAATTTCCTATCCTGCAGGTCATTTATCAGATAAATATGGAAGAAAAAATATTTTACTTATCTCATTTCTGATTTTTTTAATCGCTTATAGCGGCTTTGCTTTCACCAAAAATCTATGGCTTATCGGCTCTTTATTTTGTTTGTATGGGTTATACCAAGGCATTTTCAGAGCGGTTGGAAAAGCAATGGCCGCCGATTTTGTACCGTCGCATTTAAGAGCAAGCGGCATCGGTTGGTATTCTACTACCATTGGGCTAACCGGATTGGTTGCCAGTATAGTAGCCGGTCAGTTGTGGGACAAAGTAAGCCACTCTTCGGTTTTTATTTTCGGAGCGCTTTTTTCATTGATCGGAATTTTTTCATTGATCCTGTTAATATCAGGGAAAAATCAAGCGTTGTTCAAATGAATTGAAAATAATGCTGCTTCAAAAAATTGAAATTTGCATTATTTCTTGCTTTGCTGAACCAGGTAAAATTTTATTCGACTTTTACAACTACTTTTCCTTTAGTCTTATGCGTTTCCACTGCTTTATGCGCCCAGGCTATTTGATCTAATGTGAAAATTTTATCTATAAAAACTTTCAATTTTTTTTCCTCTAAAAGACTGGCAATGATTCGCATTTCTTCTCCATTTGCCCGCATCATTGGCCAGGTTAATTTGATATTTCGTTCGTTTGCCAGTTCTATTGCTTTTGGATCATTTTTGGTGGAAGAAGGAAGGCAAACCACATTGCCGCCCTGTTTTACACAAGAAATCGTTCTATATAAAACATCGCCTCCCATTGCGTCTAAAGCACAATCCAAGTCGTGAACGATGTTTTCAAACTTTTCTTTTTTGTAATCAATAAACTGATCAACATCCAGGGATTTTAAAAACTTTTCATTTTTCTCTGACGCGGTTCCAATTACAAATGCGCCATTCATTTTTGCAAGCTGAACGGCCAAATGACCAACTCCACCAGCTGCGGCCTGAATAAGTATTTTTTCTCCTGCTGACACTTTTAATTCTTCATTAATCGCCTGATAGGCAGTTAAACCGGCAATCGGAATTGCTGCCGCTTCTTCAAAAGAAATATTATTTGGCTTTATAGCAAGTGACTTCGGATCGGCAAGCGTAAATTCAGCATAGGCATTTCCCAAACGTGGAAAGCCAACACATCCAAAAACATCATCTCCGGTTTTGAACTCAGTAACGTTTTTGCCAACATTCACAATCGTACCACTTACATCCCAGCCTAAAATAACAGGTAAAGTAATCTGTTTTGAAATGCCGCTTGTTCCTGCTCTTACTTTCGTATCTACAGGATTTATGCCGATTGCTTTTACTTTAATTAAAACCTGTTCTTCGGTTATTTTTGGTTTATCCACTTCGGTAATTTGCAAAACATCGGCATCGCCAAACTCATTTATAATTGCTGCTTTCATTTTAAGGTTTTTCTTTTTCTTAATTACAATCGGGTTGTTTTTTGGGACGAATGATCAATCTTAATGTGGGGTTGTTCGTAATAAAAGACCAGAACCAACTGAAGGCTAATTTCACTTTATTTCTGAATCCAACCAACGGAATAATATGAACAAAAAGCCAGATGAGCCATGCAAAAAATCCGGTGAAAGAAACTTTTGGCAAATCCGCTACCGCTTCATATTTGGAAATGATGGCCATGCTTCCTTTATTATTATAAGCAAATGCTTTCAGTTTTTCACCTGATTGCATTTTTCGTAGATTTTCTCCCAAAAGGTGGCCCTGTTGAATCGCAACCTGTGCCAGTTGAGGGTGACCATTTGGATAATTTTTATCAGTCGTTTGTAAACAAATATCACCAATTGCATAAATATTTGGTGAATCTTTTACTTTGTTATATTCATCTACCAAAATTCTTCTGCCACGTCCAATTTGTTCCGGTGATATACCTTCAACCTTGCGAGCGATTACACCAGATGTCCATATCAAACAATTGGTAGCAATTGTTTCTCCATCTGCCATGATCACGTTGCCGTCTTTATAATCTTTTACGGTTTTATTTAATTTTATTTGCACACCTAATTCACTCAAAACCTTATAAGCTGCGTCCTGTGCTTTTTTGCTCATCGGACCGAGAAGATGTGGTGAAGCATCTATGAGGTGAATGCGGGAATTGCCGCGCTTGATTTCCGGGTATTCTTTTGCAACAATGGTTTGTCCCATCTCTGCCAGCATTCCTGCAATTTCAACTCCCGACGGTCCGCCTCCGGCGATTACAATTGTTAATAGTTTTTCTCTTTCTGCCGAATCGTTGGATATTACTGCATTTTCCATATTAAGCAATAAATGATTTCGGAGGTTGATCGCGTCGTCTACTGATTTCATCGGCAAAGAATGTTGCTTCACGTTTTCCATTCCGAAATAATTCGTTTCTGTACCAATAGCAAGCACGAGGTAATCATAATCGAGTGAACCGGTGGTAGTTTCAATAGTATTTTTTTCCGGATCGACTTTCAAAAGCATTCCATAATGAAAACGTACATTATTTTTTTCGGTAAACATCCTGCGGAATGGATAACTGATATTTGAAGGCTCAATAAAAGCGGTAGCCACCTGGTAAAGCAATGGTGGAAAGAAATGATAATTGTCCTGATCCACCATCGTTACCTGGAACCGTTTGTCTTTCCATATTTGTTTTACAATATTAACACCGGCGAAACCGCCACCAACAATCACTACTTTTTTAACTGTATCTGCCATTTTTAAACTTTTTCTCTAAAATTACTAAATAACCAGCCGCTTTATTTTCTAAAGACGGAATAGTTAATCAAAATAAATTTTATATGATCGAATCATTTCTCTCAAATTTTATTCCTCAATTCGGACGCTTTACTTTCAGCAGATAAATTCAAACGCTTTAACGAAATAAGAAACCTTCGTTTTGCCATTTTATTTCATGATGTTAAAAGCCTTGATTTTATTTTATTTCAGGGTAATTTCAACTCTGCTAAACTGTAAGTTTTGTGTACATTTGCACCCTAATTTTTAAATATAGGTATGGATAGGAATTCGATTATTGGTTTTGCGCTGTTGGCTGTTTTGTTTTTTGGATATTTTTATTATTCCAAACAAGGGCAATTAACAGCAGAAAGAGAAAAACAGCATATCCAGGATTCCCTGAACAAACTGAAACCCAAAATCGATACAACCGCCACCTTGCAGAAAGCAACTGATTCTTTGTCCGTAAAGAAAGATTCTTCGCTTTCAGGATTAAAACAGGATAGCACCGGAAAAGAGCAATTTGTTACTGTAGAAAATAAAGTATTTAAAATTACTTTTTCGAATAAAGGCGGCCAGCCACAGAAAATAGAACTCAAAGATTTTAAGACTTTTGATGGCAAACCATTGATCTTGCAGGATGGTAGTTTTAATAATATTTCTTATGCTATCAATACCGGTAATAATCAAACAGCTCAAACGTCCGACCTCCTTTTTACGCCATTGCCAGTTCAAACTCAAAGCGATAGCAGCAAGGTGATTGGTTTTACATTACAAACAAATAGTGGCGAATCTATTGAACATCAGTATGTCATCAAGCCAGATGATTATATGATTGCCTTTAATATTAAATTGAATGGTTCCAATAAACTGCTTACTCAAAATGCCCTGAATCTGTTATGGCAGGCAAAGGCAGTAAAAATGGAGAAGGATATTGAATGGGAAACGCAACAATCTCATATCTCATTTGTGGAAAACGGCGATTATGACTTTGAGCATGTGGTGAAAGGAAAAGATGACGATAAGAAGTTTGTACGTCCTGTAGATTGGCTCGCTTTAAATCAGCAATTTTTTGCCGCCGCTATTGTTGCTAAAAATAAATTTGCATCTGGCGAAGTAACGTGGCAAAGCCCGAATGATACCAGTTTACACATTATTGCCAAAGCCACTGCCAATTTAAAATTAGATGTAACACCGGGAAATGACGCCGTAGTTCCATTAGAACTTTTTTATGGTCCAAGCGATTATAAAATTTTGAAATCTTATGGCAATCAAATGTATAATATGGTTCCGCTGGGAAGTGGTATTCTTGCATTTGTAAAATATATTAACCGTGGCTTCATCATGCCGGTTTTTAATTTTCTTTCGAGCAAAATCGCCAGTTATGGTTTGGTGATTGCGCTTCTTACGATCATTATCCGGTTGCTTATTTCGCCACTAACTTATCAGAGTTATCTGAGCGGAGCAAAAATGAAATTATTAAAGCCTGAACTGGAAGTTTTAAAAACAAAGTTTAAGGACGATAAGCAGGCATTTGGAATGGAACAAATGAAGCTTTACAAAAGTGCTGGTGTAAATCCACTTGGTGGATGTATTCCCGCTTTATTCCAGGTACCGATATTTTTTGCTTTGTACGATTTCTTTAATTCAAACATTGCCTTACGGCATCAAAGTTTTTGGTGGGCGAAAGATTTGTCTACTTATGATTCGATTTATCATCTGCCGTTCAATATTCCGTTTTATGGTGACCACGTAAGTTTATTTACCATTACCGCGGCTATCACCAGCATGCTGATTTCTGTTTATGGCATGAGTAATATGCAGGACAACAGCAATCCGGTGATGAAATACCTGCCGTTCATTTTTCCGGTTATTTTGATTGGTGTTTTCAATAGAATGCCGGCTGCGCTTACCTGGTATTATACCGTTTCAAATACGATTACGCTTCTTATTCAATTGGTGATACAGAAATATATAATAGACCATGATAAAATAATGGCCAAGCTCCAGGAAAATAAAAAGAAGCCGGTAACGCAAAACAAATGGCAGGAACGAATTACTGCGATGCAGGAATCCAATACGAAGCTTAAAACCATGAAGGAGAAAAGTGATGCTTTGAAAAAGAAAAGATAGTTTTTTTATTTGCAACCTTTGGAAGCATAATCTTATCTATTTCATTGAATTATCTTTAAATAATAAACATAGTATGAAATCTTATTCGATTGTATTTCTTCTTTCATTTGCCTTTCTTTCATTTTCTTCGACGGCGCAAAAAACGCTCTCAGAAGGAACACTGGTTTACAACATGTCTGTAGAAACCGGAAGCGGAGAACCGAAAATGGCTGATATGCTTGATGGCGCTACAACTACTATTTATCTGAAAGGAAATGAAAGCAGAACAGAATTGGTGAGTAGCCTTGGACGGGAAGCTACGATTTATGACGCAGCTACCGGAAAAGGTGTGATTCTCAAAGACTACAGCGGACAAAATTTAATGATAACAATGACCCCTCAAAACTGGGAGCAGAATAATAAAAAGTACGAAGGGATCGTTTTCGACAATACGAATGAAACTGCAACTATAGCGGGGTTTAAGTGTAAAAAAGCAATTGCTAAATTAAAAAACGGAACCAGTTTTACAGTTTATTACACAACAGACGTAAATGTTGCCAATAAGTCTTACGATGCACAGTTTAAAACCTTGCCAGGATTACCTGTACAATACGAAATGGAAAACGGGAAGATGAAATTTAAATTTACTCTTGCTTCCATTAATTATAATCCGGTGCCTGCTTCAAAATTTGAAATTCCTACCTCCGGTTACCGTGTGATGACTTATGAGGAAACCAAAGCGAAATAACTCTCAAACTTAACATCAGAAAAAAGAAATTTTATTTATTTCTCCTTTTACTTGAGTGATGCATCTTTTCCAGCAAAACAATAAATAAACCTGATCTGCTTTTCGAAGAATTGAAGTCATTATCAATCTTTCATTATTTAGTTATAAGTAAAATAATTTCAGAAGCTTATCCTAGTCACCTGCTCGAAACGAAATAAGAAAATCTTGAATGGCGTCTGAAAAGTCGGAAGGACTCTAATAAAAAAACCTGCATTTCTGCAGGTTCTTATAAAAACACTTTTATGAAACAATTACTATTTCCTTCCCCTGATAATTAATTTATAACCATCTTTTTGGCTGTATTGGGGGATTAATATTTTTTGTTTGTAAGGTAAAATATAAACTGTATTTCCTTTTTTGTATGAAATATAGGCATCGCTTACCAAAGTATTTCCGATTTGCTCCTGATCTGTAAGGAAACTACCTCTGTACGTAAGTCCCGATTTTAAATTAAAAGGGATAGAATTTTTTAAATTGCCGTTTGTCTTTATATTGAGCTGGGTTTTGTTCTTTTTCACAAAACCGCCCCTGTCTGCGAAAGCGAAAACACATACTCCGCAAACAAGCAATAATACCGTTACTATTTTGGAATATTTTGTCATTTGTGAAAACTTTATTAATCTTATAACTGCAAAATTAAGAATTTATTGTGATAAATTATAGCCATTCATCACATTTTTTTTCGAAATGCAACAAAAAAATAGGAAAAGAGGTTTTGTTTTAAAATAATCAGTACTTTGTAGTTATAAGTTCAACGATTATGAAAGATAACCACTACAGGCAGGAAAGAGAGGAGATGAATGAACTGTTGCGTCAGTATAATAATTTTAAATCTGGCCGAAAATTCAATTTTATTGAAGAAGAATCCTTTCACCGCCTGATCGATTATTTTGATGAAAACGATAACCTTTCTGCGGCTTTAGAAGCATCAAATTTCGCGATAGAACAATACCCATATTCTTCTACTCTTTATATAAGAAAAGCGGATATTCTCATCGCCACTCAGCATTATCATGAAGGTTTGTCTATTCTCGGAAAAGCAGAAGTTTTGGACAGTAATGATATCAATCTTTACATTTTAAAGACTGATGCTTACCTGGCGCTGGATTACCAGGAAAAAGCAGCGGGTTTGCTGGAAGAAGGAATTGCCGTTTTTGATGGAGAAGAAAAAATAGAATTGCTTTTTGAGCTTGCAGACGTATATGACGATTATGAAGATTTTGAAAAAGTTTTTAATTGCCTCCGGCTGGTGTTAGAGCAGGAACCAACAAATGAAGAAGCGTTATATAAAATTTGTTTTTGGGCTGATTATACTGGTAAAAATGAAGAGAGCATCAAAATTCATCAGGATATCATTGAAGAGCATCCCTATTCTCATTTAGCGTGGTTCAACCTGGGAACTGCTTACCAGGGATTGAAATTGTATGAAAAAGCAATTGATGCCTATCAATATGCAATTGCGATTGACGAAAAGTTTGATTATGCTTATCGCAACCTCGGCGATGCCTATTTAAGAATGAAAAGGTACCGGGATGCGATAGAGGCGCTTCAAAAAGTGCTGGAACTGTCTATGCCCGAAGAGGTAATCTATGAAGCAATTGGCTATTGCTATGAAAAATTAAAAAACCCGGCCCAGGCACGATTCAATTACCGGAAAGCAGCTCATTTAAATTCGGCCGAAAGTCGCTTGTATTATAAAATAGCTGGCACTTATATGGATGAAGGATATTGGGAAAGTGCAGTAAAAAATCTTGAAAACGCGTTGAGCATTAACCGGGCACAACCGGATTATCATTTCGCAGTTGCGCTTTGTTATATTCAATTGGGAAGAATAAAAGATGCAGTCATTCATTTTACTCATTTTATAAAGGCGCGGCCAAAAAACGTAAAAGGCTGGAAGGAACTGATCAAGTGCCTTTATGATGCTGAATATTATGAAGAAGCGCTCGAGCAAATTTACAATGCGCAAAAAAACACCGACGATAAACCGTTGTTTATTTTTTATAAGTCAGCGGTGCTTTTCGAAATGGGAAAATCAAAAGAAGCATTATTGCAACTTCACAAGGCAATGCAAACAGCACCGGGACTATTAAAACAATTTATAGAATTAAATCCTTCATTATTGCAGCATCCTGCAGTTTCTGATATCATCAGCAATTATAAAAAAGCATTGAAAAAAAAGAAATAAAAGTCTTTATGTCCATGTTATGAAAAGATGATTCAAATCAGGTATGGGTATGCTGTTCAAATTTTTTTCTACATCTTTGCTTCTGCCAAACTATATTTGCGCATCTCAATAATTTAGTATGAATTTTAATCTGAATCAAATCCCTGACAGGGTTGAAAAGCCCCGTAAGTATGGTGTAACGATGATTATGGATAAAGGGCTGAGCCTGGAAGAAGCGAGGAATCTAATTAGCGTTGCACATCCGCACATTGACATTATCAAACTTGGTTTTGGAACTGCTTATGTAACACCAAATCTTCGCGAAAAAATCAATTTATACCAGTCGTTCAACATCCCGGTTTATTTTGGCGGCACTTTGTTTGAAGCTTTTTTGATAAGAAATCAGTTCAATGATTACATCCAGCTTTGCAAGGATTTCGGAGTGACTTATATGGAAGTGAGCGATGGCTCCATCACCATTCCTCACACAGAAAAATGTGGCTATATTGAAAAACTTACCAAATATGGAACGGTTTTAAGTGAGGTCGGAAGTAAGGATGCAACGCATATTATTCCGCCGTATAAATGGATAGAGCAAATGAAAGCCGAACTGGAAGCCGGTTCTTCTTATGTAATTGCAGAAGCGCGTGAAGCAGGTAATGTTGGAATCTATCGCGGAACAGGAGAAGTAAGAGAAGGCCTTGTACAGGAAATACTAACACAAATTCCGGGAGAAAGAATTCTGTGGGAAGCCCCACAAAAAGCGCAACAACTTTATTTCCTCGAATTAGTTGGATGCAATGCAAATCTTGGAAATATTGCTCCTTCAGAAATTATTCCTTTGGAAGCG